>ERZ773004.107-NODE-107-length-54765-cov-6.224548_pt1 | contig 54765 bp, 46 predicted proteins | sample MGYA00580667_ERZ773004 | MGnify/ENA primary metagenome ERZ773004 (study PRJEB29015, sample SAMEA2737963) | human oral metagenome | biome: human oral; feature: human-associated habitat; material: dental | place: China | collected 2123 ... | reverse complement strand
ACCAAAACGCACTGCATTTAGCACCAAAACGCACTGCATTTAGCACCAAAACGCAGTGCTTTTAGCTGCAAACAGCCCCAAAATCGGGGTAAATGGCGGTTTCCTAGAATAAAAATTCATTTTGCCCGCATTTACAACTAACCCCATTTTGCACCCAAACAAACCTCCGCGAGAATCGATTTTTTGGGGCAAGGTGAGCGATTGGTGAGCAAAAACGGCACTCATAATGTTAAATTTCACACCGAAAAGCGGACAAAATTAAAGTCGACGAATTGCAAAGTCGACAAGTTAACAAGCATTTGTATTAGCAAGCTGGCGGGCATAGCCCATTTAGTAGTACTAGCGATGTTAGGCTTCCTTGCCTTAAACACGCAACTGTGCCATGCGCTTAAAAACCACAAACACACAAACAGCTTGCGATGAGCTGCCTACCGACGCACAAAAGTTACGCCAATATGCAAGCCACCACAAGCTGTTTGCCTAATCATGTAGGTATGCCTTATGGTTGCCCAAGGGGGCTAAAGATGCAGACTAAGGCCGCCAAGCTAAGGTTTGGCAAGGCGAAAGCCACACAAACGCGTAAGCTTAAAGCAAGCACAAACCCATTAGCAAGGACCTAAAAGGCGCATTAACCCCACGTCCACGAGCAACTCACAACGCGCAATCCTTACTTCACCACCACTTTCTTCGTTGTGCCATCGCTCATCAGTATGATGTTCACGCCGCGTTGTGGGGCGTAGATGCGCACACCTTGCAGGTTGTAACGAGCCGTCTCAACGGCATCGGCAGCAGGCACAGCAGGCGTATTAATGCCTGTAACCACCGCTTTCAGGTCGTCTTCTACGCCGTTGAAAATAAAGCTGGTCCAGTCGGCCGACTTCTCGTAAGCCTTCTTTTGGCCTTTAACCACATGCAGATTGATAGAGCTAGAAAAGTCGGCAAAGGCATCTTGGTGGCAAGCGGGCGGGTTAAGGGCATATACATTGAGCGTTGTTTCCAAACTGTTGTATGCCACAAACTTTGCGCCAATATACGTTATGGTAGAGGGGAGTGTGATGGTGGCGAGCCTATAGCAGGCAGCAAACATGCCATCGCCAATGCGCTGAACGCCTTCGGGGATGGTAGCCTCCTCTATCTCACAGAAATAGAAGCAGCTGTCGCCAATCTCGCGCACCGTTGAAGGGATGTTAACTTGGCATCCTGTGAAGGTAAACGCCCACTTGCCTATCTTTGTCAGCCCCTCGGGTAGCACCACTTCGTTCAGTCTGGCCCTCTTCTTTTCGGCCTCGTCGTTGATAAGCTTATAGGCATTGCCGCCGCCACACTCTTGGAAAGCTCCCGTTGCCAATTCCTTAACAGTGGCGGGAACGGTGTACTTGTTGCCCCGTTTAGACGTGGGATAGCAGATGAGCAGGGTTGCGCCCTTATCAAACAGCACGCCATTTGTGGACACAAATTGTGCATTGCCCTCGGCAACGTTGATGCTTTCGAGTGCGTAGGTGGAGGCGAAAGCATCCTCGCCAACGAAAGTTACAGTTTTTGGAAGGGTGATGGCACTGATGTATTTTGCCCCACCAAAGGCCAAACTACCCACACGCTGAACCACTTCGGGCACTTGCACCTCGCCTGTGCCCTTCTTAAAGCACTGCAACAGCGTGTTGTCGGCATTGCGGATAAGCAGGCTATCCACAAGGTCGAAGTTGTTGTTGGCGGCAGGCACGCTCACCTCGGTAAGACTTTTAAGGTGGGCAAAAGCCCCTTCGCCAATCTTTTCTACCGATGCAGGCAGATTCACGCGGCGTATGCCCGTGCCTACAAAGGCACATTGGCCAATGCTTTTCAGGCCTTCGGGCAGGTCGGCCTTGCAAAGCGAATTGGTGTAGGCAAAGGCATACGCCCCCACATCTTTAAGTGTGGTGGGGAAATATACGTGGGTTACGTAAGTAAACCCCTGCAACCAATGCGCCGGAATGCGCTCCAGCTGCGCCTCTTGCAGGTTGATGCTGTGCAAATCGTCTAGTCCGCTGGGCTTAGCCAGCTTGGCTAGAAATCGCATGTCGGCATCGTTTAGCGGTCCGATAACGCGTATTCCCTGATACTTTTCGGGGCTGGCCTCGGCAAAAGCCTGCTCCAAGGTGCCCGCTTTGGTTACTTGCAGGGTGGTTTGGTTAAAATAAATGTCCTTGTCGCTGCCCTTTCCTTTTTGCGCCATCAGGTTTAAGGTGCAGGCAATGCAAAACAATTGTAGTAGAATTTTTCTCATAAAGGTGTAAATATTAGGTGTGATATGTTATGCGGTTGTTATGATAAGGTAAGCGAAAGGGGCTTGAGCGGCATGCGGTGTTGCCGTTCAAGCCCCCTATCGGCCTTTATTTCACAAATGCTTTACGTTGGCTTTTGGCCTTATGGTCGGTGAGCGAAGCCCACGTTTCGTCGTTGTTGTAGGCTGTTTTGTCGCCGTTGGGCACTTCTAGCCTTGGGTTGGTACCCACCTTTGCAAATGCTTCTGCATGGCATCTGGGCGGTGTGGCGGCGTGTATCTCAATGGTTTTCAGTCCGTCGGAGAGGTCGAACACGCCCCGTCCCACATATTCAAGACTGGCAGGCAGCACCACCTTTCGCAGCGAATAGCAAGCGTAGAAGGTGCAATCTTCCAGTCGGCTAATGCCCTCGGGCAGCACGGCCTCTTCAATGTCTGTGTAATAAAAGCAGTTGTAGCCGATAGCCCGTACCGTAGAAGGGATGTTTACGTGCTGAACACCAGCGAAAAGGAAGGCCTCGTGGCCGATAATTTCGAGCCCTTCGGGCAACACCACCGTCTTTAAGCGCAGTTCGTCTTTGTCTTTCGCGCCCATGTGGGTGTTTTGTCCGCCCGCCTCTTGAAACGCGCCAGGTGCCAATTTCTTCACCGTTGCAGGCACTTCGTACTTGTTTGCCTTGCGCGATGCGGGATAGGCGATGAGCTTGGTGAGGTCTTTGTTAAACAGAACGCCGTCTGCCGATGAGGTATAACGCAGGTTATCGGCTGCCACATCTATGCGCGCAAGGCTGTATGTGGAGGCGAAAGCATCGTGGCCGATGCGCGTTACCGATGCGGGGATGTTCACCTGCGTAATCTCTTGCGCCTTGCTAAACGCCAATGCGCCAATAGCCTGCGTGCCTTGCGGAACGTCTACCTCGCCCTTGTGGTAGTTGAAACATTGCAGCAGGGTGTTCGTTTCCTTGTCGAAGAGCAGCCCTTCGCGCACATCGTAGCGTGCGTTGCCCTCGGCAATGTGCAGTTGGGCTAGTTCTTTCATGCCGGCCAATGCGCCTTCGCCGATGTATTTGATGCCTGCGGGCAAACTAAGCGTGCGCAAATGCAGGTTGGCAAAAGCCTGTTCGCCGATGCTTTCCAGCGTTTGGGGCAACTCGATGCTTAGCAGGGCGTTGCAGTTGGCAAAGGCAAAGTCGCCAACGGCTTTCAGTTGGGTGGGGAAATAAAAGTGGGTGAGAAACACCAAGCCCTCGAAAGCGTGGTCGGGCAGGCGTTCGATGATGGCATCGTGCAGGTTGATGCTGTGCAAGCTGTCTAGTTCGTTGCCGGCCGAAAGCTTGGCCAAGAAGGCAATGTCGGCCGCATTGATGGGTCCCACCACGCGGATGCCCGTCATGTCTTTGGGGTTAAGGGCGTGGAAGAGGTCTTCCAGCGTACCCCGTTCCTCAATATTGATGGTTAGGGCATTGAAGAAAGTGTCGTTATCCTGTCGATAGCCAAAGTTTTGTTCGTCGTTCGGATTTGGCGTTTGGGATATGTTTTGTGTCATGTCGCTTTTGTTTTTAAATTAAATGTTTTTGTGTTGCGGCTGCCTTGTGCGGGGCTAAGGTCTTGCATTACTTGGCTTTCGTGCCTGCATTTGTATGGCCGAAAAGTTTAAAAGCGCGCAAGACGCATCGCCAAAGGCTGCCTTATAACTTGTTTGCAATTGCAAAATTACCATTTCTTACCATTTTGGGCAATACCTAAAAGAGGGTATTTATACGCAGTCTAAGATAAAAACATGCGCAGAACTGCTGCAAAAATGGCGAGAAAGTGAGGCGAAAGGCACGCCCAACGTACGACTTCTGCCTACCCCACCCAAGCATTCGGAAATATTTTCAATGGAAAGATGTTCATGATGATGCATAATGTGCCACCTTTTTTATATCTTTGCAGCAATAGATAACGAGATGGTTGGCAGCCGCATGCCAACCCAATAATGGCATTAAGATTATGAAACAGGATTTAATGGCATTGGTGAAAGCCGTAGAAAAGAAATTAGGACAGAGCATAACGATGGCAACCGACTTCGAGAAATTGGCGTTGGCGTTTGCCCGACAGCACGTTATGTTGCAGCCAACGTCGCTGAAACGGCTCTGGGCACAGCTTTCGGGAGCCGAGAAACCTTCGGCAGAAGTGCTGGATAAGGTGGCGTTGTTTGTGGGTTTCCAAAGCTGGAAGGCCTTCAAAGATGCGCTGCACGGCGACGACGACGGACAAACCAATTACGAGGTGTAGGCTTTTTTGTGCGCGTTTGGAGCCATGTGTGGGCAACAAAAGCCGCTTAACAAACCCCTCTCCCACGGAGAGCGGGGAGCGACAACTGTCGAATTAGCAGCGCATTATTCCTCTAACTTGTTTAGCTATCTAACTTTTCCACAGCTGCGCCACTCGCACCTTCGTCGCGCATCTTCTTTATTTCGTCTGTTATACACGCCTGTATATCTGCGGCAGTAACATCGTAAATCGGGGACAGCTGCTTAAAATTGTCTTCCTTACAAAACCTTTCGCCATTGCTCAAAATGGCAAGCAGGTTTTTCTCTTTAAGCGTATAACCCGAATGCGATATGGCCATAGCAACCATTTTTTCAAAATCAGCGCCAGCTTTAAGTACCGAATAGATGTCGAAATAGTCTCTAAACCTACTGCGCCTTGCCATCGTTTCCATCTTCATTGCCCCTATAGAAACGACATCTGCCACCTTCAAATTGTCCTGAATCGTGATTTCGCGCATTGCAGGGAGTCTCTTTCTGGGCGCGGCATAGAAAGACAACTTAACGCCATCAACAATAAAGAGCGCATGATCAAATCCTAAAATGTCCACATTCTCAACCTTTCCAATCGTTTCAAGCCCTCTCTTTATTCCTGGCCAATCTATTTCTAGCCTATCGTTTTTGTCGGCTTTCCATCTCATAAAGTCAAGGTCTTCACTTAGGCGTGTGCCCAATTGAAGAGACAAAGCGGTTCCACCCACTAGCACAAAGGGCTTTATACACTCCAATTTTGAAACAGAACTGAATATCTTAGATACGTTAGGCGCTAATCCTTTCATGTCGAAATCTTGTTTAGTTGCCTTGTCGCCATAGCCTTTACGTATGCGCCAGGCCTCTTGGCATTGAAATAATAGAAAGCTAAAAACTTGTTGAGTGTGTAGAGATAGCTGCCTTGCGGGATGAGATTTCTAACCCAACAGGCCTTAATCTGCTTGTATGGGTAGATCAAAAACAGCTTGTCAATATCTTTAAGGTCAAGGTGCAGCATCACCAATTCTATCAAGAACTCATCCGTGATGTTGTTGATAGAACTGGAATCGTAAGACCAAAAGCAATGTTCTTGTTTCAGTTTCTTCAATAACTGCCGCTTTATCTCTGCTTTTTGCATACTACACAACGATTTTTACCCACTTGCAAATATACGCAAAATAGATGTTACGAACAAATTAAGCGGTAAGCAAATCCACTACAACCCACGTTAAACGCCATCCAATCTGGCACGCCACCACACACAAGGAAAAACAAAATCGGATAATGAAGATTTGAAATTGCCGCTGAAAAGTGGTATATTTGCATCGTAACTATATAAAATAGGAGGACAGATTATGGCAACCTACACCATAAACATCAATGAACGTACAAAAGAAGGGCGCAGCATCGTGGACTACCTACGCGGAAAGGGGCTGATACCCACACCGCATACAGACAAAGGGAAAGCGGCTACACGCCGTGCACTTAATGAGTTGCGCGAGGGAAAAGTAACTCGTTGCAAAACATTTGACTACTATTTGGACAGCGTTAGATAATGCGTGAAATCGTCTATACTGGGCAATACAAGCGCGAAAGACACTGCGACAAAGGAACTGCACATACTAAACCTTATACGTACGGGGTACGCATGCCGACTTGTTTTGACGGTTCTTTTTATGAAATAACGTAATCCGAAAAGCACTTTTCCCTACCCTCTCAATCCTACGAAAACATTATTGGCTGCGTTTACAGCCCCACATAAAAAATTCAAAGGCCCGACATTTGCATGCCGGGCCTTTGCCATAACTTGTTGAGTGCTTATTGTTGAGGAGCAACTACGCCGCTTCTCTTCTCCTTGATACGAGCCTTCTTGCCCGTAAGTGCGCGGAGATAGTACAGTTTTGCGCGACGAACCTTACCACGCTTGTTCACCTCGATGCTGTCGATGTTAGGCGACTCGATGGGGAAGATACGCTCAACACCCACCGTTCCAGACATCTTGCGAACAGTGAAACGTTTCTTGTCTCCGTGGCCAGAGATGCGGATAACAACACCGCGGTAAAGCTGGATACGCTCCTTCGTACCCTCGATAATTTTGTAAGCGACAGTAATTGTGTCTCCCGACTTAAATTCGGGGAACTTTTTGCCGGTTGCAAATGCTTCTTCAGCAACTTTAATTAAATCCATTTTGCTTGATATTTAAATTGTTTATCGCCCAACGTAACATAGCTAGGTAACTCTTCTCCTGCCAGCGATTACGCCGAAAAGCGGTGCAAAGGTACTGCTTTTCTTGTTCTTAGCCAAATTAATGGCGCGAAAAGTGAACCTACGCAATACGGACATAGCCCGAAAAAACAAGTCAGGCAAGCGACATTAGCCGTTTGCCTGACTGCTTTGTAGCGGGACCCAGGATTGAACTGGGGACCTCATGATTATGAATCATGCGCTCTAACCAGCTGAGCTATCCCGCCATCGTTTGCTTGTTTGCGGGTGCAAAGGTAAGATAAAAATACGAAACGAGCAAAAAAAAATGTGTTTTTTCGGGCGAATACCGTAAAAAAGTGGTATTTTTGTACACGATATGACATAAAGCAGGGTGCCGGCGAGGCACCCGTGCCACCTCTCCAACGTACGCCAAGGGGCAAAAGGAGGGCAAGCATACATTAACTTAATATAGCAAACCACTATCTGTATTGTTATGGACAAGCAAAGACTGCGTATCGAGCACGAGCTCACATCTAGCTCGACTGCAATCATCTGGGACCTTATCAGCACCGACTCTGGGCTGGCCCGTTGGATGGCAGACAGCGTAACGCAAGAAGGAGAGCAACTAACCTTCGTGTGGGGCGAACTATGGAGCCACCACGAAGTGCGGACGGCCACCATCGTTGAGAAGGTTAAGAACCAATACATCAAGGTAACTTGGGACGACGAAGATGGGCCCGACAACTTTTTTGAACTGCGAATGGACAAGAGTCACATCACTAACGACTACATGCTGACCATCACCGACTTTGCGTGGGACGACGAAATGGACAGCCTTCACTCCATTTGGACAGACAACTTGGCAAGGCTGCGCAACACCTGCGGCATCTAACAAGAACGCCACACCATGTTGCGAGCGAGGGGTTAGCCACTTTTTCAGTGGTGGCATTAGCCTGTCGGCCAGTCATTCTTGCGCATTATTCTGCGCTTGTTAACCTTCATCCATCATTACACGTACACCTTTACTCAAACACATTTCTTGCCAAGGCATAAGAAAATGGCGACACACAACCACGCACTTGCCAAAAAATGCGTACCTTTGCGATATGGTTTATGCCCTTTTGTGCGGCTCTGGCAACAGCCATAAACGAGCCGATATGGGCAAGAACGCTTTTTCAAACAACGGTTTTTACATCATTATCACCTATTATTTATACTAAGAAATGAACAGGAGAAACGTTTTTCTTTCGATTCTAATAACGGCCGTTACGCTCTGCGGATGTGGCGCGCGCTATGCGGTTACGGGCATAGAACGCAGCAGGGTGCTGATAGACAAACGCTACGATGCCGCCAATGATGCCGAATTGCAGGCTTTCATCGCACCTTACAAGCAACGAGTAGACAGTCTTGTGGCACCCATTGTGGGGCGTGCCGGCTGCAACATGTCGGCTGGGAGGCCCGAAAGCACCTTGTCTAACCTCATGACCGACATTTTGGTGTGGGCCGGACAACGCTGTGGCGAGCAGCCCCAGTTTGCCGTGTACAATATTGGCGGCATGCGTGCGGCTATTGGCGAGGGCGACGTTACGCGCGGCGACATCATCAACGTGGCTCCTTTCGAAAACAAGGTGTGTTTCATTACGCTTACCGGCGAACAAGTGCAACGGCTGTTCGAACAGATAGCCAAACGCGGCGGAGAAGGCGTAAGCCACAGCGTGAGGTTGGTTATCGACAAGAACAGACAACTGAAACGCGCCACCATCGACGGCAAACCCATCGACCCAAAGGCGCAATATCGCGTGGCCACAAACGATTATGTGGTGCAAGGAAACGACGGCATGACTGCCTTTAAGGAAGGAACGCAGCTTGTTACACCCCAAACGGAGGAAAGCAACGTGCGTTATGTGATGATGGATTACTTTCGCGAGCAAATGAAAGCGGGCAAACCTGTGTGCGGGAAACGCGAGGGAAGAATAACAATTGAATAGTTTGTGCGTGCGAAAGGTGCTTAACCCATGAGTTTTACGGCATGCAACCTCCATCTGGGCGAACATTTCGCAACGCAACAAGGCTCTGCCCGAACAGGCAAATGCCTTGGCTAGCATGCTGGTGAAGCAGTGATAGCAGAACGATTAGGCATTGTAAGCAACGGCCTTTAAGCCCCGAATAGCCGCAGTACGCGCCACATGGAACGACAAAAGCGGCTTGTACTTACGCTACAAAGGGGCTTGTACTGGCACTACAAGGGCCTTGTACGAACACTACAAGACGTTTGTAGCATGACTACAAGATGCTTGTAGCCCCACTACAAACGGCATTGTACTGGTACATTAGCGACAAAGCTTGTCGGCAAACGGCTTTCTATCCCCTATTCTTTTCTGCATCATTCCTGCAATTTGCCAAATGACAGACCCATTAACCCATAACATCAACAACCCCACAACCTCAAAATAAACGACACAAAAGATGAAAAAATACCTGTTAATGGCCGTGGCTTGCATGGCCTTGCTTACAGCGCAAGCACTGAAACAGCTGGTTATACTACACACCAACGACACGCATAGCTGCATCATGCCTTTGAGCGAACACCTGGCCGACACGGCCATCGCCGGGCGCGGCGGTTTTCTTAGGCGCGTGGAAATGATAAAGCAAGAACGACAAAAGCATCCCGACTTGCTGTATTTCGATAGCGGCGACTTTTCGCAAGGGTCGCCCTACTACTCCATGTTCAAGGGCGACGTGGAGATAGAACTGATGAACCGCATGGGCTGCGATGCCAGTACGGTGGGCAATCACGAGTTCGACTTCGGCATGGAAAACATGGCGCGCATCTTTAAAAAGGCAAAATTCCCCATCCTTTGCGCCAACTACGACTTCACGGGCACGCCGCTTGAAGGCGTAGTTAAACCATATACCATCATCCATCGCAATGGTTTAAAGATTGGCGTGTTCGGTATCGACCCGAAGTTAGAGGGGCTTGTGCTCACCAAGATGTACAAAACGGTGAAGTACTTAGACCCCGCCGCCACGGCATTAAAGGTGGCCACGATGCTTAAAAAGAAGATGAAGTGCGACGTGGTGATTTGTATTTCGCACCTGGGTTGGGGCATTGGAGGCGACGACGACCAGAAGATGATAGAAGGTTCGCGCTATATCGACTTGGTTTTGGGTGGCCACTCGCACACGTTCTTCGAGAAACTACGCTATGCCAACGACCTCGACGGCAAGCCTGTACCCGTTGACCAGAATGGTAAAAACGCCGTATATGTGGGCAAAATTGTGCTGACGGTGGGAAAGAAGTAAGCGCGGAGCAGGGCGCAAAGCAAAAAGTCCACACAATAACCACCCACCTTTTGCGTTTACCTATAACGTATGAAGCAACTTATATACCTTATTATATATATGTGCTTGTTGCCCATCGCATCGATGGCACAGCAACGGCGCGTGGAGAACAGGCCCTATACCGACCTGCGCCCATTTCATTTTGGCGTGGTGGTGGGTGTTCACATGCAGGATGTGGAATTGTTTAACGCTGGTCCACAGACACTAACGTTAGACGGCGGACAGGTTATTGAGACCAACATCGCCGCCGAACAAGACCGCTACGACCCTGGTTTCGTGGTAGGTGTAACGGGCGAATTGCGCCTTAACCGCCACTTGCAGCTGCGCGCCGTGCCAGCAATGTACTTCGGAAATAGGCATCTGGTTTTTAAAAATCAAGGGCAGACGGATGTCGACGGCCAGCCCATCGTACACCGGCAAGACATGAAAACGGCCTATATCTCTACGGCTTTCAACCTTATTTTCGCTGCACCGCGGTTCAACAACCATCGTCCGTACCTTGTGGCAGGCATCAACCCCATGCTCAACCTCAGCGGAAGCGATACCGACATCTTGCGATTTAAACGCCACGATGTGTTTGCCGAGGTGGGCATTGGTTGCGATTTCTACCTGCCTTACTTCAAACTTCGCCCCGAATTGAAGTTTATGTTCAGTCTTATCGACTGCTTAGATGCTAAGCACGCCGACCGCCTGCGCGACAAGAACCTTGTGCCTTACGCCCGTTCCACATCGCGCGCAACCAGCAAAATGATTGCACTATCGTTTTATTTTGAATGATGTTAAGGGGGTAAGCCAAATGTATGGGGGGCGTTAGGCTAATAGGACAAGTCAGACAAGTCGGACCAATCAGACAATTCGGACCAGTCTGACTTGTCTGACCAGTCTGACTTGTCCGACTTGTCCGAAAGCTAGAATGAACTAGAAATCTAAAAACCGCTAGACAACTTTAAAAGGCGTTAGCCATTTTTTCACCTTTTCACCCTTTCACCTTTTCACCTTTAAATCCTGCCTTCTACTTGTTCTTAATCAACAAAATTTAGGTATTGAGCAAAAAAACACTCACTATTTGTAGGTATATAACAAAACATTTACTAACTTTGCATCATCAAAAGTTAGTACAGCGCACTACGAAAAGCGCAACTACAAGAAAAACGTTTGCTAGGGCAAAGGGAGAAAAAGCAAGTTTGCTTGTACCTTTCCGCAACCAGATAACGCAACTTTTGAGCAAAAAGAAAAGAACATATTATACAAAAACATTTTAAACAGAACATCATTATGGCTTACGTTATTAGTGACGATTGTATCGCTTGCGGCACCTGTTTGCCCGAATGCCCCGTTGAAGCAATCTCTGAGGGCGATATTTATAAGATTGACGCAGACGCTTGCACCGAGTGTGGCACATGCGCTAGTGTATGTCCCAGCGAGGCTATCAGCCTGCCGTAAGGAACAAACAAATTAACGAAGAGGCCAGTTAACAAGGTTTGGATGGACAAACGGCTTGCGCATTTTGGCGCAATAGCCCCAACCATCAACAAGCGAACCTTGCTCACTGGCCTCTTTTTTTATGCCCTTTCGTGAACTTGTTAACAAAAGGGTGGCAGTAATGTTCAACCCCACAACCTAGCCACCACCCTACTTCCACCGGCCAAATTCGCTTCACCCACTGGCTCGGCACGCTTTCTCCTCTTGCGTAACGCATCGCATCTACTAACCCACCAACACACCTTAGCCGGCGTAGCCACTTGCATTATATAAACGCGTGCAGGGTTTCCCCCGTCGCACGCCCCCAATTAATTAGCCATTGTCCCTACAAATTACCTATTAATAAGTATTGTGAAAAATCTCCAATCTCTCTAATTTTGCAGCCAAAACAGAGATAACAACCAACAAACAACGATATGATACATTTCTCGTATTGCAAGCATCTACTGCTTGCATCAATGATTGTCTGTACAATGCCAACAGCATACGCGCAAACAGACGTCGTCGATGCCAACGGCACAAAGGTAAAACAATTAATAGAACTTAGCGGACACGTAACGGGCAAAAGAGGTGAGCCGTTGATTGGTGCAGTAGTACAAGTGAAAGGAACCAACATCCGAACAATAACCGACGAGCAGGGTATGTACGCGCTTAACGTGAATGGAGGAAACATTACGCTTACATTCCACTACATCGGATGCAAACCCGCCGAACGAGAAATCAATCTTACACAAGACAAAAGGCAAGATGTTCAGTTGAGTGAAGCTGCCGAAATGCTACAAGGCGTAGAGGTGGTGGGGCGCAACGAGCGGTCGTATAAAAACACACTGTCGTTTGTAGGAACCAAAACGGCCACACCCGTTAAAGACGTTCCACAATCCATTGGCTACGTTACCAAGGAGCTTGTGCTAGACCAAGGTGCGATAACGGTTAACGATGTGGTGAAGAACATCAGCGGAGTGAACCAATACAGTTTCTACAACGACTTTTCCATACGCGGCTTCCGCACCACAGGCAACCGCAACTCGGGCAACCTCATCAACGGCATGCGTGCGCAAACAAGCTTATGGAAACAACAATCGCTAGCCAACATCGAGCGTGTTGAGGTGATAAAAGGCCCTGCCTCGGCCCTCTTTGGCAACGCATCGCCAGGTGGAGTAATCAATAGGGTTACGAAAAAGCCGCTCTCCGAGAACCGCAGACAGGTAAGCACCACAGTGGGAAGCTACTCCACATTTAACGTTTATAGCGATTTTACCGGGCCACTCAATCGCAAAGGCACGCTATTGTATCGACTAAACCTAGGCTATGAAAACACCGATTCGTATCGCGACTTGCAAGGAGGGCAGAACTTTATCGCCGCACCATCCTTTTCGTACGTGCCAAACAATCGCACACAGCTTAACGTAGACATCTTTTTCCAACAATATTACGGCAAAATAGACCGGGGACAAAGCATCTTTGGCGACGGAGACCTCTACTCGGTGCCCATATCGCGCTCACTGTCGGCCGCCAACGACTACCTGAAAGAACGACTGGTGAACATCACGTTGGGCCTTTCTCATAAGCTTACCGACCACATTTCGTTCAACAGCACCTACCTCAACTCATCGTACGACGAGGACATGCAAGAGCATAACCAAGCCAATGCCTACGTGCTGAACGCCGACAGCACGCAGAACAACAGCCGCATTCTGATGCAGGCCATGATAAGGAAACGCCTTTTTCGCAACAACAGCTTTAACAACTACCTGAACTTCAACTTCAATACGGGGCGTGCACGGCATACCTTGCTCGTGGGATGGGACTATTTCCAAACCGACTTGCTGCCAGGAACTTCATCAATGACTGCTAAGGGATACCTTTTGAAAAACGGAAAGACAACAACACGCTTTGACAAGCGCAAAATAAACAACTATGTTCTCGATGCCGACGGCAATCCCAAAACCAACGTTCCATACTTCGACCTCAACTCCACAACGGGCAATGGGATGAAAGACATTAGCAAATATGTCTTCACCACCGATGCCATCAACCCCTACCGGCAATATTCGCACGGCATATATGTGCAAGAACAACTTAAATACGGCAGGCTTCAGCTGCTGTTGGGCCTAAGGCAAGAGTTCTTTACCGACATCCTTAACAGGCGATTGGCCGACGAAAGCCGCTCCGCCCAACACGCACTGATACCGCGCGTTGGCGCAGTTGTGGCCCTCAACAAGGCCATTAACGTGTACGGAACATGGGTTAAGGGTTTCGAACCGCAGGCTGCCAGCATCCAAAGCGACCCGAATACGGGCGGTCCGTTCTCGCCAGAGCAGTCGCAGCTGCTCGAGATGGGCATCAAGAGCGATTGGTTCGACCGCAGGCTTAGCCTCACAGCGGCACTCTTTCACCTCACCAAGAACAACACCTTATATAATGCCGGCGATGCTGGCAACCCCAACTTGCTGATGCAAGTGGGCGAAGAAGTGGCTAAGGGCGTGGAAGTTGATGTTGCAGGCGAGATATTGCCGAACTGGAGTGTGGTGGCAAACTACGCTTATACAGATGCAAAGATAACAAAAACGGCAACGGATAAGGAGCGCGACTTTGGCACTCAACGGCCCAACACGCCGCGACACGCCGCCAACGTATGGACAAAATACATCCTTCGGCATGGTGCATTGCGCAATCTTGGTTTCGGCATCGGCGTAAATGCCAATAGCGAACGTTACGGACAAGTGGGCAAACGCGCCAACACCATCGTTTATCCAGGCTATGCCATACTGAACGCGGCCTTGTATTATCGGGTGAGAAGTATGCAACTACAACTAAATGCCGACAACTTGCTGAACAAGACTTATTGGGTAGGCGGTTACGATAAGCTACGTTCGTTCCCTGGTGCTCCTTTGTTTATAAAGGCAACAGCCACTTACAGGTTTTAAAGAGCTTGGTGCAATTAACGAATTTGGCCAACAACATCGGTTAAACCGATGTTGTTGGCCAAATTCGTTTCATTGCTTAAAGCTCATAAAACATGGGCTAAGAGAAGCCATACCAGTCCAACCACATGTATTACGACCTCCTTGTTAAGCCTATTTCGGCAGACAAGCAAGGTCTACACAACAGACGTAACCTATATTACGACCTCTTTATTAAGCCTTATTTCAGCAGTTCGCTAAGTCGACTTATCAGTTCGTCGCCGCGCAAGTCCCTGCCAACAATCTCGCCTTTTTGGTTGATAAGCACACATGCAGGTATGCCTTGCACCTGATAAAGACGTGCAGCAGAGCACTCCCAACCTTTCAGGTCGCTGGCTTGAATCCAACCCAAGCCCATGTCTTTCACGGCGTTCTCCCAGTCTTCCTTCTTTTCGTCGAGCGAAACGCCCACTATTTCAAGACCCTTTCCGCGAAACTTAGAATAAGCTTGCACCACATGGGGCATTTCCATGCGACATGGTCCGCACCACGAAGCCCAAAAGTCTACCATCGTTATCTTGTTCTTAGCCACCACATCCGACAGTTTCACCTGCTTACCATCAAGCGTGGGCAACGTAAAATCGGCATATTGTCCCCCTTCGGCAGGGGCAGTTTGGGCACCATCACCAGCGTTAGCCGTATCAGCAGTCTGCTCGGTTGTCTGCGCTGAGGCTGAGTCTTGGTTGTTGCAGTCTTGTTTTTTGCAAGTACACGAGGCAAAGGTAAAGGCTATCGCCAATACCCATGCAGAAAGGATTGTTTTCTTCATATAGTTGTTTTGTTTTTAAAAAACTTGTGCGCGTTTGCCGCAAAGTTTTAGACACAAAGCCAAACGTTGGACAAATGCGCACAATATCGTGTTAGTTGTTTTTGCCGTCCACAAGCTTGTTAAGCCGTTTTCGGCAGGTTTACGCGCAAAGCTTGCTGCCTGGCATCACTTCACGCTTTCAGTCTTTACGCTCTCAATTGCGCCCGTTACAGGACTAAACACAATCTGCGTAAGCTGTTTCTTGCCGAAAAGTTCGCCGCTAAGCGGTTCGGTTTTGCCAAACTGAGCCATGTAAAGTTCGATAACGGCACGCATGTTGTTCTCTTGTGCCACAGAGATTTTCACCTTACCAGGTAGATTTACATACACGCCCGCATTGTCTTTCACCTTCCCACGGTCTACCGATGCTTGCATAGCGGGTATCGAGTGCATGTCTTCTACACTTATATAATAAGGTATGCCGCCCAAATCGTCCTTGTCGGCCATGCCATAATGGCGTGAAAAGCGAAACAGGATTTCGCGTTCTACGGGTTTCGTAGGCACGAAGTTGATGATGGTTTCGGTGGTATCTTTAACCGTTGTTCCGGCAAACACTTGCATCAGTGCGCGCTCTTGCAAGTCTAGGTTGTTAAGCATCAGCCGCAACTGTTCGCCATCTTTGGGCATGGCATCTGCTTGTCCACGCGAAAGTTGGTTTCGGCTGTCGCGAATGTCGTATATGTCCTTTGCTATCAGCTCGGCCATCTTAGCCGACGAGCCTGCCGAAAGGATGTCTTGGTTCATGAAATCCTTGGGGTTGAGCGGCCGTTTAGCCCGTGCAGGCACAAAGCTTTTGGGTTGTTTTGGTGCAGGCGGCGTGGCGTTGATGGCCAACAGCACGCCATTATCGGCCAACTTTACGTCGCTAATGCTGTGTTTCTTGTCCATAGCCGCCACGTAATGCTTGGTAGAGTCGGGCGTGCCAAAGTCGGTAATGTTGATGCCTACCACCCGATACTCGGTGGATTTCTCCATCGGTGTATTGAAAAGCTTCATGTATTTTTCGCCATACATGGCCAGTTCGCCTGGCGTATAGGTGGTTTTCTCCACCATAACCGCGAGCCTTATTCCTGTTTTGGGCAAGAAATAAGGGATGCCCTCTGCTTGCGCATTGCCTTGTGCAAAGCCAGGATGGGCGGCAAATGCCAAGGCTGCAATGGTAACGAATAGCTGTTTCATATTCTATTGCTAAGTTTATTTTTTGTTATAAAGCTCCCCAAGCCGCCCGTTTTCAAGGGGCAAGCGCGATGAGATGCTTTGTTGTGGTATTGTAGTTGACTTGTTAACACGTTTATTAGTTTATAAGGAACGCAGCCTAGGCCGACTTACATATAGGTTTAAGCCCATTGCACACCCACGAACCTGCGGTGTAAACGCATTTTAAGTTCACAAGCATTTGGCTTTATTCCCTTAACTTTTTCTACTTTCTTACTTACAGTTTACTATGTGCAACTTACTAACTAGCCCAACAACTCGAACGCTTGCGGCAGGTAATTCACGATGTCTCCTGCCATCAGACTTTCTTTTCCCAGTTGTTTTGCAGCCAAGTCGCCCGCCAATCCGTGCAGATACATGCCCACGATGCAGGCATCTTCGCGGTTGTAGCCACGCGCCAGCAGTCCTGTTATGATGCCCGTCAGCACGTCGCCACTGCCGGCTGTGGCCATTCCGGCGTTGCCCGTGGGGTTGAAATACACCTTTCCAGAGGGCAAACAAAGTGCCGAGAAGTGTCCTTTTAGCAAGATATAAGCTTGCAAGTGCTGAGCCAAGTCGAGTGCTTTCGACAGTCTGTCGTAGTCGCCCTCGCTCCCTCTGTTGCCCAATCTGTCGAACTCGCCACCATGTGGCGTTAGTATTAAGTTCTGTGGCAGTTGCTGCATCCACGCTTTATGCGAGGCCAAGATGTTCAAAGCGTCGGCATCTATCACCATCGGGCATTGCGTTCGGCGTATTTGCGAGATAAGGGCGATGGCCGTATCTTCGTGTTGTCCCAGTCCTGGTCCCATTCCCACGGCATCATAATGCTCGGTGTCGAGGGGTTCGGTGAAGAAATAATCTTCTTTACCAGTACTTAAAATGGCCTCGGGCAGAGATATTTGCATCACGTCGTAGTTACGCCGAGGGGTGCAAACGGTTAGTTTTCCCACCCCCGAACGCATGCAAGCACGCCCTGCCAGCACCGCCGCGCCTGCCATGCCATAGCTCCCAGCCACGATAAGTGCATGCCCCATCAGCCTCTTGCTAACAAAGTCGCCGCGTTTAAGCATCCGGCCACGCACGTCGGCCTCTTCCAACACTTGGTATTTTGTGTCTGTTTGTGCGATGAACTCGGGGTTAAGCCTAATGTCCAGCACGCGCAAACGACCCAGAAACTGTTGGTTGTCTTCAAAAAACATGGCCAACTTTTTCTGTTTCAGTGTCAATGTAAGGTCTGCCCTCACGATATGCGCCTTCACATTGTGCGTATTGTCCTCGGTCATCAAGCCCGAAGGCAGGTCGATACTCACCACCTTTGCAGGCGATTGGTTGATGTATTTCACCAAAGAGGCGAACCCTCCGGAAAGTGTTTTGTTCAGCCCTGCACCAAAAAGTCCGTCTATCACCACCGTTTCGGCCGTCAGTTCAGGCGGGTCGAAGTCCACCACAACCTCCGTAAAGGCCTTGATGCGCTTACATTCCATCGCCCGCTGCTTATTTTTGGCACAGTCGTCAGACAGTTTACCGCTGACATTGAAGAGAAACACCGTCACCTTGTAGCCAGCCTCAGCCATCAACCGAGCCACAGCCAGAGCATCACCACCGTTGTTTCCTGGGCCAGCAAACACCACGAACGGCGTTCTGTTGTCCCATTCTTCTCGCAAGACGCGCACAATGGCCTTGGCCGCACGTTCCATTAGGTCGATGCTTGCCACGGGTTCGTTCTCAATCGTAAACTTGTCTAGCTCCTTAATCTGAGTGCCGGTGAATATCTTCATAATGTGCAAAAATACAAATTAAATTACTTTTGTGCAGCAAATGCGCCTAACATTTACATATTATTATGTTCTTTATGCAGAAATGCTAACAAAATGCACTGCAAAATATGCTTTATGGCAGGTACGAGGAGATGGGCTTTAAGCCCAATTGCGTATCTGATAACGGCTTTAAATGTTTTTCTGATGAACGTGTTTGGTTAAAAACATTATTGATATTTTACAAAGCGAACATCATTCAACAAGCCAGTCTAACTAAAAACATAAGGGCTGTTTGCTGGTAATTCGTAGCTGTTTGTGGGCCTAGCTGGCCTGTTGGTTATCCTAGATATTCTAGTTATTCTTGGCTTTCAAGGTGTTCTTGTTATTCTAGGCATCCTAGTTGTCCTAGTTATTCTAGGATTTCTAAGTCTTTATTCTGCTAGCTCCAACACCCCACGCATTCATCAAAAGGCGCAGCCATCTTTTCACCTTTTCACCCTTTCACCTTTAAAAAGGGCGCAGCCATCTTTTCACTTTTCCACCCTTTCACCCCTTCACCTTTAAAAAGGGCGCAGCCATTTTTTCACCTTTTCACCTTTTCACCCTTTCACCTTTCCACCTTTCCATCTTTTCACCCTTTCACCTTTATAGCTATCGTCAGCCCCCATAAAAACCTAAATAACGTTAGTTAAGCCCCCGTGTTCCACTTTTTTTTCGTATTTTTGCAGCTTAATAGCAAAAAGATTATATGGCTCGAATTAAATTGATAGATAAGGTTTTCGAGACTTCCATCACGGAAACCCAAATACAAGAACACGTTAAAGCCGTTGCAGACAGGATAAACAAAGACATGGCCGATAAGAACCCGCTGCTTTTGGCCGTACTAAATGGCTCGTTTATGTTTGCCGCCGACCTCATGCGCATGCTCACTATACCCTGCGAAATATCGTTCGTTAAGCTGGCATCGTACCAAGGCACAACATCAACGGGAACAATCAAAGAGGTAATTGGCATCAACGAAGACCTTGCCGGACGAACGGTCATCATCGTTGAAGACATCGTTGAGTCGGGATTGACAATCAAACGCATGATTGAATCGCTGGGAACGCGCTCGCCCAAGTCGATACACATCTGCACTTTGCTGATTAAACCCGACCGACTTACCGTTCCACTCGACGTGGAATACGCCGCCATCAAAATACCCAACGACTTTATTGTGGGCTATGGCTTAGACTATAACCAGCAAGGGCGCAACCTACGCGACATTTATACCGTGGTGGAAGAGTAAGAAAACTCGCCCCAATGTCTTTAAAGGTAGACAATCACATAATAATTTTTTCACTATAAACACAACGAAATGAAGAATATCGTTATCTTCGGTGCTCCCGGTTCGGGTAAAGGCACACAAAGCGACAAGATGATTGCTAAGTACGGTCTCGAACATATCTCAACGGGCGACGTGCTGCGCAACGAGATAAAGAACGGCACACCATTGGGCAAAACGGCCAAGGAATACATCGACAATGGGCAACTGATACCCGACGAACTGATGATTGACATCCTGGCTAGCGTGTACGACAGCTTTGGAAAAGAGCACAAAGGCGTTATCTTCGATGGCTTTCCACGCACCATTCCGCAAGCCGAGGCACTTAAAACGATGCTTGCCGAACGCGGGCACAAGGTGGCTGCCATGATTGAACTAGACGTTCCCGAAGACGAACTGATGAAACGACTGGTGCTGCGCGGACAACAAAGCGGGCGCACAGACGACAACGAAGAAACAATTAAAAAACGACTGGGCGTGTATCACAACCAAACGGCACCGCTCATCGAATGGTATAAAACAGAAAACATCCACAACCACATTGACGGATTGGGCGAACTAGACCGCATCTTTGCCGACGTGTGTGCTGTGATTGACAACATCTAAACTGCTCATGCCCGAATCAAACTTCGTAGACTACGTAAAGATTTACTGCCGCTCTGGTAAGGGCGGAAGGGGTTCTATGCACCTCCGACACGTAAAATACAACCCTAACGGCGGTCCCGATGGGGGCGACGGCGGGCGCGGTGGCAACATCTACCTGCGCGGAAACCACAACTATTGGACGCTGTTGCACCTTAAATTCCAACGGCACGTCTTCGCCGAGCATGGCGGAAACGGCGGAAGAGACAAATGTCATGGCACAGACGGCAAGGACGTTTATATTGATGTGCCTTGCGGAACGGTGGTGTACAACGCCGAAACAGGCAAGTATGTCTGCGATGTTATGCACGACGGGCAGGTGGTGATGCTGCTAAAAGGAGGCCGGGGCGGACTGGGTAACTTCCAATTCCGCACGGCCACCAACCAAACGCCACGCTATGCGCAGCCTGGCGAGCCGATGGAGGAGATGACCATCATACTCGAATTGAAACTTTTGGCCGACGTCGGACTGGTGGGTTTCCCCAATGCAGGCAAGTCAACGCTGCTCTCGTCGCTCTCTTCGGCACGTCCTAAGATTGCCAACTACCCTTTCACCACCCTCGAACCATCGCTGGGCATCGTGGCTTATCACGACCACAAGTCGTTTGTGATGGCCGATATCCCCGGCATCATCGAGGGAGCAAGCGAAGGAAAAGGCTTGGGGCTGCGCTTTCTTCGGCATATCGAGCGCAACTCGCTTTTACTCTTCATGGTGCCCGGCGATACCGACGACATAAAGAAAGAGTACGAGGTGCTGCTCAACGAGCTGAACAACTTCAACCCCGAACTGAACGACAAGCACCGCGTATTGGCCATAACCAAATGCGACTTGCTAGACGACGAACTGATTGAGATGTTGCGCGAAACTATGCCCACCGACCTCCCCGTGGTATTTATCTCGGCTGTTACGGGGCAAGGACTGCCTGAGCTAAAAGACATCCTTTGGCGCGAACTGAACAGCGAGAGTAATAAACTGCAAAGCATCATGGCCGAAGACACCCTCGTTCACCGCGACAAAGACATCAGGATATTTGCGCAAGAACTGGCCGACGAGGGCGAAGACATCGACGTGGAGTACATCGATGCCGACATCGAAGACCTTGACGACTTTGAATACGAAGACGAAAATGATGCCTAAACTGCTGGAATATGCCCTTGGCCGCGGCATTCACGCTTTCAGTACCATGCGTACCGATGGCGCAAGCCAAGGCGCTTACGCCCAATTTAACATCAATCCCTATTGTGGCGATGCCCCCGAACACGTGGCGCAAAACCTCCATAGCCTGTGCCGCGTGCTGGGCATCGCCCCTTCTAACCTCGTTATGCCCCACCAAACCCACGAAACAACCGTGCGGCAGGTGGGCAGCGAGCTGCTTTCGATGCCGCAGAACGTGCGCCAAATGGTTCTGGAAGGCGTTGATGCACTCATTACCAACGTGCCTGGCGTTTGTATCGGCGTGTCTACGGCCGACTGCATCCCCATCCTTCTCTGCGATGCCGAACATCGCGCCACGGCTGCCATACATGCAGGATGGCGCGGAACGGTAAAACGCATCGCACAAAACGCCATCGTGCAGATGCGCGCAGCATTCAACACCAACCCACGTACACTACGCGCCGTTATTGCGCCCGGCATCTCGCTACAACACTTTGAAGTGGGCGACGAAGTGTACGAGGCCTTTGCCAAAGCCGCTTTCCCAATGAACGATATTGCGCAACGGCACAACAAATGGCACATCAATCTACCCCTTTGCAACCAATTGCAACTGCAAGAGTTAGGCGTTAAAGCCGAAAACATATACGCAACGGACATCTGCACCTACAACCGCTGCAACGATTTCTTTTCAGCCCGAAGGCTAGGCATTAACTCTGGCCGCATTTTTACGGGCGTTACCATCCGCTGAACATGGCCAAATGGCTGGTTGCCACTTTGCGTGGCGGCATTGGCTTGTGCCTGTCAGCACATCTATGTTACACGTATGAAACAGCTTATTGCATTACTCCTCGTTCTGTTCTTCAGTTCGGGCAAGCCCGCTGAGGACCATTTCACGCCTGCCGAAACCCAACAAATTAGCATTGCCACGCCTGGATTGTTCGATAAAGGCAACGTTTTCTTTATCGATCTCAATGCCATTGCGCACAAAAACTATGCCTTCCCGCTGCCTGTGGGCAAGGCTAAGGTGGCTAAAAACAACGCATTGGAGATTACAACCAAGCGTGGCGATGTGGTTAAGGCCATGATGCCCGGAAGAGTTAGATTGGCAAGAAAGAACAAACAGTGGGGAAACGTGGTGGTGATACGCCACGACAACGGTCTGGAAACCGTGTATGCGCACAACGCACAGAACTTAGTGAAGCCCAACCAGACGGTAGAGGCCGGCCAATCTATTGCCGTCGTAGGCAAGAAAGACGGCAAGGGGCGTTGCCTTTTCCTAACGATGGTGAACGGCGGACGCATCAACCCGCAAACAATCGTCGACCCCAAAAGTCATAAACTGAACAAGGGGGTGATGCGATTTGAGAAAAACGGACAACGCGTAACCGTTAGGCAGGCCACAGAAAAAGACCTAGAAGAAAAGCTTTTAGCCGACAAAAAGGGGAAAGCCGATGCCAAAAAGGCTGCCAAAGAGGAAGAGAAGGCTAAACGCGAAGAGGCCAAACGGCTGAAAGAAGAACAAAAACTGCTGGCCGAAGAGCAGAAAGCCGCCAACAAAACGCTGCTTAAGCCGCAGAAAGACGTGAGGGGCAGTGTAAGCAACAAGCTTTTCTTGTCGCAGTTTTCGCCCAACGAATGGGCCTACCCACTGCCTGGCAGCCATGTAATTAGTCCCTACGGAGGGCGCAGAAGGCACTCGGGCGTAGACATCAAGACCCGCCCTAACGATAAGATATTGGCCGCTTTCAGTGGCATTGTGGTTCGTTCGGGGCCATATTTTGGTTATGGCAACTGCATCGTCATACGTCACGACAACGGCCTAGAAACGCTTTACAGCCACCAATCGCGCAACTTCGTGAGGGTGGGACAGGCTGTTAAGGCCGGCGACGTTATCGGACTGACGGGCCGTACGGGTCATGCCACCACCGAGCACCTGCACTTCGAGGTGTCGTTTAAAGGCAAGCGCATAGACCCTGCATTGGTTTTCAACCACGCGGCTAAGACGCTACACCAGCATACGTTGGTGCATGCAAGCGGTGTTGTGCACATTGACAAGTCGGCTAGGTTGCCCATAGCACAAGCAAGCGGCAAACAAGAAACAACAAACGTACAATAAAACACGATGAACATAGAACAACTTCTGGACCGTTACCTGCAATTGTCGGAGGTTAAACGCCCTGGATACATCGAGAGCCTTGGGCTTCCCTTGCCCGATTCTACCCAGCAATTGGAACTTGCGGCAGGCACGCCGCTAGCTCCTTTGCTTGTGTGTATATATAATAAGGTGTCGGGCACGCCTCGGCAGTGCAAGCGCGAAAGCCTCATCGACTTTCTTCCTGGTTTCCGTCTTCCCCACTTACGCGAGTGGCCCGCCGCCTACGAGGCCTTCAAATTGGTGCATGGCGAACAGTGGCTACCGCTTTTGTTCGATGGCGACAAAGGCTATTATGCCGTCAACAGAACCACAGACGAAGTGGCAATAAGCTTTCTAGACGAGTTCGCATTCATCGATACCGTTAGCCTTAACGCCCTCAACTTCTTGCAAACGCTCGTAGCCAACTACGAACGCAAGGTGTATTCGGTAGACCGTTACGGCCTACTAGACTACGACGAGCGCAGAGAGGGCGAAGTGGCGCGCGAGATAAACCCCGACGTAGACTATTGGATGGAGGAATGAAAGGCTGCTAAATGATGTGCATAACCTTTCTTTCGGGCAGGGTTTTCTTGTTATCCTAGGCATGCAAGACATCCAAGAACAACAAGAAACCATCAAAAAAAGCCTAGTCACCCCCTATTAAGCCCATAGCAAAGAACATCAAGTTTTGCCATCAATGCCTTTACTTGCCGAACAAAAAGATACTTGTACTGTCACTACAAGGGTGTTTGTACTATCACTACAAGATGCTTGTACTGGCACTACAAGATGCTTGTAGTGGGACTACAAGACGCTTGTACGATGACTACAAAGGGGCTTGTACTAGGGCTACAAAACGCTTGTAGTGCAACTGAAAACAACATTACGCTGATACATGGCAGGCCACACAAAGGCAGATAAGTATCTAAAACCATTTCCTTTTTTACCACAGGCAGGTTCTAAAAAATACAAAGAACAACCATTGAACCTTTGCGGGGGATTTTTAGAACATGCCTATTATAACCCTCACACTTATGAAAACAACCTCCCTAAAAACTGCATATCTTGCCGAAAGCTCATTGCTGGCGGCTCTTCTCGTTCGTTTAAAGCGCCGCAATCTCTACTTCGTGGCCGGCGAAATAACCTCGTTCGTTGCCATGTTAGGCTTTGTTGTCTTGGCCACCACCCTCCACAATGCCACGTGGACACTGTGGTTGGCCGCCGTTTGCCTAGCCTTATACGTTGTTATCAGGCGCTTTGACGTGCAAAACGAGGCCCGAATAACTGCTGTCGACCAGCTAAGGCAAGCCTATGAGGACGAGGCGCGCTACCTAGAAGGCGACTTTACCCCCTTCGGCGATGGTGCATGCCACGCCGATACCCACCATCCATTTGCCCTCGACCTCGACATATTCGGCCCGTCTTCGCTTTTTCATCGGCTCAACCGCACTGTTTCAACAGGCGGAAGCAAGTCGTTGGCCGCCGCACTCACCCAATTGCCCGGCCATACGCCACAGGCTAAGGCCGAAGTGGAACGAAAACGCGAGGCCATAGACGAGTTGGCCGCCAAAGCAACGTGGCGAATGAAGTTTATTGCCCAAGGAAAAGGCAAGGCAGGCGGCATAGACAGCACACGCCTTACACAAACAATGCAAGCCGCCGCAAAGGTTTCCATCCCCCGTTTTGCCGCCGCCCGCCTACCCCTCGCCATAGCCTGCGCCTCCGTTGTGGGCTTTTTCGCCACCTTGTTTCTTGCCGTCTTTACGCCGCTTAGTGCCAATGTGCCCGTTTGGTGGGGCATCATCAACTTCTTTGTGGTGATGTTGATATGCACCAAGCCGCTGCGCATGGTGAGCAAAACGGCCAACCTGTTGCACGCCGAGCTAACGGCCTGCGTGCAATTGCTAAGCCTTATCACCACCGAAGAGATGCAAGCCGCATTGAACAAGCAACTGCAAACCGAACTGCAAGGTGCATTGCTCGCCTTCAAACAACTGCAACAAACGGTGGCTAGCCTAGACCGCCGCAGCAATGTTTTGGGTTTGATGTTCGCCAACGCCCTTTTTCTAAGCGATTTCTTTCTTGTACGCAAGTTTTTAAAATGGCAAGACAGTCACCTCAAACATTTCGAGCAGTGGGTAGACTGCCTTAGCAAAGCGGATGCACTTGTATCGCTGGCCACTTTCCGATATAACCATCCTGAAACCGTTCAGCCACAAATCGAGGATGCACCAAACATCGTTTATCAAGCCAAGGATATTCGCCACCCCTTCTTAGGAATAAAGGCCGTTGGCAACGACTTGCACATCGAACAAGGTCAATACCAAATTGTTACGGGTGCAAACATGGCAGGCAAAAGCACGTTTCTCAGGTGTGTGGGCGTGAACTACGTGCTGGCTATGGCCGGATTGTCTGTGTTTGCTGGCGAGATGAGGGTGTCATGCTTTTGGCTTTTCAGCAGCATGCGCACCACCGACGACCTTACACACGGCATATCTTACTTCAATGCCGAACTACTTCGGCTCGAACAACTCATCGGCTACTGCCACAATCACCCCAACACCTTCATCATTCTCGACGAAATATTGAAGGGAACGAACTCATTAGACAAACTCAACGGTTCGCGTCTGTTTCTTCAAACCATGTCACAGCTGCCTGCTAGCGGCATAGTGGCCACGCACGACCTCGAACTGTCTAAGCTAGAAGACGAAAACCCAAGTCGTTTCGCCAACTATTGCTTTGAGATTGAACTCGGAAACGACGTTACTTACTCGTATCGCATTACGCGTGGCGTGGCTCAAAACCAAAATGCAACCTTCTTATTAAAGAAGATATTGAAAGCCTAAGCCACCCACTCCTCCCTTTGGGGAGGGGGCTAATGCCATGCGCATCAGGCGCAAAAGCACTGAGAAAGCACGGATAATACACTGAGAAAAAACGGATAAAGCACTGAGAAAGCACAGATAAAGCACTGAAATTCGCCCCTAAACGCATACGCCTAAGAGCAAAACCACACCGCAAAACCACGCAACATCCTTGCCAAAAGCGAAAGGGCTCAAATCTTTAATTTGTATTAAAGCCCCTGGTCGTTAACATAACAAACCCTAAAAAGGGGCATAAATCTAGGAAAACGTTTGCAAAGTAAATAATAAAGAATTAACTTTGTAATGTGTTTTTCATAGTATTAGATTTAAGGTTAACAAAAGGTTGGGGCTCAGCGGAGCCCTTTTTTCATGCCTTTTACCGAACAAATAGCACCGCTATCCGCCCATTTATTGCCTAATTCAAAAGATTTTATGGTCAATTTACCACATTGACCGCCTCAAACCAACTGCTTTCGCAACACAGCACAGCTGCTTTACTTACAATTAAACGATTGCTTTTGCGAGAATGTCACGAATTTTTATTACTTTTGTACCAATTTGATTAGCACGCCTAGTCTACGCCAACGAAACAATGGGGTAACAACTTGTTCCCTGCATCAACATATCAAAATGAACAGAAAACAAGCTTCTCTTACAGAGCGCAGATTTCTTCTGCCTTTCGTACTCATTACCACACTTTTCTTTTTATGGGGCTTTGCTCGCGCCATCCTCGACGTGCTGAACAAGCATTTTCAAAACGAGCTGCACATATCCATCGCACAGTCGGCCCTCATTCAGGTAACAACCTACCTGGGCTACTTCATCATGGCCATCCCCGCCGGGCTGTTCATCAACCGTTTTGGCTATCGTCGTGGCGTGGTATTTGGGCTTTCGCTTTTCGCATTGGGTGCTTTTCTCTTTGTGCCCGGTGCCCAAATCGGCACATTCGAAGTGTTCTTGGCTGCGCTGTTCACCATCGGTTGCGGCCTAACTTTCCTCGAAACGGCCGCCAATCCCTACGTTACAGAGTTGGGCGCGCCCCAAACAGCCACCAGCCGACTAAACCTTTCGCAATCGTTTAACGGTCTTGGCAGCATCTTCGCAACGTTTAGCGTGGGGTTGTTTCTTTTCCGAAACGACAGCGAGGGGGGCAATGTAGCCATCCCATACGTGGTGTTAGGCGTAGTGGTTTTGGCTATTGCACTGGTTTTTTCGCGCGTACAATTGCCCGAAATACAAACCACCAACGACGAAAACACGAGCGGTAGCGGCCTGAAAAACCTTTCAGAGTTATTTCGCCACCCCATGTTCGTATTAGGTTTGGCAGCACTTTTGGCCTACGAAGTTGCCGAAATATCCATCAACAGCTACTTCATCAACTTCGTTACAGGGCAAGGATGGATGAGCGATAAAACCGCATCAATGGTGCTTACCGCGGCATTAGCCTTCTTTATGATAGGCAGGTTTGGCGGTAGTTGGGTGATGCGGCGAGTTCGGGCGCAGCTTGTGTTGCTGGTTTGTGCCATTGGTTGTGTGTGCAGCATGTGCTTAGTGTTGCTCAACCTCGGCACATTGTCGCTCGTTGGCTTGCTGGCCAACTACTTTTTCGAGGCTATCATGTTCCCCACCATCTTCTCTTTGGCACTTACGGGCTTAGGCCAACTAACCAAAAGTGCATCGTCTATCTTGATGATGACGCCCGTTGGCGGTTGCGGTTTCTTGCTCATGGGGATGATAGCCGATGGCGGCAACCCCGTTTTGCCTTTCGTTTTACCGTTCGCAGGGTTTGCTGTTGTGCTGGCTTACGCGTGGAAAATGGCACGCAAGGGCTAAGGGTTCTAGGCTTTCTAGGTGTTCTAGCCTATCTAGCCATCCTAGGATAACTAGAAATCCTAGAACAACTAGAACACCTAGCAAACCTAGAACAACTAAAAAGCCCCACCCCCGCCCAATCCATAAAAGAACATAATATAATCGCCTTTTGCCTGCCGTTCGAGATTTTATTTGTAACTTTACGTCCCTATTCACCAACAACGCAGGCCACAGAGAGTTCTAAAACACGGCCAGCAAAACACAAAAAAAGCAATCATTCAAGACATGATCACAACACTAGTTATTCTTGCCATTTCGGTAACCATGTTCATCATTGGCCGCCTCCGTTCGGATGTTGTGGCGGTGTGTGCTATGGCCGCCCTCCTCATTTTTGGCATACTCACCCCTGCCGAAGCGTTGGCGGGGTTCTCGTCTAACGTAGTCATCATGATGGTAGGCCTTTTTGTAGTGGGTGGAGCCATCTTCCAAACAGGATTGGCCAAGGCCATTAGCCAACGCCTGATGAAACTAGCAGGCGGCAACGAAACCTTCATGTTCCTCCTCGTTATGTTCACAACGGCGGTTATTGGCGGCTTTGTAAGCAACACGGGCACCATTGCGCTCATGATGCCCGTCGTTGTAAGCATGGCCACACAAAAGGGAACACACCCCGGCCGCATGCTCATGCCCCTAGCTTTCGCCAGCAGCATGGGCGGAATGCTCACGCTTATCGGTACGCCCCCTAACCTTGTGATACAAGATGTGCTAACCAAAGCAGGCCAACAGCCGCTAACCTTCTTCTCGTTCACCCCCGTGGGCATCGTCATTGTGCTTTTGGGCGTGGCCCTGATGCTGCCACTCTCGCGCATGTTCCTCGGCAAACGCAAGCAGAAAGGCCGCGATGCGGCCAACGTTGGAAAAACACTCGACCAGATGGTTGAAGAATACAACCTGCAACATCAACTTCGCCGATACCACATCACCCACGAATCGCCCATCGCCGGACAAACACTAGCCGAGCTAGACCTCCGCAACCGCTATGGACTCAGCGTGATGGAAATCAGAAGAAAGGCTGCACGCAGCGGGCGTTTCATACGTAACGTGAAACAAAGCATGCCCATGCCCGACAGCATCTTGCAAACCGAAGACGTTATTTACATAACAGGCGACAACGAACACATGGACTTCTTCGCCGCAGAAATGAAACTCGAACAACTGGACAACACGGGTATCGACTTCTACGACCTGGGAATTGCCGAGCTGGTACTTATGCCCACGTCGCAACTTAACGGCACAAAACTTAAAAATTCGGGCCTTCGCGAACACTTCAACATTAATGTCCTGGGCATCAGACGTAGCCACGACTACATCCTTAACGACCTTTCCGAAGAACGCCTACATGCAGGCGACGTGCTATTGGTACAGGGTTCGTGGACCAATATCGGGCAACTGGCAAACGAAAACGACGATTGGGTGGTGCTGGGTCAGCCCAAAGAACAGGCCCAAAAGGTGATACTAACCAACAAGGCACCCATCGCCGGCGCCATCATGTTGCTGATGGTGGCCATGATGATGTTCGACTTCATCCCCATCGCCCCCGTAACGGCCGTCATCATTGCGGGTCTGCTGATGGTTCTCACGGGCTGTTTCCGAAACGTAGAGGCCGCATACAAAACCATTAACTGGGAAAGCGTGGTACTTATTGCGGCCATGATGCCGATGTCTACCGCCCTCGAAAAGACGGGTGTGTCGGCAGAAATATCCCATACCTTGGTAAACTCCTTGGGTAGCATGAGCCCCATCGTGCTCTTGGCAGGCATCTACCTCACCACCAGCATCCTAACGATGTTCATCAGCAACACCGCCACCGCCGTGTTGATGGCTCCCATCGCGCTATCAGCCGCAAAGGAGATTGGGGCCAGCCCTTACGCCTTCCTGTTTGCCGTAACCATCGCCGCAAGCATGTGTTTCATGTCGCCGTTCTCCACACCGCCCAACGCATTGGTTATGCGAGCAGGCCAATACACCTTTATGGACTATGTGAAAGTGGGTTTCCCCTTGCAACTCATCATCGGCATTGTCATGGTATTCCTGCTACCTTTATTCTTCCCGTTGGGCTAAAAGCAAAATGAAGAAAATGTAAAGCAAAGCTAACAAAACGTAAGCCACAGGATGATAAGCATCAATTAATGTCACTTTTCCACCAAATTGGACAATAAAAACACCTATAAATCTTTGTGTTGACAAATTAAAGCATTAATTTTGCATACGTATAAATAAGATAACGACATCACATCCAACTTTATAATAATTAAAATTATGGTAGATTACAAATCCCTAGGTCTAGTAAACACTCGCGAGATGTTTAAAAGGGCCATCAATGGCGGATACGCAATTCCGGCATTCAACTTTAACAACATGGAGCAGCTGCAAGCCATCATCAAGGCTGCTGCCGACCTCAAATCACCCGTAATCTTACAGGTATCGAAGGGCGCGCGCAACTACGCCAACCCCACCCTTCTGCGTTATATGTCACAGGGCGCTGTTGAATACGCTAAAGAACTTGGAGTAAATCACCCCGAAATCGTTGTCCACCTGGACCACGGAGACAGCTTTGAAACTTGCAAGAGCTGCATCGACATGGGTTTCTCCTCGGTGATGATCGACGGTTCGTCACTTCCCTACGACGAAAACGTTGCCCTGACGAAGAAGGTTGTTGACTATGCACACCAGTTCGACGTAACCGTTGAAGGTGAGCTGGGCGTTCTTGCTGGCGTTGAAGACGACGTTGTGGCAGAGAAATCGCACTACACCAAACCCGAAGAGGTTATCGACTTCGTTACGAAGACCGGTGTAGACTCGCTGGCTATCTCTATCGGCACGTCGCATGGCGCATACAAGTTCACCCCCGAACAGTGCACCCGCGACCCGAAGACTGGCCGTCTTGTTCCTCCTCCCTTGGCTTTCGACGTTCTCGATGCCATCATGAAGAAACTTCCTGGTTTCCCCATCGTACTTCACGGCTCGTCTTCCGTACCACAAGAGTACGTTGACATGATTAACAAATACGGCGGCAAGTTGCCCGATGCCGTAGGTATTCCCGAAGAGCAACTGCGCAAGGCTGCAAAGAGTGCCGTTTGCAAAATCAACATCGACTCCGACTCGCGCTTGGCTTTCACCGCTGCCGTTCGCAAGGTGTTTGCCGAAAAGCCTGCCGAGTTCGACCCCCGCAAATACTGCGGTCCTGCTCGCGACCTGATGACAGAACTCTACAAGCACAAGATTAAAGAGGTGCTTGGTTCCGACAACAAGCTGGCACAACTCGACTAATTTTTTAATAAGTCTTAGAGACTAATTTTTTAATAAGTCTTAGAGGATGTGCCCTCACTACCGAGGGCACATCCTCATATTTTTGCCCATTGCCCAACAACAAGCAAACTGACAACAACAAGCAAGCTGCCAACAGCAAGAACCAGCGTGTCAACAGCCAACCACGGTCTTTATAGAAAGCGAGCGTGCTACATGTAAGCCCAAGCAGCGCATTAGAAATCCTTTTCTTGTCTTTAACTAACGAACCTACTTTTAGTTAAATTCAGTAATAATCCTTTACAAAACACACCCTTCTTGCCACGTGTTTCTAGCGAAAAAATAGCCTAAAAGCAGGCAATTAGCTACAAAATTCGACCTTACACACCACCGCTTTTATCCGTTTTTCAGAATTCCGATTGCATTTAGCACCACTTTACCCTTCTAGTTAGTCACCCATTCGCATTTTTTCAGCACCAAAAAATCGGCTTTTTACCCCCAAAAACCTACTTTTTAAGTGCCTTTTACCCCTATTTTCCACCCTTTTTCAACCAATCTAAAATGCTTTAAGCCCATGCCCACTGTGCAATTATATACATTCCACCCTGCGTTTTGCCGCATTTTACCCTGCATTTAGCACCAAAACGCACTGCAATTAGCACCAAAACGCAGTGCGTTTAGCATCAAAACGCAGTGCATTTAGCGGCAAATTGCAGTGTATTTAGTGGCAAATAGCCCCCAAAAGGGTGCAAATGGCGGTTTGTTTAAATAAATATTCATTTTGTTGGTATTAACATGCAAGCCCTTTTTGCACCAAAACAAACCTCCGCGAGAATGAATTATTTGCACCCGAGTGGGCGTTTGTGGAGAAAAAAGGCACTCATAATGTTAAAAAACATACTTAAAATATTACAACATTCAAGATAGAGGGGTTAGAACGTTTGCGGATTTGCCAGTTACAGTCAAACAGTATCGGATTTGAAAAGCCACAGTCGCATCGTAAGCAAGCAAAAAACTCACTTTCCTTCGCGTAAGGGCTTTTTCGTTCCAGGCAACACACGCCTTGCGTGTTGCTGACAACAATTTCCCAAATGCAATTTGGTCTGACTATAAGTAGGCTAATAGGCTCTGGGGTTGGTAGGCTGATAGAGGTTAGTCTTTCTGGCTACATTAGCACTTCCAGTTATACCAACCCTTCTAGCTCTTCTAATAATATTTAGCTTTCCGCTTTCTACAACAAATCAACACGCAGCTAACCCAAAATCATTCCCAACCAAGTGGGCACTTAGTTCCAAAGTACGGGTTTACTTGTCTGCACTCCACCATTTTCATTTTTAACGTTTTGGTAGCCCAACAAAGTGGCTGTCAAAGCACTCATTATCTCAAAAAAATCGTTATTTTTGCAAAAAAGTAAAAAGAGAATATATGGAGAGAATAATCTTTACCCTGTTATGCACACTTTGCGCCTGCACTTCTTGGGCGCAAACAAAAAACGGCTTTGTCATTACAAGCGACATTCCCGACCTTCCCGACGGCATTGAGGTGGAGCTGGAAACGGCCGAAGGCTCTAACTACGATGAAGTGGCCAGAGCCGTAGTTCAAGACGGCAAGTTCGTTCTTAGTGGGCACCTGTCGCATCCCACGCTTTGCACCTTGTCTACAAACAATTACAAGCTGCTCTACGCAATGGAGTCGAAAGAAGAGCCTACATGGACCTACACCCCCATCTTCGTTAGCAACACGGTGATGACGGTGAAGGCCGACAAGTACAAGTACTTGGCAACTAACCAGCCCATCAACAAGCACCTCCTCGTTACAGGTGGCAAAGCGCAAGCCGACTTCAACGACTTTAACCAACGCCGAAACGACTCTTTGGCGTGGATGAAGAAGAACCCGCAGTCGCCGTTGGCCATTAAGATGGCCACAGAGCTGATACTCAACAACCGCACGTTCACTAAACGCCAGATTGAAGACATCACTTCCACCATCTTTGCCTGTCCCGAAGATCAACAACGAATAATTGCTTACCGCCGCGCTGTGGCCACTGCAAAGGCTATGGCTGTGGGCGAATCGCTTCAAGACATACCTATGTTCACCCAGAAAAACCGCTCAACTTCTCTCCTTGTGGCCATCCCAACAGGAAAGGTGGCCTTTATTTGCTTTTGGACAACATGGAGAAAGCCAAACCAAAAGCTCATACCTGAACTGAAAAACATGGTTGCCAAACACCCCGAAGTGGCTTTTCTATGCGTGGCCGACGACAAGGAAGACTTCTTGTGGCAAAAGTTTTTGGAGCGCACACAGCTATCGTGGCCCCAATACCGACTTACAAAGCGCGGCATGAAGCAATTTACAGATACCTACGGCCCAGATGCCACACCGCTCTTCGTTATGCTTGCACCCGATGGAACCATTGTTAGGGCAAGCAGCTATCTAGGCGACATGCAAAAATTGCTAGACAAAACGGCCGCGAAACTAGCTAAGGCCTACGAGCAACAAAAGAAGAAAGAAGACGGGCAAAACGAGAAGACAGACAGCCCCAAGCCTTCCAAGAAAACCACATAGGCCGCTGCCCCCTGCTTCCGCTTATTGCCTTTCAACAGGTTTTTCGCTCATGTCAAAAACTATCTTCGCTCCTGTGGTAAGTGTTTTATGGCTCAACCAATGGCTGTTGTCGGGTGTGCCGTTAACGGTTAGCCGCTTGATGTAGCGCCATTGTGGCTTGTCGGCGGTAATTGTTGTTGTATTGCCGTTCTCCAAGTGCAACGAAACCTTGGCGAAAAGCGGCGTGCCAATGGCGTATTCGTTGCTGGCAGGGCACACGGGATAAAAGCCCAGAGCCGAAAACACATACCAAGCAGAGGTCTGCCCGTTGTCTTCGTCGCCGCAATAGCCGTCGGGGTGTGCGCTATAAAGCCTATTCATCACCTCGCGAACCCAATATTGGGTCTTCCAAGGCGCGCCACTCCAATTATAAAGGTAGGGCATGTGCTGTATTGGCTGATTACCATGGGCGTAATTACCCATGTTCATAATCTGCATTTCGCGTATTTCGTGTATCACTTGGCCATAATAGCTGTCGTCGAACACGGGCGGAAGGGCGAAAACAGAGTCGAGCATGGCCGTGAAAGCCTTGTTGCCGCCCATCAACGAGATAAGGCCGCGGGGGTTATGAAACACCGACCACGTGTAATGCCAGCCATTTCCCTCGGTAAAAACATCGCCCCACTTCAATGGGTTGTAGGGTTTCTGCCACTCGCCGTTTTTCTTTCGGCCACGCATCAGGTTAAACTCCTTGCTGAAAAGGTTGCGATAGTTCTCGGCGCGGCGTTCAAACTCGGCCCATTCTTTCTTTGGTTTGCCCAGTGCCTTGCCCAATTGGGCGATACACCAGTCGTCGTAAGCATACTCCAAGGTACGTGCAGCACTCTCGTTAATGCCCACATCGCAAGGCACATAGCCCAGTTTGTTATAATACTCGTACCCCAATCGACCCGTAGAAGGCACCTGCGGATGCACCGCTTTCGTGCCATGTAGCACAGCTTGCCACAGCGTTTCAACGTCGTAACCGCGTATGCCCTTGATGTAAGCATCGGCAACAACCGATGCCGAGTTGTTGCCCACCATGCAATTGCGATGTCCTGGGCTTGCCCATTCGGGTAAAAAGCCGCTCTCCTTATAGGTGTTCACCAGTCCCTCTTGCATCTCGCGCGCCATAGAGGGGTACACAAGGTTCACCAAAGGGAACAAACTGCGGAACGTATCCCAAAAGCCCGTGTCGGTAAACATCGTTCCAGGCAACACTTTTCCGTTGTACGGACTGTAATGCAGCGTGTCGCCACTGGCCGAAATCTCATAAAACTTGCGTGGAAAGAGCGTAGAGCGGTAAAGACAAGAGTAGAAAGTGCGCAGGTTATCAACGTTGTTGTCTTCCACGCTGATACGTCCCAGCACGTCGTTCCAACGTTGCCTGCCCTTTTGCAGCAACGTTTCGAACGAGCTGTTGCCCAACTCTTTAAGGTTTTGCATGGCTTGCGCCTCGCTGATAAACGACGAGGCCACGCGGGCATACACCTGTTCGCCACGCTTGCAGCTGAAAGTAACGATGGCCCCTGCATGGTTGGCTTGCAGCTCTTGCTGGTCGGCGGCAAGCAGTTTCTTGCCATCGGCCAAACGCGCTGCGGCAAAATCGCGGTCGAACACGACAACAAAATAGTTTTTGAAGTTATCTGGCACGCCCCCACTATTCCTTGTGGTGTAGCCCACAATGGTGCGTTTGTCGGGCAAAAGCCTGACGAACGAGCCCTTGTCGAAAGCATCTACGATGACGTTTGCCGAGTCGGTCTTCGGGAAAGTAAAGCGCATCAGGCACGCACGCTCGGTAGGTGCCATTTCGGCCGTAATGTCGTAGTCGGCCAAGTACACCTTATAATGATAGGGTTTGGCTGTTTCGGCCTTGTGCGAGAACCACGAGGCGCGCCCCTCTTCATCGAAAATGGGCTTACCCGTTGTGGCCATGATGGCGAATTGGCCGTAATCGTTAATCCACGGACTGGGTTGGTGTGTCTGTTTCAGTCCCCTTATCTTGTTGGCCTGATAGCCATAGGTCCACCCATCGCCCATCTTTCCTGTTTGCGGGGTCCAAAAGTTCATGCCCCAGGGCATGGCCGTGGCCGGATAGGTGTTGCCAGTAGAAAGCTGAAACGTGGACTGCGTGCCCACCAACGTACTTACATAATCAACGGGGTGGCTCTGTGCCATGCCTGCATTAGCAGCGATAAAGGCAAATGCCAAGACAGATAACTTCTTCATTGCGTTGTGATATTGGGCAAAGCGAACAGCATTTGACCTTAACCCACCTGCTGTTCGCTTTGCTGTTTTTATATTTTTAGGCATTACTATAATAGGCATGCGCCAGCAGCCAAACCCCTTACAGGTGCGGTTTAAGCAGCTTTACCCACACATCATAGCCCGCTTTGGTGAGGTGCAACCCATCGTAAGTTAGCTCGGCACGCATAATGTTGGTGCCAGGCTCGGTGAAATGGGGATAGAGATTGATAAACGTCAGTCCCTTTTCGCGTGCCAAAGCCTCGATACGCGCATTGATTTGGGGTATCATGTCGGTTTTGCCTTGCAGCCGTTTCCATCTCCCCGTACTCTCGCGAATGGGCAAAAGGCTCTGCAACACCAGCTTTGTTTTGGGCGATTGGGCGCGGATATGGTCCACCAATGTGCGTATGTCCGTCATTAAGCTATCCACCGTTACATCGTGACTAACGTCGTTTATGCCGATGAGCAAGAATATTTTGGCAGGTTTGTGCGGCGTAATCTGATACAGACGAGCGTCTACGCCCAGTGCCACATCGCCGCTAATGCCGCGGTTACGCACATTGGGTTTGCCCAATTTTTCAGCCCAATCCTTTCCCCCTTCGGTAAGGCTGTTGCCCAACATCACAATATCGGTGGAGCGTATGGGCGGTTCGGTCTCGAAAGTACGCATCCTTACGTAGTAATAGGGGGGGAATGCGGCGGGCTCGTTGGTTATGCTTGCAGCCACGGCATTGGCTACTTGGGCACGCAGACGTACCACATTAGACGCGTCTACGGGGTGAACACTGTTGCAAAGCAAAACGATGGAGAGGTCGTTAACGGGGTCGATAACGATAGATGTGCCTGTATAGCCCGTGTGTCCGTAAGCCTCGGAACTTAGCAAGTCGCCCTGATTGGAGGCGTATGCCGAACTGACGTCCCAGCCAAGACTACGGCCAAAGCTGTTAAAATCTTGCGGAACAGAGCGCATGACCTTCACCGTTAGCGGACTAAGGATGCGTTTTCCGCCCCACATTCCGCCGTTTTGGAGCATGGCGCAGAGTGTGGCCACATCCTCGGCAGAGGAAAATAGGCCCGCATTACCCGATACGCCACCATTGAGCGTGCATGCCAGGGGGTCGTGTACCTGCCCTTGTTTCACCGTTCCGTTGGGCTGTTTCTCGGTAGGGGCAATGGGCGTTAGGCTCGCTTGTTCGCCATTGGCCACCCAACGCGGCTGAGAAGTGTTGACCAACTTGCCGCTCTTGTCTGACGTGCAGGGCAAGAAGTCGGTGTGTTTCATGCCCAGTGGGATGAATATATTGTTGGCTGCGAAAGTGCGGAGCGATTGTCCCGAGATGCGTTCCACTACATTTTGCAGCGTGATGTAGTTCAGGCAGCTGTATTGCATGTCGGCGCGCGGTTTAAACTCGCGCTTGCAGCCGGCGATGTACGTCATCAGTTTAGCGGGGTTTGGCTTGCCGTCGGCCTCGGCTAAAGTCTTTACTGGGGCGTAAGCAGGCAGCCCAGAGGTGTGCGTCAGCAAGTCTTCCACACGTATGGTTACGCTGTCTTTGCCTTCGCCATACCAGTTTTTGAACCCTGGCAGATACATGCTAACGGGGTCGGAAAGGCGTAGCTGTCCGCGTTCTACGAGCAACATGGCCGAAATAGCCGTTGCCATAGGCTTGGTACACGATGCCATGTCGAACACGGTTTGTGTGGTCATGGGCTGCGTTGTGGGATAGGTTTGGCGGTTGCCATAGGCTTTAAGGTAGGCCAATTTGCCGTGGCGCACCACGGCGAGCACCGCCCCAGGCGTTTTATTGTCGCTTATGGCGCGCAATATCACCTCGTCGGCGGCACGCAGACGCGCCAAACTCATGCCCACTTCTTCGGGCGATGCCGTGGGAACATTATTGGCCGAGGCGTTAATGGCAAAGGCACATAGTGCCAAGAGCAAAATCCTATACATGGCTTGCATTCGTTTTTAGGGGTTATTCGTGTGGTCGTTTGTATTCTTCTAAGGCCTTTTCTACCGACCCGTGCAGCAAAAGCAGACTCTTAGCCTTGCCATATCCCAGACCAAGCATCTCGACCAGCATACGCGTTCCGCGGTCAATCAGTTTCTTGTTGCTTAGCTGCATGTTTACCATCTTGTTGCCTTTAACGCGGCCAAGCTGTATCATCACGGCGGTTGAAATCATGTTGAGTATCATCTTTTGGCCCGTTCCCGACTTCATTCGCGAACTTCCCGTAACGTATTCGGGGCCAACCACCATCTCGATAGCCACGTCAGACTCGGCTGCCATTGGCGAATCGGGGTTGCTTGTGATGCAAGCGGTGAGTATGCCGTGCTCTCTGGCACTGCGAAGTGCACCCACCACGTAGGGCGTTGTGCCCGATGCGGCGATGCCAATAACAGTATCTTTCTCGTTGATGTTAAACTCGGCTAGTTCGTCCCACCCTCGTTCCTCGTCGTCTTCGGCATTCTCTACGGCATTGCGAAGTGCCGTATCGCCGCCTGCAATGAGTCCAATGACCAGTGTTTTAGGCACGCCGAAGGTTGGCGGAAGTTCGCTGGCATCTAGCACACCCAGTCTTCCGCTTGTTCCTGCGCCCATATAAAAGATGCGGCCACCGCGTTTCATGCGCGGCACAATCAGTTCTACGAGTTTCGCCACTTGTGGAATGGTCTTCTCAACGGCCTCTGCCACCTTTCGGTCTTCGGCGTTGATATCCCTCAATAATTCTTCTGCCGTCTTTGTTTCGAGGTTGTTGTAGAGCGACGGCTGCTCGGTTATCTTTGTGAATGACATAATGATGATGGTTATGAAGCCTCACCTCCGCCCCCTCTCCAAAGGGAAGAGGGGAGTGATATGCTGTGTGAGGGCTTTGTTTACTATGTTATCTACGTGTGCTAGCTTTGCTCGGGCTGTTTGTTTGCCTGCCCATTCCCCACCGTACGCTGTGTATCCTTGCTTTGTACAGCACAGCATACTACTCCCCTCTCCCCTTTGGAGAGGGGTTGGCGGTGAGGCTATGAATGGTACGCAACCAGCCCTTCCATCGGACTTTTCATTATCTGGCCCAAGGTTACGCCCAATATCTGTGCCGCCTCGGCCACTTCGTTGCGGTAAACATCGGCGATAGAACCGATACAATTCATGGCGTACGTGTTGTAATCGTATTGCATCACGTTGCGACGAATAAAGGATTTGAAGGCCTTGACCAACAATTGGTGTACGGCTGGGTGCTCGCGATGGCGCGAAAGGAAGGGACTGAACCCGGCAAGGAACCTACTGGGGAAGGGTTGGCGATAAACATGGTCGATGATGTCGGCCATACTGGTATCGTGTTCTTCGAAGAATGCCGCCTTCAAGTCGCCTGGGAACTGGTTTTTAAGAATGTCGCCCACCAGCCTTTTGCCTAGGTTCGCTCCGCTACCTTCATCGCCAAGGATGAAACCTAGTGCGGGAACGTTGAACGAAATGCCCTTGCCATCGTAGAAACAAGAGTTAGAACCTGTACCCAAAATGCAGGCAATGCCTGGTTGGCGGCCGCAAAGGGCATGGGCCGCAGCCAAAAGATCGGAGTTTACCTCAATGGTAGTTGCGGTGGGAAAGCAACGCTCAAGACTTTCTTTTACTAATGGCGACTTCTCTGGTGTGCATCCAGCGCCATAGAAATACACGGCAGTGGGCTGTTCGTTGGGCAGTTGGGGCAAGAGGTTTTGGCGTATCTCGTCTTCCATCTGGTCTTGCGACTGAAAGAAAGGGTTCATGCCCTTGGTTTCGTAGCGCGCTTGTTGCTGTCCGTTTTGCACAACGCACCAGTCTGTTTTGGTAGAGCCGCTATCGGCGATGAGTATATATTGCATAAGATTATATTTTTAACAGTTTACGAGATTGCTAATTCTGTATCGGGAGTTAAGGGGTTATGGAGTTAAAGGTGTTAAGCCAATGGCCTTTGAACATTTGGGTTGATGGGTTCTTTGGCTTGCGGGTTTTAAGTCGCTTTTCAATTCGAGTTGATGATAAGGCAATTGTTTGGGTTGGCCTAAAACAATTTGTCGACAACTCATGAACGCAATAACTCAAAAACTTAAACACTCAAATTCTCACAACTTAATGTATATCTTCCGCTTGTACAGTTGATAACCAATAACCCAATTGAGGGCGATAAAGAGCAGCGAATAAACCAGTGAACCGCCGTATTCGCCGAAGACGGGGGACAACAGCTGCGAGTAGACAAAGCCAACGACATTCATCTGCTTGTCGCCAACGGGGAAGGTGAATGCGCCGAAGACAATGGCGAAGAAGTCGCTCAGCACGAAAAGGAAGAGCGGATTAACGCCGAACACTTCGAAAAACTTGCTCCACGACTTCTTACCCTTAACGTCGATAATCCATGTTAGCAGGGCTAAGAGCATGGAAGCCAGTCCGCAGGTAACCAATACGAAGGTGGGCGACCACACTTTCTTGTTGATGGGGCAACCATAGCTAAGCAAATAGCCTGCGAAGAGCAACGACGTACCCACAACGAACAGCGGAACAACCTTGGTGAGGGTGATGTTGGTGCGTGCATCAAGCTGTTGTGCGCCTGCATCTGCCTTGCGGAAAAGCAAGCTGCCAATGATAAAGCCCAACAGCGTGTGCGCAATCGAGGGCAGTGTGCTTAGCAAACCTTCGGGATCGATGCCGTTGTCGTGATACATGTGGGCATCGGTAAGCACGGCGCGGTCTACAATCGAGAGGATATTTGTCTCGTCGTAGGCAAACCCGTTGCCTGCCATCAGTATCACAAAATAGGTTAACAGCAGACCTACAATGACGTAGGGCAAGTGCTTATGCCGCACGGTGATGGCCAACAATGCCGTTATGCCGTAACAAATGGCCAGTCGTGCAAGCACGCCCGTGAGGCGAAGCTTGTCGAACGACCACACCATGTACCACAGTTGGGAGAAGAAATCGGCCCCTTCTTGTGGGTTATTCCAGCGGCGACAGAACGCGGAGAACCAGACAATGGCCAAACCTACGAGGTAGATTAGCACCATACGCTTGACTATCTTGTACACGGTGGCGCGGTTGCAAGCAAAGTCGAACTTGCGCATGGCGATGTAAATGCACATGCCCATCACGCACATGAAGAAGGGATAGACAAGGTCGGTGGGCGTTAGTCCGTTCCATTCGGCATGCTCAAGCGGCGCATACATGTAACTCCAACTGCCTGGATTGTTCACGGTTATCATGCCCGCGATGGTTAATCCACGCAAAATGTCGATGGATAAAATCCTACTAGTGGTCTTATTCTTTTCCATAGGTTGGGTGTTTGGGGTTATTTATATAGGTAATATTTCTTTGAAAGCGTGCGGAATTGGGCCACATCCTTGTCCCAAAAGGGTTTAACGTCGGCCCAACGGTTGTGCATGGCCATCTTGATGCGCACCTGTTTAGAACCCGAAACCTTGTCGAACATGTCGAAACGCTTGGCATCGGCGTTCGCCAGAACGGCATGTTTGGGGTAAAGGCGCGCCACTTCTTCCATGAAAACGAACTGCATGGGCGTTAGTTCAACGCGTTGAAAGTTGGTGATGTGCATCTGCACGCCTTGCAAAAGTTCGCCCTTGCCCACGCTATAAAAGGGTTTAAGATAGATGGGACGAAAGGTAACGCCCGGCATTTGGTGGGCGTTCATGGCGTCGGCAAGCTGCACGGCATCTATCCAAGGTGCGGCAAACATCTGGAAAGGAATGGTATATCCTACGCCGATAGACACATAACCCAGTTCGCCAAGAATGCCGCTGGTGGGGTAATAGTAAGCGGTTACGGCCTGTGGGATGTGGGGCGACGATGCAATCCATTGCAAACCCGTGTCGGCATAGCCCATTGAGCGTTTCCAATTCTTCATTTTTACCACCGTCAGTTTGCAGCGAACGCCACCTTTAAGCATGCCCTCATCGTTGAGCATGCGTGCCAACTCGCCGCAGGTTAGTCCGTATATATAAGGTATCTTAAACTGACTGACGAACGACAGGCAGTCGTCGTCGGTGATATTTCCCTCTATTTTCAGTCCGCCAAGTGGGTTGGGACGGTCTAACACCACAAATTCCTTATCGTTTTCTGCCGCTGCCTCCATAGCCAAGCCCATCGTACTGATGAATGTAAACGAGCGGCAACCGATGTCTTGGATGTCGTACACCAGCACGTCAACGTCTTTTAGCATCTCTGGTGTTGGCTTTCGTGTCTTGCCGTAGAGCGAAAACACGGGCAGACCCGTCTTTGCATCGCGTGCCGTTTCCACCTTATCGCCTGCATGGATGTCTCCACGCACGCCGTGTTCAGGGCCATACAAAGCCACGAGGTTTACGCCAGGGGCGGCTTTCAGCACATCAATGGTAGACACAAGGTTGGCATTTACACCCGTGGGATTGGTTATTAGTCCCACGCGTTTGCCCTGCAAGCACTTAAAATGCTGCTGCGCAAGCACGTCGATACCAGTAAGCACAGCTTTCTTAGCCCACGTTTCAGTGGGGCAAAGCATGGCTGCGAGTGCCAGAGCGATGGCAAAGAGGGTTTTATTTTTCATCTTTCGTTATTCGTTTACGTCCGTATTCGGGGTTCACCTTGATGGTTAGCGTAACGCCCACCGTGGCAATACAGCATACGATAACCATCCAGAAGAAGTGTTCGTAGCCCAATAATTCTTGCAGATAGCCTGCCGCCATGCCCGGAATCATCATGCTGGCGGCCATGAAGGCGGTGCAAATGGCATAGTGGGCAGTCTTAAATTCGCCTTCGGAGAAGTACATCATGTAAAGCATGTAGGCCGTAAAGCCGAACCCATAGCCAAATTGTTCGATGGCAACACACACGCTGACAACCACCAAGTCGGTGGGCATGGCCATGCTTAGGTACACAAAGGTAAAGCAAGGCAGTGTCATGCAGGCCGCCATTGGCCACAGACTTTTCTTCAATCCCCAACGAGAGGCGGCCATACCACCGATAATCCCGCCCAAGGTGAGGAAGATAACGCCGATGGTTCCATATACAAAGCCCACGCTCTCGGTGCTTAATCCCAATCCGCCATTGGCGCGTGTGTCGAGCAAAAAGGGACTAACCATCTTGAGCAAGAACGCTTCGGGCAAGCGATAGAGCAGCATGAAGACAATGGCGAGCAGCACACCGGGTTTCTTGAAGTAAAGACTGAAGGTGCGTGCAAACTCATCGAATATTTCTTCTGTCGTGCTCCGTTTGCGCGTTTCCTTGCCCGCTGGGTTCTCAGCATCTTTCTCTGCGTCTTCCTTTGCACGTGGAACAAAGAACGTATGATAGATGGTAATGCAGCTAAACATCACGGCAGTGATGGCCATCGTGATGGTCCAAGCCCACGGAATGTCGCCTGTTCGGGTTTCTAACACGCCTGCAACGTACACCAACACGCCCTGTCCGAAGATGGACGACAGGCGATAGAAGGTACTTCGAATACCAACGAAGAACGATTGTTGCTGCTGATTGAGGGCGAGCATGTAGAAACCGTCGGCCGCTATGTCGTGGGTGGCTGATGCAAAGGCCGTTATCACGAAGAGAATCAGCGTGAAAGTGAAGAGACTAACGGGCGTGGCCGTGGCCGAAATCACTTCGGGCGAGGGGTGCGGGATGGAGAATGTGAGTAAGATGAAGGCTATGCTCATCACGATTTGCATCATGATAATCCACCAACGCTTGGTGCGCAGGATGTCTACAAAGGGACTCCAAAGGGGCTTTATCACCCAAGGAAAGTAAATAAGGCTGGTGAAGAGGGCCATCTCTCCATTAGGTACGCCCATACGCGTGAACAAAATCACCGAGATGTTGTTCACAATGAAGTAAGGAATGCCCTCCGCAAAGTAGAGTGTGGGTATCCAAAGCCACGGGTTGGTTTTTGAGTTCATGAGTTTATAAGTTTCTTAGTTCATGAGTTTTTTAGTTCATGAGTTGGGGGAATTCATGAGTTTATGGGGCCATGAGCTGGTAAGTTTGGAGTTTATGAGGGGGTGAGGGTGTGAGTTTTAAGCTGGTGAGTTGTTTAAGTTTCTAAGTTATTCAGTTGTTTTTAGTTCTTAAATCCAAGCATTGCAGCCTTCATTGCATAAAGAACAGCAACTCAAAACTTAAACAACTCATCAACTGAAAAATTCAAAAACCTCATAAACCCACCTATTTAACCCTTATTTCCTCATACGTATTCGCGCCTCCAACTCCCAAGTCCTTATCCTGTCCTTGTACAGATTGTTGGCGTTTACCTTCTCAATGCTCAGTGCAGCATCGGAGTTTCCTCCCCAACGGCGGCACAGGTAGAGCACATCATAGATGCGCCCGATTTGATAATGGCGCGAAATGTTCAGCCCCATAGCATAGTCTTCGCCATAACTGGTGTTGGGCAAGCCGATGGAACGCAGCACGGGCGTGTAGAAAGCGCGGGGCGCACCCAGTCCGTTGATGCGCAAAGCGTTGTTTCTGCCGTTGTCGGGTGTCCATTCTTTGTGGTCGATAACGCCAGGGGGAAGTTCGTTCAGGTCGAAGTCGGTCATCATATACGAACCAATCACCATCGCGCACTTTTGCTCGTAGAAGGCATCGACGATGGTTTGCAGCGTGTGTTCGTCCTTATAAAGGTCGTCGCTGTCTAGCTGAACGGCGAACTTTCCGCAGTGAGCGGAGTTCACGCCATAGTTCCAACAGCCGCCAATGCCCAAGTCGGTACGTTCGGGAACAAGGTGTACCACGCGCCCATCGGCCTTAAAGGCATCAATAGCCTCGGTTGTTCCGTCGGTGCTATGGTTGTCTATGACGATGAGGTTGAACTTAAACTTGGTCTGTTGTTTCAATACCGACTCGATGGCTGCACCGATAGTGGCCTCCCTATTGCGAACGGGGATAATCACCGATGCCTCAACTTCGAACTCGCCTTGGTTGAAATCAATTTCTTTGAAATGGGGTTCGAGGTATCCGCCAATCTCTTTCAGATGCTGGGTACATGCCTTTTCCATCTCAATTTGTCGGTCGCGGTTACGTGGGTCAACGTAATCAAACTGCTTTTCGCCGCTCTTTCTGTTGTCTTCCTCAACCTCGCTGTACAGGTATTCGTTGGCGTGCACCAGCGCATAGCGTTGACTTAGTTTCAACCTCAGGTCGTAAAGGCCGGCGTGTTGGTAAGTTTCTGTCATGCGTTGCACGCTTTCTTTCAAGGCTGCAGCATCGAAGAAGAGCACCGAACCGAAGTCGAAATCATCTCTTAACGAACCTTTTTGGTAGTCGATAACGGGTGCCTTAACCAGTTCGCCGCCCTTTACTTGGTAATGATCGGCGTAAACCAGGCCCGCCTCCGTGTCTTGTGCAATCTGCAAAAGCCGCTCTAAGGCCATGTAACCCAACTCTAACGTGGTGGTTTTGGTATAAACCAAGGCATAATCGGCATTGCTCTCGGCGGCTATTCGGCGGATGGTTTCCGACTTAAACACAGGTTCGTCAAGGCAAACAACCTTGTCTACCAACTGCGAATTGCGCAATGCCGACAAGGTTTTGCCTGCCTGCGACTCATCTATATAAGGTACGAAACAAGTTATTTTCTTCATATCGTTGTTATTTATTAGTTTACGAGTTATGTTGGGAGTTAGGGAGTAGCGGTGAGGAGGTAGAAGTTGAGGAGTTAGAGAGAAGGAGTTAAGGAGTTATGGAGTTATGGAGTTAAGCCTAAAGCTTTGGTGGCGTTAGCCATTTTTTCACCTTTTCACTCTTTCACTTTTAGAGGGCGTTAGCCATTTTTTCACTCTTTCACCCTTTCACTTTTAGAGGGCGTTAGCCATCTTTTCACCCTTTCACCCTTTCGCTTTTTTACCTTTAAACACCTTTTCCCCCTTTCACTTTTTCACCTTTTTCTCTTCTCCGGTAAACGAAGTGATGTGTCTAGCCTTCTTCCCATCCACTTTGGGGTCGTGCGAAATGTCTTCGTGGGGCTGGCGCATAAAGAAATCGACGATGGTTTTCATCAGTTTCTCGCGACTGAAAGCCTGCGTGATGCTCTCGAAGGGGAACCCCATGACGAACGTTTTGTAGCTACCTTGCGAGGCAACAGCCGCACTGAGGTTGTTTTCGGGATAGCGCATCACGGTATATCCCGTTGAGTCGGCCGCCTCGATGGCATCGGGCGACTCCACTATATATTGCTCCGCGTTCAGCGTGTTGGCGTAGTTCATCTCGCCCACACCTAGTTGCAGTGGCGAGCGCACCATGCGAACACTACCCGTAAGGGCAGCGCGCGAGTTGCGCCACTTATATTTAAGCACCTCCAAAGCAAAACGTTGGTCGCTCTCTAAGGGCTTGGCCAGCGGGTTACACCAAAGGTCGCTACCCACGTATGCACCCGAAACAAACAGGTGAACGCCACGCTGGGCATACTCCGCCAAAGCCTTTTGCACCTTCGCATCGAAGGTCTTAAACATCAAGGGGCGCACGTTTCCGCGTCCCATCTTGGTTTGGCACTGCTTACCCAGTATGTAATCAACAAAGACGTAGTCGTCTTCGGCCTTGTCTAAGCACTCGTTGGCACACGATTCAAAGCTCAACCCCGCCTTCAATATGGCCTCGCCATGCAGCGCGGGATAGTCGAACGTGTTTCCGGCAATCACCTTTGTCTCCTCGTTTCCATAGCTATCGCCGTATCCGCCCGAATCATCGTCGAGCCAAGGCAAGGTTCTGTTAAACTCTTTTTGGCTCCCCGTGTAGCTGATGTCTTGCAGATAAGGCACGCCGTGGTCGATGTTGTCGAGGAAACCGGCATATAAAGTGTCGATGGGCGCAGGCGCAACAAAGTCGGCAGGCGCACAAATGCGGTCGAATCCGTTTACCACTAACGCCTTCTTTCCCATGCTGGCCGAGCATCGCGCTACGGCCATCGTCTCTGAAGGAAAGCTCTTTCCGCCCTTGTTCACGGCCTCAACGCGGAAACTACACACCACATCGGCAGGAATACGAGCCACATATCGGTTGCGTTTCACCACCTTGCCGTTGTCGAATGCGCCGTTACCCAGACGGGTATAAACAATATATCGGTCGGGCATGGCCGATGGTTCCAGCGTGTCGGCCACGGCGTTCCACGTCAGTTCCACTTGGTCTCTGCCTTTAAGCGATGCCGAAAGATGGTCTACGGGCAGCGGTGCAACAATGGGCGTTTGCCCTCGTTGGGCGCATATAAAGCGCAACATGCCCTTATAAATGGCCCTGCTCACGGTGAAACGAAAGCGCGGGTCGAGGCCATAACGCATGTCGGCGAAGTTCTGATGCGAAAGCAATTCGAGCAACATGGCAGGAACGCGCGGCGTGCGGGCCTCGAAATACGAGGCATCACGACTGCCGCGACTGTTCCAAAGCGGTTCGTACAGTGTGCGAATGTCGTTCAATATGCTGTTTTGCACGCTCTCGGTAAGGTCTTTACAGAGGTATCGCGAGGCACCATTGGCAAACACGCTGTCGTAACTTTGGGTGTAATATATGCCCAATGTGCCGATGGTTCGGTCGTCTTTGGTAACGCCTGCATCGCTGTGAAAGGCCAAAGATAGGTCGATGGGCACGTTAAGTCCCTGCCCTTCGGGATAGCTTTGCGAACCACCAGCAAGCCAATTCACCCACATTCCACGACTTTTATAATCGTCGGTATAGTCGTTTTCGCCATGCGAAGCAGAGTAAACGCTGTCTGGTACGCCAGCCCATTGCAGCCAATAGCGTGCAGCCTCGGTAAAGCGAGGGTAGCCACTAACGTCTGGTCGGCCGATGTTACCCATGCCGCCGCCAAACTTTACGCCGTCTGCCGTCACCATTTCGCCTACTTTCCCCGTGTTGTTGCTTAGGCAAACACGATGTTTTTGGCCCGCCTTTTCATCGAAAACAAACTTGCCAAGGTAAATCCAAGTGCCGCTACCCATTTGTTGGTTCACGCGAAAATGACTCTCTCCGCCTTGATGATACACCGTGTAATGTGCCGTGGCGGTACTCCCTGGAACGGTTTTATACGATATGTAAACAGCATATTCGCCTGTCTTTGGCACGTTTGGCACCCATTCGGCAAGGCTCTCCTGCCCTTTCTTTATCGACTGAACGACACGAAACGTGCCATCGCGGAAAGGATTTTGAAAGTCGGTGTACACCTTATGCCGATAGGCAAAGCCTTCGCCCTGCCCCTGCTGCCATGTTTGCTGGCCATTGCGTTCCTTATATACGGCGTTCGGCGACAACGTGTTGGCATCGTTATCCACCACCACTTCGTGCGTGTTCCAATCTCTTTCGCGCGGCACCAGCACATTTGCGCCTGCATTTTCGAGCATGGGCACGAGGAAAGGCAACACGTAACTCTGCGTATAGAGGTCTTCTACGGTTTGCAACAAGCGTGCGCGCTGCCACTCCCAGCGGTCTAGTGTGCGCTCATAATATCGGCCGTGACTTTGCCAAACGGCGATGTGTCTGCCCGAAAGGCCCTGTGTGGGCGTGGTGGGAGCCGACATGTTTGTTACCAACGGCTGGTCGCAGTGGGGCGCGAAGGTCGTTGGGGCTGCCTGTTGTGCCCGTGTTGCAAGGGCCGTAAGGCAAAGGGCTGCTAGTGTAAGGACGGGTCTAAGCATTGTTTATGATGTTTTTTGGGGGCGTGCCACGCTTGATAAGCAGGCAAAGTCCCACGAAAGTGAACAGGGCATTGAGTATCAACAACTCGTAACTGAAATGATAGCCGTTGAACCAAGCCTCCGAATGTCGGTCCAGCACCCAACAAAGCAGGGGCGAGGCCAAGGCCACGAGGGATATCCAGCGGTCGCGTACTGGCCGTTTTATCAGTATGCCGAAGGCAAAGAGGCCCAATATGGGGCCGTAAGTGTAGCTGGCAAGGGTGTAAACGGCATCTACCACACTGGTGTTGTTCAGTATGTTAAACACGATGATGGCCAAAGCCATCACCACGGCCATGCCTATGTGCACGCGTTTACGCATTCGGGTAACTTCGTTTTCGCTGCGCTTGCCTGCTCCCAGTATGTCTACGGTGAACGAAGTGGTGAGTGCGGTGAGCGCAGAGCCTGCTGCATTGTAGGCCGAGGCCGACAAACCAATGATGAACAGCACGCCAACCACGCCTGGCAGCAAGCCTCCGGTGGCTATTGTGGGGAAAAGTTGGTCGCCAGTAGCCGTTAAGCCGTGGCGTGCAGCCTCTTCGTAAAGCAACACACCCAACATAAGGAAGGCCGCTACCACAATAAACTGCAATAAGATGCTAATCACCATGTTCTTTTGCGACTCGCGACTGTTGCGGCAACTCAGGTTGCGTTGCATCATATCTTGGTCTAAGCCGGTCATGGCGATGGTGGTAAAGATGCCGGCAAAGAACTGTTTGAAGAAGAATTGCTTGTTGTTTACGTCGTCGAAGAAGAACATGCGGCTCATGTCGCTTTGGCTAATGTGGCTCACCACGCCGCCAAACGACAGCTGTAAGTCGCCTGCGATGAACCAAATGCACAATGCCACCGACACGATAAGGCAAGCTGTTTTAATCAAGTCGGCCCAAATTACCGACTTAACGCCGCCCTTGTGGGTGTAAAACCACACGCAACCCACCGACAAGGCCACGTTAACCCAAAAGGGTATGCCCAACGGACCGAACGCCAAAAGCTGCAAGGTGAAGCATACGAGGAAAAGACGAACGGCCGCACCCAACATCTTTGAGATGAAAAAGAACCATGCCCCCGTGTGATAAGCCTGTTGTCCAAAGCGGTTGCGCAGATATTCGTAAACCGATGTAAGCTGTAAACGATAGAACAAGGGCGTAAGTACGAAGGCTACAATGAGCTGACCGGCGATAAATCCCAACACCAGTTGCAGATAACCAAAGCCGCTTTGCGCCACCATGCCTGGCACCGAAACGTAGGTTACACCCGATATGCTGGCCCCAATCATAGCAAACGCCACCATGTACCACTTGCTTTGCCTACTGCCGGTGAAGAAAGCGGCATTATCCACATTGCGCCGGGCAAGGCCCGAAACAAGGAACAATACGGCGAAATAGGCCAAAACGGTTGCTAAGATTGCTAGTGGGGTCATATCATGTTGGTTTAAATATAGTTGATGAGTTGACAAGTTTAGGGATTGACAGGCTTTACAAGTTGATAAGTTCAAAGTTAAAGAGTCGCGAACTATTGGCTTAACTCTTTTACTCCATAACTCCTTAACTTCTAAAGGTGAAATGGTGAAAAAATAGCTAACGCCACCTATACATTTGGCTTAACTCCTTTACTCCATAACTCCTTTACTCCTTACCTCTTTACTCCTTTACCCCTTCCTCCTTTAGTCCTTTTATTACTTACTCCTTTACTACTTTTACTACTTACTCCTTTACTACTTACTTCTTCCTCCTTATATATAAGATACTTTCGCCGCATCTCCTTATATTTCTCCAGTTCGGGTTGCCAAACGGCGCGTATCTCCTCGTTAGAACGGCCCTCGATAATCATCTTTTGCACATAGTCTACGCCCACCAACTTGGTGAAGAAGGGGGTGAAAAAACGTTCGCCGACTTTTAAGTTGCGATAAGCATCGATGACATACGTAAGGTCGAAGCCCCGTTTGATAATCTCTCCTTGGGGTTTGTGGCTTAGGTTTACACCAAAACACAGCTGGTTTAGCTGCGGCGGATTTTTCGCGCCGGGCACACTTCGGGGTATAAAGCTATATTTATAGCCCGTCATTTTGGGGTGTCCGTATTGCTGAAAGGGCAAGCCAGTGCCGCGCCCAAGGCTCACATCCGTGCCTTCGAACAGACAAATAGAGGGATATAGGTATATGGCCTGCATGTTAGGCAGGTTTGGCGAGGGTGCGATAGGCAGCTTGTAGCGCGTGGAATGCTTATAGTTGCGGCATGCAATGATTTCCAGTTGGCATGGTTCGCCACCTTCCAACCATCCTTCGCCATTTATCATGCCCGCCATTTCGGCCAACGTTAGTCCGTGAACAACGGGAATGGGCAATGCGCCAACACCCGACTTGTATTTCATATCGAGCACCGGACCGTCTACATAGCAGCCGTTGGGGTTGGGCCTATCCAATATCATCATCGTGGTTTTGGTTTTGGCGCAGGCGTTCATCAATTGCAACATGGATATATAATAGGTGTAGAACCTCAGTCCCACGTCCTGAATGTCAACCACCAGTACGTCTGTTTCCTTCAACACGTCGATGTTAGGCGTTCCGTCTTTTCCGTTATAGAGCGAAAAAATGCGCACCCCCGTTTTCTTATCTGTGGAGTTTTTAACATGTTCGCCAGCATCGGCAGTGCCCCTGAACCCATGTTCGGGTGCGAAAACGCCCACCACATTCACCTTATTATCTATAAGCAAGTCTAAGATATGCTTGCCCTTCACCACGGCCGTGTGGTTGGCAAACAATGCCACTCGCTTGTCTTTCAGTTTGGGCAGGTACGCATCTGTACGCTCGTCACCGCAAATCACACGTGTTTTCTGTGCCTTACCGACAACAGCAGCAAGACAAAAGAATATCAATATCGTAACAATTTTTTTCATGTCAGGGCGGTTTTTAGTTGCTTACATGGCAAAGTTAGCGATAATTTTTAGAATTAGAAACAGCAAATTAGGTATTTTTATGTTTGTTATTAATGTTTTGCAAAAGGCAGAAATGGTTGAGTGCAACAAAAGCTCGGCCATTAACGGCAATGGTATAAGCAACGCCCTGCATGGCCAACATCAGTAAATAATGCTTGGTAAAGCGGTTCTTCGCCACAGTGATAATCGGTGCGGAATAGATTGTGTTATCTTCCGTTTCGTGGAACTTCAGTGCAAACCGAGTGCAGAGCAAGCTCGTTTGCTTTGCACTCGGCTTGCACCGAAGTCGGAAATAGCCAAAGGGCGATTCCCTGTGGGGCTCCATCAACATACACGCCTTCGAGGTCGCCGTGGCCCTTGGCGACACGCTCACCGGCAGCATTGTAGATGTATCAGCCTGTCTTGCCAATGTCTGACAATACTACCAGGAGGTTATCCTCGTCCCAATACATTCGCCGCTCGGTGTCAAGGCTATCGTTCTCCCCTAACGTGGGATTACCATTGGCATCGTATGCGAATGTCAGGTGAAAAAGGAATTCTTGCTCACAAAACTTTCATTATTTCATCTAGTAACTGCTCTTCTGTGAAATTAGAAATTTGAATAACTTGCTCATGAATAGTTTCTAATGCCCTTATGTCTGCCGAAAAGAACTGTGGTTCAATTGTTACATTTGCACCATCAACGAATACCATGCAACTTGTTGATGATTTGTAGAATGAAATAAAAGACTTCTCTCCTAAGTACTTAAGTAAGATAGAATTATCAGACGGCTTAAAAACCACTCGTCCGCTTGTTTCTATAGCCTGAAAAATTGCTTTCTTTATCATGTCTCTATTTTCATTTACGGACAAGATAAACACAGGCTTGTTTAATTTGTAAGCCCCCGTATCCGTACTGTACAATGTAACAATCTTAATGCTATGTTTGGTTTTAAAAATCTGGCACGCTTTCATTTGTATTTATCTCACAACTTCTATTAACCGTAATAATCCTGTTTGAGCCATATTCAACGGCCTTATTAATTTGTTCTATTTGTGATGCTGTGCCACCTTTGGGAATTACCACTTTTTAATACCACTTCCTCTAATGACATCACCACCCTAAGACGAGCCTTTAAAATTAGATAATTGAACTATGTATTTTTTTTAATTGCCTACACTTTCGCAAGTGAATAGATCGCGGGGTGGTTTATTCACTTGCGAAAGTTAAGCATCTCTATAAATTGAGAGGCGTTTATTAGCTTTGTGCCGTGAAACCAAGATAAGCACCCCGCTCATGTACGAAGTACAGAACAAAGATACGACAAAGTTTTAAATTCTGCCCCATTTGTCTACGGCAAAATGTGGTTATTCCGCAAAAAGCCTTCTGGCAGAAGTCATTCAACCCATGCCCTACAAGTTGAAAACTAGCTGCCGATGCCCAATTACTTCTGCGTTTCCAAGATGCTTCCCCCGTTGGCCATGAGCAGTGTGCCCTACAACCGTTCGCGTTGGCGGTTGTAAGCCTACGAGTTCTCCGTGCCGTTGCCCATGCACATGCCTGCAGAACAACCGTTTTGTCTAGTTTTTAGTAATAAATTTAACATGAAAAGTGCCCCTTTTGTCCACCAACAGCCCACCTTGTCGCAAAAAATCGATTCTCGAGAAGGTTTGTTTTGATGCAAAAAGAGGGTAGTTGTACATGCGGGCAAAATGAATTTTTATTTAAACCAACCACCACTGACACCCGTTTTGGGGCTATTTGGTGCTAAATGTAGTGCGTTTGGGTGCTAAACGCAGTGCAATATGCCGCTAAACGCAGTGCATTTTGGTGCTAAACGCAGTGCGTTTTGGTGCTAAACACAAGGTAAAATGGTACAAAATGTAGTGCTAAATGCTGCAAAATGCGCGGCGAAAAGCATAAATATCCACTACAAATGGTATAAACAAACCCTTTTAGAGCCATGAAACACATGGTTGAAAAGGGCGAAATATTCGTTAAAAAGTGGGATTTTAGGGGTAAAAAGCGGGTAATTGGGCGTAAAAAGATATGAGGTGGCGACCAATCTAGAAAGGTAAAATGGTGCAAAATGCAGGCTTTTTCTTAAAAACGGACAAAGAAAAAGACGTGAAAGGCTAGAAAATAGTGCCCATTTACCTACTTTGTGACCTATATTTCCGCTAGAACGGAGCGAAAATTAGAACACCATTGTAAAAATAAAAATAACAATTTAAGATTTTAAGGAGGTGAGGGGATGGGGTGATGAGTTTGTGAGGTGATGAGTTTGTGAGGTGAAGGGTTGATGAGGTGGAGGGTTGGTGAGGGGGTGAGGGGGTGCGGTGGTGAGGTGATGGGTTTGAGAGTTTTTGAGTTGATGAGTTGATGAGGTGGTGAGGTGATGAGTTTGTGAATTGATGATTTTATTGAGTTAATGTATTCGGGAGTTGTTTGGGCTTTCATGAGTTTATCAGCCAGTGGGCTGTTTTGTTATGCACTTCGTACATGAGCGGAGTGTTTATCTTGTGTTGGCATCACAAAGACAACAAACTCCTTTCAACTTATAGAAACATTAAAAGCCAAGACGGCCTCGGCTTGGGAACATCCCTTCCGCGTATTCTCAAAGATTAAAATTTATATCTACATATTCTATAACAGTACCTCTTTTATGATTCTCACTATATGCAACATGGAAGCTTCTTCCGTCAGCAGTAAATACTGTCCATATACCGACATTCCTTATATCCATTTTCTTTCTCTCCCTATTTATAACCGCATATCCCTTTCCCGCCATTCGTTTATTGCGATAATATT
>ERZ773004.106-NODE-106-length-54994-cov-4.745991_pt1 | contig 54994 bp, 50 predicted proteins | sample MGYA00580667_ERZ773004 | MGnify/ENA primary metagenome ERZ773004 (study PRJEB29015, sample SAMEA2737963) | human oral metagenome | biome: human oral; feature: human-associated habitat; material: dental | place: China | collected 2123 ... | reverse complement strand
GTATGCGTTCGCCTGCCGTGACGGGGATAAATTCTATCTTACCGCGCCCTTCGCCAAATACGCTTTTACTAAGCGCTCTTGCTAACGAAATTTCAAACCCCTCAAATTCGCCGTTCTTGGATTGGCTAAGCGGTGGGCGACCCTCTCTTACGCCGATTCTGATTGTGCCGCTTTGTTTAATGCCTTCAAGGCTATTTACAAAAAGCCCCGCACAAAATAAAAATAATGCAAAAAACAACTTCATTTTTTGCTCCTTTTCTTTGAAATTTATATAATGATATCAAAATAAAACTGTTATTTGTGCTAATAGTTTTCAAATAGCAATTGCTTAAATGTGTGTTTATGCGCATTCTCTCGCAGTAATTGGAATTTAGATAGTAAATTTATAGCTTTTCGCCAACTTCTACGATTTTGCTTAGCACGTATTGCTCCAGATCGCGCCTTGGTATGTCGCTTTTGATCGCTTCGTTGTAGATATTTTCGACTATGCGGCTGTATTTTTCGTAAGGAAAGTATAGGAAATGGTTCGCCCAAGCACGTTTGATGAGCTCGTGAGTAAGCTTTTTTCTAGCCCATGCCTTAAAGCAATCAAAGCCGATAAAAACCGCAGATGTTGCTATGATCGTAAATAAAATGGAGAAGTGAAAGTCGATCTTTTCAAACATCGCGTGCGTCAGCGTTATCAAAAACATTACGCAGACGAATGCGAAGCAGGCGAAGATCACGTAGGATTTGCCGTAGTTAAATTTAAAATTTAGCTTCGAAGGATCGACGAGCATTCCGTCGTTAAACTCGGCGTTGGCTTCGAGCAGATCGCGGAAGAGCACGGGTTTATGCGATACATGAAACATAATTTCTAAAAGCCTATCTTTAAAATTTGATTTATCCATAGGGTTTCCTTCGATTTTTGCGGCATTATATCTTAAATTAAATTGTTATAAGATAAAATAGTGCGAAATTTCAAGGAGCGATTATGTTTGAAATCAGCGGAATGAGCGGCGATGAGATAGTTTATATTAACGGCAAGTTTTGCGCGGCGAGGGATGCGGCGATAAGCCCTTTTGATCGCGGTTTCGTGCTTGGAGACGGCATCTATGAGGTAGCCCCCGTGGTAAATTCTAAAATTTGCGACAGGGCGGATTTTTGGGAGCGCTTTGAGCGCAGCGCCGCGCAGATCGAGCTGAAAATTCCATATTCTCGCGAAAAATATGAGGAAATTTTATATGAGCTCATCGCGCAGGGCGGCGTGAGCGAGGGCGCTTTTTACACCCATATCACAAGAGGTGCGGCGATGCGCGATTTTGATTACGTCCGCGGCATAGAGCCCAGCGTATTTGCTTTCGTCTATCATACGCAAATTTTTGATAATCCGCTCGCAAAAGAGGGTATCGAGATCGTGAGCCTGCCAGAGATCCGCTGGCACAGACGCGATATAAAATCGATCTCGCTTTTAGCCCAGTGTATCTTAAAGCACGAGGCCCACAAGGCGGGTGCTTATGAGTGCTTTTTGATCGAGGACGGGCTTGTTACCGAGTGTTCGAGCTCCAGCGCGTTTATCATCAAAGATGACGTGCTTATCACGCGGCCGCTTTCAAACGACATACTGCCGGGCATCCGCCGCAAGGTGATCCTAGGCCTTGCCGAGCAGGCGGGGCTTAGCGTGCAGCAGCGGGCGTTTGGAATGAGCGAGGTTTACGAAGCCGATGAAGCCTTTATCAGCGCGGCGACGCTGATGGTGCTGCCGATCGTAAAAGCTGACGGCAGAGCGATCGGGGGCGGCACAGTCGGCAAATACGTACCGCGCCTACGCGAGATGTATGCTGCGCGGCTAAGATCCGAAGCGGGACTGTAATAGGGCGGTCAAATTTAGCCCGTTAAATTTAAACGATACGGGCTGATTAAATTTTGCTTTCTAGCTCTCCGGTTATGTGACCCAGCTCGCTTACTAATTCTAAAATCTCAGCCAGTTCGTATTGATGAGCATACGCCGTTCCGGTTGTTGGAGGTATGCTAAATAGCTCTGTTTCGAAGCGATTCGGCGCGCCGTTTAGAAATAGGTAAAATTTATTATCCATAAACGCCGCGCTTATGCTAAATTTATGGTAGTATCGCTTTAGCTCGTTTAGTCGCTCCATCAGCGCAGGCGTCAATAGATAGCGAGCTTCTACCTTGTCGTCGGCAAACACGCGAAATTCACTATTAAAAATGACGTTGTCCATTAGCTCCTTCTCGCCTAAAATTTTTGTATTTAGCTCGCGGCTCGCCAAGATGGTTTTGGCGTAAAATCTCTTACCGAATTCGCATATCAGCACGCTGCCGCTAAAATCCATATATGCATCATATAAGCTCATTGCAAGCGAAGCTAGCTTCACATAGGTATTGTCTACGCCCAGATCGTAGTTCTTTTTGATTCTAATCGCCTCGCTGAAGCTAAATTTTACCCCATCCCATTCGCCTTTTATCTCATCTTCGCTGATAAAATCGGAGTTTGCAAAGATTCCCGCTCGCCTGAATTCCTTCGCGCTTATGCCACGTCCTGGCGAATAAGTAAGCTGCGGATACGCCTGTGAGATCGCCGTGCGTACCAAAACTTTTTTGTAAAATAGTTTATATTCATAAGCGGCGTCCGCAATGCCGTCGTAAATGCAAGCAACATAAATAATCAAAAGCACCGCGTAGATAAGATAGACTTCGATCATCTCGTAATCCGTATCGTCGTTTGTTTTAAATACCGCATCGATCGAAAACATCACTATAAATGGAAACAGATATAAAAATGCTATCTTGGCATAGATCATCACTACCTTGCAAATACACTTTTTTTGTTTGGCTCTACTTAGCGCTATTGCTCTTTCTAGCTGCATGCGCTTCCTTAAATTTTTTGATCCGAAATTTTATAAAATTCATTCTCTTGATAAAATTTCACCACAGCCTCGTCTGCGCTTGCGCTGCGCTGCAAATACCGCAGCAATGGTTCCGCGCGCGTATATATCACGCCAAGCCCAGCAAGGCTCGTCGCACGCGAAAGCGCCACGTAGAGCTGCCCTTTGGCAAAGATCCTGTTGATGTCGCAGATGAGCTGCGGGATGCTCATGCCTTGGGATTTGTGGATCGTGATGGCGTATGCGAGCTTGAGCGGGAACTGATAATACCGCGCCATCACGATCTGCTCGGCATCCGCGCCACTTGCGGCGATCTCGCTTAGCTCGTAGGTTTGCAGCTGCACGCGGCTTAGTATGCCGGAGGGCTTTTTTACGACCACGCTTTCGATCTCGCCGCCGGAGCTTTTTTCGATCTTTTCGACGACGCCTTGCTCGCCGTTAAAAAACTCGCCGCTTTTATTTGCGGTAAACAGCACCTTCGCGCCCTCTTTCAGCGTCAGACTTTGCGGCGCGTTTAGCGAGGCGATCCATTTTTGAATTTTCTGCTCGCTCACTCCGCTTTGCAGCGCTTCATAAACGCCCTCGAAGCTGCTTTGCGGCGCATTAAGCTTGGCTAATCTGGCATTATTTATCGCATCTACTTCGGCGTTTCTGCCCGAGATTATCGTGGCATCTGGTTCTGCTTGCGCGGCATCGATGAGCAAAGATCGCATCAGCTCCGCCGTCTGCTCGCTCGTGATGCCGAGCCGCAGCTCGCAAAGCAGGCGGTATAGCGCCGCATCTGCCGTGCGCTTGGAGCCTATCATCTCGACGTAAAAAAACTCGCACTGCCTCCACGCATACGAGCCGAAGGCGTAATCCGAGTCGCTAAATAGGCTCGCGCGCGGCGCGCTCTCGCCCTCTTTGCGCACCGGCGGAAGCTGATAAAAATCTCCCGTAACGAGCAGCCGTCCGTTAAATTTAGAATTTGAAATTCTAAGATAGATCATCTCGAAAAGCTCGGCGCCGATCATCGAAATTTCATCGATCACGATGAGATCCGCGAGGGCTAAAATTTTTCGCAGCTCGCTTAGCTTGCCGCTTTGTTTGCGATCGAAGCCCTTTAGCTCCTCGTGGTTTTTGCAAATGCCGAAGCGAAAGAAGCTATGCACGGTCACGCCGCCGATCTCTACGGCGCTGATGCCGGTGCTGCCGAGCACGATGACGAGCTTGCCGCGAGCGCGGTAGTTTTCGATGAGCTCTTTTATTACGTAGCTTTTGCCCACGCCTGCGCCGCCCGTGATGAAAATATTGCGATCTTTTAGCTTCTGGATGATGAAATTTATCAAGTTTTTTCCTATTTTTTGGCAAAATTATAGCCAAAATTTTTTAAAAGGCATTTTGTTTGAAACGATTAGTATCTCTTATCTTTGCGGCTTTAATCCTTGCAGGTTGCGGCGAAACCGTCGGCCCGCGCAAGTTTATCCCGGAAAATCCCGCTATTTTGGATCTTGAATACGCTCAAAACAGCGAGCGGCTGCCCGCTCCTGCGTCGGTGCAAAACATAAGCGGAAAAGCGTTTAAGAGCCGCTATTTTAAAATTTGGTTTGACGATGCGCCCGTGAAGGTGGAGATCGATACGTTTTGGGGGCTTAATTACGCCAGGGGGCGCCACTTTGACGCCGCAGGCAGGATATACGACGATGCGATCTATCAAAGCATTCGTATAAACGCCAATGAAGAGGCGTTCGGGCTGATCTCCGAGCCCGCTATAACGGTAAAAAATGCGCTGCTGCGAAATATCCCAAGCGACTTGCCGATTTTCGGCGATCCGAGCGAGCCGGGGGAGGGCGAGCCGTTTGATTACGCCGCAAATTCCGCCGTTGGCATGGGCTATCCGCTGCTGCTGTCGCATTACAGCAGAGACGGCGCGTGGGCGTTCGTGCGCAACGACGGCGTCTGGAGCTGGATCAGAAGCGACGCGATAAAGCGCATTAGTCCTCAGCAGGCGGATATCTACGCAAATTCTAAATTTATAACGATCCTGCGCGAGGGCGCCGCCATTTATGGCGAAAACGGCGTGGAGCTTTTTAGGGCGCGCACAGGCACGATCCTGCCGTATGATTTTAGCGGCGAACGCGATCTTGGCGGCACGCTCGGCGTACTGAGCGTATTTAGCGGCGAAATTTTAACCCAGTTTGGCAGCAGGAGATATTTTGTTAGCGCGGAGGATGCGAGGCTTTGGCCCGCGCCGCTTGATGAGCAAAACTCAAAGATCGTAGCCGCTAGCCTGCTTGGGCAGAAATACGGCTGGGGCGGGTATAAATTTCTTCGCGATTGCTCGCTTATGACGAAGGATTTTTTGGCAAATTTCGGGCTGTGGCTACCGCGAAATTCCAAGGCGCAATCGGCTCGCGGCGAGCGTTTTTCGCTGGCGGGGATGAGCGCGGATGAAAAGCTTGAGCTCATCGGCAAAAACGGCGTGGCGTATAAAACCCTGCTGTATATGCCCGGCCACGTGATGCTCTACGTAGGGCAGGTGGACGGCAAGCCGGCGGTGCTGCACGATATCTGGGGGCTTCGTACGATGGATGGCGGGCGCGCGGTCATCGGACGTACGGCGATTACGTCGCTTACTATCGGCTCGGATCGCGCGGACATCGCCGAGGATCGCCTGCTGATTTCGCGTATCAGCGCGATGAGCGTGCTTTCGGGCGAGGAAGACGGCGTTTTGGACGATCAGTTTGGCTCTGCGGATTTCGGTGCGAATTAAACGCTGTCTCGTAAAAAATAGAGAGCGGGCTATGGGCGATGGCCTCTGAAAAAAGCAACGACGAGAACCGGATGCATGTAAAAAGAGCGGACCGCGCGTTGCAAATATGAGTGCAAGCCGTCGCCGCTATCGAAAGCGGCGCGTTGCTTGCGTATATCTTCTCTGCGAACTGCTCGCCGCTATGGATAGAGGCCCGCGGGTATAAGCGCGCTCGCCGCCGTCCCTTGCAAATCGCTTCGTCTAAAACATCGCCTCTTGCGTATTTCTTACTAGCGATGTGTTTGTCGTTTCGTCGTGCCTACTAGGCGCATCGCTAAATTTTACATTTCGTGTCTTCATCGCCAATATGCGCGCCCTTGCGCCGCCAATAAAATTTTGCTTTGAAATTTCGTTTGAAATTTTAAAGGAGCCGTCGCGAGCCCGGTAAAATTTCATTCGCTGTTAAAATTTCATTCGTTCGGCCCTTAAAATTTTAAGAAACGCTTTTCCGCTAAATGTGCAGACGGCTCTAAACGCACCCAGACTTCAGCCGAAGCTATTATTTTTCGCCGCAAGCGGGAGCGTGCGTCATTTGCCGTCCGGACCCAGGCCGTGCAGTATGTATCCAAACTCCGCGCCACCTACGAGGATGATTTGGTTATTCGCGTTGCAAAGCGAGGCTACTTTGCTTACTTTCTCCGGTAGCTCGACGACATTTCCGCGCATATCTTTAACCGTCCTCGGCTCGCCCGCGGCGGCATTTAGACAAAACGCTAGAAACAAAGCGGCGACGAGAGCCAAATTTTTCCTTACGAACATACTCTCTCCTTAGTGCCAAAATTTTATAAAACGTCTAGGGCTGCGGCATGCCCTAGGTTTTACCCTCCCCTTAGAAAAACAAAAAATATCTCGGCGTCTTGCGTTTATACTCCAAATACTCCCGCCCGTAGGCTTGCTCGCAGTAGCGCTCCTCGCCCAGGACCACGAGATGGTTGTATATGGCAAAGGGCACTATCACTATGAGTAGCCACAGCGACGCCGAGGCGATACAAACGCCCGCCATGCCGAGGAAATAAAAGAAATACATCGGATTGCGCGATAGGCAGTAGATGCCGCCTTGTGCGGCTCTGTCCGCAGGGGCTGCCGCATAGTCGTAAAAGGCTTTGATAAAGCCCGCAAAAGCCGCTACATAGATCACCGCTCCGATCCAAAACCACGCGCTGCCCGTCTTAAGAGGCACGAAGACCGATAAAATGAGCAGCGCTACTTGCAGCAGCGAGCTTATGATCGCATTTCGCTTATCCGCGAGCGTGTACCATGAGGTATCGGTGGCGCGCTTGCCGACCTCTTTATAGATAAACATATATACGAATTGTATCAGCACCATCGCAAATGAGGGTATCCAAGCGCCCGCTAGAGAAGGCTCAAGAGTCGTAAAAAATGAAATTTCCATGACCGCTCCCTTTGCTTTAAATTTTATCTTGCAGCTTTGTTTTGCCCTTGTTTGCTTGTCGTTGCTTTGTCCTTTTTCACCCGCCGCGGGTTTAAATTTTATTCCGCCTCGCACCGCTTATTCAGCGCGCTCTTTGCTAGGTACGCCGCCCGCCGCCGATGCCGCTTTGATGAAGTATATGGTATCGGCCTGCTTGGCGCTATTTGTTGAAAGAGGTTTCGGCGCTGGTAAAATGGCGGTCTTCTCGGCACCGATGTGCGTCGCACGATGAAACATTCTGTACCGATGTGCCGCCACTGATGAGAGATTCGGCACGGATGCTGCCTACTGGGTGCGGCGCCGACGTCTTTCGTTCGGTGCTGCGTCTTATTTGCCCTCCGGGTTAAGTCCTTTTAAAATATAGCCAAATTCCGCGTCGCTTAGCTCGTAATTCATAAATTTTTTATAAAACGCCTTCGTTTCGGCCTTTATGTCGATGTCGGCAAAAAGCTCCGGCTGGATAGTTTTCGCCGCCCATAAAATTTGAAGCACCGTATCCGCGCCGTATCGATCCCAGTTGAAAACTCCGCGCGGATTGCCGTAAACGCGTCCGTTTTTGACCGCATCCGTGCCGCTGTAAACCGGGCTTGATTTGATCTTCTCTACCGCATCTTCGTTGTGATCGCCGCCCACGATTATGATCTGCGGGTTGCTCGCGATGATCTCCTCGGCGGTGATAGTTTTCATCGGGCCTTTCGTGGCGGTGATCGCATTCGTTCCGCCGGCCAGCTCTATCCACGAGTCGATCAGCGTGCCCTTGCCGTCGATCTTTAAAAGATCGCTCCCGCCTACGATGTGAAGGACGCGCGGGCGCTTGTCGGGGCTTAAATTTGCGGTGCGGCCGCTAACCAAAGCTATATTTTTATCGAGATTTGCGATCAGATCCTTCGCTCTTTGCGGCGCGTCGCCGCCTAGCATATCGCCGCACATCTTGATGCTACGCCTCATCTGCTCGTAATCGCTAAAGGACGCCTTTAAAACGGTAAAGCCCTGCTTAGCTAAATTTTCGCCTGCCAATGCGGTTGAGACGATGACTACGTCAGGGTTACGGCTCATCAGCTCCTCTAAATTTACGTCGTTATTTTTTAGCAGTACTGGGATCTGTGCCAGGCGCGGATAAATTTTAAGAAACCATGCGTTTTTGCTGATATTATCGGTGGTAGCGACGATCTTATCCGCTCCGCCCAGAGCCAGTAAAATTTGATTGTTCGAGTGCCAGAGTGCAGCGATACGCTCAACTTTTGCGGGGATTTTGACCTCAGCTCCGTCCATATCCTTGATAGTTCTAAGCTCTGCTGCGCTCGCAAAAAGCGCACCCGCTAAAAGCAGTAGTAAAAATTTTTTCATTTTTTCTCCTAAAGGGCATTGAAATATACGCCGCGATATTACAAAAAACCTCATTAAAATTGCGTAAATTTTAACCGCTATCGCCGCGATTATTTATTATTTTTCAAAGTAAATTTTTATATAATCCATTTTAAATTTAGCATTTTTAAAGGAGAGAAAATGGGTGAAATTTTATATTTGATAGGCGCCGCCGCTGGGGTTTTAATCGCGCTTTTTATCATCGTGCCTCTGTTTTTCAGGCGCATAGTGGAGACGAATGAAGTGCATATCGTCCAAAGCGCGCGCAAGACGACGAGCTATGGCAAAGATACCGGCAACGGCAACAGCTACTACGAATTCCCGAGCTGGGTGCCGGCGCTGGGCGTTACGAAGATCGTTTTGCCGGTCTCGGTCTTTAGCATCAAGATCGAGGATTATGAGGCGTATGATCTGGGCAGGCTTCCTTTCGTAGTCGATATTACGGCGTTTTTTAGGATCGTGGATTCAAATTTAGCCGCACAACGCGTCAATAATTTTCAAGATTTGAACAATCAGCTCACAAATATCATTCAAGGCTCCATTCGTTCGATCCTTTCGAGCCGCGTGCTTGAGGACATCTTGCAGATCCGCTCCGAGCTCGGAGACGATTTTACCAAGGCGGTAAAGACGCAGCTGCAAAACTGGGGTATCGAGCCCGTTAAAAACATCGAGCTCATGGATATCCGCGATAGCAGCGGCAGCAAGGTCATCTTAAACATCATGGAGAAGAAAAAATCCCAGATCGAAAAGGAAAGCCGCGTAGAGGTCGCAAACAACACCAAGCTCGCCCAGATCGCCGAGATCGAAGCCGCGCAAGCAACCGAAGTGCGCCAGCAGGAAGCCAATAAGATGGTAGGCCTTAAAACCGTCGAAAACGAGCGAGAGGTCGCGATCTCAAAGGAGCAGGCCGAGCAGCTCATCAAGGATCAGCAAAAGATCACGCAGGAAAAGGCGATGGAGGTCGTGCGGGTGAACGACGTCAAGCAGGCCGAGATCAAAAAGCAAGTGGAGATCGTAAAAGCCGAGCAGGAGCAGCGCAAGATCGAGATCGACGCCGAAGCGCGCAAAAACGCCAAAATCCGCGACGCCGAAGCGATCAAGGAAAATCAAATTTTAGTGGCGCAGGGCGACAAAGAGAAGCAATTTCTCGCCGCCGCGGCGCTTTTGGAGATGAAGGACAAAGAAGCGCAGGGTACGCTAAAGATAGGCTCTGCGGAGGCCGAGGCGCTTAGGCTAAAAGAGCTCGCGCCCGTAAACGCACAGATCGAGCTGGCGCGTGAGATCGGCGAAAATCAGGGATATCAGACCTATCTCATTTCGATCAAACAGATCGAAGCGAACCGCGACATCGGTCTGGAGCAGGCCAAGGCACTAAGCGCGGCGGATCTTAAGATCATCGCAAACGAAGGTAGCGTGGGCGAGGGGATGAGTAAATTCGGCGAAATTTTAAGCGCCAAGGGCGGCACGCAGCTAGCCGCGATGCTCGAAGCGCTAAATCAAAGCGAGGTCGGCAAAAAGGTGCTGGATAAAATTTCGGGCGCCAAAGAAGAGGGCAAATCCGAGTAATATTCGCAGCGCCTCGGGCGAGTAAAATTTTAAATTTATACGCTAACGGCGTTGCAGGGGAGAGTAAATTTGAGTAATCGCTAGCGGCACCGCGCAGGCGAGCAAATTTGAGTAGTCTGCTTGTTTTGGCAGTCTGTTTATTTGCGCGGTTTGCTTGTCCGCATTAGATAAAATTTAAGGCGCTGGCGGAATTTTAGAGATTGCGAAATTTCAAATACTCGCGGAATTTCGGATTTTCGTGGGATTTTAAAACGTCGTGGAATTTTAAAATGCTGCAGAATTTTAAATATCGTGGAATTTAAACGCTGTGAAATTTCAAACGCTCGTAAAATTTCAGGCTCTCGTGAGCGAGCATTAAAAACGGCGCGGTATCGCAAGTATTCGCAGGGCGCCGAAACTGCGCGTAAATTTTAAAAATTCGCAAGGCGAAGTAAAATTTAGGACGCGCAGCTACCTGTCATAGACTACGCTTAGCGGTTATCGGTTGCTGTCAAATGCTTGAGCTCTGCCGTTTATCGGTCAAATTTTGCCGCCTGCGAGGCTAAATTTATTGGTTCGCATGAAATTTAAGAAGCGCGAGCTGTTGGCGGCAGCGCAAAATTTAACCCGTCTGCATAAAATTTTAAGGAGCGCACGATGGCAAACGCCGTAAATTCCGCGCAGTACCGAGCGCGCATCAGGCAGGCAGAAACTCTTTTCGAGGGGCGAAATTTTACCCGGCGTCAAACGATAAATTTAAGCGGCGGATATGAGATCGTAAAGGACGCATATAGGCTCGGCGCGACAAGCTTCAGCGGCGGCGAATACACGCTGTTTGATACTCACAAAACGCAGATAAAAAGCTGGCGCTGTATAGACGATCGGGCGGAATTTTTTAGCCTGATCCGCCACGCAGACGGCAAATTTTACCTCGTTTTTCGTCAGGATCTATACGGCTACAGCGTGCTTGATCTAGCCTCAGCGCAGATCATGCGCTTCGTGCCGGACACCTGGCTAGACGGCAAGGAGAGCTTCATTTGGGACGGCGTGCACTATCTGCGGGGTTGGGACGCGCTGGCCGCGAGCGGCTGCTACTGGGGTGCTCCAAACGACGTGCATTTGGTAAGCTTTGCCGAGCCGATGAGTGAAGAGCAGAGATATGCAGACGTTTTAGACTGCATGCAGGGCGGTTACGACATCTATGAGCAGGCTGATTTTGCAGGCTTTGAGGATAATGAACTGAGCCTGAAATGCTTTCGCGCGGACACCTTACGATATGAAAACGTAAAAATTTCGCGCGAGCAATACCGCGAATGGATGCGCGAAGCAAAACGGCTATAAGGCTTAAATTTGCTAAATTCGCGCTTAAATTTAAAGGCTTGCAAGTGGTAAATTTTAATGACGAGCCGCAAAAGCGGAATTCAGAGAGACCAAAGGGGCTGAAATAAGGAATACGGATGTTTTTTGAATACATTTTAATTGGCGCCTGCGTAGGCTTTATCAGCGGATTTTTCGGCATCGGCGGCGGCACGGTCGTGGTGCCCGTGATGATGCTCTTCGGCTACGATGTCAAGTACGCCATCGGCATTAGCATCATGCAGATGATTTTTAGCTCGATCTTCGGTTCGTTCGTAAATTTTAAAAGCAAAATGCTAGACGTCGCGCCCGCGCTGGTGCTGGGGCTCGGAGGCTTTTGCGGCGCGCTTAGCAGCGGCTTTATCGTAAGCTATTTCTCCTCAAAATTCCTTCTGGGCACGCTTATTTTGGTGCAGATCATAAATTTAATCAAACTCTTTAAAACCCCGACCGAGCCCGCGGGCGAGACCAACGAATCTAAAATTTTGCTCTTTATCGTGGGGCTGTTCGTCGGCGCCGTGGCGATCAGCGTGGGTATCGGCGGCGCGGTATTCGTGATGCCTATTTTGATCAGCTTTTTAAACTACGACATCAAAAAGGCCGTCAGCACGGGGCTGTTTTTCGTGATATTTTCCTCAAGTGCGGGTTTTATTAGCCTCTCCGCGCACAGACTCGTGCACTACGAAATCGGTGCGTTACTCGGCGTCGGCTCGCTAGCGGGCGTTTATGCGGGCGTCAAAACCTCGCACAAGAAACTCATCGCTCGGGTTCTCGTCGTCTAGATGCGCGGGCGTGACGAGCTCAAGCGCGGTTTGCGGGATCGTCGTTTTAAACGTCTCTATTACCCACTGCTGAAATTTCACGTTTGGATGCACGATAAAGTCGTCGCTGTTTGGCGGCGCGCTAAAATCCTCGTCCCAGCAGATTTCATCGTATCCGATCGCAAGCAATCGCAAAAAATCAAGCCCGCTATGAGCCAAAACGCAGGTCATCGTCGAGCCCGAACCCGATCCCATGTGCCGGGTCTAGTCTCGCCCGCATCATCCAGCCATAGCGCGCACATCGAGCCCTCCGAGCCGCTGCCTGCGAATACGCAAAGCCGATGCTTGATCTCCGCGGCAAGCTCGCGATCCTCGCCGTAAAACCAATACCTTAGCTCCTCGTCGCGATTTTTCGGCTCATCCGTGAAAAATACGATGTCCGTGCCGCCCTCGCGCTCATCGTCGCTCCAACTCTGCTGCAGCCGATCCTGTGGGTAGAGATAGCGCGTCTACGCCCGCCAACGTCGTCATAAAAGCCGTTTGCCTCGATCCACGCATAAAGCGCCTGGATCTCGCTTGGCACGCGCATACCCTGCGGTAGTACCTCGCGCAGCTGCGCTAGTAATAAATTTTCCACGATCGCTCCTTTTGCTAAATTTACAGCTCGAATTTTACTTTATTTCGGCTAAATTTACGGATATTTTTCTAATATCTGCAGCGTTTTACGCGCCTCGTCGCCGCAAGCACAAATCGGGCTTTTAAAATTTAGCCGATTTTAGTTGCGATACGCACGCAGCGGCGTAAGCGCATATTTAAAAAAGAGTGTGATAATTTTAAGTAGAAAAATGCGTAAAATTTTACGACCTAAATTTTACTATTTTAAGGCCTCTTTGCTTTTTTGTAGAAATTTACGATTTTAAATTTAGCTCGCCGTAAAGAGTAAAATTTTAGCGATATCTATAAATTTAAAATTTCCCGCGCCTTTTGTTTGCAAGCCTTAAATTTTTGCTCAAACTCCGCGCGTCTTTGCAGCTCGGTTTTCGCCCCTATTTTGGTGTATCCAGAGCCTCGCCCCAGAAAATATACATAGCCCATATTCTAAAATTTCGTTATAAACGGCATTTTGTCATTATTAAATTTACAAATTTTGCCGCCGTCTGATCGGACGGACGAAATTTCGTCTAAATTCCAAGCTCGGCTCTTACGAGCGCTTCGTTTTGCGGCGTCAAAAAGCCCGCGATATCCTGCCACATGGAGTGAAAGCCGTACCCGCCGTCTATCATCTCGCTGCGCGCGGCGTCCAGACTCCAGCCCTGATAGATCACGCGGTACATCGCCACCACAAGCCCCGTGCGATCGGCTCCGTGATAGCAGTGCACGAGCACGGCGCCCTCCTTTTGGCGCTCGCGAATGGTGCGCAAAACGTCCGCGATCTGTGCGGGCTTTATCTCCCAGCTTTGAAGCGGCTTGTTTGCGAGCCAAAATTGATCCCCAAACGCCCTTTTGTCGCCGCCTCTGCTAAAATGGCGCAGATTTACGATGCTTTTGATGCCAAGCTCGTGCAGCTTCGCGGCGTAGCTTCCATCAAGCTGTGCGCTACGAAACAGCAGCTCGTCCACGCGGTAGAAATTTTTTGCTTCGTCGATGAGGGTTGCTTTTTGCGATGAGTTTGGGTTTGTACCGCGCGCTGCGGTATCTGCGCTCTTAAACCCCACGTTTTGAAATTTGGCGTCTTTTGCGTCCGCGAGATTTTGCTCCGCGCCGCTCGTTTTTCTAAAATTTATGGAATTCGCTTCTGTCGCAAGCTCCGCATTCATGCCGGTCGCAAAGAAAAATACAACCGCTAGCGCAAGGGTTTTAAATTTCAAATTTCATCCTTTAAATTTGGCTAAATTTTATGATTTTTCTAAAATTTTATGCTCGGCAGGTTAAAATGCAAAATTGCAAGCGCGCCTAAATTTAACGCAAAATTTGAGCGTCAAGGCCGCCCAGATCGCCGCCAAATTTTACTGCAAGCCCGCAAGTCGCGCCGCAAAAATTAAAATTTCGTTTTAAAATTTCCCCGTTCCCGCCCTGGGTATCGCTAGATCAGCATTAGGTAGTTACATTGCGTAGTCACATTGCCCCTGTAAATTTACTGAAAATAAATCGTAAAAAGGGGGTGCGCCGTTTCCGCGAGCGCTATTAATTCCGTTGCAGGGAAGGTTTTCATGCTCGCCTCTTGCGATACTTACCCGAAATTTTATCTTTTCGCGAAATCCTTTCGAATTTCGCCGCTAAATTTGACGCTTTAGTCGATCAGATCGGTCTGCCAGTTCGCACCTTGCAGCGTCGTATCAAGCTGTCTGATCTGCCTAGCTAGCTCGTCCACCTGCTTTTGCAGCGCCGCGACGTCGACCGTGCTTAGGATTTTAATCTCGCTGCGTGAATAAACATCCACTTTTTGCGCGGAAGCTTGCGCGAAAGCCCGCAATGCACCAGCTTTTAGCGTGAGTATGTCGCGTTTGGCGATCAGCTCGGTCAGGTTCTTGCCGTCCGCTTTTGCGGTGCAGTTGGTTAAATTTATCCGAACTATCAGGCGCTCAAGCTCGCTTGTGAGCACGTCCAGCTCGGCTAGCAGCGCCTTTGGCTCTTCGCTAGGATTCTCGCCCTCTTGCACTTTCGCATTGTCCGCGAGCCTTGATTTTAGCTGCTCGATGCGTTTTTGTATGTCGGCGCGCAGTATCAGCGCCTCGGCTAGTTTCATTTTCGTCCTTTTTAAAATTTATTTGCCGCTATTTAGCTGCCGATCTTGTCCGTAGTGCGGTGAATACGGGCCGTATAGTAAGCAGTTATTGCAGTTCTGCCCCAAAAGTATCGCATCTGCGCTCGCAGAGAGCTTGTATCCCGCATCGGTGATCGTATCACTAACCTGCTTAATGACAGCGGAGATCAGCATACCCACGAGATTGTTACCGCCTCCGCCCGAGTCGTCGCTGACCTGCGCCGAGCCCTCCCAGAGCATCACGCCGCTTCGCAAATCCACGAGTTTGGCATTGACCGCCACCACGTTCGTGCTTTTGATAAGCATATACGAAGTGCCGTATTTGACGACATTCAGATACAGCACGGCGTCCGCACCGAAAATCTGCCTTAGCTTGTGCGCGGAGACATTTTGGATGTCGCTAGCCTCGTAAATTCCGTTATTTTTGAAGGTCTCATGCACGAGCGCTGGATCAAATACATAATACCCCGCTTCGCTTAGCGGATAGATCGCGTTGGCAAGCACGGCAGCACTTGCGTCCACTTCGGTTGTTTCGTTGCTCGGCATCAGCACCAAAATCGATCGAGGCTTAGCCTGCTGAAGCGCCGAGTAGTCATAAATTTCAGGCTCACTTAGAGCGCACGCATTAAAAAACAGCGCCACGAATACGCTAAAAATAGCTATTTGAGCTTTATTTTTCATTTTTTAGCCTTTTTATTCGTTTTGCCGCCCTGCTTTGCGGCAGCTTTGCCTTGCTTCGCAGAGGCTGCTTTGGCGGCTTCGCGTTCGCTTGATCCTTGGGCTTTATCGGCGCCGGGCTTGGCTGCAGCCTCAGCTTTTTTAAGCGCGGCGGGGTTTGTAACGAAGGTCAAAAACGGTTTTGATTCAGGGAAAGCCTGAGCTTCTTTTTCAAAGTTCTCTCTCGCCCTTGCGCCGTTACCCGCGCTTAGATACAAAAGCCCCAGATGCGAATAAAGCCCCGGCGGGACTTTGAGTCCCTTTTCGTATGCTTTTTGGATAGATTTTTCAAGCGCTTCGATCTGCTCGCCTACGTCGCCTTCCTGCTTTAGATACTGATAGGTCGAGTCCGTGTAGCTGCCGTCCCAGTAATAAATTTGATTCCGGCTCCCGCCGCCGCAGCCGCAAAAGATCACGGCCGCAGCGGTAAGCGCAAAAACGCTACCTGCTTTCAAATTTTATCCTTATCTCACTTTAAACGCGCCGTTTTCAAGGCCGTTTACGAGATTATTGACCGCTTCGATGATCGCTAGGCTTAGCACCTTGCCGTTTAGCGTCGAATCATAGCCCGCAGTGCCGCCGAAACCTAGCACTTCGCGATTAGATAGCTCATACTCGCCCGCACCCTGGGTCGAAAAGACCACCTCGGACGTTCTAACATCAACGATGTTTAAATTTACTTTAGAATACGCGGTTTGAGTCTTTCCCTTGCCTAAAATTCCAAACAGCTGATGATCTCCGGTCGTCTTGCGGCCAAACTCAGTCACGTCGCCGGTGATAACGTATCTGGCGCCTTTTAAGTTTTGTGCGCTTTTGGAGATTGCGCTTTCCTCTTTGATGGCGCGCATATTCGTGCGATCAAGCACCGAGAAACGTCCTGTTTGTTGTAAGCTTGAGATCAAAATTGTCTGCGCTTGGTTGCCCAGTCTGTCCTCCCCGTCGGAGAACACCCCGTTGTTGTAAGAGGACTGGTTGTTAAAGCGTCCTACCGACACGGCGATCCGCTCGCCAGAGTAATTAGTGTTTAGACTCGCTACCGTAGGGGTTTGCACTACGCGAGAGCTCTCTTTCGCGCATCCGCTAAATAGCGCCAGCACTGAAGCTGCAATAACGGCAGCCGATATGGTTTTTTTGAAATTCATTCTTTACTCCTTGAAAAAATTTACGTATGATAGCAAGAAATTCTTAAAAAAACGGATACGATTTGTTTCAAATTTAATTAATTTGCCTTAAAATACGCCATGTCAAAATCGCGGAGATTTGATAAAGATCGCGCGAACAGCGGCGTCACTTTAAAGTAAGCAAATTTTAAAAGAGGCTTGCCGATGCGAAGCCGCTTTTAAAAAGCTTATAAAAAACCGCGCGCAGCTCTGCCTCAATTTAAATTAAACTCATCCGGTTGCGCTGAAATTTAGGGAAGTTTAAACGATATGTTTTTAAAATTTAACTTATATTTTAGCAAGGTGAAGCGCGCGTACTAAAGCTCTGCGAAATTTCAATTTTTTCAATGAGGCAGTCCGGATCGATCTTAAAAACGATAGAAGTTCAAATTTGAAAGGAGCTCATATGCCAAAAAGCTACTTTAAAAATTTATACGCGGATTTGCGCGCAGGCAGGCTGCTGCTGCATCCGATTTTGGTGACGGCGGCATTCTTGGCGGCGCGCCGGCTTTGCTACTTTATAATTTTTCATTTTATTTTCGATCGCTGGTATGGCTGGGATTTCGTAGGAGAAGGGATATTCGTATTTATGCTTGAGTTCACGTGCTGCGCCTATTTTATCACTCTATGCACACATTTTTTGCTCGTGCGAAAGATCAAATACTCTTTTGCGCTTATATGGGCGGCGCTTGCGGTTTTGCTCGTCGCAGCGTGCTTTTTGGGATATTATCGCGTAGATATCGATCATCAAAAAGAAGGTGTGTTTTACTCCTTTTTCCTCGCATCCCTAATCGCCGCGAGCATCTATCTTTTGTTTTTATCGGTCGTATGTAAGCGATTTTTGCCGATTATTTACGCGGCGGTATTTGTCGTGAGCTACGCATTGGCGGTTTATATCGTTTTTAAGGCGCAATCGTTCGGCGCTTTCTCATCCGCTTGGGCGCTGTCGATCGTTTGTCCTTTGCTATGGGCGTTTTATTTCAAATTTGAGTTCAAAAGAATTTTCGCCTCAGAGGATAAAAACACGCAAATAAACGCACCTGCAAGTGGCGAGGAGTGAAAATTTATCCGCAACAAAATACTACAAAATTTTACTGCCGCGCACAAACGAGTAAAGCGGCAAATTTCACTGCCCGGGAGCACGTTTGACAATGCGACGATTAATTTTCGCCTTACAATCACGCCCGTTTATTTTGTCTGCTTGAAAATAAATTTGTTATAATCCCGAAAATTTAAAAAATCACAAAAGGAGTCGTATGTTTAATATCCTACTCGTCGAAGATGACGAGGCTTTGAGCTCGGCGATAAGAGAAAAACTGCTTGACGAGGGCTTTAGCGTGAGCTGCGCCTTCGACGGCAAGCAGGCGATAGAGGCGTTAGACGAGGCTCACTTCGATCTGATCATCTCGGACGTGATGATGCCTAAGATGGACGGCTTTGAGCTTAGCAGATACGTTAGGCGCGACGGAAAGAGCCAGCCGATACTGATTATAACGGCAAAAAGCGAGATCGAGGATATGCAGACGGGCTTTAAAAGCGGCGCGGACGATTATATGAGCAAGCCGATAAATTTAAAAGAGCTCGTGCTGCGCGTGCATGCGCTGCTAAGACGTGCAAAGATCGCGAACGAAAAGCGACTTCTCATCGGTGAAAGCGAGCTTGACTACGATACGCTAAGCGTCTGCGCGGCGGGCGAGCGGATAAGCCTGGCGCCGAAGGAATTTCGTCTTTTGTTTCTGCTACTAAGCTACGCGGGCAGAATTTTTACGAGATTTGAGATAATGAGCGAAATTTGGGGCTACGAAACGGACAGCGACGAGCGCGTCGTCGATACGCACATCAAAAAGCTGCGGGCGAAATTTGAAACCTCCAAGGATTTTGAGATAATCACCGTGCGCGGGCTCGGCTACAAAGCCGTAAAAAAGGAGCGAGCGTGAAAAAATACCTCATCAGCCTTAAAAGCTTCATCGCGTTTTACTCTTCGCTCGCATTCGGCGTGATAAATTTCATCGTCTGCTTTGCGGTTTGCATGCTTTTTTACATAGGCATCGGCGGTAAGATCGGCGGGTTTTGGGACGGAGTGGCGCTGTGTGCGATCATCTGCCTAATCACGATGGCGCTAAATTTTACCCTGCTTTACTTCGGACTTAAAATTTTATTCCGCCCGATCAAGCGGCTACTAGACGCGATCACCGCGATCGCTAACGGCGATTTTGAGGCGCGCGCTGAGCGCAAGATACACAGGTACCGCACTGATTACCTCTATATGCACGAGCTGGACGAGCTTGTAGTAAACGTCAATAAAATGGCGCAGAAGCTGCAAAAGCACGAGCAGCTGCAAAAGGAGTTCGTCTCAAACGTCTCGCACGAGATGAAAACACCGATCTCCTCAATCGCCGCGTTAAGCGAGATGATAGAGGGCGGCGTGAGCGAGGAGCGCGCGGCGCGATACGCAGCCTCGATCGGCGCGGAAGCAAACCGCCTAAGCAAGCTCTGCACCGATATGCTAAAGCTAACGAGACTCGATAGCGGCGCGGCGGTGCGCCTAGATGAAGCGGTACATATAGACGAGCAGCTGCGGCAATGCATCATCTCGCTGAGCCAAAGCTACGAAGGGCACGAGTTTGAGCTAAATTTATCGCCGCTTAGCGTGCGATCAAACGCGGGGCTGCTAAATCAAATTTGGCGAAATTTAATCGAAAACGCGCTTAAGTACTCGCGTCGGGGCGGTAAAATTTTCGTCCGTTGCCGCGCTTGCGACGGCTTTGCGCAGGTGATCGTAAAAGACGAGGGCATCGGCATCGCGCGCGAGAAGCTGGATAAAATTTTTGACCGATTTTATCAGTGCGAGGAATCGCATAAGGAGCTCGGCAGCGGGCTTGGGCTTAGCATCGTACGCAGAGCGCTCGATATTTTAGGCGGACAGATCGAATACGAAAGCGAGCCGGGCGTCGGAACCGAGGCGCGCGTTAAAATTCCGCTTTAAATTTCAGATCAAGACGGCGCGGATGAGCTGCGTCTTATAATTCATAGCTCGCCGTGAAATTTCGCCCCACGGGCGCAAGTCGCGCCGATACAAGCTTTAACGACGTAAAAAAGCGCGGGTGCGTCGCGCGCCGCATTCACATAAAATTCTGCTTTAAATTTTATATCGATTTGCTGCGGACGCCTCGCGCGCCGCGACGAGGTCGGAATTCTGCTTTAAATTTACCGCGCGCTGCGACTTTGCCGCCCTTTACGGCTTTACCGCGCATTACGGCGGGCGGCAGGCTCGCTTAAATTTGCCGCGCCTTAACACAGATAGCTGAATTTTGCCTGAAATCTGCCGTCGTCTCGCACTTTACGACGGACGGAGAAAATTTTGTCCTAAATTTCAAAAGACACATTAAGAACACAATCATCTTATATAATCCCGCCCATAGATCGATCGGGTACGCCCCTAGCGGCCCGAGCCGAGCAATAAATAGAATTAAAAACAAAGGAGAAGCGATGAATACGACCGTACTTCATTCGGTGCTAGCGATAGAGGCCATTTTATGGGGGCTTTTGTCGGCTGTAGTTTTAGGCGCGTAATTTTTACGCTTTGAGCTCGGCGATCTGCCGAAAATTTATAAAATTTACGAAATTTGCGCCCTGCCTCGCATCCGCTGCGAAAAGGGGCGCACCCTCGCTAACTATCTAAACTAAAATTTTAATCCGCTATCCTCTCATCACGCGCTGTATATTTTCAAAGTAAAATTTACGCTCATAGCAGCGCTGCGCTAAGCTAGTGCGCCTTTAAGTTTGACGAATTTATTTAAACAAACGCAGTAAAATCCGAGCGTAAAATTTAACGGAGTAAATTTTACTTTGCATCAAAGCGCAAATCTAGGAGCCAAAATGCCAAAAATCGTAAATTTTTTCAAATGCGTCTGCACAGATATTTTCGCGGGCAGGGTCTTGCTACATCCGATTTTACTTACGGCTGCGTTTTTAGTGGCTAGATCCAGCGCGTTTTGGCTGATAAATAACGCAATATTTGGCCTCGGTTACGACTGGGGTTTCTTGGGCGACGGCTTCTTTTTAATGTTTTACCACTTTATCGTAAATGCGTATTTTTTAGTATTTTGCTCCTATATGCTATTTAGGGCTTCTTTCGCGCGCTGGCTCAAATTTATCTGGCTGGCGCTCGCTATTTTTATACTTATAGGCTGTATTTACGGCTATTTTGACGCTCATATAAACCGCCAAAAAGAAGGGGTATTCGTCGGCTTTTTTATCGCATCTTTAATTGCGATTTGCGCTTATGTTTTAGTAATAACGATTGAGTTAAAAAGTTTCCTACCGATCGCATACACGGTCGTTTATCTGATTAGTTTTTCCGCCTCGATATAGCTGGTTTTTAATACTCAAGGAAATTACACTGCAATGGTTTTAAATATCCTTTGCCCGCTTGCGTGGACGTTTTATTTTAAATATAAATTTAAAGGAGCGCTTACTAAAAACGCCGAAAACGAGAGTAAAATTTAAAGTACAAAGTCGGACAAATTTGGAGATTTAGCGAGTTAAATTTTCATTTCGTCTGCAAATCCGTCAAATTCAGGGTCAAATTTTACTACCCAAATTTTAGCCGTGATCAAAAATACGCAAGTAAAAAAGCTATTTTGCGTTAAAGTCCTCAAATTTAGTCGGTAAATTTCGCTTCAAAGGGCGGTTTTAAACGCCGATGTTTAACTAAATTTAGAAATCTTAAAAACTAGTCAAAAGATCCGAAACCCAAAATCCAAGCCGTGCCAAAAGTCCTAAGTCTAAAAATTTATCTACCGTTATACAAAGTATCGTGACGATAAGTGCGATCATCCAGCGCTTTTGAGCTTTTTTGCCAATTTGATCTGGGTAAATCGCGTCGCTGGATAAAATTTGAAGCGGCTTTGCAAGATATCTGCTCGCAAATTTTGGCCGCTTATCTTAGTTTTTACTTGAGCATTTTTGAGAATTTGAGCTTGCTTGATAGGACAGCATGGTTTTGCAAATAGTTGTTTTGTAGATCGGCGGCAAGACGTAAATTTAGATAAAATTTTTGGCTCAATTTAATCGCAAAATAGCAGATCAATCCGCCGCACCGCGGTTTATTAAGTAAAGCATATGTTTTGTTTGGTCGCAGTAAACGGCTAAATTTTATTTTCGGCAAATTTTAAGCGGTAAATTTTAGATAAATTTTACCCCCGAGCGGATTGTCGGGGGTAGGGAGATAGCGCTAGATTAGCGCAGGAGCTACGATAAATCCTAGAGCAACCGAAAGCGCAACCATAATGGTTCCCGGAAGGAAAAACGAGTGGTTAAATACAAATTTACCGACTCTGGTTGTTCCGGTATCGTCCATTGCGATCGCGCCGAGCGTCGTAGGATAGGTAGGGAGCACGAACAAGCCTGAAACGGCTGCGAACGATGCGACTAAGATCCAAATTTGACCGGAATTTTCAGGGCTAGTCATTCCAAGCGCAGCGGCGACGGCAGGCATCATAACCTTTGTGGTCGCAGCCTGCGAGTATAGCAAGCAGCTTAGGAAGTATAGCGCGACGGCTAGTACGAAAGGATACTGCGTAACGACGTTTTTAGCTACCTCTTTGATGCTGTCGATGTGACCGTTTACGAAAGTAGTACCGAGCCATGCGATACCGATGACGCAGATGCACGCATTCATACCGCTTTGGAAAGTGCTGGTAGAGAGCAGTTTGCCCGTATCGATCTTGCACAAAACAGCGATAAGAAAGCCGATAGTTAGCATAAAGCTAATGATCGCGCTATCTCTTGAAAGGATTGGTTTTTCTACCAAGCCGACGCTCTTTGAGATCGCAAGCGCATAGCAAACGACGATCAAAACGCCGATAGCAAATATCGCAACCGATCTTTTCGCGTAAGGCTTTGGCTCTTTATACTCCTCGGCTTTGATCTCGGCTACAAGACCTTTTGAAAGTCTCTCTTTGTAAACAGGGTCTTTTGAAAGATCGAGATCGTAAAATTTATTTACGATAAAAGCCGTAATCAACATAGCTACGAAGGTAGTAGAGATGCAGATAAACAAAAGTTTAGGATAGCTAACGCCTAGCTTTTCGCACAAGCCGCTCATAGCGACGAACGCCGCTGAAATAGGGCTCGCAGTGATCGCTACCTGAGATGAAACGACTGAAAGCGCAAGAGGAGCGGAAGGCTTGATATTTTGCGTCTTTGCGACCTCGACGATAACCGGGATCATAGAAAACGCAGTATGTCCGGTGCCCGCAAGTATCGTAAGTAGATAGGTAACGATAGGCGCTAGGAAGTTGATCTGCTTAGGATTTTTCCTTAAAATTTTAGATGCTACCTGAACCAAATAATCAAGTCCGCCTGCGACTTGCAGCGCCGTAATCGCGGAGATTACCGATGCGATAATTAGGATAACGTCAATCGGGATATCCTTCATATCGACCTTCATACCCAAAATGGCTAGGACGATGACGCCTAAGCCACCTGCATAACCGACGCCCATGCCGCCTAGCTTAACGCCTAGGTAGATGCCGCCTAACAAAACAATAAATTGCAATATCACCATAAAGTCCATTGCAAAACTCCTTATAAAGTAATTTTTTTAACGGCGCGCAGAATTCTAAAGATTTCAGCAGGTAAAATCCGAATTATCTTTATAATTCAGTGGTCGGAATTCTATGCGGAATTTTATCCTAAAATTTCGCAAGTGGAATTTTACTCCACGGAAGCTAAATCTAACTTGATGAAATTCTGCATCTACGGAATTCTGCACGATCAATTTTATCTATTTAGAATTCTACTTTGCGGAATTTCGCCTATTAAATTAACCGACGAAATTCCGCGCCGCACCTAGTTTGAAACTATTTTTTGCTCATATGCGGGTTGAGCATAGATTTAGGCTCTAGGATCTTATCGATCTCCTCTTTTTTCAAATATCCGCGCTCTAAGCAGATTTCACCGACGGATTTTCCGGTCTGAAGCGCCTCTTTGGCGATACTTGCGGATTTTTCGTAACCGATATATGGATTGAATGCAGTAACGATACCGACGGAATTTAGCACCGATTTTAGGCAAGCTTCAGGATTTGCCTTTAGATGTTTGATAGCTTTTTCAGCTAGTGTATTCATCGCATTTTCCAAAAGCACGATCGAGTTAAATAGCGCATATGCGATGCCAGGCTCAAACGCATTAAGCTCGAATTCTCCGCGCTCGGAGCAAAGCATAATAGTCACGTCGTTGCCGATTACCTCGTAGCAAGCCTCGCCTACGACCTCGGCGATGACTGGGTTTACTTTGCCCGGCATGATGGAGCTGCCCGGTTGCATCTTAGGAAGCTCGATTTCGCCTAGTCCGCATCTAGGACCGGAGTTCATAAGACGTAGGTCGTTTGCGATTTTACTTAGGCGGACGGCTGCTGTTTTTAACGCGCCACTAACGTGGACGAAGTCCGCAGTGTCTTGTGTGGCGGCGATGAAGTCCTCTGCGGCTTTAAATTTAACGCCGGTGATCTCGCCCAGTTTTTTCTCGACTACGTTTTTGTAATCAGGGTGGCAGTTGATGCCCGTACCAATCGCCGTAGCGCCCATATTTAGGTAAGTCATCGACTCTCTAGCAGCTTTGATAAGTGCGATATCGGTTTTGATGTAGGTAGCAAAAGCGTTGAAAGTGTTTCCAAGAGTAGTAGGAACGGCGTCCTCAAGCTCCGTCCTTCCCATTTTTATGACATCTTTGTATTCTTTGGCTTTAACTTCAAGCTCTTTTTTCAAATTTTCCATAGCTTTTAATAGATCGGTTAGCTTGGCGTAAGCGGCGACTTTGATCGAGCTAGGATAGGTATCGTTGGTGCTTTGACCCAAATTCGTGTGATCATTTGGATGGAGGTATTGGTATTCGCCCTTTTTATGTCCCATGCTCTCCAAAGCTATATTGGTAATGACCTCGTTGGTATTCATATTCGTTGAAGTTCCGGCGCCACCTTGGATCATATCGACTACGAATTGATCTCTGAACTCTCCTGCGATGAGCCTGTCGCAAGCTTTTGCAATCGCATCGGCTTTTTGCGCGTCTAGGACTCCGACCTCTTTATTGGCTAGTGCAGCTGCTTTTTTGATTTGTGCAAATGCCTTGATAAAAAATGGATAGTCTTTGAGCGCTCGTCCGCTTAGGTGGAAGTTCTCTAGTGCCCTAAATGTTTGCACACCGTAGTAAAAATCGTCGGAAATTTCTAATTCCCCGATGAAATCGTGTTCTTTTCTGGTCTTTGCCATAATAAGTCCTTTCGTTGAAATTGTTAATGAAATTTTAAAGCTTTTAGTATTAAAAGCAGCTTAAAACGTAACGAAAAATTAAAATTTAGAAATTAGTATGATTGTTTAAGGCTTTAAATAGAATTTTACTTAAAAAATATTTTGGAATTCGTTACTAAGGCATAATTACACTTTAATAGAAATATCGTATCGCACGCAGATTATGAAAGTAAAATTATAAAAATTCTTGTTTAGCTTAAATTATAATTTGAAAAATTTGAAGTTAAAGGCAGCAAAATGGAATTTTTCATTGTATTTGTATTTACTAGCGCGGAGCTATTTTTTGCGTTTTATAAAATAAACATATAGGAGCGAGATTATAATGACGACGGCGAACAGAGCGATCGTAATTAGATGCAGATCTTGCTTGATTAGCTCCTCGTTTTCGCCGATGAAATATCCCAAGCTCATTAGTATTAGTGTCCAAATCGCAGCCCCAAGCCCGGTAAATAGCACGAAGCGCGCGACATTCATCTTTGCAAGCCCCGCAGGAAGGCTGATGTATTGACGAATACCTGGGATTAGGCGGCAGTTAAACGTTGAAATTTCGCCATGACGGTTAAAAAAAGCTTCGAATTTTGCAAATTTCTCCTCGGTGATGCCTACGTATTTGCCGTATTTAGCGATAATCTTACGTCCAAAAAAGTAGCATAGATAGTAATTAAACAGCGCGCCGGTGATGCTGCCGCCAAGCCCACAAACAAATGCTATAACAAAGCTCATCTGCGATTTTGAGGCCAGATAGCCCGCAGGGATCATCACGACTTCACTTGGGAAGGGAAAGAAGCTGCTTTCTAAAAACATCATCACAAAAATGCCAAGGTATCCCCAACCTGCGACAAATTCTACGATAAAATTTACGATATTAGAAAGCATTTGAATTCCTTGATTTAATGTAAAAAACCGGCTGCGCTTAAAATTCCGCAAAATTTAACATCGGCAGAGCGAATAAGTTTAGAATTTAACAATCCGGCGATACAAGAGTGATCTTAAAATTTCACAAAATTTAGCGCATATAAAATAAAGGCGCGGGCTAAAATTTATCCTTGCAAGTTACTGCCGCAGCGAACTTGCATATAAATTTAATAGCCTCGCGCCTTAAAATTAAAACTATTTTGCGTATTCGATGTTTAGTTTCCCGAATAGCTCGTTAGCCTTGTCATCGATTTTTTTGTTTACTTTGCTTGGAAGTAGCTGATTTTTGATGAGATCTTTTACCTTTTCAAACGGCATAGTCTCGGCCTTTTTGCTGCTTTCTTTGTAGATTACATGATATCCGAATTGTGTCTTTACCGGCGTTTTGCTCATCTCACCATCTTTTAGCGCAAACGCTGCTTTTTCAAACTCCGGCACCATCATCCCTTTGCCGAAAGAGCCTAGATCGCCACCGTTTTCTTTCGCACTTGGATCGATTGAAATTTCTTTAGCTAGCTTATTAAATTCCTCTTTTAAATTCTCTTTTTTGACTTTTGATAGCTTCGCAATCGCGTTTTTAGCAGCCTTTTCGTCTGCTACTAAGATATGACTTGCGGTAACGGAATCTGGTTGCATGAAATTCTGTTTATTTTCATCATAAATTTTTTTGGCTTCCTCGTCGCTGATGCTTACGTCTTTAGCCTGTTCGCGTTGCCATAGATTAAATGCGATGCCATCTTTAGCAAGCTCTAGCTGATGTTTATATTCGTCGCTGTTTTCAACGCCTGATTTTTTCGCCTCTGCGATTAGAAGTTTGTATTTGATTAGATCGTCGATTAGTTTTTTCTTCTCATCGGCGGTCGGTTCCTGCCCGCCGTGCTGCATACCTTGAGCTAAAAACGGTGCAACATCCTCATCCGTAATAGTGATATTCGCGTCTTTTGCAGTAGCCAAAACGCCTGCATTAAGCGAAGATATAGCCATAGCGGCAACAAAGCTGAAAGATAAAATTCTTTTCATTATTTTTCCTTTATTCGGTAAATTTCGCGCAATTATAAAAAAAGATAGTAAACAAAATAGCGAATGTCAGCAAATTCGGCGCGAATCCTGCGCCGAATTTTAAAAAGAGAGGAGTTAAAACGACGGGATGATTGCGCCTTTATATTGCGTCTCGATAAATTTTTTCACTTTCTCGCTTTGGATCGCTTTATCTAGCGCCTTGATTTTAGGGCTGTTTTCGTTGCCTTCTTTAACACTGATGACATTTGTGTAAGGGTTGCCCTCAGCCTTTTCTAAAAATAGCGAATCCTTGATTGGGTTTAAATTTGCGTTAAAGGCAAAATTTGAGTTGATGACTGCAATATCGACATCGCCCAGGGTGCGTGGAAGCGCGGCGCCTTCAAGCTCTAAAATTTCTAAATTTTTAGGATTTTTCGTGACATCTAACGGCGTGCGAAGCTTAGCGTTTTGATCTACTTCGATGAGCCCCGCGGCTACGAGCAGATCAAGAGCGCGGCTTTCGTTGGTCGGATCGTTCGGTACGGCAACTTTAGCGCCGTTTTTAAGATCTTTTAAATTTTTAATCTTATGGCTGTAGATGCCCATCGGCTCTAAGTGCACGCCCACGGTCGCTTTTAACTTCGTGCCTTTATTAGCGTTAAATTCCTCCATATACGGCACGTGCTGGAAAAATCCGGCATCCACGTCGCCGCTGTCGGTAGCGAGGTTCGGGGTTACGTAGTCGTTAAAAACCTTGACCTCAAGATCGTAGCCTTGGGCTTTTAGATCAGGCTTAATCTGCTCTAAAATTTCGGCATGCGGTATCGGAGTAGCGGCGACTACGATTTTTTCGGCAAGAGCGAAGCTGACGACGCTGGCGCTAAGAAGCGAAGCGAGAAGAAATTTCTTCATATTTAATCCTTTTGGTTAAAATTTCGCGGTATTATAGCAGGTAGAATTTTTAATGTCAAGTGTTTTTATATGATTTTTTAAAATTTTATCTAAAATATTCTAAAATTCGATATTCATATATATATTTAAATACTACATTTTATTGTATAATGCAGAATTGGCACGCTTTAATGAGCGCTTTACATAAATTCCGCTAAAATCGCAAAATTTAAAATTTTAAAAAAGGGCTGAAAATGGCAGATTTTTACGACGCGAAAGCCGTAGAGGAGAGCTTTTATAAAATTTGGGAGCAGCGCGGCTACTTCGAGATCGACGGAAATAAAGATATCCAGCAAAAAGGCAAAAACTTTTGTATCATGATGCCCCCTCCTAATGTCACCGGAGTGCTTCATATCGGGCACTCGCTCACTTTTACGTTGCAAGACATAATGACGCGATACAAGCGAATGGACGGCTATCGCACGCTGTGGCAGCCGGGGCTTGATCATGCAGGCATTGCGACGCAAAACGTCGTCGAGCGCGAGCTTTTGGCGCAAGGGATCAAAAAAGAAGAGATAGGGCGCGAGGAGTTTTTAAAGCACGTTTGGTACTGGAAGGAGCAAAGCGGCGGGCAGATCATAAAGCAGATGAAGCGCCTGGGCGTCACGCCCGCGTGGAGCAGACAGCGCTTTACGATGGACGAAGGGCTTAAAAACGCCGTTCGCAAAGCCTTCGTAAGCTTATACAACGCGGGGCTCATCGTGCGCGGAAACTACATGGTAAATTGGTGCACGCACGACGGCGCGCTAAGCGACGTGGAGGTCGAGCATAAGGAGAACAAGGGCAAACTTTATCACTTGCGTTATTACTTTGCGGACGGACAAAATTCAAACTCTTGCAAAGATTCGAGCGAGACGAGCCGCAACTACATTGTTGTCGCTACTACACGCCCTGAGACCTACTTCGGCGACACCGCCGTCATGGTAAATCCCGCGGACGAACGCTATAAAAATTTGATCGGTAAAAAAGTCGTGCTGCCGCTAATCGGCCGCAAGATAGAGATCATCGCCGACGAATACGTCGATATGAGCTTCGGAACGGGCGCTGTGAAGGTCACGCCCGCGCACGATACCAACGACTATGAGGTCGGCAAGCGCCACGAGCTGGAGTTTATCACGGTATTTGACGAAAAAGGAATTTTAAACGAGCAGTGCGGTAAATTTAGAGGTTTAGAGCGGCTTGCCGCGCGCGATCAGATCGTAGCAGAGCTCGAGCGGCTGGGCTTTATCGAAAAAATCGAGGATTACGAAAATCAAGTCGGCTATTGCTACCGCTGCAAAAACGTCGTCGAGCCATACATCTCGCAGCAGTGGTTCGTGCGCGCAGATATCGCAAAAGATGCAATTACCAAAGTAAATTCCGGTGAGGCGGATTTTTTCCCGAAACATTGGATCAATAGCTTCAACGCCTGGATGCGCGAGCTAAAGGACTGGTGCATCAGCCGCCAGCTGTGGTGGGGGCATAGAATTCCTGTGTTTTACTGCGACTGCGGCCATCAGTGGGCGGATGAGCGAGAAGCTCCCGATGCCTGCCCAAAATGCGGCGGTAAAAATTTTACTCAAGACCCCGATGTGCTCGATACGTGGTTTTCAAGCGGTCTTTGGCCGATCAGCACGCTTGGCTGGGGCAACGGCGAGGCGCTGAAAAACGAGAAGTGGTTTGAGGAGGATTTGAGCGAATTTTATCCAAACACCATGCTAATTACCGGCTTTGACATTTTGTTTTTCTGGGTCGCGCGCATGATGTTTCAGTGCCAAAACGCCATGGGCGAGCTGCCGTTTCGCGACATCTACCTTCATGCTCTGGTTAAGGACAAAGACGGCAAAAAGATGAGCAAATCGAGCAAAAATGTAGTCGATCCGCTACTAAAAATCGATGAATTTAGCGCCGATATTTTGCGCTTTACGCTTACGATTTTGTGCGTGCAGGGGCGCGATTTGCGCCTTAGCGACGATAAGCTTTTGATATATCGAAATTTTACGAATAAGCTTTATAACGCGAGCAAATTTTTGCTTTTAAACGCGTCTAAATTCGACGATTTAGACGCGGCGCAGATCAAAACGAGCCTCGGCAGATATATGCTTTCGCGCTTTAACTGCTGCGTAAATTCCGTGCGCGAGAGCCTAGATACTTACCGCTTCAACGACGCTGCGACCGAGCTTTATAAGTTTTTTTGGGACGAGTTTTGCGACTGGGGCATCGAGCTTAGCAAGGCGGACAAGGCCGCGATCGGCGAGCTAGGGATGATTTTTAAGGAAGCGATGAAGCTGCTAAGCCCGTTTATGCCGTTTCTAAGCGAGTATCTGTATCAGGAGCTAAGCGGCACGAAACTGCAAGACGCGAGCTCCATCATGGTGATGCGATACCCACAGCCTGGCGAGCGCGACGAGCGGATCGAAGAGCTATTTTCGCTCGTTATCGAAGCGATCGTTAGCATCCGCCGCGCAAAGGCGACGATCGAGCTCGGCAATGCGCGCGTAGCCAAAGCCTACGTCAAATCCGCAGTCGATCTAAGCGCCGCCGCGGATTATATCAAAACGCTAGCCAAGGTAGATGAAGTGGAATTTACGCAGCAAAATATCGCAAATTCTGCCCGCGACGTAAGCGAGAGGCTAGAAACTTTCGTGCCGCTTGAGGGGGTCGATCTTAGCGGCGTGATTTCACGCCTTAGCGCGCAGAAAGCAAAACTGCAAAAAGAGATCGAAAAGCTCTCTGCAATGCTTGGCAATGAAAAATTTATCTCCTCCGCGCCAGCTGCCGTCGTCGCCTCAAACCGCGAAGGGTTGCAAAGCGCGCAGGAAAAATTCGCCAAAGTATGTGACGAGCTAAAGGCGTTTGGCGAGTAGTCCGCTCGTTTGAGTCTAAATTTAAATCAAGGAGAAAAATATGTCAAAAGGTAGTATCGGTGGATTTACGTTAGGCACGGTCATAGCCGTCGCACTATCGTGGGGAGCCAATAAAAGCATAATGTGGGCGATAATCCACGGATTTTTAAGTTGGTTATACGTAATTTATTATTTCCTACTGAGGTAAAATTTCATCGGCGGCGCGCCGTTTTACGCGCTAAATTTTAAAATTTATCAAGGATAAAAAATGAGCGAAAAAATAAAAATAGCGGTTTTGGGATATGGAAATTTAGGTCGCGGCGTGGAGTTTGCCGCGCGAAATAGCAAGGATTTAGAGCTTTCGGCGGTTTTTAGCCGCAGAAATCCAAGCGAGGTAAAAACATGCGGCGCGCCGGTGTTTAGCACGGATGAAATTTTATCGTACAAGGGCAAATTTGACGTTTTGGTGCTTTGCGGCGGTAGCGCGACCGATCTGCCGACGCAGACGCCCGAGTTTGCGCGGAGCTTTAACGTCGTCGATAGCTTCGATACGCATGCAAAAATCTCGGAGCACTTCGCCGCGGTAGATGCCGCAGCCAAAAAGGGCGGAAATGTAGGCATCATCGCCGTGGGCTGGGATCCTGGGCTGTTTTCGTTAAATAGACTGCTTGGCGAGAGCGTGCTAGAAAACGGCAGCAGTTATACGTTTTGGGGTAAAGGCGTGAGTCAAGGCCACTCCGACGCTATCCGCAGGATCGAGGGCGTCGTGGACGCGCGACAATACACCGTGCCGATAGAAAGCGCCTTAAAGCGAGTTCGCGCGGGCGAAAATCCGAAACTTAGCACGCGCGAAAAGCACCTACGCGAGTGCTACGTCGTAGCCGAAGAGGGCGCCGAGAAAGTGCGCATCGAGCGCGAGATAAAAACGATGCCGAATTACTTTGCCGACTACGACACGGGCGTACATTTCATAGATCTTGCGACGCTTAAAAAAGAGCACGGCGGCATCCCTCACGGAGGATTTGTCTTGAGAAGCGGAGCGACAGGCGAGCGCGGAGAAAATAAACACTTAATCGAGTTTTCGCTAAAGCTTGACTCAAATCCAGAATTTACAGCTAGCGTGCTTGTTGCCTACGCCCGCGCGGCGTATCGCTTGGCGCAAAAGGGCGAGTGCGGCGCGTTTAGCGTGTTTGACATCGCGCCGGCGCTTCTTTCGCCAAAGAGCGCAGACGAGCTAAGGCGCGAAATTTTATAAATTTCTGGGGGCGTTTCAGCGGAATTATTAACGAGGAAATCTGAGTGATAAAGATAGAAAATTTAAAGAAATTTTACGGCAAAACCTGCGTGATCGACGATGTGAGTCTGGAGGTGAAACAGGGTGAAATTTTTGCTATCGTCGGTCGTAGCGGCGCGGGTAAAAGCACTCTGCTGCGTTGCATAAACGGCCTTGAGGACTATCAAGAAGGAAGCCTCAAAGTAGAGGGTAGGGAGGTAAGAGAGCTAAGCGGCGCTCAGATCCGCGAGCTGCGCAAAAATATCGGTATGATTTTTCAGCACTTCGCGCTTATGAGCCGCCGCAGCGTCGCGCAAAACGTCGCCACGCCGTTAGAATTTTGGGGATATTCAAAGGATCACACGAAGCGCCGCGTCGCCGAACTTTTGGAGCTCGTAGGGCTTGCGGATAAAGCAAACGCCTATCCTAGCGAGCTTAGCGGCGGACAGAAGCAGCGCGTGGCGATCGCGCGCGCGCTTGCATTAAGCCCTAAAATTTTGCTTTCCGACGAGGCAACCTCGGCGCTTGATCCCAACACCACCGCGCAAATTTTATCGCTTCTGCGCCGCATCAATCGCGAGTTAGGCATCACGATCGTGCTCGTCACGCACGAGATGGAGGTCGTAAAAGGCATCGCGCAGCGTGCGATCCTGCTTAAGGGCGGGCGCGTGAGCAACTCGGGCGATATCGTCTCGCTGTTTTTGCACCCGGATGAGAATATGAAGGAGTTTTTGGGCGAGGAGGAGGTGCTGCCCGCAAGCGGCGTAAATATCAGGCTCTTTTTCCCGCCCGCGGTCGCGTTTGACAGCGTGATCACGCATATGGCGCGCGCTTTGGAGATAAATTTTAACATCGTCTGGGGCAAGCTCGAGCGCCTCGATAAAAACGTCGTCGGAAGCCTCGTGATCAACGTAGAGCCCGCACACGTCGCGCGCGTGGAGGAGTTTATCAAAAAGGCGGGCGTAATCTACGAGATTGTAAGCGAGGATGAGATCAAAAGCTGCGCCGCGATCTAGGTGCGATTTCGCGCCCTGTGCGCTTGTGCCGCACTAAATTTAAGGGCTTACGCGGCATAGCGAATTTAAAAGCTCGCGCGAGGTCGCGAACTCAAAGGCTGGCTCGGCGTTTCTGATTTGACGTGCGCGTCGTGGCATTACAAATTTAATTAGTTTTGCCGGCGGTTTAAATTTTTATCTCGCCGCGGTAAAGCAAGCTCGGTGATGCGCTGTTGGCGTGCGCCCTCGTTAGCTTTGATTTGCGTTTAGAATTTGACTAGCCGTAGCGAGGCGATTTAAATTTCAGAGATCGCGACCGACCGAGCGCATTTAAGCCGCGTCGCGTTTGAAATTACAGGCGTTTAAATTTAAATTTGAATTTTTTTGGAATTTCACACATACTTCACTTTTGCGGAAGTATAATTCCGCTAATTTCTTTTAAGGAGTACGTAATGAAAAAACTTACTTTGTTTGCGCTTAGTGCGCTATTTGCTGGCACTTTTGCCGTAGCTGCCGATATGGGCATGAAAGATGAGATGAAGGACGCCAATACATCAATGCATAATAGTGCGAAAGAGATGAAAGGCGATATGAAGGATATGCACAAGGATGCTATGAAAGAGGGCAAACATATGAAGGATGAGATGAAAGGCGAAATGAAAAAAGAGATGAAAAAAGAGATGAAAAAAGAGATGAAAAAAGAGATGTAGTGAGTAAAATTTTACTCGTAGAGGACGATGAGACGCTTTGCGATCTCATCGGTGAATATCTAAAAGACGCGGGCTTTGACGTGTGCGTTTGCAGCGATGCTCAAAGCGCCGCGGATCTTGCTTATGAGCAAAAATTTGATCTTTTTATCTTTGACGTGAAAATCCCCAAAGGCGACGGATTTTCACTTTTAAAAGAGCTTCGCAAGAGCGGCGATCGCACCCCTGCGATATTCGCCACGTCGCTAAATACGCTTAATGATCTTGAGGTCGGTTTTAAAAGCGGCTGCGACGACTATCTCAAAAAACCGTATGAACTAAAAGAGCTACTGCTGCGCGTTAATTCGCTCATAAAGCGAAGCTTCAGCCACAATTTCGATGATTTCGTAACCGTCAGCGATGAGTTTAAATTTTATTTTGCAAGCAAAGAGCTACGCAGATCGGGCGTGCCCGTCGCGCTTTCAAACAAAGAGCGCGAGCTATTGGCGCTTTTTTTACAAAATAAAAACAGGCTTTTAAGCAAGGATGAAATTTTCTCCGCAATCTACGCTTTTGACGAAACTCCGAGCGAGGAAGCGCTGCGAACTTACATCAAAAATCTACGCCGCGTCCTAGGCGAAGAGCACATCATAAATCGCCGTAACGCAGGGTATCTGTATGTCTGAAAAGACCGCTTTAACGCTTAAAATTCTATCTTTATATCTCATTTCAAGTGCGTTGTTTTTAGGATATTTTTTCAAGATAAATTACAGGATGAACGAAGCCGCGCTGCTTTCGCACAGGATAAAAGAGCTAAAAGAGATCAAAATGATGATCTATATGAAAGCGAGCATGGACGGGCTGGAATCACTAGCGGACTTCGAGCGCGAAAAGGGCGTGAGTGCGTGTATATTTAAGCCAAACTCTGATGAAATTTACGGCTGCGGCGGTGAGCTTGGAGCGCTTGATAAAGCGAAGCTAAAGGCGGAATTTATAAGTGGCGGAAGGCTGGGAATTTATGAGAATCTGCAAAATATGGAGGAGCGAAACGCTTTTTCCAAGGCTAAAATCATCCTGCTTGGAAGTAGCGTGCGGAGCGAAATTTTAACGCTTCGTATCAAAACCGCAGCGATGATGATAACGCTTTTGGGCGTGATATTAGCCGTGGCGTTTTATCTGGTGCGGCTAGGCACAAAGCCGCTTTACGATAAGATCGACACACTAAATCGCTTCATCAAGGATAGTACCCACGAGATTAATACTCCGCTTAGCATTATCTCCATGAGCGTCGAGACGATGCGGCACGCAGAGCTTGGAGAATACAACGCCAAGCGCGTTGCTAATATCGACCTTGCCGCTAAGACGCTTTCGCGCATCTACGAGGATCTCGTGTTTTTAACCTTCGGTATGAATAAGGAGGGCGAGATTAGCTCGATCGATCTAAAAAGCCTCGTCGCTTCGCGCTGCGAATACTTCGCGCCGTTTATTCAAAAGCGCAGACTAAGCCTTAAAACCGATCTTGCGGATGCGAGCATGAACGCAAACGTCTATGAAATTTCGCGCCTGATCGACAATCTGCTAAGCAACGCCGTAAAATACGCCGATGCAGGCGGCTACGTGGATGTGCGGCTAAGGCGCGGCGAGCTAGCGATCTCAAACAGCGGCGAGGGGATCGACAGGAAAAAGGGCGACGAAATTTTCAGGCGCTTTGCGCGCTTTAACTCAAGCGAGGGCGGCTTTGGAATCGGGCTTAGCATCGTAAGCGAGGTCTGCAAAAAATACTCCTTTTCTATCTCCTACGACAGCGTGCCGGGCGAGATAACGACCTTTCGCCTTACGTGGCGCAAATAAAATTTTAAAATTTAGTGAAATTTAAAATTTAAAAGCGACCGCCTGCGGTTTAAATTTAATCGTAGTTTGGTCGCTTAAATTCCGCGCAAAAAGGCTTTAATTACCGGAGCGTTTAAATTTAATCGTCGCTTGTTTTTGTTCTAAAACGGAGCGTAGAATTTTATCAGTCGCTCGCTTTGCGCTCGTAAAATGACCCTAAAAGTTATGGGTGCGGAATGTTATTCGTCCGCGATTTTATAAAATTTAGCTTTTATTTCTCGATAGATATATCCAGTGGACTATATTACTGAATAAAATCGGAACAGACATACCAAAAAACATTGAGCCGCCTCCAAAAAACGATAGCCAACCAAACAGGCTCTCTCTGCTCGCAAAAGTTGGAAACGTCCGCCCGTTGCCTACTTTGTGTGGGATGCCGTTTATGGCAAAATCGGCGTAGAAATAATTATTTAGAAGCCAATAGATAAAAGGTATGCCGATAAGCATAATTAGCTGCGTCTTGACGGCGGGAAGCTCTTTTTTGTATAAGAATGTGGCGATCGGACAATACACGCAGCTTAGCGCGAAAGCCGTTAAAATAGGTATCCACAATGCCGCGACGTAAAATTCCGCAAGTTGCGTATGCGGGCTTATTTTGCCGATTGCGGCGATGTTTGGAAAAAACCGCTTCATAAATCCAACGAAGTCCGCGCATGCCGCGCTTACGTCTAAAATGTTTTCGGGTAGCGCAAATACACTAAGCGCCGTGATCGCAAACAGCGCAAAAACCGCCGCGTAAAGTCGCCCGAAAAATTTAGTAAATTTCGTATCGGGATACGGCGCCTCTTGCTCTTGCGCGCCTTGAGAATTTAGCAAATCGCTCATCGTTCGCTCCTTTAATAAAATTTGCGCGTCAAAACCCGGCTTGCGCTAAATTTTAAAATTTTATGCCTTATTATCCGGTAAATTTCACAATAAGGACCTGTTTTGGAATTTTACGGTCTAATTTGAAGCCAAATTTATTAAATTTAACCAGCAAAGCTTTGTTTAAAAACAAAGCGTCGCCGCTTCTAACGCGCAGTGATCTAGGCGGGGTTTGGGCGGCAGACCTGCTTGCGGTTGCTGGCCGAAGCAAAGTAAAAGGGAGCTTCGCAAGTATAGCCCCTTCCGCTCCGCCTCTTCCGAGCAAGAATTTAAGCCTTATAGGAAGCGACAAATAAAATTTAAACCCGCGCGTAGCATAGCAACTTCTCGTGTCGTCTTAGCCAGAAAGCCACTAAAATAAAGAAAGCCCTTTCATTTCACGCAAGCTCACAGCCAAAGCTTAAAATTTAATTGCCTAACAAAAAAGCAAGTTGGCGTTGCTGCTCGCGAAATAACCGCGGAATCCCGCTAGATCAAATTTAAAATTCCGAGTATTTCTGATAGTCGATCTGCGCGGAGTTTTTGTTGATCGTATCGACCGTAGCTTCAGCGATCGCAAGTTCCTCGTTGGTGGGAATTACGAGCGTTTTGATTTTGCTATCTACTGCGCTTAAATTTCTAATCGAGCCGGTATTTTTGGCGTTTTTTGTCGCATCGATTTCGATGCCGATATGAGCGAGCTTCTCGCAAACATTTTGTCTAAAATGCGGTGCATTTTCGCCGATACCACCGGTAAAGATCAAAGCGTCCACGCGCCCGAGCACGGCATAATACGCCCCTATCATCTTAACGACGCTGTAAACGAGCATCTCAAACGCAAGTTTTGCGCGCGGCTCGCCATCTTCCATCTTTTCATATACCTTTCGCAGATCACTTGCGCCGCAGATGCCCAAAAGTCCGCTTTTTTTGTTCATTATGGCGTCCATATCCTGCGCATTGTAGCCCGCGACGCGCTCGATGTATGGGATGATCGCAGGATCGATCGAGCCGCATCTGGTGCCCATTATGATCCCCTCAAGCGGCGTTAGCCCCATCGAGGTGTCGATACACTTGCCGTTTTCTATGGCGCTTACGCTCGAGCCGTTGCCAAGATGTAGCGTAATGGCGTTGAAGTTTTCGTATTTTTTACGCAAAAATTTCGCTCCCATTGTCGAGACAAACCAATGCGATGTGCCGTGCGCGCCGTAGCGACGAACCTTATATTTTTCATAGAATTCATACGGCAGCGCGTACATATACGCATAAGGCGGGATGCTTTGATGAAAGATCGTATCGAAAACCGCTACGTTTGGAATTTTAGGAGCGATCTTCAGGCAGGATTTGATGCCTGCTAAATTTGCGGGATTGTGTAGCGGCGCAAGCGGCGCAAGCTCGGCGATTTTAGCCATTACGTCCTCATCTATGAGCGCGGGAGCGTCGAAATAATCCGCGCCCTGAACGATGCGATGCCCGATACCGCCTACTTGAGTTAGATCTTTGATTACTCCGCTTTGTTTTAAAAGATCAATCGCGATTGCGATCGCGGTTTCGTGATTTGAAATTTGCTCGTTTTCAACTTTTATGCTTCGTCCGTTGGCGCAATTGATGCTTCCGCTTGCGTGCGTCGAGCCGATCTCCTCGATGAGCCCGCTCGCGATGCAGGCGTGATTTAGCATATCGTGGAATTTAAATTTAACCGAGCTCGAGCCGGAATTTATGACTAGGATATCCATTAATTCTCTCCTGCTTGAATGGCGCTGATAAGTATCGTGTTTACGATATCGGCGACCTTGCAGCCGCGGCTTAGATCGTTTACCGGCTTTTTTAAGCCCTGCAGAATCGGCCCGATCGCCACGGCGCCTGCGGTGCGCTGAACGGCCTTATAACAGATATTTCCGCAGTTAAGATCAGGGAAGATAAATACGTTCGCATGCCCTGCGACCGCGGAGCCTGGCATCTTTTTCTTGGCAACCGCTGCATCAACCGCTGCGTCGAATTGCAGCGGTCCGTCGATTAAAAGCTCGGGCGCCTTTTCACGCGCTTTTTGCGTCGCCGTTTTGATAAATTCCACGCTATCGCCGCTGCCGCTATCGCCGCTGGAGTAGCTTAACATCGCCACACTCGGCTCAAACCCGAACGCCTTTGCGGTCGCAGCGCTTGAGATCGCGATACCCGCCAGATACTCTGCGCTCGGGCTCGGCGCTACGGCGCAGTCGGCAAAAAGCAGAGCCTGCGTATCCAGGCACATTATAAACGCACCGCTAACGCTCGCGATGCCGGACTTTGTCTTGATGATTTGAAGTGCGGGGCGGATCGTCTCCGCAGTAGTCGTGCCGGCGCCGCTTACCATCGCATCGGCTAGCCCTTCATACACAAGCATCGTGCCAAAGTAGGTGCGATCGCGCACTAAATCGCGCGCCTGCGCCTCGCTCATACCCTTTGCCTTGCGAAGCTCATAAAGATCGCGCGCAAATTTTTCTAAGCTCGCATCCGTCTGCGGATCTAAAATTTTAACGCCGCTTAGATCGAGACCTAGCTCGCGCGCGCTTTTTTGCACTTCGTCTTGCCGCCCTAAAAGGATCAAATTTGCAGCGCCGCTTTGTTTTATAATCGCAGCTGCGCGCAGAATTCTCTCGTCATCACTTTCTGGAAGCACGACGGTTTTAACGTTCGCGCGAGCCTTTGCGTAGAGCTTGCTTTCAAATTTCAACGGAGTTAGAATTTCACAGCGCGTGGAGTTTGCAGCGTCCGTGAAGTAGCTTTTGTCGGCAACGACTTTATCAAGCTCTATCGCGCCGCTTTGGCAAGCAGAATTTTCGTCGTGAAATTTTGCATCACTTTCGCAAGCGGAATTTTTGCCGCAAAGCTCCGATTTTTTAGAATTTGCACCCTCTTGTGCAGGTCTTAGCGCGGAAAATGAAATTTTATCCTCATATACGCTGGCAAAGCTTACCGCTTTTGCTGCGGTGATCAAGCGCGTGCCGATGCGCGCGGCAATTTCGTTAGGATAAAATCCGCAAACGGGGATATTTAGATCCTTTGCGATTTGCAAATTTAGTTCGCGCAGATCGGCCCCCGCTACGCTATGAACCAGCACAAAATTACACTGCTCTAAAATCTGTGCGAAGCGCTCTATCGCCGCCTTTCGCACGCGCTCATCCTGCCCGTTTGCGAGCGCTTTTTCAAGCTCACTCCTGCTAAAAAGGGCATTGTCGCCAGCGATGCAAAGTTGCAAAACGTTGTGAAAGCTCATGGATAAAATTTTATCTAGTTTTTTTAGCTCGGATTCGTAGGCGGTAGGCTCGTCGCATAGCAGCAAAATTCCGTTCATTGATCGGTCCTTTTAAATAAGATAGGCAATTGTAGCAAAATTTTGCTTGCGTGTTAATCAAAGATTTATCGTGAGGGTTTAGAATTTGGTAACTTCCAACAAAGGAGCGCACATGAAAAATTTAGTGATTTTGGCTCTTTTAGTGAGCCTCGCCGCGGCGAAAATCAACATAAACGAAGCTAGTCGCTACGAGCTGATGACGATCGGTGGGCTTGATGCGGGTAGGGCGGATATGCTTATGCAATACCGCCAAAAGCGCGAAATTTCAAGTGCAGATGAGCTAAAGGGTATCAACGGCTTTGCAAGTTACGATACCGCCAAACTGCAGAAGAGCTTTGAAATATCGCCTAGAGCTAACGTGCAGCAGCCGGTGCAGCCTGATCGAGACATAGTCGTGGTCGAAAAGACCCGCACCCGCACGGTTTACGGAGGCTCTACTTACAGACGCGTTGAAAATTACGGCAATGGCATCACGATCACAGAGACCGGTACTTTACCGCCGCCTCCTCCGCCAGGATATGGTAGGCACGGCGGCATGATGCCGCCTCCTCCCCCGCCTCCTGGCGGCATGCCACCACCTCCGCACGGAGGTATAAAACCGCCTCCTCCGCCACCGCCTCCGCGTGATGATTATTCTCGCAGGAGAAGTTCTAGCAGTATGAGCGATAGCGAGATTGGCGGAAGCTCGCGCCGTAACATGCCGGTGCCTATGCATATGGGAACAATCCGCTCGAAAAGATCCAGTAGTGTCACAAGCTTCGGTGACTGCGATCCGCAAAGCGGCAACTGCGCTAGCGTGGGCGTAGGCGTGCAGGTAGATAGAGGATTTTAAAATTTAATTTTACGTGGGCGGAATTTTAGAATTTTATAATCGAGATTCCGCCCGCCCTAAATTTACGGCTAAATTTTAAAATTTCGTAACGTAGAATTTAAAATTTACGCTGGCGTCGCTCCACGCTACGATAAAATTTCAAAAAATTTTGTAAATTTAATCCAAGCCTCGCGTGGTAAAATTTCAAGCCAAAATTTTACGTTAAAACTTCTGCGCCGCATTTTGTCAAGATAAAATCTGCACTTTAAAATTTTAAATCCGAACATCCCGTCCGTTTTAAATTTATGGCTAAATTTTAAATTTGCCTTTTCTACTCTCGCTAAATTCCGAAATTTTGCCCCGTCCGCGCCGCTATTAAATTTGAAATTCTACCCGATTTAGCGCCTAAAATTCGTGAAATTTAATTTACAAAATAATATAATCATAAAATTATTCCAACGAAACAGGATGGGCGTATGAAAGAAATTAGCGGATCGCAGATGATCGTGGAGGCGTTGCGGCAGGAGGGGGTTGAGGTTGTTTTCGGCTACCCGGGCGGCGCGGCGCTGAACATATACGATGAAATTTACAAACAAAAATACTTCAGACATATTTTGGTGCGCCACGAGCAGGCCGCGGCGATGGCTGCGGACGGATACGCGCGCGCTAGCGGCAAGGTAGGCGTGGCCGTCGTCACAAGCGGTCCTGGATTTACGAACGCGCTTACAGGGCTTGCTACGGCGTATAGCGACAGCATCCCGATCGTGCTTATCAGCGGTCAGGTGGCGACCTCGCTTATCGGCACCGACGCCTTTCAGGAGATCGATGCGATCGGAATTTCACGCCCCTGCGTCAAGCATAACTATCTAGTTAAAACGATCGAAGAGCTGCCTAGAATTTTAAAAGAGGCCTTTTACATCGCTCGCAGCGGCAGACCCGGACCCGTGCACGTCGATATTCCCAAAGACGTAACGGCGAAGCTTGGAGTTTTTGAATATCCTAGCGAAATCAAGATGCAGACTTACAAGCCGAATTATAAGGGTAACGCTAAGCAGATCAAAAAAGCCGTCGAGCTAATCGCTAATTCCAAAAAACCCATTCTCTACATCGGAGGCGGAGTTATTAGCGCGGACGCAAGCGAGCTGGTTCGCGAGCTTAGCGAGTTTGCGCAGATCCCAGTCGTGCAAACCCTTATGGCGCTGGGAGCGGTGCGAAGCGACGATAAGCTAAATTTAGGTATGGTTGGAATGCACGGCAGCTACGCCGCAAATATGGCGCTTAGCGAGTCTGATCTGATAATCTGCTTGGGCGCGAGATTTGACGATCGCGTCACGGGTAAGCTTAGCGAATTTGGCAAAAACGCAAAGATCATCCACGTCGATATCGATCCTAGCTCGATCTCTAAGATTATAAACGCGGATTATCCGATCGTGGGGGACGTGAAATCGGTGCTAGAGGAGATGCTGCCGCGTATTAAAAGCGAGGTCAGCCCTGCAAATTTCGAGCAGTGGCGCGAGCTCATCCGCAAATACGATGAAATTCACCCGCTTAAATTTAACGACAGCGATGAAATTTTAAAGCCGCAGTGGGTTATACAAAGTACCGCAAAAATCGCGGGCGAGGACGCTATCATCGCTACGGACGTGGGGCAGCATCAGATGTGGGTTGCGCAGTTTTATCCGTTTTGCAAGCCGCGCACTCTGCTAAGTAGCGGCGGGCAGGGCACGATGGGATACGGCCTCCCTGCGGCATTGGGCGCGAAGGCCTATGCGGGAAATAGACCCGTTATAAATTTCAGCGGCGACGGCTCGATTTTGATGAATATCCAAGAGCTGATGACGGCGAGCGCGAGCGGTCTAAACGTCGTAAATATCGTATTAAACAACAATTTCTTAGGTATGGTGAGGCAGTGGCAGAGCCTATTTTACGGGCAGCGTTTCTCATCGACCGATCTTAGCTCGCAGCCTGATTTCGTAAAGATTGTCGAGGGCTTCGGCGGCCTGGGCTTTAGCGTTAGCACCAAAGCGGAATTTAAGGACGCGCTGAAGCGGGCTCTTGCGAGCAAAAAGGTAAGCGTCATCGAGGCCAAGATCGATCGCTTCGAAAACGTCTGGCCGATGGTGCCCGCAGGCGGCGCGCTTTATAATATGATTTTTGAGCAGGAGTCGCAAAGATGAATAGCATAAGAAGAATAATCTCGGTCGTCGTTACTGACGAGCACGGCGTTTTATCGCGGATCTCGGGGCTTTTTGCGGGGCGCGGCTATAATATTGACAGCCTCACCGTTGCGCCGATCCCAAATACCGGTCTATCGCGCCTTAGCATCGTCACTTCGGGCGACGAGCGCGTCATAGAGCAGATCACTAAGCAGCTTCATAAACTGATCCCCGTCTACAAGGTCATCGAGGATGCAAAATTCGTCGAAAAGGAGATGGTTTTGGTAAAGATCGCGCTGGGCGAAAATTTAGCGGGGCTTGATGCGGTTTTAAAAGCCTACAACGGCAGCATCGCAAACAGCGACGACAGCAAGATCGTCATCATGGCGTGCGACGACGCAGACCGCATCGATGGATTTTTAAAGACGATAAAAAAATACAATCCGATCGACGTCGTCCGCGGCGGCAGCGTCGCGCTGGATATGTAAGCGGCGATAAAATTTAATCAAAGGAGCGCAAATGAAATTATCAAAAATTGCCGAAATTTTAAACATAGAGCTTAACGGAGCGGACGCGGAGATCACCGCGATCAATTCGCTTCAAAACGCAAGGCAAAGCGAGCTGAGCTACTGCGATAGCGACAAAAACGAGAAATTTTTATCCGCCACCAAAGCCGCCGCCGTATTGGTAAAGTGCGGCACCGTAGCCCCAAGCGGCGTGCGAGCGCTGGAGTGCGAAAATCCGCATCTAGCCTTTGCTATCTTAAGCGCGCATTTTGCTAAGCCGCTCATTCGCAGCGGCGCGCCCGCAAAGATCGCCGCCAGCGCGCAGATCGGGCAGAGCGTGCATATCGGCGTAAATTCCACGATCGGCGAGAATTGCGTTATCTTAAGCGGCGCGTATATCGGCGATGACGTGCATATCGGAAGCGGCTGCGTGATCCACGCAAACGCCGTCATCTATAACGACACGATCATCGGCGAGCGCTGCGTGATCCACGCAAACGCCGTCATCGGAAGCGATGGCTTCGGCTACGCGCACACCAAAACGGGCGAGCATGTTAAAATTTATCACAACGGCAACGTCGTGCTGCAAGACGAGGTCGAAATCGGCGCGTGCACGACGATCGATCGCGCGGTATTCGGCTCGACGATCGTTAAGCGCGGCAGCAAGATCGACAATCTCGTTCAAATCGGGCACAACTGCGAGCTTGGGCAAAACTGCCTCATCGTCTCTCAAGTTGGGCTTGCGGGCTCGACGACGCTTGGACGCAACGTCGTGATGGGCGGACAGAGCGGCAGCGGCGGGCACGTAAGCGTGGGTGATTTCGCTCAGATCGCGGCGCGCGGCGGTATAAGCAAGGATCTAGCGGGCGGCAAAAACTACGCAGGGCATCCTATAATGGAGCTTGGCGAGTGGTTCAAGCTACAGGCTAAGATCGTTAGATTTTTTAAAGATAAAAAGCACTAGCCGTTTTGCCTTGGCTGATTAGATCGATCGGCTTGATTTGATCGTTTTGATCGTTCGCTCTGATCGACTCCTCTAGCCAGCTCGATTTGATCGGTTCGCGTCGTTTTAGTGAAGTTTGAAACCGTCAGGAAGTTGGCGATTGTGGAGTGGTTTGCGTTGCCGTTTGGGTTTTTGTATAGTTTGCAAACCGCTGCGGCGGTAAATTTTGCCCTTTTATCGGCGAAATTCTGCCCGCGCCATTTTTCATCGTGTGCTTGCTTTGTGGGCGCGGTAGAATTTGATCTACTCGTTTTGAAATACGTTTGCTCGCAGTCATTGCGGCCAAGCTTTACGAGCGCTTTAAATCAGCGCAAATTTAATGAAAGGAAAAACAATGATAGAGATGTTTTTATGCTCCTATTTTGCGGGTGCGGCGACGCTTTTTGAGGACTATGCGAGGCAAAATATCCGTGCCAAGGAGGTGCTTTTTATCCCGACCGCCGCAAACGTAGAGGAGTACCGAGGCTACGTGGACGAGGCGAAAGAGGCGTTTGCCAAAATGGGTTTTGAGGTTCAAATTTTAGACGTTTCCAAAGCGAGCGAGGCCGAAGCGAAGGCAAAGATCGGCGCGGCACAGATGCTTTACGTAAGCGGCGGCAACACATTTTATCTTTTGCGCGAACTTAAAAAGAAAGGTCTTACAGGCCTCATCACCAGTCGCGTCCGAAGCGGCGAGCTCATCTACGTGGGTGAGTCGGCGGGCGCGATGATCGCAGCTCCCAGCGTGGAGTACGCAAGCGTGATGGACGATGCGGGCGACTACGGGGCCGCGGCGCAAACGGGGCTTGATCTGGTTAAATTTTGCCCCGTGCCGCACTACGGCGAGGAGCCCTTCGTGCAAAGCACAGCCGAAATTTTAAAAATTTACGGCAGTAAGCTAAATTTGACGCCGATAAATAACGCCGAAGCGATCGCGGTGCACGGCGATAAATTTGAAATTTTAGGGCGCTAAACTGCAGCGTGAAAGTAAAATTTAGTAATTAAACGTTTCGTAAAATTTATGCTTACATTTGCGCATAGAGCTGCGAAGTGAAATTTTAACTTAGGTGTGCGAGTGTCGCTAACGAATAAATTTAATCAAAGGATTAAAATGAAAATACTACTTATCAACGGCGGAGCGCCGTTTAACGGCAAAGGCGGCAAGCTAAGTAAAACCTTGCACGAGCTAGCAAAAAGGACGCTAAAGTCCATAGGGCACGAAACGCGCGAAACCACGATACATGAGGGCTACGACTTAGAGGGCGAGGTGGAGAAATTTCTATGGATGGACTCCGTGATCTGGCAGATGCCCGCGTGGTGGATGGGCGAGCCTTGGCTAGTCAAAAAGTACGTTGACGAGGTGTTTATGGGCGGCATAGGCAAGATAGTGGCAAACGACGGGCGACACAGCGCAAATCCAAATGACGGATACGGCACCGGCGGACTGATAAAGGGCAAATCGCACATGCTAAGCGTCACTTGGAATGCGCCGCTTCAGGCATTTGACAAACCAGGCGATTTTTTCGAGGACGTGGGCGTGGACGGCGTTTATTTGCATTTTCATAAAGCAAACGAGTTTTTAGGCACAAAGAGGCTGCCTACTTTTATGTGCAACGACGTCGTTAAAAACCCGGACGTAGAGCGTTTTATGAGAGATTACGAAGCGCATCTAAAAAGGGTTTTCGGCTAGCCTTAACGGACCCAAGAGTTATCTACTCGCAATACAGCGCCAGATGGGCTAAAACGGATTATAAAATCGCTTCTTAAGTTCGGATATTACGTCGTTTGTGAAATTTTAATCGGTAAATATCGGATCTACGCGGGTTTGCCACTTCGCAAGCGGTGGTGCGATATGAAGCCAAAAGTATGGTTTGTAACGGCGGCACTGGCATCCGTATTCGCTCATATAGCGAGCGCAGTATTAGAATTTCGCGCCTAGCGAGTAAAATTAATGCAGACGCGCCCGCGCGTTTTTGATTGCGCCTGTCCGTTTATTTACGGCGCAGACGCTAAATTTCATTAGGCTTTGCTTGCGCGCAGTATCTTTAAAACGTCGCCAAAGGAGCGAAATGTTAAAAATTGATATGCTTAAATTCTTTCGCTCGGGCGAGTTTGCAGGCGTAGAAAGGGGCTTGAGCTGCGCGCAGATCGCCGCGATGTTCGGCCCTGCGGATGCGAGCTTTAAGAGCGCGGGAGCTGAAATTTTAAGATACGGCGCCTTTGAGTTTCACTTTTTTCGGGACGAAATTTTTATGATTTTTTCGGATCATTTCAGAAGCGAGCCTCTAAATTTCGGCGGCGCAAGGGCGCAGCAAATCGAAATCGAGCCTTGGATATTATCGGGCTGCCCTGCTCCCATCGATCTTGCGGCGGCAAAAGACGCTTTAGATTGCGAGCGGATCGAGTATCGCGAGCTCGCAACAGATGAAGGTTTGAAGCTAGACTTAAGCAGCGGCGTTACGCTTGCGTTTGAAAGCTTAAGCGGGTTGGGCGGGCCCCGCGGCTACGAGCTTGCCGCATTTTGGATGAAATTTTAGCGGAATTTAAAAAGAGAAATATTTTCTTTCGCGCGCTTTTTAAATTTAGCTTTTAAATTTACTCTTCGTCGAATGAAAATGAATGAAAATCCAAGCTAAATTTTGGCAGAAGCGGCGCCTTGTATCGCGCACGGCGCCGGAAAAACCGAACCGTATTGGCTACAGAAGTGCGGATTTAAAGATCGTGAAAGTTTGGAGTGAGTAGCTCCGCTTTTCTGCCGCTACGGCGCGCCAGGATGAAGTGCCGAGATAAAATTTTAAACAAAAGAGCTTTGATGTTTTTTGATACAAAATACGATGAAAAAAGATCGCTAGCTTTAATCAGATGAATACGCTTTTAAGATGCGTGCTGCTGTTTTTTATCCTTGGCGCGGGCGCGGCGCTGTATATGTCCTACACCGCGGTGCTACCTTCTAGCCCAGAGGATTTGCAGACCATAGAGAGGGGCGCGTCATATATGTGCAAACGAATAAGGGCAGAGGGACTAGTTATTATAAGTTAAATTTGGTGGATGGCGCGCTTAAACAGAGGCGTTTTTATTTAGATGTTTACGGTACACAGATAGACGGATACAGGGCCGCGATATACGACAAGGACGTAAAAATTTGGTACCAAAGGGTCAGGGGCGATACCGACCTTGCACGGCAGATCGCCCTTAAAGACGGGCAAATGGTTTTAAAATACGATTATGCTTTTGCAACCAGATTTTATTACAATACCATATCCGATTCCTATAAAATCACATATTTGAAATGGGGCGGCGGTACGCTTGCGCTTTTGATCATTCAGATCGTTTTGACTCGGATAGCAAGGAAAAAATACTGCGCCAAATGGGGCTACTACGAAAAACCTACGAATAAAATTTAAACTCGGTCGTCGCCGAATAAATTTAGGCAAAATTTTAACCTGGTAAAATTTCTGATCGGCTTTTGTGCGCTGATTAAATTTACACGCCAGTTGCGCCGCAAAATTTAAATCTTAAATTTAAAGAGCGAAATAGAGAAAGTGAAATCGCGGTTTAAATTTTACTTTTTAAAATCGTTTTGAAAAAGGGCGGGTAGAGACCAGAGTTTTATCACGGAATTTTGTTTTTGGCAACTCCTGCGGGGAGCGACAGAAACGCGCACTCTTTATTTTTTATTTGCGCGGTCAAGTCGGTGCTTTAAAATTTACTCGCTTTTGGATGGTGGTTTGGCCGTCGATGAAATCTTGGTCACAAACTCATACTTCAAAATTTAGCTGTAGTGAAATGGCAGTGCAGCTTAAGCATAAATTTTATCGTTGTGCCTAAGTTTTACTTCGACATCATGCGCGGTAAATTTATTAAATTTCACGCTGTGCAATGTAGGAAAAATCGGTCTGTAAATTTCTCAAATAGGTGGCAAAATTTAGCCCAAATTTAAGGCTAAATTTTCACACGCTTCCTAATTTTTCTCGATTAATTTCCTCTCGATAAAGCTTAAAATTTCATCCGCGCTTACGCTTTCGCGTTTTAGACCTGCGCGAGTGATGAACTCGACGCTTCCCTCCGCTAGGGCTTTGCCCGCGAGCACCGCGTACGGAAAGCCCATCAGCTCGAAGTCGTTCATCTTCACGCCGAAACGCTCCGCGCGATCGTCTAGCAGTACGCGAACGCCCAGTGCGCGGCACTGCTCGTACAGTTTCTCGGCAAATTCTACCGCTGCCGCGTCTTTGTGATTTGAGATGATGATCTCAAGCTCGAAAGGCGCCAGCTCGCGCGGCCAGATGCAGCCTCGCTCGTCATGGCTGCTTTCGATCGCTACGGCGATAAGGCGGCTTGCGCCGATGCCGTAGCAGCCCATGTAAAACGCACGAGCCTTGCCGTTTGCGTCCAAAAATCGCGCTCCCATCGGCTCTGAATAGCGCGTGCCGAGCTGAAAGATATGGCCTACCTCGATTCCTTTCGTGATGCTAAGCTCGCCGCCGCAGCACGGACATGCATCGCCTTCGCTCACAGCGGCGAGATCCGCAAAGCGCGATTCGTTAAAATTTATCACGCTAGCGCCCACGTAGTGGTAATCCGGCTCATTTGCGCCCACGATCATCTCGCGCGCTCCTTTTAGCTCGGCGTCGATATAAAATTTCGCCCCCTCGCCGAGCCCGAAAGGTCCGCAAAAGCCCGCCGTAAAGCCCGCTTGCGTGATCTCCTCCTCGCTGGCATCGATTAGCTCCAGCGCACCGCAGGCGTTTTGCGCCTTGGTCTCTTGCAGCTCGTCGCAGCCGCGGATAAAAAACGCTACGATCTCGCTGCGATCCTCGTATAGCGCTTTTTTGATCACCGCTTTGATAGTGTAGAATTTATCCACTTTGAAAAATTCCGCGACTGCGTCGATCGTTTTCATCGCGGGGGTTTTAAATTTCATCATGCCGTCGGTCTCGGGCGCGGCGGCGTTCGTAGTTTTGGGCGCGCGGCGCGCAGCCTCGATGTTTGCGGCATACTCGCAGCGCTTGCACACGATTATATCGTCCTCGCCGTTGTCCGCTAGCACCATAAATTCCTTACTGCCGCTGCCGCCGATCGCGCCGCTGTCCGCATCGACCGCGCGGAAATTTAACCCAAGCCGCGTAAAGATCCGCGAGTACGCCTGCCTCATCACCTCAAACTCACGCTTCATATCCGCAGCGTCTGCGTGGAAGCTATAAGCGTCCTTCATCGTAAACTCGCGTCCGCGCAGAAGCCCGAAGCGAGGGCGCGCCTCGTCGCGGAATTTCGTATTGATCTGATAGATATTTAGCGGCAGCTGCTTGTAGCTCGTGATCTTATCCGCTACCATCAAAACCGCTGCCTCCTCGTTGGTTGGGCTTAGCACGAAGTCGTTATCCTTGCGGTCTTTGAAGCGCAGCAGCTCCTTGCCGTATTTGGCGTAACGACCGCTTTTTTTCCACGCATCCGCAGACGTCACGACGCTAAAAGAGACCTCCTGCGCGCCCGCAGCGTCCATCTCCTGCCTGATGACGGCGCAGATCCGCTCCAGCACTATCTTTCCTAGCGGCAAAAAATTATAAAGCCCGCTGCCCAGCTGCTCGATAAATCCCGCGCGGATCAAAAGCGCGTGACTAGGTAGTACCGCGTCTCTGGGAGCCTCTTTTAGGCTCGGAGCGAAAAGCTTGCTAAATTTCATTTTGTTTGTCCTTTTTTTCGTTTTCTTGATTTAAAAATTTTTCGTAGTTTTCTTGCAGTTCAAAAATTTCTACTAGCGCATTTACCGTGCCCTCAGCATCGTCCGCTTCGCCGAGGTTTTTCAAATTTACCGTCGGAGCGTGCAGAAACGCTTTAAAAACCTGATGGATCAGCTTGCGCGCCTCCTCTGCATCGCTGTGCTTTAGATAACCTTTTTTAAGCGCCTTGGCTAGCTCCAGCTCGGCTACTTGTTTCGCGCTCTGGCGCAAGGCCTTGATGATCGGCGTGGATGCCGCCGCCTTGAGCCATTTGAAAAACTCGTTCGTGTATTTTGCCACGATCGAGTAAGCGATCTGCGCCTGCTCCTCGCGAAGCAGCAAATTTTTCTTTACGATCTCCTCCAGATCATCGACGCTATAAACCTCGACGTCCTCACTTTGGGTGAGCTCTACGTCGCGCGGCACGGCTATATCGAAAAAATATCGCTTAAAGCTTTTGGGCTCTAACAAGCTATCGGTAATGATCGGCTCTTGCGAGCCCGTAGCGCTGAAAAATAGGCTATTTACGTTTAGATATTTTTTGAGATTATCAAGGCTATCGATTTTAATACGGGATTGCGCCTGCGCGGAGGAATTCGCTAAAGGGGCAGAATTTTTATCGTCCTTTGGATTTTCGCCTGCTATGCGAGATTCATTGCTGTCTGCAAAAGTCTCTTTATTAAAATTTACGCCGTCTTTGGAATTTTGTTTTTGCGCGGGATTTTCGCCCGCGAAATTCGCGATATTTCCGGAATTTAAGCCGTCTGAATTTTTTCCTGTGCCTGGATTTTCATCCGCGCAATTTTTCGCATCCAAGGAATTCTCGCCAAGTAGCGAGGCGGCTAGCCTCTGCGCACCGGCTAAATTTCGGTTCAAGATCGTGATATTAGCGCCGTTTGCGAGCAGGTGTTTGCACGCTAGCTCGCTCATCTCTCCCGCGCCCACTACCACGGCGTCCGCGCCCTGCAAGGAGCCCAGTCTATCCTTTGCCATCGCCACGGCGACGCTTGAGACCGAGATCGGATTTTTTGAAATTTCGGTTTGGTTGCGGATGCGCGCCGCGCACTTTAGCGCTTCATCTATCGCTCTTGCGATCTGCGCGCCGGCGCGAGCGTTTTGCATCGCGAATTTATAGGCGTCTTTGAGCTGGCCTACGATCTGAGTTTCGCCCACTACGAGGCTATCAAGAGATGCTGCGACGGCGAAAAGGTGGTGTATCGCGCCGCGATCCTCATATATGTCGGCTAGGTTTTGCAGCTCTTCAAAGCTCACGCCGCTAATACGCGAAAGTGCCAAAAGCACAAATTTCTGCGCTTCATCAAAGTCGCTTACGACGGTGAAAATTTCTACGCGGTTGCAGGTGCTTAGCACCAAACACTCCTCTATCGCGGAGTTCGAAGCCAAAAGGCGCAAAATTTCTTTCTTGCGCACATCGTTTGAAAACGAAAGTTTTTCGCGAACCGTGATATCCGTGTTTTTGTGGGTGAAGCTCACGCTCATATACGCCATCAAAACTCCCTATCTATCATATCTCGCACGATTTGCTCCAGCTTGTCGTTTTTAAATTCCGCCACGGCTTCGAGCGCCTTCTGCCCGTAGGCGCGAGCTTCGTTTATACAGCGCTCGATGATGCCGTGCTCGCTAAGCTTCGCTTTTATCCATGAAATTTCGCTCTCGCGCAGCTGTTTTTTAAAAAACGATTTTAGCTTTTGCCGCTGTGCATCATCTAAATTTTCGTATAAATAGATGTAGGGCAGAGTGGTTTTACCCTCCGCGAAATCGCTCAAGCTCGGCTTGCCGAGCACTTCTGAGCTTTGCGTCACATCTAAAATATCGTCGATGATCTGAAAGGCAAGCCCAAGGTTTTTGCCGTATTCGCCGAATTTTGCGCTCGCGCTTGAAATTTTATCATGATCTTTCGCGGCTTTCGGATTCCTATCCTCGTTTTTTGCGCCGTTAATATCTGAAATTTCGCTGCGATTTTCCGCGCCGCCGAATTTCAAAAAAGCCCCGCAGCGCGCGACTTCTTCGATCAAAGCGGAGGTTTTTAGATAGATCATCTGCAGATATTTGCTCGCATCGTCGTTGAAATCGTCGCTTAAGCTCACGTCCATTAGCTCACCCACAGCAAGCTTCGTGACGGCGAGCGAAAGCGCGGCGGCGATGTGGTTTTCAAATTTAGAAAGCTCGAAGTATGCCTTGGAATAGAGTATGTCGCCCAGCATCACGGCATTTTTGGAGCCGTAGGTGGCGTTGATCGAGGGCTTGCCGCGGCGCACCGAGCTTTCGTCGATGACGTCGTCGTGCAGCAGGCTCGCGGCTTGAATGAGCTCGATAATCGCGCACAGACGCAGCGATTTTTCATCTTTTTGCGCGATGTTTAGCAGCAGCTTGGAGCGCAGTTTTTTGCCGGGGCTTAGCCTGTCAAACATCTCGCCAGCGGGCTCGTATCCGCAGTCTGCGATGAAGCTTTTCATAATTAAATCGATTTGATCTTGCATTATTCGTTATTGCTTAGGATATTTCCGCTCATTTGCAAAAATTTGTCGTTTAGCTCGTCTTGTAGATCCTGCTGCGCGATGAAGCTTTCGATCTCGCGCTCGCTAATACCGCGCGCTTCGCAGAGCCGCTCACAGGCGATTAGGCGGATTAGAGCTTCTTCGATTTCGTTTTGCACCAAAGTAGGGCTTGCAGCGGATAAAATTTCAAAAAATTTCTCTCTTGGGCTGCCTTCAAAAATATCCATTTACCTTCCTTAAAATTTCGCGATTATAGCAAATGTAAAATTTAATTTAGGTTAGGGCGCGGCAAACTATCGGGGCTTTTAAAACAGGAGCGATTACGCAGATTTTGCGCTTGCGTTCGGTAAATTTTAAGCTTAAGCGCGGGATTTTGGGCTTTAGATTTCGCAATTTTAAAATTTTACTTGTTTGCGAGATAGGCAGAGCGAGCGGAATTTAAAAATTTAATCTTGGTAGCGTGGCGGATTAAACGCGAAACTTTGCAGATAGGCGGAATTTTAAATTTACAGATAAGCGGCTTGATTTTTGCGGAAATTTTAAAATTCCGTGGCGCGGGTGAAATTTTGGATTTCTTGTGAGCGGACAGAATTCTGCTTTACTTGAGCGGTAAAATTCTTGAATTTCGCGCAGCCGGAGAGGATTTTCGCTTTGCTTGTGCGGTAAAATTTTGATTTCTGCACGGCGGATAAATTCTATTCTCACAAAATCTAATCGTGTGTATAACACAGATCAGGCTTTTTAAAATTTTAAAATTCCGCCGCTTTGCGAGAATTTGAAATTTCATGGACGCAGCAAAATTCCAAAATCGCGTTTGGCATTAAATTTTAAGTCTGGTTTTCGAGGCAAATTTTAAATTAATCTGCGAGAGTATCTCTAAATTTAGAATTCCGTCACCTTTTACAAATAGGATTTTCATTTTTTACGCAGATAAAATCGCGCACCACAAAAGCTACTTTTAAAATTTTAAATTCCACTCGCGCAGATGAAATCCCGGTTTCTCGTGCTAGCGGAATTTTCTGCGCAAGGATTATTTTTAAATTTAACCTCGCTTACGTTGCACGCGAAGATGGAATTTGCTCTATTTTAAGAGCCTAAGCGTGATTTTGCCATGCTGCAATACTACTTTTAATTAGCTATGCCTCAAAAGCTAGGCTACTTTAAATTCCGCCGATGATTTCGCGCGCTTGCGTGATGCTTAGGGCATTGCGACTTAGTTCGCTAGGCTCGCCAAACCCCCAGCATACCTGCAAATACTCAAGTTTTGCGCCTCTTAGATCTGCCAAGTTTGCCCGAAAACATCGCGCTGCTGCAGCTTGTGCGCTTTCCGTCGCTTCTGCTTTTGCGGAAATTTTAGCGCCTTTAAAGCTTAGCGTTGCCGCCCCGTCAGCATCTGTGTCGTTAGGGCGGAATTTTTCATCTGAGTTAAGATTTTCGCCGCAAGAGCTTAAGCTTCCGCTGCTAGCGCTGAAATTCTCTCTACTCGTGTCACGGCTAGCATTTAAGCTCTTGCCGTCATTGCCGCCTTGAAATTCTAAATTTTGTAAAAATTCCGCGCCACGAAGTGCGGCTAACTCATCCTTTTTGCTATCACCTAAAAAAATCGCGTTTTTGTGCGGCGAGCGTGCGATTACGTGTAGCAGCATCGCAGGGTTAGGCTTTGAGGGCATCTGCTCGTCAGCGCCTACGACCAGATCAAATAGCCTGCGCACCCCCGTTTTTTCTAAGATCGCGCTTAGGGTATAGGAAGGCGCATTGGAGGCGACTGCAAGAAAAAATCCTGCTTTTTTGCACGAGTGCAAAAGATCTTCGATACCTTCGTAAAGCACGGCGAAATCGCGGTAATTGCTTACGAATTCCTTCTCGAAAAAAGCAAGCTCTTCGGCGCTCGCTTCGGTTTTGCCGTAAAATTCCAAAAAGGCGTTCTTGCTCGGATCGTTGATGGTGTGGACGATGAGATTCTTTCGTAGCGGCGCTAGTCCGTAGAGCTCGCGGCGAGTGTTATTGACGCTGATTTCGATCGCGCGCGAGGAGTCGAGCAGCGTGCCATCCATATCAAAAATCACGGTTTTCATCTAATAATCCTTTAAAAAATCGATTTTGTGCTTGTCTTTTTTGTAACTCTTATTATTTTTGAGCTTTTGCAGAGCGTTTGCTTCATGCTGTAGCGCTGATCTAAACGCGGCATCGCTGATCTGTCCTGCCTCGCTAGCATCAAGGACGTTTTTAGCAAAGCTCTCAAGTGCCTTGGTGTAGGGACTATCGAGATTTGTAGCGGCCGCTTTAGATAAAATTTCATAGTTTTTAGCTATTCGCTTCGCAAAAAGCTCTGCGTCGAAATCCTCGCGCTTTAGCAGTGCTACGGCTGATTTTACGAAGCGTTCTAACGCGCGGATATATTTAACGCGCTCATCTTTTTCTTTGATTTGCATGATTTTTCCTTAATTAAAGCGCGCATTATAGCAAAATTCGAAATTTTGGCAAAATTACGCATATTATAAAACTATATT
>ERZ773004.105-NODE-105-length-55001-cov-6.063371_pt1 | contig 55001 bp, 33 predicted proteins | sample MGYA00580667_ERZ773004 | MGnify/ENA primary metagenome ERZ773004 (study PRJEB29015, sample SAMEA2737963) | human oral metagenome | biome: human oral; feature: human-associated habitat; material: dental | place: China | collected 2123 ... | reverse complement strand
GGTGTCTAGCGGTTTCTAGGTTTCTAGTTCTTTCTAGCTTTCGGACAAGTCGGACAGGTCGGACAAGTCAGACTGGTCAGACTGGTCAGAATTATCCTATTAGCCTAACGCCACCTAGACATTTGGCTTAACTCCTTAACTCCATAACTCCTTAACTCCATAACTCCATAACTCCTTAACTCCTAATGGTGAAAAATGGTTTACCTTTTTACTAAGACGAATAAAGACATGATTTAATACTATTGAAATGAGAAGGCCGTTGAAAGTGAAGATGATTTTGCCATCTTTGGATGAGGCAAAGAGCCCATATTGGCGTCCTATTAAATATTCGCTATTTCCTCCAATAGGGTTAGCAACACTAGCAGCATATTTCCACGATGATGATGAAGTTGTGCTTTTAGATCAGCATGTAGAGAAGCTAGACATAACCGATACTCCCGATTTGGTATGTATTCAGGTATATGTTACAAATGCTTATAGGGCTTACGCCATAGCGGATAGTTACAGGAGTCGTGGGGTATATGTCGTTATGGGCGGGTTACATATTACTGCACTTCCCGAAGAGGCGGCCTTGCATGCCGATACCATTATAATAGGACCTGGCGAAGAGGCGTTTCCTAGGTTTATCAATGATTTCAGAAACGGTTGTGCACAAAAGCGATATGTTGCACAATGGCGTTCTATTGAAGATATTCCTCCCGTTCGTCGCGATCTCATAAAGCGCAGTAAGTATTTTGTTCCTAATTCTCTTGTTGTATCACGGGGATGCCCACATCATTGTGATTTCTGCTATAAGGATGCTTTTTATGAGGGTGGAAATTCCTTTTATACGGCTCGTGTTGATGCGGCTTTGAAAGAAATTGATGCACTTCCAGGCAGACACCTTTATTTTCTAGACGACCATTTGCTTGGCAGTAAAAGGTTTGCTGCCGAACTGTTTGAGGGCATGAAAGGCATGAATCGCGTTTTTCAAAGCGCGGCAACGGTTCAATCTATCCTTGAAGGCAATCTTATAGAGAAGGCTGCCGAAGCAGGAATGCGGAGTGTTTTCATCGGCTTTGAGACATTCTCGCCAGAAAACTTAAAGGCAAGTAACAAATGCCAGAACCTTCAGCGCGATTATAGTGCAGCGGTGCAGCGGCTGCATAGCCTTGGTATCATGATCAATGGCAGTTTTGTATTCGGGTTAGACCACGATGATGCAGATGTCTTTCGACGTACTGTTGATTGGGGAGTGGATAACGCAATAACAACTGCAACATATCATATCCTAACCCCATACCCTGGCACACGGCAGTTTAAGCGAATGGAAGCTGAAGGAAGAATACTCACCTACGATTGGAGCAAGTATGATACACGCACTGTTGTGTATCAAACAAGAGGTCTTTCGGCAGAGCAATTGAAAGCAGGCTATGACTGGGCATGTAGGTCTTTCTATTCATGGAGCAACATCCTTCGTGCGTGTAGTCATGATACGACCCTTACGCGGCGAATTACGCACCTTATGTACACAGGAGGCTGGAAGAAATTTGAACAGGTTTGGGGAGCTCTTGTCAGGCTAGGAGGATTGAATAAGGCACTTCCGTTGCTTGAACAATTATTGTCGCACACCAAATAAACTATTATATGAAATCGTCTTGCATGCCCTACAACCGCTCGCCTTGGCACTTGTAAGTGTACGTGTTTTCCGTTCCGTTGTCCTACATGTGTATATGGGATAATCATTTTTTATGTCTAGTTTTTAGTAGGAAATTTAACATTCTGAGTGCCTTTTTTGTCCACCAATCGCCAACTTGCCGCAAAAAATCGATTCTCGCGAAGGTTGTTTTTGGGGCAAAAAAGGGTTAGTATGTGAATGCGACAAAATGAATATTTATTTCAAAAGAGTGCTGTTTGTACCAGTTTTTGGCCATTTCCAGCAAAATAACGTGCGTTTTGCTGCTAAATGTAGTGCGTTTTGCTGCAAAACGCAGTGCAATTTGGTGCAAAACGCAGTGCGTTTTGGTGCAAAACGCAAGGTAAAATGGTGCTAAATGCAGGGTAAAATGGTGCTAAATGCAAGGTGAAAAGCATAAAAATACATTGCTATGGTATAAACAAAACCTTTTGGAACCATGAAACGCATGGCTGAAAAGGGCAAAATAACCGTTAAAAAGTGGGTTTTTAGGAGCTAAAAGTGGGTTGTTGGGCGCAAAAAATAATGGGCGGGCAACCAAACTAGAAAGGCTAAATGGTGCAAAATGCAGGTTTTGTTCTTCAAAACAGACAAAACAAAAGGAGTGAAAGGCCAGGAATAGTGGCAATTTACCTACTTTATAACCGATATTTTCGCTAGAACGGAGCGAAAATTTGAGTGGTTTTGTAAAAGAAAAATAATAATTTAAGGTTTTGCGCTGATGGGCTTTTGAGTTGGTACTCTTTTGAGTTGATGAGTTCTTGATTTGATTTGCGCATGTTCATTTTTTTCCTTTGGTAAAATGAAAACATTTTTTCTACGACCGATTTGGGATAAACTAACAAACTCATTAACTTGCAAGCTAATGAATTTATAAACTCATGAACCCATAAGCTGTTTTCATATCTGTGTTGATGCCTTTGCGTAAGTATCGGTCTGCCAGAGCTAAGCCCAAAGGTTATGACCTTTATCTGGTGAGCGAGAATTTAAGGCTTAGGCCGAAGTCTTGCGTTGTTGTGGGGTAGCTGTTGCTACTTAATAGGGGCGTATTGGTTTGTCGGTCGTAGAAAAAGCTCATGGTGAGCAGGCGCGAGAGCGTGTAGTCGGCCGAGAAACTAATCTTAATGGCCGTGTTGCCGCTGCTTGCCGCACTTGTTCGGGTGGCAATGTCGCGACTGATGCTAGCCTGCGACCTGTAACTTAGGTCGAGACGCATGTTTAAATCGTGATTGGTGTTGCCCTGCGAACTACTACTTGTGGCTGTGTTTTCGTTGGTGTCGGTGCGCTTAGTCTTTGTCTTCTTGGCGCGTGGCGCACGCATTCCAAAGAGTTTAAAGTTGTTGATGCGGTAGCCCATGCCCACAACCCAGTCGCGACTGACGGCCTCGTTTATCTGAACACTTGTCATGCTGAGGTTCAGCACGCGCGTTGAGCGATACTCAACCTTGGCGGTGAGGTTGTTGTTAAAGGTCATATCAACGCCAAGCAGTGGCGAGAAAGCCTCGTTTATGCTTACATTGGCCACGTTGTACAGACTTCGCGGAAGGGGATTGCCCGTTGTAACGTCGCTGATGAAACCCAATCCGTTCATATATTCCACGAAGGTGTTGTACGATGCGTAGGCTCCAACGGCGTAAATGCTCTTATAGCCGTGGTTGATGTTCACGCTTTTGAAGTGGTCGCGCAGCCAAGGCAGCTTGCCTAAACCGCTATAACGGAGGGTCCAGTTGGGCAGCAGGCGCGCCAATGTTGGGAAAATGTTGAGCGAAGAGCCGCCCATCGCCGTGTAAGTGTTGAGGAAAGCGGGTATCATTACGTCCGAACTGTATCGGTCTACTGCTCCGTTGGCTGGATTGAACACCGCACCTGCCATACTTGTTCCTGTGGGATAGCGTGCCCCTACGTATTGCGATTCCACACGATTGCGGAAGGCATCGAGGGCATTGCAGAACCTTTCGAACGATGCACTGCGGTATCCGTTGGCCGCCGAACCCATTCCCTCAAACGCACTACGTATAGATATGGTGGTCATCATAAACGTTCCGTTTTGTGTTGTGGGTGTTCCGGCGTACATATATTGGATGTTTCGCGCCGTGGTTTGCGTTCGCGAGGCGTGCAGGTCTATCTTTAAGTTGCGCACGGGTTCGAGTGTCATGCGCAGTTGCAGGTCTTCGGTCTTGGTAGTTGCGGCAGGTGTGGCGATAGAGTCGTTGTCGAGCAACCATCCCATGTTGCGAGCCTTGTTGATGTAAGAGTCGTCTGTAAGTCCAAAAGCGAAGTCTAAGCCGGGCGATAGGGCAGAGGGAAGGCGCGCCTGGCCGAACGCATCGCCGATGCGCGGCATGAAACCGGGCAGCGATATGGCGTATTGGTTGCGGTAAGAGATGCTTACGTTGCGCACCATCATCAGCACGCGCGCCACGGTTTGCGCCGTTTCGTACCACGATTGCTTTTCTTGTGGCTGCCGAGGAGTTACGGTTAGTTTCAGCCTTAGTGCCGAGTCTACCTTGGTAATTATGCGTATGCTGTTCTCGCCACTGGTTTTAAACTTCAGTGGGAAACGTTTGCCGTCTTCTGTTCGTGCTGTAACCATCAGTCGTTTCGAACGTTTGTTGTGGCTGATGGTGAGGGTTGAGTCGGGCATGAGGGTTATTTCTTGCTCAAAACTGTTGCGGTTTTTGGGCAATTCGTTGCGTTGCTGTTGCGCCAAAGTCTCGTTATTATCAATCTTTTGACCATCGGGCGTAACGCCTTTACCCTTCATTCGTGCCTCCATAGCCTTGCGTTCTTGCGCCTTTCTCCGCTGTTCGGCCTGTCTTTCTTCGCGTTTTCGGTTCAGTTCGGCAGTGTTTGGCTCGCGGTTAAAGCGTTCGTTGGCCTTTTTAAGGAAAGGTATTTGGTTGTAAAGGCGCACGAGGTCGAACGTGCCGTTGAGGTTGAAGTCGCGGTTGTTGGCAATGGTGTTGCCCAACGAAGAACCGTCTTCGAGTTGCGTTCCGCGTACCCAACGATAGGTGGCGTTATAGGTGAGGTCGGCATTAACCCAATTGAAGATGGGCAGCAGGTTGAGCGGCGGTTGATAGGAGAGGGTGAACGACTGGTTATAGTCTAGCGGCGTGCCGAAGTTTCGTATGCTGTTCCACACCGAGTCTTTCCAAGCTTGGTAGCGTTCGGCGTACAGGTCTTTGTTAACGGGTGTGTAAGGTTGCTCCACTTCGGCGTGTGTTGCACTTTGGAAATTGGCGTGCAGGTTGCGCGTTAGGTCCCAACGGATGGCAAAGTCGCGGTTCCAAAGGAATTGCGAATTAAAGGTTAGCGGTAAGCGGTCGCCGCCTTTGCTCTCCATGTCGCGCTCTTGCAGCTCGTAATAACTGCGGTTGATGTCGGAGTTGAAGGAGAGATTTTGAGGCAGCCAGTTCAGTCCGAACCGTTTAAGAATGTCTAACCACTTGCTCTTGCTTTTAATATTCTTAAATGGTTCGAGGGGTTTGTACACGGGAGTCCAGTTGTATGCCATTGCGGCGCGCCAGTTGTTTTCGCGTTCGTAGACGGTTGTTTCGCCGCTAGTGAAACGCGAAGAGTTGCTGTACGAGAACGAGAAGTTGGCCGGGTCGTAGGGCATGGGGTGGCGTTTGTTCTGTATGCCGATGCGAACATTAGACAACGAGAAGTTTGCATTGGTGGTACGCCGTATGGCAATGCTCTTAATAGAGTCGCGTTCTTGGCGGTTTGCCGCATCGAGAGCATCTTTAAGGCGTAAGTCGGTGTCGAGTGGATTGTACTTCGGGCTGCTTTCTTCTTGTGTTCGCGAGTAGTAAAGCGGGGCCGAGACCTTGGCTTTTTCGGGGAAGAACTTGCCCAGTTCTAGGTTTGTTGTTACGCTGTAAGCCTTAAAGTTGTCTTTGGCGCGGTCGGCAACGCCGTCTTCCAGTCCGCCGAACCCTTCTGAAACGTATCGTCCTTGCAGGTTAAGCGTGCCGAAATCGGATAGTTGCACGTTGAGGTTTCCTTGTGCAGCCCATCCGCCTTCGTTCTCATATTCCTTCAATCGCAGTTCGTTCACCCACACTTCGCCACTTTTTTGTGTGGCGGCATTGTTGCGCACGCCGATGATAATGGTTTTAACCTCGCCCAAAGTGGGGTTACCCATAATGCTAACCTTGTTCTTGGGTTTATCAACATCGTAGGCACTGTATAGCGAAGTAAACGAGGCTAATCCCGTGGCGCGTGCCTTATTGCGTGCCTTCTTTAAGTTGGTAAACACGCTGAGGGCAATGTCGAGCATGTTTTCTTCGGGCCAAACGGCGCGACTATCTGCCCACAAGCGGTCGTTATAGCGGTGTGCTGGCGTGAGCGATAGGGGAATGTCGTATTCGTAGAAGTTGTTTTTGTAGTCGCTACCAAGGCGAATGAACACCGACAACTCGCCGTTGGCCAAGGCTGTGGCATTGGGTTCGAGCGCGTTGGCATGCACAAACATCTGCAAACGACGATATTGTCGCAGGTCGATAGTGGTGTTTTTGTACACGGCTTTCGCTTCGCCCTGACTTAGATTGTCCACAACAAGGCTCAGTGCTTGCTCATTGTTCTCCACCATTTGCGGCTGATTGGGGTCGGATCCGCGTTCTATTCCAGGCGGAAGGATATAGTTGACGGGCGTTTTGTCGCTGTTTTCTTCGTAGCTTACGGCACTAACCGACATCCTTCCTGTTTGTGAAGCCGTGTTACTAAGGTTTTGTTCGTAACTACGCCATTCGCCCCGCACAAGGTCGAGCGAACCGAAACGCAAAACGATGGGACGCTTAAAGCCCGTGAGGAACATACGCATGAAACGGATGCTAGAAAAGTCGGAGATAGAACCGAACCGCTTTTCGTATTCGCGAACGGGGATGCGGAACTGATACCAAGTAACGTTTTCGTTGGTGCCATTGCGCAGAGAGGCCGATGCTTCGCGCTTGTCTACGATGAAGTTACGACCCACCACCATGTCTTGTGGACGCAGCGATACGTGGTATTGGTAGTATTTTTCGTATTCGTTGAGCGTATAGTCTTGGTTGATGTCTTCCACATCGGGCGTAGACTTGTACGACGTGTCGTAGCTTTCGCTGCGTTGGTCGCTGTCGGGCGAGTTGCCTTGGGGGTTGTTTATGCGTTTGTATCGTTGCAAGATGGGCAGTTCGGCACGGTCGTAATCAGAGCCGCGGAAGTAGTGGTAGTTGTCGTTGGCGGGGTCGGCCTGTATCGAATCGAATACGGCAGCATTCACCCTGCCCCTTACCGCGTTGAGGAACGACTGGTAAGCAGGGAACGAACGTTCCTCGTTATCGTTCAATCCGTTAAATCCAACATCTTGCATTGCCCTCGCTCCACGCGATGTTGCAAAGGCGTAAGTTGTGGTGGCTTGGGTGGGTATTTTGCCCCATTGGGTGGTAACAAAGCTTTGTGAACCGTCCACAGGCATGCCGCTTTCGTAGAATTTCTTGCCGTCGCGCAGCACGTCTTCGCTCACTTCGCCCAGGTTGAGGTAGAAGTCGCCGCCATAGTCGTTGGCGTTGGGCTGGCGGTTAGAATAGATAAAGGGGTCGAGCATCCAGAATTCGATGTACTCGATGTTGGCAGCCTCAAAGTCGTTTGTGTCTAGTTTGCGCATCATACCGCCCCAACGCTTGTCAGGATTGTCGAGTGTTCCGTCGGGATTAAGGTCGGGATTGAAGTTGTAAGGTCCTCTTTCGGCCGGATAGAAGGCCAAATTGAGCACCGATAGGGTGGAAACGCCACCATAACTGTTTTGGTCGCGTTTGGGAAAAAGCTCTCTTACGGGCACTTCGCGCACGTAATGGTTGGACAATTGTTGCAAGTCGCCCTTGATATGCGAGGGCGTTAGCGAGCTACTTCTTCGAGTAAACAGCGGGTCTATGGTATACCAAGCCAGTCGACTGCGGTTAAATCCGCTGTTAAGTGTGGCTTTGTCGTTGTGTTCGGCAAACATCGAGGGCGTGCTGGCCAACGTCCACGAGGTGGGTGTGCTAACATCGAGCGAGCTTTTTGTGGTTTCAAAGTCGTCGAGATACGAGGCATTGTCTTGCGTTCCCTTGTTACGGCCCGCTATGAGGTGGGCAAACTCGCCCGTAAAGCTAATCTGCGAGGGCTGAGTAACGTGCAAGAAGGGTATCTTGTCGAGCAAATTGGTGAGCCATTGGCTTTCTTTCTTCCAATTAAGGTTCAGTCCCCATAGAGTATTGTTCAGCGGTTCGGCACCCATATTCACCTTCGTGGTGAGTGCTTGCTCTGTCAGGTGCTGCAAGGTACCGCTTAGTTGCAGGTCTTTCGAAAAGTTGTATTCCCAGTTTAGGCCGAACATCGTTTTGCGTTGTTGGCCATAGTCGGTGTTGCTTTCTAGCGAAACGTTCACCGCTGTGCCTGCATCCAAGATGCTTTGGTTAAGGATGGTTACTTCGCCGGCGTAATAATCCACGGTGTAATCTACGCCTTCGGTGAGCCTAACGCCGCCAGCCGTGACCACAACCGAACCTTGCGGCACGTTGTATGCGCCAAGCGAGATGACGTTGGCACTGGTTCCGCGGAATTGTCCGGTAAGAATAAACTTGTTTTTCTCGGCAATTTGTTTGGCAATGGTCTTGGTCGAGTCGTACAATTGGTCGTAAGTGTAGCTGCGGGCAACGGCATCTGACACGCCCTTGGCCCGAAGATAGTTGTACAGGTGCTTGCCGAAAGGCTGTGTCTTGGGCAAGAACACGCGTCCGTTGCTTATGGTATAACCCTCAACGAAATCGAAATAGCCGTTGGCATGCACTTTATTGTTGTTGTCAAGTCGGTCTGCGCCCATCACCCTAATCAAGGGTTGGTCTTTTACTTGCGTTTCGGGAATGTAAGTAAGGTAAACGCCTGTGGTGTCGCTTTGATACTTGATGTCTAGACGGAAACGCTCTTTCTCAACCGAAGTTGCCAGATAATACACGTTCTTCATCATCAAATGCCAGTTGCCTTGCCGCGGGTTGTTACTGGTGTTTTTGAGCGATTTAACGAACAACGCCTGATTGGTGTCGGTGTTGTCGGCAGCAAATTCGCCCACTTGATAGGTGTTTCCGCCGTAAGTGTACTCGTAGGCCACGGCCAAAACCTGGTCTGTTTGCAGGCCTTGCCTTAGCGAAATGTAGCCCATCGTGGTGTTAACGGTGTACTCGGAGGGTTGAAGTAGTCGTGCGTTTTGAAGTTTTTCGTAGTCGTTTCCGCCCACGAAACCCGCTATTCCGTCGAGTGTTGTCGACGTTTGGTCGATGTTGCGGGCTGCAACGTATGCGCTAACCATCGCCGGATATTCGGAGTTGGCGTTGTTGGCAGGCACCAATCCCGATGCGCTCCACAGCGGATTAGAGATGTGACTCACCTCGCCAAGGTCGGTAAGAGCCACGATATTGCGCGTGTTAGTGGTTGTTCCTGTCTTGTTTGTTACCCAAACCTCCACGCGATTGATGCTGACACCACTCTTAACGGTAGGTAACGAGGCCATCCACTCGTCGTACTTGTCGCGGAAATAGTGCGAAAGAAAGAAGTGTCGGTTTTCTTCGTAGTTGGCCGCATCCAACTCGAAAGGCGTTAGTTGCACGCCTCCGCGCGAAGAGACGCTTTTCGACGACGATTTCTTTTGCGACGCCACGAGTTGCAATTTCAATTTTCCGAATTGCAAATCAGTACGTATGCCGAAGAGCGAACTAGCCCCCTTGATGAGCGATGAGTTGGCTGGAAAACTCACGTTGCCAGCCTCAACAAGCTTTATTATCTCGTCTTCCTTACCGTCGTATTTCAGTTTAAGGCTCTGCGCATCAAAGTCGAAGGTGGCATCGGTGTTGTAGTTTAGGTTCATGTTCACCTTATCTCCCACCTTTCCGTTCATGTTGATGTTAATCTTCTCGTCGAAGTTCATCGTCGTAGTCTTGCGATTTCGGATGGGTATAGACGGGTTATCGATGTTTTTAAGCGTAGCGCCGAAACGAATTTCTGCCGAACCTTGCGTTTTGATGCGCACACCGCCAGGTCCGAATATCTTTTCGGCAGGTCCTAAGTCGAAGTGCATGTCGGTAAAGTCGAACTTCTCTTTGCCTTTCGCCTTATATATCTCGTCGTTCTTTTTCCTGAAAAAGCTGTTGCGTGCTTGTCGTTCGCTCCAACGCCGATATTCGTCGGGTGTCATCATGATAGGCGTTCCCAGATACGTCCTTCCCCATTTCGTTCCAAGCAGGTAGCGGTCAAGCGTGTCGTTATATTCCACCCCCTGTTTCATGTTGTCAGGGCGTTTCAGGTCCATTGCGTTTTGCCATAGGTCGCCATAAGTGGTGGGCGTAGTGGGCTGCACGCGCCAAAGCGGTGTTGCAGTGGCTGTTTGGGGGTTGTCGTTGGTTTGTGTTTCGGGTGCGTCTTCGTTGTCAATCACCAGCGTTGTGTCTTCCGGTTGCTCGTCGTCGGGTGGGGCGGGGCGTTCCACGTCGCGTTGAGGCGTGTTGTTTTGGGGCGTGTTGGCGTTTCTTGCAGGTGCCGTGTTGGCGTTTCTTTGCGTGCGGTTGTTTTGCCTTCGCCCCCTGTTGTCTTGCACAAAGGGCAAAGCGAGGGCATAACCCGTCAAGCAAATGACGAGCACCACCATCAACGTCCTTTTTATTTTCTTACTTCGCAGCACGCCTTTTAGGGTCACTTTATCATTTTCAACGCCGCTTTCACCACCTGTTCAACGGGCAGTTCGGGTTGTTCTTTCAGTATTTCAACCACCACTTTGGCCGAGGCTGCCGGTGCAAAGCCCAGCATGGTAAGTGCGCCCACGGCCTCGTCCTTCACGGCTGTGTTCATAACCGTGGCGTTTGCGTTTGTGGGTACCGACAATTCTTGGGCCACTCCGCTTGTAACAATCTTGTCTTTCAGGTCTACGATGATGCGTTGCGCCGTCTTTGCGCCAATGCCTTTAACGGTTTTCAGCATCTTGTCGTCGCCGGCGGCAATGACATTGCACAGTTCGGCGGGCGACATTCCCGAAAGAATCATGCGTGCCGAATTGGCTCCAACGCCCGAAACGCTGATAAGCAAGCGATAAAGTTCGCGCTCTTGGCGCGTGGCGAACCCATAAAGCGTGTACGAATCGTCGCGCCCGCCCGTTACCAATGCCTCGTGAACAAACAGCTTTACCTTGTCTTTACCTTGGATAGCGGTGTATGTATTCAGCGATATGTTGAGCGCATAGCCCACCCCGGCCGCCTCAATCACAGCCATGGCTGGGGTAAGTTCGGCCAAGTCGCCCTTGATATATTCAATCATTAATGATGTTTTTTATATGTGTACGTATACGTTATTATATAACGACTCTCGTTGCGCATTATTGTGTGTGCGCATAAAAAACTGCATTTGCAGGCGAAAGAAAGGGGCGTAAGTGCCTTTGCATAAGCTAATTGTGTGCTCAAAAGTGGCATTTGCGGTTCTGCTTACATCATTTGCGCCTTTTTTGTGAAGTGAAATTGCGCTGCACACGTCGATATGTAAATAAATTATAAAACGTTAAATGCAACGCTTGTAGTATAAAATGAAATGCTTACATTTGCCAACGTATAGGAATAGCCGAAGAAATTTAGAGGTAGTTTCTGATGTATTCGTCAGAGTTTGATACAAAGTATCGTTTATGGTAAATGGGTTTTACCATAAAGTAAACTTCTACGGCGTTCCTATATTTTTAATATATAACCCTAGATAGCATGGCCCGAACTGATAGAGATGTAAACCTAAAAGCACTAATAGGCAACCAATTGCAATACATATACTCGGCCGACGAGCTGACCAATGTTCTTAATACCTTGGCCAGCAATATTGGTGTGTTTGCCGGTTTCAGGCGAAACCAGATGCTTTGCTTCGCAGATACCAGTAAAGACAACCGCCGGGCAAAACGCTACCGCATGCACAAAAAGCACGGCGGAACGCGTGCTATCGTGGCTCCCCATCAGAGTTTGTTGTACATGTTAAAGGGCTTTAATGCCTTGTTGCAGCAGTATTACGAACCCACAACTTGGTGTTACGGCTTTGTAAAGGGGCGTTCGGTGGTGCAAAATGCCCAACAGCATCTGGGCAAACGCTACATCCTGAACATTGACATCAAAGATTTCTTCCCCTCCATTACTAGGCAAATGGTGGAAGACGTTTTGTTGGCAGAGCCTTTAAAGTGCTCTGCCGAGGCCGCACGCCTGCTTTCGGGTCTCTGCACTGCTGCCGAACCGCAGGGCGATGTGTTGCCGCAGGGATTTCCCACTTCGCCAACACTCTCGAATATGGTGTGCAAAAAGATGGACGAAGAGTTGGCTGCCGCCGCCCAACGCATAGGGGCAACCTACTCGCGCTATGCCGATGACATGTCGTTTAGCAGCGACAAGGATGTGCTGCGCCCAACGGGAAGTTTCTATTTGCAGGTTTCTGGCATTGTTGAGAAGTACGGATTTAGGCTGAACGACCGCAAAACACGACTGCAACGACGTGGACGAAGGCAGCAGGTTACGGGCGTTGTGGTGAGCCATAAGGTGAACGTAACGCGCGAATATGCACGGCAGATACGCAGCTTGTTATATATGTGGGAACGATATGGCTATTGGGAGACTGCCAGAGCAGCCTTGCGCGCTTATCGTGAGCAACATGGTAAGACTAAGGGGCATGGTGAATACCTCACCTTGTATGCGGTTTTGCGCGGCCGACTGAACTATATGAAGATGGTGAAGGGCGAAACAGACCCCACATACCTTAAACTTTGGAACAAGTATAACCAACTGATGCAGAAGGATGCTCCAAAGCGCAGGAGGGGTGTTTACGGCACTAACGCGCATAGGCCTGAACCTTCTAGGGGCAACGATTATCTTGGCGAACCGCAACGAAAGGGTTGCGCGGGTGTTGTGGCACTCTTTGTGGTGCTTACGTTAGCGGGTTTGCTGGCTTGCAACTTGTTGGCTTAATGTCTTTTATAGGTTGCTGCACGCGTTAATCCGTGGCGTTTTAACCCGCATCGGGCATAAGTATTGCTAAGATTTGTATTGCATAACGCGAAATGCCTTATGCTTGTCTTTGTCTTGTTGAATGTTATGATGGTTAAGATTTGCATTGCATAGCGCGAAGTGCCTTATGCTTGTCTTTACCTTGTTTATTGTTAAACACATCTTGTGTTTTGGGAGAGCGTAAAGTTTTCGGTGTAAATTTTAACATCGAGAGTGCCCTCGCCGTTCACCAATTGCCCATTCGGTGGCAAATTTTCAATTCTCGCGGGGGTTCTTTTGGGCTAAAATTGGCATTAGCCTGTATAATGCTAGCAAACCATTTTGCGGTGCATAAATTCGTATTTATACAGAATGGTGGGCAATTAACAACAAAAAAAGTGCTATTTGCAGCAATTTGCACTGCATTTAGCGGCAAAACGCAAGGTAAAATGCAGCAAAACGCAGTGCGAAATGCAGCAAAACGCAAGGCGTTTTGCTACTAAATGCAAGGTAAAATGCTACAAAACGCAAGGCGGAATGCCGCAAAATACAAGGTGGAATGTATATTCTTGCATCTTGTATGTTGGCTTTTTGGGGGCTGTGAATGGTAAAGAAAGACATGCTTAGTGGAAAAACTCGCTTAAAAAGGTGATGTTTTAACCACTAAAAGTCGTTTTTGAGGTGGTGCAAATTTGCGAGTCGGCGACAATCTAGAAAGGCAAAATGGTGCATTTTGCTTGTGTTGTGCTCAAAAATAGACAAAAAAATAAATGCGAAAGACCGAAAATCCTGCTAAATAGCATGCTTTTGGGCGTTTGTTTTCGCTAGAATAGGCTGGCGGAAACAATCTATTTGTAAAATATTTATACTATAATTAACGATGTGATTATATTGCTGTCTGCTAAAAGTTTCATATAAATTCTGATTTGCCTGTTTATTCCTTTATCTTTTTTATCATCTTTGCTGGTACACCACCAACGATTGTGTTTGGTGCAACGCTTTTTGTTACCACAGCACCGGCTGCAACAACGGCACCATCGCCAATGGTTACACCAGCCAAAACGGTGGCATTGGCTCCTATCCAAACGTTCTTACCTATATGGATGGGGGCATAAGTCATGCTCTGACGCTTGGCCGGGTCAAGGTCGTGGTTAATGGTTGCCAACACAACGTTATGGCCGATAAGTGCGCCCTCATCAATGGTGATGCCTCCCTGGTCCTGAAACTTACAACCCGCATTGATGAAAACGTGCTCACCTATAACGGTATTCTTTCCGCAGTCGGTATGGAACGGTGGGAACATGGCTACCGACTTGGGAACTTCTCGTCCCCAAAGTTGCTCCAGCAGGTCGTGCAACTGTTCTGGCGTGTGATAGCTGCCATTGATTTCAGCAGTTATCTTCAGTGCCTCCTGCGACAACTGATGAAACATCATGTGTGCATCAGAGCCTCCTATGACCGGCTTGCCTGATGCCATATAGTCACGAAAATCTTGAATTGTCATCATCTTTTGATATTGTATTATTTTCTTCTTTGTTAAACCCAAATCGGCCATATTTTGTAGCATATGAAACTTTGGATTACCATTTTCAAGATTAGGGGGTATCTCGCAAGTGTCGTCGTAGCTCTACTCTGCTATTTCCAAAACGAATCCGGCATGAGTTCCCATATCTTGTCCGTGACTTTGTTCCAAATTTGCGTTAATATATGCTTGGTATTTAGCACTTGCAAAACTTTAATTATAGTTTACATTTGCCCTTCTTTCAGCATCTTCTTTATTTCCTCGTCGGTCTTGGTTAATTTGTCTTTGCACATCTTGATAAGTTTCTGAGCCTTTTTCAGTTCATCGGCAAGCGAGTCGAGGTTGAGTTCGCCTGTTTCCATTCGGCGAACAATAGCTTCTAGTTGTGCCACAGCCTCTTCGTATTTTATTTCTTGTTTAGCCATAATTTGAGTTTTTGAGTTTATGAGTATATGAGTTGTTGAGTTTATGAGTTGGTGAGTTATTAAGTTTATGAGTGTTTGGCTTTATAAGCTTATTGGTTGTTGAGCGTAATGGGTTTATAGGGTTAGCAAACTTACAAATTCACTTCCAAACTCACCAACTCATAAACTCCCAAACTCACCAACTCAAATCCTTATTCAACAACAGATTTCACCTTACCTTTTTGCAGTTGGGTAACGATAACGTCGCCCTTTTGCAAGTCGTTGGCGTTGTGTACTACCTTTCCGCCACGCGTAGTGATGCTGTAACCCTTGCTAAGCAGTAAGATGGGGTCGTGCGACTTGACGGCTTGTTGCAGCAGTTCGAGGCGATGAGCGGCCTTTGTAAGCAGGCGTTCGGCGTGGGTTGGCAGGGCAAGTGCCAGCCGTTGCAGGCGCAAGTCTTGCCGTTGCAAGGTGGTTGCTATGGTGTTCTGCATGCGCAGGGCCATGTTTTCGAGCCTTTTCTCTTGTCTTGTACGCACCAATGAAAACAACATCGGCACCTTTTCGGTAAGCCGGGCCAGTTGGATGCGCTCCAATTCCATGCGCCTTTGCACCAGGTGTACCATCTCTTCTTGTGCATCGAGAATGCGTTGGTAGGTCTCCGCGAGGTGTTCTACCAGAAAAGCAGCCGCAGCAGTGGGCGTTTTTACACGGCGGAAAGACACCATATCTAGTACACTCTCGTCGCGGTCGTGCCCGATGCCGGTGATGATTGGCAAGGGAAAGTTGGCCACATTCTCGGCCAATGGCAAGCTGTCGAAGCCACTGAGGTCGCTGGTGGCCCCTCCACCGCGGATGATAACCACCACATCAAAGCTATTTATGCGCTCGTTGATGGCATCGAGGGCTGCAATGACGCTCCGTTCAACGCCTTCGCCCTGCATGGTGGCGGCAAAAAGCTGTACCGAGAAATGCAAATGCCATTCGTTTTCGTGCAGATGACGACAGAAATCGCCGTAACCAGCCGCTTGTTCGCTAGAAATAACGGCCACACGCTGCGCAAATAGCGGCAGGCGAAAGTCTTTTTGCAGGTCGAACACACCTTGTTGTTTCAGTGTCCGCACAATTTCGAGCCGCTTGCGCGCCATGTCGCCCAACGTATAAGTGGGGTCTATGTCGGCCACAATCCATGAAAAGCCGTAGGCTTCATGGAAATCGGCGTACACCAAGAGCCTTACTTTCAGTCCTGCGCGTAGTATTTGGTTGGCGTTGCGTTCGAAGTGGGGGCGCAAAAATGCCCATTTGTTCTTCCAACATTTGGCCGATGCCTTGGCCACGGGCGTGTTTCCCGCCACGTCTTTCTGCACCAACTCCATGTAACAGTGGCCGCGAACCTCCCTCATTTCAGAGATTTCGGCCTCTACCCAATATTCGTCGGGCATGGTTATGGCGAGCGCATCGCGCACCATTTGGTTCAGTTCGTACAGTGTTAGGGTTTCTTTGCGCATGGGTTTGGGATGTAATGGCGTGGCGAGCCGTGCGGTTGGCGGCTCTTTACATGATGCAAAGTTAAGGTAAATGGTGGTAACGACAAAATATAATTTGCTTAAATGGGGGGAGTAAGTGATAAGGTAGTATGTAGTGAGTAGTATGTAGTGAGTAGTAAAGTAGTAAGTAGTAAGTAGTAAGTAGTATGTAGTGAGTAGTAGGGTAGTAAGGTAGTAAGTAGTAGGGTGATAAATGGTAAGATGGTAAGCGGTAAGGCGTAAGTGGTAAGTGCACTTACTCCTTAATTCCTACTCCTTACTACCCGCTGCCTACTACTTACTACTCTACTACTTACTACTTTACTACTTACTACCTTGCTACTTACTACTCATCTACTTACTCCTTTACTACCTACTACTTATTCCTTCACCACTTTGAGCGTGTCTTGCACCTTGCCCCTAGTGGCTTTCACAATGTAAACTCCCGCAGGCAGATGGCGTAGTGACAGCACGTGGGGTGGCTTTGTTGCCGATAATACACGTGCACCGTGCAAGGCGTACACTTCAATAGCATCGTAATCGACTGCGGTGAGTAGGTTGTTGCCGTCGAAACGCAATGGGGTCTCGCCTGCATTGGCCTTATTGCGTGGCAATGCAGTGGTGGAAAGGTCGTAAGATAGCAATGGACAAACAGCCATCGACAAAGGTTCGTCGTCGTTGCGATACCACGTATAGGTGCCAGTGGGCTTGTTGTTGCCGTCTTCGTCGGCCAAGAGATGGTATGTTGTGGACTTTTCTTTCGCTTGTCTACGCAGACAAAGGATGGCAATTTTGTCCGAATTGTTGCCCTCGTCGTTGTTGGGCAGTCCGCCAATAACCACGAAGAACTCCTTCTCTACCGTTGCGGGCGTGTTGAAAGTGAAGGTGGTAGGCTTTATCGCATTGTTGTCGTAAACCAATTCAGACGCTTTTAGCGTGGACGTGGCGAGCACTTGGCCCGGCATACCCTTGTCGTCGGCCAGCGTTAAGGCAACGCTTATTTCGGCATTAGGACTAACCGTGACCGTAGAACCAAAGTAGACGTCAACGCTTTTTACCTCGGCCTTGGCCTGTGGTGCATCGAAACGTTCGGCAAACTTAGACATGCCGAGCCAGTTAGAGCCTGCATAGAAGCCATAATATCCCAGTCCAATGACATTGATGTTGGGGTTTTCTTCGGGCGTTATGTTCCAAATGTGCTGCTGTCCACCCACTTGTATGTAGTTTACTAGCGCATCTTTGCTGGTTCCTGCATCGTTGGTGGCACGCAAGCCCACGCTAAATACGCCTTGCTTGTTGTAGGTTACGGTGGGGTTTTGCTCGTTGCTCTGCTCGATGTTTGCCCCCTTGAACGACCATTGCCATTGGGTGGGGTTGCCCTTAGAGAGGTCTTTAAACGTGAGCGACGAGCCTAAGGCGATGAAACGGCCAACGAATGGCGAGAGATAACCGCCGGGTTCTACCCCGATAAAGGCTTGCGGAGCCTTCTTGCTTACGTTTACATAGGCCTCGCGCGTAAAGGTGTGCTCTTCTGTACCATTGCTAACGGTGAGCGTTACGGGGTAAGTTCCAGCCTTTGCATATACAACTTTGGGGTTCTCGTCGGTGGAAACATTGGGCGTTCCGCCCTCAAACTTCCAATTATAAGACGTAACCTTGCCTACGGAAGAATTGTAAAACGCCACTTCTTCGCCCTCAACGATGTGGATGGAGGTGGCATTTGCATCGTTTTGCGATACTTCAAATCCGTCGATAAACACGTCTTCGCCACCTGAACCCTCATAGACGAAGGAGAATTGCACCTTCTTTTGGGCGTAGGCAGATAGGTTTACGTTGAACTTGTTCCAGTTGGGACCGTCGAAAGCATTGTCTTGCGACCATTTGAAAGCATCCAGTAATTCTGTCGTTTCCTTTGTGTCTACATCGGTGATAAGTAGTTTCCACTTGGCAAAGACCAACAACCCAGGACTGAAACAGGCGTAAAAGCTGCACGTGCTGTTGGGCTTGATGGTTATTTGGGGCGACTGGGCGGTCTCCTTTTGCTTTTTGTTGGAGTAGCTAATTCCCAGTGAGAACTTGCTGTTGGGATTGAAGTAAGAGAAGGGTTTCAGCCCTTTCCAGCTTGGTTGTTCGAATAATTGCCACGTGGCAGTGTTGTTAAGGGCGAAGTATTTCCACTTGTTGGCTTCTTCAACCGAGTCCCACCCCATACTATAATAAGGTGTAGTTCCTCCTAAGGCATAGAAATTGGCTTGTAAAGATTGTCCGTATGCTGCATAACACAGGCAACAGAGCAAGATGAGTAGCGTTCTTTTCATAATGCGGATGTTTGAATTTATAACTAAAATATGGCGTTTAAATTGCAAATATACGCAATATTACGCTTTAAACAAATTAAATAACATATTTTGTGCGCTGATGACAGTGCGTAAAACATGAGGATAAATGGCTTGATTGTGGCGTTGGGGCGGTGGTTCTTATATAATAATAGGTGTACGATAACGGCTGTGTCGGGCGTTGATATAAGATAAGATTGTGCCTGTTTTAACACTAATTGCATGGCGATGGGTGTTTTTTAATCGGCTTGTTTGCCGTTATTTCATGGTAATGCACTACTTTTGTATGTCGCAGAAACGCGTATCTGGTGCGACTGGCACTTGTTTGCGACATCGCAAGCAGGCGATAAAGAAGATGATAACAATACATAAATATTTAAGAATATGAAAAAGATTAGAGCGGCCGTAGTGGGCTATGGCAACATTGGGCAATATACATTGCAGACGTTGGAGGTGGCTCCCGACTTTGAAGTGGCTGGTATCGTAAGGCGACAAGGGGCGAAAGATAAGCCGATGGAGCTGGAAAAATATGAGGTGGTGGCCGACATTACCGAGCTGCACGATGTGGATGTGGCCATCTTGGCTTTGCCTACGCGCGAGTGTCCGACATACGCCAAACGTTATTTGGCTATGGGAATAAACACGGTAGACAGCTTCGACATCCACTCTGGCATCGTGAACTATCGCGCAGAGCTAATGCCTGTGTGCAAGGAAAATGGCCGAGTGAGCGTTATTTCGGCTGGATGGGACCCAGGTTCAGACTCTATCGTGCGCATGTTGATGCAGAGTTTGGCACCCAAAGGCCTGTCGTACACCAACTTCGGACCAGGTATGAGCATGGGACACAGCGTGTGCGTGCGCAGTAAGAAAGGGGTTAAGAATGCCCTTTCGATGACTATCCCGCAGGGCGAAGGCATTCATCGCAGGATGGTTTATGTGGAATTGGAGGATGGCGCACGACTTGAAGATGTGGCCGCAGAGGTAAAGGCCGACCCGTATTTCGCTAACGACGAGACGCATGTGTTTGCAGTGAAGTCGGTAGACGAGGTTCGCGACATGGGGCATGGCGTTCATTTGGTTCGTAAAGGTGTTAGCGGAAAGACCCAAAACCAACATTTCTCTTTCGACATGAGCATCAACAACCCCGCATTGACGGCTCAGGTGCTGGTTAATGTGGCTCGCGCCTCCATGCGCTTGCAGCCAGGATGCTATACTATGGTTGAGATTCCTGTTATTGACATGCTGCCTGGGGATAGGGAAGAACTGATTGGGCAGATGGTGTAAAGGTTTAAAGGTGAAAAGATGGCTGCGCCTTTTAAAGGTGAAAGGGTGAAAAGGTGAAAAGATGGCTGCGCCTTTTAAAGGTGAAAAAGTGAAAAGATGGCTTCGCCTGCTAACTCGTCAGTTTGTTTACTTGTCAATTCGTTAATTTGTTCACTCGTCAACTCGTTAATTTATCAACTCGCTTTTGGCTTAAGAGTCTTACAAGGTTCGTTTAGTTTAGCCATTGAAGATAAAAGGGGCGTGCTACCAATGAATGGTAATACGCCCCTTTGTTGTTCAGCATTGTGTAGGCTGAGAGTTAAAGCCCCAAGATATAGGGCATACTATTCCCCCTTCTCCTCTTTGGAGAGGTGTAGGAGGTTTTAGCACGATTTGTAGTATTCCAAGTCTTCCACCTTAAAGTTGGCGATGAAGGCATGGTTGCCAATAACAGCCTCTTCGGTAAGGCGAACGTACACGTTGGCACTCTTTTCGAAGAGTTCGGGAGCTTTCGATGCGTCGGCAATGATGAGCAACGACATGAAAAGTTCGGCAGTCATCTCGTAGAGGCGACGTGCAAGGAAGTCTTGTCTGTCTTGGTTGCCGCACTCTTTCACGTTGTTTACGCTCTCTTCGTAACGTTCCACCAGCTTGGCCACACGCTCTTTAAGTGGCTGTAAGTTCTCGGCCACCTCGTCTTCGAGCATCTCTTTCATGATGCCGAGGTAAGTTCCGTTGGTGATATAGCGAATGGCGGCCACCACTTGCAGCTGCGTTGTGCCCTCGTAGATAGAGAAAATGCGCGCATCGCGATAGAGACGTTGGCTCTTATACTCCATGATGAAACCCGAACCACCATGAATTTGTATGGCATCGTAGGCGTTTTGGTTGGCGTATTCAGAGTTCATACCCTTTGCCAGCGGCGTGAAGGCATCGGCCAAGCGCATGTATTTCTTTTGTTCGGCGCGTTCTTCGGGGGTAAGTTTGCGTTCGCGTGCGATGTCGTCGAGCGCTTTGTAGATGTCTACATAGCGTGCCGTTTGGTAGAGAATGCTACGTCCTGCATCCAATTTGGCCTTCATGCGCGAGAGCATATCGTACACGGCGGGGAAGTCTACGATGTTCGTATCGAACTGTTTACGTTCGCGAGCGTAGTTCAAACCTTCGGTATAGGCGGCCTGCGACACACCAACGCTCTGCGCGGCGATACCTAAACGTGCGCCGTTCATCAACGCCATAACGTACTTGATGAGTCCCATGCGCGTTTGACCGCACAGTTCGGCTTTGGCATCTTTGTACACAAGCTCGCACGTAGGCGAGCCATGTATGCCCAGTTTGTTTTCAATATGTCGTACGGTAACGCCGCCTTGGCGCTTGTCGTAGATAAACATCGACAGTCCGCGACCGTCTTTCGTGCCCTCTTCTGAGCGTGCCAGAACCAGGTGAATGTCTGAATCGCCGTTGGTGATGAAGCGTTTTACGCCATTGATAAGCCAGCAACCATCTTTCTCCGAGTACGTGGCTTTGAGCATAACGCTTTGCAAGTCGCTGCCAGCATCGGGTTCGGTGAGGTCCATCGACATCGTTTCGCCTTGGCAAACGCGCGGAATGTACTTCTTGCGTTGCTCTTCGTCGCCAAATTCGTATAGCGTTTCGATGCAGTCTTGCAAGCTCCAGATGTTTTGGAAACCAGCATCGGCCGTCGCCATCATTTCAGATGCCATCGAATAAGGCGTTATTGGGAGGTTCAAACCTCCGTAACGGCGTGGCATAGAGATGCCCCACAGGCCAGCTTTGCGCGTGGCGTCGAGGTTTTCGAACGTTTTCGAGGCATACACCATGCGTCCGTCAACGAGGTGCGGACCCTCTTCGTCAACCGATTCGCTGTTTGGCTCGATAACGTTAGCGGTGATGTCGCCCGTTATTTCCAACAGTTGCTTATAGTTTTCGATGGCGTCCTCGTAGTCAACGGGTGCGTCATCGTATTTATCTTTATCTTCAAAGTTGCGCTCTTTCAGCTCAACAATTCTTTTCATCAATGGGTGATGAAGGTGGAACTCCAACTCGGGAGAGTCCGAAAAGTAATTTGCCATATCGTTATAAATAAATTGGCCTCACCCCCAACCCCTCTCCAAAGGGGAGAGGGGAGTGGTATGTTTGTTTGCTTCATGCAGACGAAAGTAGGCGGTTCGTTCGTGATCCTGTTTCGTCTTGCTTGTGAAGTTAAGCATAAATCTCCTGCGAACAGCGTGATAAAGTGAATGAATGGCGAACATTTTCTTCGTTATCTTGCCGTTTGGAGATGAGGCGGGTGATAATTCCTTAATGATTAAATAGATATTCTTTGATGCTGTGCAGAACCCTATCGAGGCTTTTGTCAACCACTTCGTTACTAAAACGGATAACATGAAAGCCCTTTTGTTCGAGAACTTGACTACGGATGGCATCGTCTGCTTGTTGTTCTGGCGAGCCATGATATGCGCCATCCACTTCCACAACCAAGCGTTTCTCCAAGCAAACAAAGTCGGCGATGAAGTCGCCAATGGCGTGTTGCCGTCTAAACTTGTATCCGCACGACAGATGTCTGAGTGCATTCCACAAGCGTTCTTCGCTTGGTGTCATTCCCTTTCGATTATTGTGTGCGAATGTTTTCAGTTGTGAATAGCGGTCGGGCGAAGCTGTTTCGTATCCGTAATCTTTGTCCTTGCCCATCAGGTTCTGGCCGTTAAGCTGTTAGTTGTATGTAAAAGCATTTCGCATGCCCAAATAGACTTCTCGCTGACAGACCTCAATTTAATACTTCTGAGGTTGTGGTTGGAGATAGCTCTGCGGCCATTTTGTACCGAAGTAACTTGCAAATTATTGTCTAAGCATATTACTCCCCTCTCCCTTTGGAGAGGGGTTGGGGGTGAGGCCGGTTGCTGTTTTGGGTCTGTTTCTTTACTACTTATTCTTATAATACTTAATCAGCTTCGGCACCACCTCTTCTACCGTGCCCACGATAACATAGTCTGCAATCTTGTTGATGGGTGCATCGGGGTTGGTGTTGATAGAGATGATGATGCCGCTGTCTTGCATTCCGGCGATGTGTTGTATCTGTCCAGAGATACCGCAAGCGATGTACACCTTGGGATGAACGGTAACGCCCGTCTGTCCAATCTGCCTGTCGTGGTCGGCCCAGCCCGCATCAACGGCGGCCCTACTTGCTCCCACCTCGCCATGTAGCTCCTTAGCAAGTTTGAAAAGCAGGTCGAAACCCTCCTTGCTGCCTACGCCATAGCCGCCAGCCACAACGATGGGCGAACCTTTTAGGTTGTGTTTGGCCTCTTCAACGTGGCGGTCGAGCACCTTCACCACATAGCTTTCGGGTTGTACGTACTGTGCAACGTCGGGGTAAACGGTTTCTCCCTTATAGTTTTCGTCCAACACTTTCTTCTGCATCACGCCACTTCTCACCGTAGCCATTTGTGGTCTGTGGTCGGGGTTAACAATCGTTGCTACGATGTTTCCGCCGAAAGCAGGGCGAATTTGGTAAAGCAACTGGTCGTAATGCTTGCCTGCTTTCTTGTCATCATAATCGCCAATCTCCAGCTGGGTGCAGTCTGCGGTAAGTCCGCTAGTAAGCGACGATGACACGCGCGGCCCCAAATCGCGACCGATAACCGTTGCGCCCATCAGGCAGATTTGCGGTTTCTCTTGCTTAAAGAGGTTCACCAGGATGTCGGTATGCGGTGCCGATGTGTAAGGGAAGAGTCCGTCGGCATCAAAAACGAAAAGCTTATCTACGCCGTAAGGCAAGATTTGGCCTTCGACATGGCCTTTGATACCCGTGCCGGCAACCACGGCATGCAGTTGCACGCCCAACTCGTTGGCCAGACTGCGACCTTTGGTTAGCAATTCTTGAGACACTTCGGCCACCGTCGTGTCTTCTATTTCGCAATATACAAATACGTTGTTCATGTTTGTTCTTTAATTTAAGAAGGAGATGTTTTTTGAGGAGTTAAGGAGTTATGTAGTTAAGGAGTTAAGCCAAATGCTTTGCGGCTTTCTTCAAAAGCACAGGATTTTAGACAGAAGAACATAAGGACATAAGGTAAGGCATAAACAGCATAATGGCTTTTGATGGCGTAGCATCTTTTCATCCTTTCACCTTTAAAAGCTCTTTTCTTCTTTTAATTCGCAAGGCATATCACTCCCCTCTCCACTAGGAGAGGGGTTGGGGGTGAGGCTTCTCTTTCACTTTACCTCCCCTTAACCGATAATCTTTTCGTCCAACAATTCTTTCATCATCGCCTCGATGTCGGCGTCTGCGGCCGTTAGCGTCTTGCTTTCCTTGGCTTGGAACACGATGTTTTGCACGCTCTTCACCTTTGTGGGCGACCCGCTAAGTCCGCATTGGGCTGCATCTCCGTCCACATCGGCCACGCTCCATTGGTTGAGCGTGAGGTAAGGGCGCTGTTCGAACAGTTCGGGATGCGGCTCTTTGCCGTTGCGTTCCATGGGGCAACGTGCGTTTTTGTACTTCATCACCTGCTTAGCGTTGCAAGGACGGCATGGGGCAGCACTTCCGTTAACCGTCACCACGCAAGGCATGGGTGCCTCAACCGTTTCAACACCGCCGTCGATGTGTCGGCGAATGGTTAGCTTTCCATCCTCAACTTTCAGTATCTCTTCGGCGTATGTAACCTGATTAAGGCCCAATTTCTGTGCCACCTGCGGTCCAACCTGTGCCGTATCGCCATCGATGGCTTGTCGTCCGCCGATAACGATGTCCACATCGCCAATCTTTTTGATGGCCGTAGCCAAGGCATAGGATGTGGCCAGCGTGTCGGCACCGGCGAAAAGCTTGTCGGTGAGCAGCCAACCCGTGTCTGCTCCGCGGTAAAGTCCTTGTCTGATGATTTCACCTGCACGTGGAGGACCCATCGTCAGCACGCCAACGGTAGAGCCAGGGTGCTGTTCTTTAAGGCGCAGAGCCTGTTCCAATGCGTTTAAGTCTTCTGGATTAAAGATTGCGGGCAAGGCAGCGCGGTTCACCGTGCCTTCTGCCGTCATGGCATCTTTGCCCACGTTTCTCGTGTCTGGTACTTGTTTGGCAAGTACAACGATTTTCAAACTCATAGATTTTATAGTAATATAATGTGATTTCTGCTTGTAAAAGTACACTTTTTTTGCTGTATGGCAAAAGAAATGAAACGAAAAAAACGTAAGAGGGGTTGTGTGTGGCAGTTTAACAGGTGTCGTTTAGTGTTTCAAGTGAGAGCTGTTGTAGATGTTAGCAGCCAGTGGAAGCGTATCGGCGCGTGTAATGTTGGTACGTGTCTTACGCGCGCGCGTATATTAATAAGGTGTGTTCTATAAGATCCCCTTAACGCCACAGATACGCGGCAGGTAACTAATAGAACACACCCGAAGAAGGTTATGCGGCCTTATTTATGCCCTTGGCGAATGATGCTCACCACTTCTACGGTGTAAACCAGCGTAGAGTAGGCAGGCACAGATACTGTTTTGCTTAGCGAAGGAGCAATGGTTCCGCTCCCTGTTGCCGAGCCAAAGCCCATTTGGTAAGGTACGTACACGCGCCACTTGGCACCTACGGGCATGTTTTGCAATGCCGTTTGCAGACCAGGCGCAACCGAACTTACCGCCAGTTTAGCGGCGTTGGCCGTGGTGTTGTCGTCACTTCCCACATAGGTTTGGTGGAAAACCTTGCCTTTGGGATAGCCAGGCGAGGCTTTAAGTCGACCTTGAAGTATCACGCGCACCGTGTCGTTCTGAAATGCGCGGTCGCTCCCTTCGCCCGCCTTGATTACTTCTGCGGCCACGTTGTCGGTTTTGTTTTTCACCGCCTCCTTGGGTAGTGTAATGCTGGGTATCACTTGCCATTGGGCGGCATTGGCCTTCGCCACATTATATATGCTGTCGAAATAGGCCTCGTTGGCGGCTTGCCAGTTGGGGAAGTCGTCTGCCGCGTTGTCCGTTTCGCTGCATGCGGTGAAGGCAAAGGCCATAACTGCGGCCGCGGCCATCAATAAAAAGCTTTTTCTCGTCATGGTTATTGCAGTTTTTTGAGCAATGCCGTGATGCTCACTTTGTCTTCAATGATGTTTTCTAGTTGGTCTATGTTCACGCGTTCTTGCTGCATGGTGTCGCGGAAACGCAACGTAACGCAGTTGTCGGTCAGCGTGTCGTGGTCAACCGTTACACAGTAAGGTGTACCAATGGCGTCTTGTCTGCGATAGCGTTTGCCGATGGTGTCCTTCTCGTCGTAGTGCGTGTTGAACTTGAATTTCAGCGCGTTCACAATTTCGCGAGCCTTTTCGGGCAGACCGTCTTTCTTCACCAACGGCAGCACGGCCAACTTAACGGGGGCCAGTGCGGCGGGCAATTTCAGTACGGTTCGCGTTTCGCCGTTCTCCAACTTCTCTTCTTCGAAGGCGTGGCACATCACCGAAAGGAACATGCGGTCTACGCCGATGCTGGTCTCGATAACGTAAGGCGTGTAGCTTTCGTTGGTTTGCGGATCGAAGTACTTGATGCTCTTGCCCGAGAATTTCTCGTGTTGCGAGAGGTCGAAGTCGGTACGCGAGTGTATGCCTTCCACCTCTTTGAAACCGAAGGGCATGCGGAACTCGATGTCGGATGCGGCGTTGGCATAGTGTGCCAGCTTTTCGTGGTCGTGAAAACGATAGTTCTCAGCACCAAATCCCAATGCCTGATGCCATTTCATACGCGTTCCTTTCCACTTGTGGAACCAATCGAGCTCGGTGCCGGGCGTAACGAAGAACTGCATTTCCATTTGCTCGAACTCGCGCATACGGAAGATAAATTGGCGTGCCACAATCTCGTTTCTGAACGCCTTTCCTATCTGAGCGATGCCGAAGGGCACTTTCATGCGACCCGTTTTTTGCACGTTCAGGTAGTTAACAAAAATGCCCTGTGCCGTTTCGGGGCGCAGATAAATCTTGCTGGCGGCATCGGATAGCGAACCCATTTCGGTAGAGAACATCAAGTTGAACTGACGAACGTCGGTCCAATTCTTTGTACCGCTGATGGGGTCTACAATCTCCTCGTCCAGGATAATCTGTTTCAGCTCTTCCAAATTAGGGCCTTGCATGGCCTGCGCATAACGTTCGTGCAGTGCGTCGCGCTTGGCTTGGTGCTCCTGTACGCGTGGGTTGGTTTGGCGGAACATGGCCTCGTCGAAGCTGTCGCCGAACTTTTTGGCGGCCTTAGCCACCTCTTTGTCTATCTTTTCTTCGTATTTGGCAATTTGGTCTTCTATCAGCACGTCGGCACGATAGCGTTTTTTAGAGTCGCGGTTGTCGATAAGTGGGTCGTTGAAAGCGTCCACGTGTCCGCTAGCTTTCCAAATGGTGGGGTGCATAAAGATAGCCGAATCGATGCCCACGATGTTCTCGTGCAGCAGCACCATGCTCTTCCACCAATACTCCTTAATGTTGTTTTTCAGTTCAACGCCGTTTTGTCCGTAGTCGTAAACGGCTCCCAGTCCATCGTAAATGTCGCTGCTGGGGAACACGAACCCATATTCTTTGCAGTGCGAAACTATTTTCTTGAAAACGTCTTCTTGTGCCATTGTCTTTTTCTTATTTACTTATTTGTGGCACAAAGTTACACATTATTTCTGATAGAAGGCGAACTGGGGCGTTAAAATCAGCGTTTTAGGTGGGGCAATGCTCCCTTTGCGGCCGTGATAAACGTGTCTTGCCAGATGTTCTTTGCCTTAAATACATTTGTATTGCTGCTGTGGTGTAATAGGTAAGGCGTATTTACACGCTGGGTGAACGGTTGTTTGGCGCTTTTCTTTTTTATTCTCTTGCGTATCTCAAACCAAAGGATTATATTTGCAATGTGAACCTATAATGGGGAGGATAAACGATGGATACAAGCAACACAACGGCAGACACCTACTTCTTAGAGATACCCAAGGCGGACATATCTTTGTTGAAGTCGCTCGTAAAGCGTATGGGGTGGACCATACATAAAACAGCACCACGGCGCACAGCTTACGAACAAGCACTTGACGATAAGGCGCATGGGCGTGTGAATGAGTATACCAGTGCAGACGAGATGTTTACAAAGTTGGGCATTTGATTGGCATACAGACTTCTGACTGCAAACCAGTTTGAGAAAGACCCCAAGCGGTAACTCATCAACTCAAAAACTAGTCTACTCAAAATCTCACCAACTTGTCAACTCACAACCTCACCAACTCAAAAGCTTAAATTGTTATCTTTTATTTTACAACGTCGCTCTAATTTTCGCTCCGTTCTAGCGAAAATATAGGTTGAAAAGTAGGTAAATGACTACCATTTCTTACTTCTCCCGTCTTCCTGTTTGTCCGTTTTTAGGCAAAGAACCTGCATTTTGCACCATTTAGCCTTTCTAGTTTGGTTGCCGGCTCATTATTTTTTGCACCCAATAACCCACTTTTAGCCCCTAAAAACCCACTTTTTAATGGCTATTTTGCCCTTTTTAGCCCTTTTTCTCATGGCTCTGCAAGGTTCTATTTATACTGTTTCAGTGGATATTTATGCTTTTCGTCTTGCATTTAGTCGCATTTTGCACTGCGTTTAGCACCATTTTACCTTGCGTTTAGCATCAAAACGCACCGCATTTAGCACCATATTGCACTGCATTTAGCACCAAAACACAGTGCGTTTTGCCGCAAATTGCACTATATTTAGCAGCAAATAGCCCGAAATGTGGTGCAAATGGCGGTTTCTTGGAATAAACATTCATTTTATCGTGTTCACAGACAAACCCCTTTTTGCCTCAAAACAGACCTTCGCGAGAATCGATTTTTTGCGGTAAGGTGGGTGGTTGGTGCGCAGAAAGGGCACTCATAATGTTAATTATTTTGCTAAATCAAGACAAAAACAAGTGCACCATATACGTGTGCATGGGCAACGACACTGAAAGCGCGTATGCTTACTACTGCCAGCGCGAGCGGTTGCAGGGCATGCATTAAAAATCAAGACGACTTCATTAGTTTAGTTGACTATCCAAACGTTACACTCATATAAAATACAATTTGTAATCAATATTTTGTGTTTTCACGTATGACCCTTGTATATTGCTCTAATTTTTAGAAGATTTACCTCAAAAATTGCATAAAACAGAAAAAATGTGTATATTTGTATGTGCATATATCGTTCGTTACGAACGAATTGGGTTAATAAGTTGATTCTGCGAGAACCAATGCGGGAAGTTTATCGTGGAAGAGTCATTCTACCATCATCACGTCTAATGGCTGACACGCATATGGGGAGATAAGAGAATGGTTGTTAATACTCTTTCAGAGAAACAAAAGACACAGGTAAAATGCTTTCACAGGCACAGATGATGGCTAAAAAGTATATAATTGAAGATGTTTAATACTATTTTAATAGTCGTTGTGCCGCATTATAGAAAGCTAACCGCACTTTCAAGTACATTTGGTTTTTGCGAAAAAGCACAACCCTCTCAAAAAATAAAAGAGTTTGAATTTTGTCAATGTTCGGCAGAAATTGGAATGATATGTTAAAAAGGATAACTTTAGTAGGAGAACAAAAGAAGGTGTTATTCTTACCACCTACAAAACCCATTCAAATAAAAGGAGTTGCAGGAAGTGGCAAAACAACTGTTGCACTATATAGGGCAAAACACTTACTAGAAACGCAGACCACTCTTTTTCAAGAAGCTGAAATCGTAATTTTCACTTTCAATAAGACATTAGCAGCCTACATAAGAGCAGTAAGTCCTTATATAACTGGTGGGTATCAGAAAGACTCTGACGAGATAAACTCTAAAACACCAGATGGACTTAATGTAAAAATTGTGAATTTCCACAGTTGGGCATATGATTTTGCAGGAATTGGGTACAATACAACAGTTATGCAATGGGAACAGATTGAAATTATAGAAAGCATAAAAAGCTCGCTGACCTCTACAAGTTCAAACATACTAACTAAAAGTTCAGAGTTTTTTCAAGAAGAGATTTCTTGGATAAAGGGGAAACTATTCAATTCAAAAACAGAGTATGTAGAAGCAAAACGGACAGGAAGGGGAACTTCGGATAGAGTTACTTCAAGTGACAAAGAAGTAATATGGAATGTCTACTTAAAATATAGTCAAGAGCTTAAAAACAGGGGGAAAGTTGATTTTGATGATTATGCGATAAAAAGTTTACAGAAAATAGAAAACGACCCATTTTGGAAACCACCCTTCACACATATAATTATCGATGAAGCCCAAGATTTAAATAAAGCTCAAATCCTAGTTATTTCAAAATTGGTATCTCAAGAAACGGAGAGTATTTCAATCATTGCAGATGCCGCCCAGAGAATTTTTAAGAGCGGGTTTACTTGGTCGGAAGTTGGACTTAATGTTCGTGGTGGTAGGACTATAGAATTCAAAAAGAATTACCGGAATTCTGTACATATTGCTCGTGCAGCTCTTTCCTTGTTGGCTAATGAAAAAGATAAATCAGAATTTACAGATGTAGAAACAGCTCTTTCAGGTGGTGAAAAACCAATTGTAGGTTATTTTGAAGACTTTGATGACCAACTTGCTTATTTGAAAGGAGAATTACAAAACCTAAAAAATGAAGGGGAGATAAGTAGCACGATTGTTTTGCATAGGACTAATGATGGCGTGGGAAGAATCCGAAACTACCTTAATAATAATGGTTTTCAGACAGAACTTGTAAAATCAAATCTGGCTGTAAACTACAATAGTGACAGCATCAAAATCTGCACTATGTCTTCTATTAAAGGGTTAGAGTTTAATAATGTCTTCATAATGGATTTAACAGATAATGTTATTCCTTCACCCCCAGGCTTTGTTGAGATAGATGATGAATTTCATATTTCAACTGAAAGAAGGCTTTTATATACCTGTATGACTAGAGCAAGAACAGGTCTTTACCTAATAGCCGGTAAGGATAACCCCTCAAGATACATAGCCGAGATTGACGACGATTTATTGAATAATGTTACAGAATCTTCCTCGGATGACGATTTGGAAGGTATTAACCTACCTTTCTAGTTATGGAATTAAAAACAGATTACATAGAATTTCAAAGTGAAATATCAAGGAGGGGAATTGAGTATTTAATACACTTTACGCCAACTATTAACCTGTACAGCATTTTAGAGCAGGGAAAACTAATGTCAAGAAGAGCTCTTGAAAATTTAGATATTGAGCAATTTGATGTATTGGACTATATACGGTTTACTGATAGTGTCAGATATGATGATAAAAGCTTTATAAATTTATCTATTTCTGGCCCAAATACTTTTCTGTTTTCTCAATTCCAAGAGAGAACAAAAGATGATATTACAATAAGTTGGTGTATCTTGAAAATAGACCCAAAACATATCTATGAAAAGGATACAAAGTTTGCAGTAACTAATGCGGCATCAAATGCTGCAAAATCAATTGGAGTAACGGGTGACATTGAAAAATTTAAAATGCTTTTTGCTAACAACATAAACATTCCTTTTGGTGTCCGTAACAGGCTGAATTCGAAGTTCCCAACGAATGTTCAAGCTGAAGTGCTAGTAAAGGATGGTATACCAATTGAAAGTATTATTCAAGTCTGTTTTGATTCTCAGGAAAGTTTAGCATCAGCAAAAGCTGCATTGTCAGAGTTTAATACAAGTAATTTCGTTGTTGATAAAGAAATTTTTTCGCCTAATCGAGTAATATGAAACCAGAAACTAAATATAAAGGATCGATTAAGCTGGCTGCAATTGGGGGATGCACTTGGTTGGATAACAGAGTTTGAGAAAAGCTCTGATTCATTGAAGTTAAAATATATTCTTGAAGAGTATTTTCTTGAGATTTTGTACTTTTCCCAGAGAAAAGTTTACTTTTATAGAAGTAAATCAAGTATTCATTGAAGCATCGCAGAATAAAGAATGAAAAAGAAACTTGCTCGTTCCCAACTCGTAGCTCATTTATTATTAATTTACTTTTATTTTGTTGATTATCTCAAAGATACAAATTTCTTGAATCTTTTGCGTACATAACCACGTTTGCCACAGACGAATGGGGCGGGATTTCGGTTTTATTGTATCTTAGTCTGGTACTTCGTGTATGCGTGGGGTGTGTATCTTGGTTTTACTGCACAAAGACAACAAACTCCGCTCAATTTATAGAAAGCTTAAAAGACAAGACGACCTCTGTGGGTATGAGTGCCTCAATTGTTTTTGTTCCTGGCGTTTTTGCAGCAACTAAGAAAAGGATGTGGTGCTAAAAGTAGTCGCTCTATCATTCGAAAAGTAGTGGAAGGACAGCAAGAAACATCAAAAAAGTGTAGGCTAATAGTGGCTTTGAACGGTAAAAAGTGTCCAAAATAACTAATTGGCGGCGATAAAACACGGCTAATCCAAGTTTTATTTGTATTTTTGCATGATGCTGAATAAAACTGGCTAGTGTACCTGTTTCATGTTTATTATGGAACGTAAAAGAGAAACTCACACTATGGACGACGAAATAAAAGACCCGAACGAACTGGAAGAAGGCCTGGACATGGCCGACGAAAAGCAACAAGACGAAAACGAGGAAGAGGGCGTTGAAACGCATTCCGACTACAAACCCGCCGACCGCTTCGATGCCTCGGCGGTGCATCACCTTAGTGGCATGTACCAAAATTGGTTCCTCGACTACGCCTCGTACGTTATCTTGGAACGCGCCGTGCCTAACATCGCCGACGGCTTGAAACCGGTTCAACGCCGCATATTGCACTCGATGAAACGCATGGACGACGGAAGGTACAACAAAGTGGCCAACATTGTGGGCCATACCATGCAGTTTCACCCCCACGGCGACGCCTCTATCGGCGATGCCCTTGTGCAGATGGGACAGAAAGACCTGCTTATCGACACGCAAGGAAACTGGGGAAACATACTCACGGGCGACCGCGCTGCCGCCCCACGTTATATCGAGGCGCGGCTTTCTAAGTTCGCACTCGACACCGTTTTCAATCCCAAAACCACACAATGGCAAGCTAGCTACGACGGAAGAAACAAAGAACCCATCGCGTTGCCCGTGAAGTTCCCCTTGCTTTTGGCGCAAGGGGCGGAGGGAATTGCCGTCGGTCTAAGCTCTAAAATCCTTCCGCACAACATGCGCGAGCTGTGCGAGGCGGCCATACATTATCTTAAAGGCGAGCCGTTTAGGCTATATCCCGACTTTCCCACGGGCGGTTCGATTGATGCTAGCCGATATAACGACGGGCAAAGGGGCGGCTCTATCAAGGTGCGCGCCAAGATTGAGAAACTGGACAGCAAGACACTTGTTATCCGCGAGATACCTTTCAGCAAGAGCACCACCACGCTTATCGACTCTATTCTTAAGGCGGTGGAGAAGGGAAAGATAAAGGCCAAGCGCGTAGACGACAATACGGCGGCCCAAGTGGAGATACAAGTGCACCTCGCCCCCGGCATTTCGTCGGACAAAACCATTGATGCACTCTACGCATTTAGCGACTGCGAGATAAACATTTCGCCCAACTGCTGCGTTATCGAAGACAACAAGCCGCGTTTCCTCACCGTAAACGAGGTGCTGCGCCATAACGTTGACAGCACGATGGGGCTGCTTAGGCTGGAATTGCAGATAAGGAAAGACGAACTGTTGGAGCAGCTTTTCTTCTCTTCGCTTGAGAAAATATTCATCGAAGAGCGCATTTACAAAGACAAGAAGTTTGAGAATGCCGAGAATATGGACGTTGCCGTGGAGCATATCGACGACCGATTGACACCCTTCAAGCCCAAATTCATACGCGAATTGCGCCGCGACGACATCATGCGATTGATGGAAATAAAGATGCAGCGCATACTTAAATTCAGCAAAGATAAGGCCGACGAGTTGCTGGCACGCATCAAAGAAGAGATTGCGGGCATTGACCACGACTTGGCACACATGACGGACGTCACCATCAAATGGTTCAAATTCTTGATTGATAAGTACGGAAAAGACCACCCCCGACTAACCGAGATAAAGAGTTTTGAAACCATCGAGGCCACCAAAGTGGTTGAGGCCAACGAGAAACTATATATCAATCGCCGCGAGGGATTTATCGGAACGGGGCTGAAAAAAGACGAGTTTGTGTGCAATTGCTCAGACATCGACGACATCCTGGTGTTCCATCGCGACGGCAAATATAAGATAATGCGCGTGGCCGACAAGATTTTTGTGGGCAAAAACGTGTTGCATGTGCAGGTGCATAAGCGCAACGACAAACGCACCACTTATAATATTGTGTATCGCGACGGCAAGGAAGGCCATTATTTTATCAAGCGTTTCAACATCACCAGCGTAACGCGCGACCGCGAATACGACCTTACGCAAGGCACTCCGGGTTCGAAAGTGGTTTATTTCACGGCCAATCCCAACGGCGAGGCCGAGACGATACGGGTTATTCTCGAACCGGAAGCACCCCCAAGCCGCAAAAAATGCATCGTGGATTTCGACTTCTCGAAGGTGATTATCAAGGCGAGAACCTCGCGTGGAAACATCATTTGCAAACGTCCGGTGAAGAAAATAGGTCTGCTCGAAGCGGGACACAGCACATTGGGAGGCCGTAAAGTGTGGTTCGACCCCGACGTGAAACGCATCAATTACGATGACCACGGCCGACTGCTGGGCGAGTTTAACGAGAACGACTCTATACTCGTGGTGCTGGATAACTGTGAGTTCTACCTCTCGGACTTCGATGTGAACAACCATTACGAAGACAATTTGAAACTGATTGAGAAGTGGGACGAGAACAAAGTGTGGAGTGCCGTGGTGCGCGATGCCGACAATGACAAGTTTGCTTACGTCAAACGTTTCACGATGGATGGCTCTAAGCGCAAGCAATCTTTCCTTGGCGACAACCCCAAGAGCGAACTTCTCTTCCTGTCCGACCAGCCTTACCCGCGCATTAAGGTGGTGTTCGGCGGCAGCGACAAAGAACGCGCGCCGATGGAGATAGAGATTGACGACTTTGTTGGCATTAAGGGGTTCAAGGCTAAGGGCAAACGCATCACCACTTGGCATGTAGACCATATTGAAGAACTGGAACCTACGCGCGTTCCCGAACCCGAACCAGAGCCCGAAGACAAGGGCGAACAAGGCAATGAAGGTGCAGAAAGCGCGCTGTCTGCCGCCTCTTCGTCGCCCCGCATCAAGTCTGCGGCCAGTCCCGAACTACCAAGTCTTTTCCAAGATGAGCCCTAGTACATCCCCCTTGTGGCGCATGCAGGCATTCGCCACACACGCAGGCAAAGCCTTCACTTGTGCCAACGTTCGCCAGCGAACGTGGGCGCGGTGGGTGCTTGGCCTGCTTTTGTTGTGCCTTAACCCCACGGCACAGGCGCAAAACGAGCTTTATCAAGACCCGACATTGCCCACCAATCGCAAGATAACTACCACTGCACGCATGTTGGGCATCAGCCGGGCACAGGTGTTAGACACCTATCTTTCGCCCGAACATTACACAGGTACCGACCTTCGTTATATCTCGCAGACCCAGCGCGAGCGCGAAGGACGCCGTCTTTCGCAGCTCATCACGCACACGGGAAACGTGGCTTACCTTAAAAACAGGGCAGGAAGTGGCAACGAAATAGCGGGCATGTACAGCTTTGACTATGCCTTGCACTATGGCTTTGATTGGCTGGACCACCGCCTTCAGCTGCAAGTAGGGGGTAGGGTAGAAACCCATGTGGGCTTTATCTACAACACCCACAACTCTAACAATCCCGCTCAGGCGCGCGTGTTTCTGCATCTTGCGCCCTCGGCAGTGGCTAGTTACAAGCTTAGGGCGGGCTGCATACCCCTGCTCCTTCGTTACGAAGTGGCCGTACCCCTGCTGGGTGTGATGTTCTCGCCCAACTATGGGCAGTCGTATTATGAGATATTCTCAGAAGGGAACTACGACAACAACATAGTTCCCACCACTATTGGCTCTGCTCCATCCTTGCGACAGATGCTCACCGTCGACTTCCCGCTCTTGCGTTCAACCGTTCGTTTGGGTTATATGGGCGACATCCAGCAATCGCGTGTCAATGGCTTGAAAACCCATGTCTATACACATGGCGTGGTGATTGGCCTTGTTAAACGTTTCACCCTCATCAAACTTGCGCCATGAAAAGAAAGCTGTTATACTTCTTTTTGCCGCTAATGGCGGCGTGGAGCTTGCTTGGCGCCTGTGTTGATGTAGAGCAATACGATAACAATCCGCGTGGAAACTTCGAGGCTTTGTGGCGAATAATAGACGAACATTATTGCTTCTTCGACTATAAACAGCAAGAATATGGTTTGGATTGGCATGCCGTTTACAACAAATATGCACCCCAATTCGACGACCAAATGACCGAGGAGCAGACCTTTGAGGTGCTGACCAACATGCTGGGCGAACTTAAAGACGGGCACGTTAACCTCTATGCGCCCTTTGATGTGGGCCGGGATTGGTCGTGGAAAGAAGATTATCCCACCCATTTCAGCGAGAACGTGCTGAAACTTTACCTCGGAAAAGACTACAAGATTGCGGCTGGCATGAAGTATCGCATACTTAACGACAACGTGGCTTACCTGCGTTGCGCCACGTTCGTCAACGATTTCGGGGCAGGAAACCTCGACCGCATCTTACTTTACTTCGCTCCTTGCAACGGACTGATTATTGATTTGCGCGAGAATGGCGGCGGAATGGTGACCAGTGCCGAGGCGCTTGCGGCCCGTTTTACCAACGAAGAGGTGCTAGTGGGCTACATGCAGCACAAGACGGGGCCTGGACATAACGACTTTTCGCCCCGTCGGCAGCAGATACTTAAACCCTCTAAGGGGCTTAGGTGGCAAAAACGAGTGGTGGTTCTCACCAATCGCGGCGTGTACAGTGCAGCCAACGAGTTTGTGAAATACATGAAGTGTCTGCCCCAAGTAACGATTGTGGGCGACAGAACGGGCGGCGGTGCAGGTCTACCTTTTTCTAGTGAGCTGCCCAACGGCTGGATAGTGCGTTTCTCTGCCTGTCCTATGTACGACCGCGATGGGAAAGATACCGAGTTCGGCATCGCTCCTACACATCAGGTAGGCATGAAACCTACGGACCAAGCACGAGGTAGGGACACGCTTATTGAATACGCCCGAAAGCTGTTGGCGAAGTAAAAGCGTGCGGAAAGGAGCTCCTCGAATAGTGGTAAATAAGGCAGGCCAATAGCAATGAAAACGGGGTAGAATATGCTTTTGTCGGGCATCCTACACCATTATATAATACGCGCGCACGCGAGAAAAGCGTAAAAAGACGGCGAAAAATTTGGCTTGCCTCTAAAAAATCACTACCTTTGCACCGCAAATCGCGCCTGTGGCGAAATTGGTAGACGCGCTAGACTTAGGATCTAGTGTTTCGCGACGTGTAGGTTCGAGTCCTATCAGGCGCACAACAGCAATCCCGACTGTTCCATTTAGAGCAGTCGGGATTTTTTCTTTCAGCAGTTCTGGTGCAAAAACGTTCCTTATGTCTTCGCTTTCAGTTCGATAAGGAAAGTAGTTCCGATACCTACTTCCGAGTTTTTTACGCTGATTTTGCCCTTGTGATACTCTTCCACAATGCGTTTGGCAAGCGACAAGCCCAGTCCCCAACCGCGTTTTTTTGTGGTAAAGCCGGGGCGGAACACGTTGGCAATGTCTTTTTTGCGGATGCCCTTACCCGTGTCGCTCACTTCGATAAGCACTTTTTGGGCTGTTTTTTGCACGCTTAGCGTGATGCAGCCTTCGCTCTCGCCGATTGCATCCATTGCGTTCTTGCAAAGGTTTTCGATAACCCATTCAAAGAGCGAGGCATTAAGGTTAAGTATGATGTCTTCTTCGGGCAATTGCGTTTTAAGGGCGATGCGTTTGGGCGTGCGTTTGTCCATGTAGCTCACAACGTGCGCCAAAACGTCGTTCAAGCTTGAAGGAACAGGTTCGGGCAGTGAGCCAATCTTCGAAAACCTGTCGGCAATAAGTTGCAGCCTACTGATGTCTTTCTCCATTTCGGGTATCAGTTCGTCGTCGGGATGTGTCTCTTTCAGTACCTCCGTCCATGCCATGAGGCTCGAAATGGGCGTTCCCAACTGGTGAGCCGTTTCTTTCGACAGGCCTACCCACACCTTGTTTTGCTCCGCTCGCTTAGAAGTGCGCAAGGCAATGATGGCCACCATGACGAAAACCAGCACGATACCCAGTTGCACGTAGGGGTAAGTGGCCAGTCGTTGCAGCATCAGCGAGTCGTCGTAGCACACGTCGATGTATTCGCTTTTGATAGAATCGTTGAGCGATATGCGGATGAACCGCCCCTCGGTAAGCAGTCGTTGCCCCAGATTGCTAACCAACAGCACGCTGTCTTCGCCCGTTTTGCCTTTCAGGTTGATGTTGCGTGCCGTTTGCGGCTTGCCTTTTGCATCCAGCACCACCACGGGAATGGTGTTGTTGGCGTTGATAACTTGCAGCACCAGGTTCAGGTCGGTGTTCTCGTCGGCTTGGTTTAGCGTGCGCATAGCCTCTGCCCATATTTCCATTTTGTGTCGCTCTTCGGTTTCGAGGTCGCGCGTTAGCACGTGCGACACCACCAGTGATGCCGTAACGATGAAGGTTGCGGCAATCACCAGAATGATTTTTACCTGCCTAATTCTGTCTGTCCATTGCATGTTTTCATAACGCACTTCTTATATATATATTGTGTGGCGGCGTGTTCTATCGCTTTTTCATGGCATTAAGGCAGCGTTGTGCTGCGGTGGTTTTGCCGTATTTGGAGGTTTGGTTGGTGTCGTTGGCGTGCTGGGGCTGTGCCATTGTGAGTAAGATTTGCATCGTTTTGCGGGGTCGTTTGTAGGGCTAAATGTGCTGTTTTAGAAAGAAAGAGGTTCTTTATTCTTTCGATTGGCGGTTTTTTGCTTTTGAATTGGGTCTCTTTTTGGCGTGATTTTTATAATCGGTGAAAGATATTTAGATTAATTAACTATTCTAAATAGTGAACTCGTAACAAGCTCATTTTGTTATATTTATGCGTATTTTATGGTCTATTATACCCCTGTGCGCGGACACACTGGCACTTGATTAGCATCAAAAGAAGGCCGTTTTATGATAAAAAACATACTTTTTCTCTTGGCTGTTTGCGCAAACACTAGTACCTTTGCATCGTAAAAAGAAAACAAATCACAATCATAACAGATTTAGATTAGCAAATGTGAGAGGTTTGAGAGGATAGAAACAAAGTAGGTGTTTAGTTAAGTATAAGATTGAAGATTGTTTAGTTGTTGGAGTGATCCAATTTGTTTAGGTAGATGGTATTACTTTTTAGAGGTAATTAGATTGTAACAGGAGAACCATTTTCCCCCTAAGTGAGGGGCAGAACATTGTTGCGAGAGAAAGCATACAAAGAAATAAGGTATAGCAAAGAATAACGTATTACTGAGAGATTGATGATACGGATAGACATTATAGGTATATAACAAAGATTAAGGCAAACAAGATTAAAAGGTAAAATAAACTTCAAAAGTATTAGTCGAAAGGTAAGACAGAAGATTGACTTTTCAGGAAACAATGCATATTTAGGTTTAGGTATAGATAGGTAAGATTGACTTTTCAGGATTATTGGGTATTAGTTTAAGGTAAGATTATAAGGTTGTTAATAAGGATTTTCAGTTTAGATTGTAGACTCAATAGGGAATTGTTTGATAAGGTAGAAAGAGAATGATGTTAGATGACGCCCTTTTTGCAGCCTCGCGCTGCAATGGGCTACGCGGCGGGGACGGGATAACCGACGGAACCCCCCGCCACCCGGTAGTGAGCGTAGAAAGAAATGATTTAAGGTTTGCTCTTTGCTTATGGCCTGCGGCTTGCTTATGCCGCTGGCGATGGAGGGGCAAAGTGTTGACATTAGCAGTTGGTGCGGTATCCTTGGATGTAAAAGGGTATCGCTTTTTTGTTTGTTGACCACTTAATATGTACCTTTGCAAGGTAGCCAACAAGTGATGAAGTAAGTAAAGGGTATGTTTGATAAGAAAAGCAACGACACATTTCTTGCCGGCATCAGGCAAGGAAAGACGCTTACGCGCAACGAGATGCTAAGCCTAATCGTGGGACTTAGCATCCCTTCGATATTGGCGCAGGTAACCAACGTGCTGATGTTTTACATCGATGCGGCGATGGTGGGCAAGCTAGGTGCTGCTGCATCGGCCTCCATCGGCTTGGTTGAGTCGGCCACATGGCTCTTTGGCGGTCTGTGTTCGGCCGTTTCGTTAGGCTTTTCGGTGCAGGTAGCCCACTTTATCGGCGCAAACGACTTTGTTAAGGCGCGGCAGGTGTTGCGCCATGCGTTGGTGTGCACGCTGGCATTCAGCTTGTTGGTAACCTTGTTTGCATCGCTCATCGCCTTTAAGTTGCCCATTTGGTTGCGCGGTGGCGACGACATAGCCCACGATGCCTCGTTGTATTTTCTTATTTACGCCCTGTCTGTGCCCTTTTTGCAGTTGGGCATCCTCTCGTCTAACATGCTGAAAAGTGCCGGAAAAATGCAGATACCCAGCATCATGAGCGTGTTGATGTGCGTGTTGGATGTGGCTTTCAACTATCTTTTCATCTATGTTGCGGGCCTTGGCGTGCCGGGTGCAGCCCTTGGTACGGTGCTGTCCATAGCCATTGTAGCCTCGGTTGAGGCTTGGTTCGCGTTGTTTCGCTCGTCCATCCTGGCATTGCGGCTCGATAAGGCGCGTTTTGTTTGGATGTGGTCGTATGTTCGAAACGCCGTGAAGATAAGTGCGCCCATTGCTGCACAATATGTGCTGATGAGTGGGGCACAGGTGGTTAGCACGTATATCGTTGCACCTTTGGGCAACTTTGCCATAGCCGCCAACACCTTTGCCATTACGGCCGAAAGCCTTTGTTACATGCCCGGATATGGCATTGGCGATGCCGCCACCACGCTTGTGGGGCAGAGTATGGGCGCAGGGCAATATGGCTTGTGCCGCAGTTTCGCCAAACTAACCGTGGGCATGGGCATGGCTGTTATGGCCTTGATGGGCGTGGTGATGTATGTGTTCGCGCCAGAGATGATAGGGCTGATGACGCCCGTTGACGAAATACGCGCCTTGGGCACGCAGATTCTTCGCATCGAGGCCTTTGCCGAACCCATGTTTGCTGCTGCCATCGTGGGCAATAGCGTTTGCGTTGGGGCGGGCGACACGCTTAAACCGTCGCTGATGAACCTTGCTAGCATGTGGGGCGTGCGCCTTACGCTTGCCGCAGTGTTGGCCCATTGGTATGGTTTGCAGGGCGTTTGGACGGCAATGGCCGTTGAACTTACTTTCCGCGGCATGCTTTTCCTTGCTCGTTTAAAGTGGGGTGCATGGCTAAAAGGCGAGCGTAGTGCAGAGGATGACAAGGCCGATGGCGCACAACGTGCCTTGTCGTAACAACAGATTAGACAAACATATTAACGAAATTATGCAAGACATGTTTAGGGAAGATGGCTATCTCAACGACTTTCACAAGGCGTGGAACGAGAAATGTATCAAGGACGACGAGGAGCATTGGGCTTCGATGCAAGCAAAAGGGATGCGTTATACTGCCGAATTTCTGCGGGCGCAATCTCAAAGGATGGATGCTTTGGTAAGGCAAGAAGAAGAAATGTTGAGAGGAAAAAGGAAGAAACGTCCAAAGGATGGGCGATAGCTGTGCACCATTGGCACGTGCCGCTCGTTACAGTTTCTTTTGTCATTTGTTTTCGGTAAACCGTTTTTTATTAGGCGTGCTGCCATTATGAAGGGTGTTGTGGACATCCCTAACCAACGTATTTAATAGGGGCACGGCTGCTTTTTGGCGGTTGGTTTTGTTTACTAAATGTTAGGGTTGGGCTTTGTTTATTCTACGATTTGATGTAAAAAGTACAATATTGTTTGCATATTGTTTAAAAAATGTGTACTTTTGCAATTCTTTATTTCGATAGGTACAAGAGTTAGAAGTCTATCTCGGTTGGGATAGAAGCGATTGATTAATTGAGAGTGTGAAAGAAAACAGAGAAAGGATAACATATTGATGAGAAAACAAATGCAGAAGACTGATTTTGTGTTGCGTGCGTGGGCTGTGTTGGCCCTCGTGCTACTGCTTGGCAGTGTAACCACAGTGTTGGCGCAAACTCAAAGCGTAGACAACATGCGGGTAACGTTGTCGATGAAACAAGTTACGTTAAAGACATTCCTTGATGAAGTTTCAAAGCAGACGGGTTTGCAGTTTGATGCAGATGCCTCGCAGCTTGAAAAGGCCGACCGCGTGAGCATTGATGCGCGCGAACAGCCCGTTCGTGCCGTGCTAGGACAAGTGCTTAACCAAGCTGCCTTTGCCTATGACATTACGGGCAATAAGGTAAAACTGACTCGTAAGAACGCTGTTGAACGCAGAAAAGGCGTGTATGGGCAGATAACCGATGCCGATGGGCAGCCTCTGCCTGGCGTAACCATCAGGATGCAGGGTTTTAGTGGCGGCTATATCACCAACTTGGACGGATATTACGAGATAGAAACCGACCAACCTGAGGTGAAACTTACCTTTAACTACATAGGCTATAAGCCGCTGGAAAAGACCGTAAAGAACGGAACTGCGGGCAACTTTGTGATGCACGACGATGCCGACTTGTTGGGCGAAGTGGTGGTAACGGGTTTCGCCACAAAGAATAAGAACAGCTTTACAGGTGCGCAGGTGTCCATCAAGAAAGACGAGCTGTTGGCCGTGGGCACCAAGAACGTACTGACAAGTCTTGCCACCTTTGTGCCTGGCATGAACATCTTGGAAGACAATGCAGGAGGTTCGGACCCCAACAAAATGGCCGACATCAACATACGTGGCCGCGCAACGTTTACGGGACAGGCCAACATGCCCGTGTTTGTAGTGGATGGTTCGCAGGTGAAAGTGGACTATGTGAACGACATGGACATGAACGACATCGAGACCGTTACCGTACTTAAAGATGCATCGGCGTCGGCTTTGTATGGCGCGAAGGCCTCGGCCGGCGTGATTGTCATCACCACTAAGGCTCTGACGGGTGGCAAGTTGAAAGTGAATTACAGCGGAACGTTGCGCTTGTCGACACCCGACCTCAGCGATTATAACCTGCTTTCGGCATCGCAGAAGTTGGAATACGAGCGTTTGGCCGGTCTTTACAGCTCGACCGACCTTACAGAGCAGTATGCGCTGGACAAGAAATACGCTCAATACTATAATCAGATACAAGACGGCGTGAGCACCGATTGGATTTCTAAGCCCTTGCGCAACGCCCTCTCTACCCAACAAAGCCTAAGCATAGACGGTGGCGACGAACACGCTCGCTATAACTTGGGCGTGCGCTACGGAAACGATGCAGGTGTGATGAAAGGCTCTAACCGCGAACGTCTTTCAACCAACTTTAAGCTCTCGTACAACCTGCCGGGCAAGTTCTTCGTTTCAAACACGGCTACGATTTCTTCGGTTAAGTCGACTCAATCGCCTTATGGCGACTTTTCTGATTGGGTGAAACAAAACCCCTACGAGTACCCTTACGACGAAACGGGAGCACTAAAACCCAAGCTTAACTACGACTTGTCGAACCCGCTTTACGAGGCATCGTTGGGTAGTTTCAGCAAGGGCGACAACTTCGACTTCCTCAATACCACCTCGTTGCAGCTGTGGCTGGGCGAGAAGTTTCGTATAGACGGCGATTTCTCGATACAGAAAAGCAAGTACGACGGCCGTACCTTCGTGTCGCCTTTCTCGGCCGACCAACTTAAAGACGTTGCCGATGTGTCGCGCAGGGGACGTCTCAACGAAACGTTCACCAAGACCACTACTTACCAAGGCAAGCTGATGGCATCGTACAACGACTATCTTCTGAAGAAACTGTTTCTCACGGCAATGGCTGGTGCGAGCATCGAGTCGAACTCGGTAGACGGCAGCACGTATGGCTCTGTGGGCTATTATACCGACAATATTGCCCACGCATCGTTGGCAGGAAGTTATCCCACGGGGCGTCCTTCGGGTACCGACACCAAGTATAACGGCGTGGGTTTCTTCGTAAACGCCAACGCCATTTGGGACAACCGCTATTTCCTCGACGTGATTTACCGCTACGAGGGCTCGTCGAAGTTTGGTAAGAACACCCGTTTTGCGCCGTTTTGGAGCTTGGGTGCGGGCTGGAACGTACACAACGAGTCGTTTCTTAAAGGCTCGCCATTCCAATTGCTCAAACTTCGTGCCAGTGTAGGCTATTTGGGTAACATCTCGTTCGAGCCTTATCAGGCACTTACGATGTACACTTACCTCAACGGATATAATTATATAAAAGGTATTGGAGCCGTTCCTATGGGCATTGGTAACACCAATTTGAAGTGGGAACGCACGCTAAGTGGAAACGTTGGTGTGGACTTAACGATGTTTAAAGGGCGATGGGACTTCTCTGCCGACTTCTATGTAAAGAACACCGACAACCTTTTGCTCGACATAACCAAGGCCCCTTCGGTGGGTGTAAGAACGTCGCGCGAGAACGTTGGCGAGGTTGAAAACCGCGGATTAGAGTTTCAAACACGCGTAATACCCATCCAAAACAAAGACTGGCAATGGTCGCTAAGCCTCAATTATGCCTACAACAAGAACAAGATAAAGAAGATAAGCAACGCCTTGCGCGAGCAAAACGAGAAAAATCAGGCCAAGAGAGGCTTGGCTCCGTTGCCCATTTATGAAGAGGGACAGTCGCTTACGGCTTTGAAAGTGGTTCCCTCGGCAGGCATCGACCCCATTACGGGCAACGAAGTTTTCATTAAACGCGATGGCAGTTACACCTTTGTGTACGACCCCAACGACAAAGTTGTGTTCGGCGATGCCACACCCTTCGGTAACGGTTCGCTTAGTTCGTACCTCACTTATCGCCAATTCTCGATGGGCGCGTCGCTGCGTTACTCGTTCGGTGGTGCTGTTTACAACCAGACATTGGCGTCGAAGGTGGAAGGAGCCGACCCACGTTACAACGCCGACGAAAGGGTGTTCAGCGACCGATGGAAACAAGTGGGCGACCATACGGCGTACAAGCGCATCAGCGATTCGAGTGTGCCCATGCAGACATCACGTTTCGTGCAGACCAACAATTATCTCACTTTAAGTAGCTTATCGTTTGCCTACGAAGTGCCTTTGGCCTTTATCCAGAAGTACGGATTGAGGCGATTGCACTTGGAAATGCTGGCCAACGACTTGTTCTACCTCTCGTCGGTAAAGCGCGAACGCGGACTTAGCTATCCTTACGAACGCAGTGTTGAACTCTCCGTGAGGTTGGGATTCTAGCCAATGGCGGCCCGTGGGTTCACAATCTAGCGAACACCACGCGGCACATTCACAATAAGAAACAAAGATAAGACAAGAAAACAATGAAGAGAACAACATATTGGATAAACCTGTTGGCAGGATTGGTAGCAGTGGTTTTCGCCACATCGTGCAACGATTTCCTAGACGTTCACCCCGCAGGCGAGGTGGACGAGAGCGAACAGTTCGGCTCCATTCGCGGCTATCGCAACGCCATGTATGGCGTATATGGTAGTATGGCTGCAACAAACCTTTACGGAAAGAACCTGAGTTATGGATTTGTAGACCAACTGGGGCAGCAGTTTGGTTATGATAATACTTCGGAAACAAGCTACTTTGTGTCGCAATACAACTACCTTCGCAGTGACGTACGCGCCATTGTAGACGGGATATGGGAAGGCCAATACCAAACCATCGCGTATGCCAACAACGTGCTGCGCAATGCCGAGAACCCCCAATTCGACCACAAGGAACTGGCCTTTATGCGTGGCGAGTGTTATGGTTTGCGTGCCTTTTTGCACTTCGACCTTGTGCGCTTGTTTGCCGAAGACTATACAAGGAGTAACGCATCCACGCGCGGAATACCCTACGCCACCACGTTCGACCTGAACAATAAGCCGCTGCTAACGCTGCACGAAACGTTCAAGGCGATATTGAAAGACCTAGATACGGCGGAAAGTTTGCTGGCAGACGACAATGAAGTGAACGTGGAACAAACCCCAACGAGCGACTATCTTAAAGGTCGTGCCGTGTTCTTCAACAAGTATGCCGTGGCTGCAACAAAGGCACGCGTGTACTATGCCATGGGCGACACAGCCAATGCAGCCAAGTATGCACGGCTGGTTATTGCCGCAACAAGCAATTTCTCGCTTAAAAAGCTTACTTCGATGGCAGACGTGAAACGTTTTCCCGCAACGGGCGAGCTAATCTTCGGCCTATACAACAACACGCTTTCGGCCGATATTTCTTCAACATTCCTTTCGCAAACGGCGCGCGGAACATTCACCGAAGGTCGTCGCGACTTGGAAGAACTCTACGAAACGTCGGCTTTCTCGGCCACAAGTGCCGACCTTCGCTATACGGGATATTATCGACAGAACACCACCCCAGACGGAATAAAGACCTATTCGTTCGTTCGTCTTTTGGAAAGCGACGCTCAGGTAAACAGCAGTCCGTTGCAAGGACTTACGCTTATACGCTTGCCAGAGATGTATTACATACTTAGCGAATGTACCTACGATAACAACAAGGCCGAGGCTGTGCGCCTGCTAAATGTGGTGAGAACCAGTCGTGGCCTTGAAGCGGTGGCCGACGCGAAGGTTGCCGACCGCACCGCTTTCGATAAGGAAATGCTGCGCGAACGCATGCGGGAAATGCCTGGCGAAGGGCAAACCTTCTTTGCTTTAAAGCATTACAACAAGGCTTTCAGCGACTATCGCGGCATCAACACTTACCAGCCGTCGAGCGCAATCTTCGTGTTGCCTTGGCCAGAGAGAGAAAAGGAATATGGTGGACAATAGAAAAAACAACGCTCAATGAAAAAGACATTCAAACATATACTGCTGGCCAGCGCGGCATTAACCGCACTGGTGGCTTGCAGCAACGTAGATTATACGGGCGAATACAGCGAAGACGGCACTTACCAATCGGGAAATCAGGCATACTTTTACTTCGCCGAACCAGGGGATAGCGTGCTGAACTACTCCTTTGGCGTGAAACCGCTCGACACGTTAACGCACGTTGTGTACGTGCCGGTTAACTTGGCGGGTCGCCTATCGGCCGACAAGCAGGCCTTTCGTGTAGAAATTGGCGCGGGCAGTACGGCCGTTAGCGGCAAGCATTACACGCTCGATGCCGACACTCTTGCTTTCTTACCCAACTCGCATCGGGCTTATGTACCCGTGAAGTTGATAAGGGAGAACCTCTCGGAAGACAAAAACGACTCGATAAAGCTTGTGTTAAACTTGGTTCCCACAGCCGAAATGGGCGTGAGATTCAAGGCAAACAATAGGGTGAAGATAACCTTTAACAACGTGTTGTCTAAGCCCGACTTCTGGGAAATCCTTGACACCTACTGGAAGTTGGGTGCTTTCACCAAGAACAAGTATCGCAAATTGCTCTCTTATTACGATGGCAACGAAGATGCGATAAGGAAAATACTCACCGGAACCGATGCCACAGCACTGGGTTATCTGTACCTAAGAGTGCAAGAAGTTATCGCCTATTTTGCGGCCCATCCCGACGAATTATGATTATCAAGCAAAGGCATCTGCACGTAGAAAACATCTTGTGCAGCCCACAGCCTTTGCCTATCTATGGTTAACAGAAAAATAAACAATGATGATAAAGAAACATTTGCTACATGTCTTGGCGCTTTCGGTGGCCGTATTGTCCTTGCAATCGTGTATCACCGACGACTCAACGTCGCCTTCGGGCAACGCTTCTAAACTGTCGTTGAGCCAGGATTTGCAACAGAAATACACGCTCGACAGGTGGGACACGCTTAAAATTGCGCCCAAAGTGGTGCAAACCAACGCGCAGAAAGACGTGGCCTACGAGTGGGAAATAAACAGGAAAGTGGTGTCTACCGATGCCCAACTCAACTATGTGTGCGAAGAATTTGGAGTGTTTCCTTGCCGATTGAAGGTAACTAACGGCGACAACATTCAGTTTTACGAGTTCCAATTGAACGTGCAATACTCATACGTGGAGGGCCTTTACATATTGGCCAGCCACGGAGGGCGCGCTATTGTGTCGTATTTACCCGAACCACAGAGCAACAAATCGTTCGACTTGGACGTACTTCAAAAGAACAATCCCAATGCCAACTTCACCTCTGAGCCCAAGGATATCGACTATGCGCTGGCTCGCGACAATAAAACGCCACTCATATTTGTGGCTGTTGGCAACCCTAGCACCATCTACGAATTGGATGGAAACCTCATGACAACGCGCTTTAAGACTACGGCCACGGGCAACGTTTCTTATCTAAAACGTAGTGCGCTGACCTATCCTAAGTCGATGTTGGGCATGGTAGACCATGTTCCCGCTCGGCTAACGCTTTCCGAAACGTCGCTCTTCGACCTCGGAAAATTCATTAAAGACAGTCTGAAAACCGACATGTCGATGGCCGATGCCGCTGTATCTTGGAAACAACAAGACTTGCGTTACGTGCATGGTTACGTGTTGTTCGATAACGCCGAGGGCCGACTCGTCCCCCAAAAGGTGCAGGCCACGGGCAAAATTCCAGCACAATTGCTCAAAGGAACCTTCACGGGCGACTCGCTCATCGGCATGGGAGCCGTAGATAGCGAGCGCAATCTCGTGCTGATGACGTGGAATAAGGCTGCATCCAAATTCAGATGCTACTACGTTGCGCCTGGTTTCTATCCCAGCAATATAACAAAAGTGGAGGCGGCCACATTGAAACATGCCGCCGATGTGCCCGCCAGTGCCGGATTTACCAAGAACTCGGTGGTAAGGGTGTCGCCCGAAAAGAACCTTGTTTATTATGCTACGGGCAACAAGCTCTATGCTTACAACGTGCTCTCAAACGGTAATTTCCCCACCAGTGCGTTGGCAACCTTCGGCGATTCGGGCGAAACCATCGCCGATATGTTGATAACCGAGGGCAGCGATAGGCTCTTCGTGGCCACCAATGCCGCAAGCGGCAGTCTTGTTGGGAGCATTTATTGTTTCGACCTGAACGAGAACAAGCTGCTTTGGCAGAAGAAAAACATAACGGGAACCATCAAGCGCATCACTTACAGGCAATAAAGCATGTTGGCGTGGGGTGTGAAAGCACCCCCTCGCCAACCCATATTTATAAGATGATAACAAACGAAATCAAGGCAACGGTGCGCACAATGGGGATTGGCTTATTCCTATTGTGCTTTGGTTTTCAAGCCTTTGCCGAAGACAAGAAAGCCGAAGACAAGAAAGCGAAGAAAGAAACAAAGTACGACCGACTATTTAAAGACAAGAAGAAAGAAACGGCACGTAGCACTTTCATTACCCTACATAAAGTAGACGGCAAGCTATATTTGGAAGTGCCTGTAAAGCTGATGCAGAGGGAAATGCTGTTGAGTGGGGCCGTATCGTCTACCACCGACCCAACCTATATAACGGTGGGAACGAAGAACTTTGCACCCTTACACTTTTTCTTTGAATTGCAAGACAGCAGCTTGGTGATGAAAACACCAAACGGCGTGGTGTATTCAGACGGCAGTGCTAGTGCAGAAATGCAGCAAGCATTGAACGTTAGCTACCGCGACCCTGTTTTGATGGGCTTTAAAGTGGAGGCATACAACAACGACAGCTCGGCTGTTGTGGTAGATGCCACCAACTTCTTGGCGCGCCCCAACACCATGCTGCCCCTCATTCCTAAGAAGTCGGGCGACCTCGCTGTGAGTGCATCTCCCAAGAGCGAGATGTCGTTTGTGCGTTCCATCAAAAGTTTCGAGCAGAACGTAACGGTGAAAGTAGATTTTAATTATCTGCTCACCGCTACATTGATGTCGTTGCCTGTGGCTAGCGAAATTCCCACCACCGTAGGCGCAACGTTCAGCATCTCCTTGCTGCCCGAAAGCAAAATGCGCCAGCGCATATCCGACTCGCGCGTGGGCATTGCCGCCGTGTCGAAACTTACTTTCAGCAATGCCATTGCCAAAAGCAAGCCCACATTTGTGGCGCAGCGGTGGAACCTTACACCCAAAAACGCGAAAGTTTATGCACAAGGCAAGGGTAGCGAACCTACAAAGCCCATACGTTTCTACATAGACGATGCCTTTCCCCACGAGTGGAAGGCGGCCATAAAGCAAGGCGTGGAGCTTTGGAATAAGGCTTTTGAACAGGCCGGATACCTGAAAGCCATTGAAGCGGTGGACTTTCCCACAGCAGATAAAGCCTTCGACCCCGACAACATCTCCTTTTCTTGCATACGTTATGTGCCTAGTGCCTCAGAGAAAGTGTCTTCGGCATTCATGGCTAACCCACAAACGGGCGAGATAATCAATGCCTCGGTGTTTGTTCCTGCCAACGTTGGCGACCAACTTTACCGCTGGTTCTTCATCGGAACCGCGGCTGCCGACCCCGCAGTGCGCACTTCGCACTTGCCACAAAGCAAGTTCAACGAGGGCTTGCGCTATCTTGTGGCGCGCGAAGTGGGGCATGTATTAGGACTACTCGACAACATTGGTGCCTCATCTGCTTTCCCCGTAGATTCACTTCGCAATGCCGTTTTCACCCACGCCAATGGCTTGGCCGCCTCGATTATGGCCAATACGCCCTTTAACTATGTGGCCCAGCCTGCCGACAAGGGTGTTGTGCTCATGCCTTCGGCAACGGGTATGTACGACAGGCACGCCATTGAGTGGGCCTATCGCTACTTCGACCCGGCAAAAACAAGCGTTAAAGAAGAGGCGGACATATTAGAAAAGATGGTGGATAAGCGCGTTACGAACCCGCGTTACCGCTTTTTCCGCACCTCTTCGCTGGCTTGGGACCCCCGTGTGCAAGAGAACGCGTTGGGCAACGATGCCATTAAGGCGAGCGAGTACGGCTTGCGCAACCTTCAAATTGTGGAGCACAACCTGTATAATTGGATTAAAAAAGATGAGGATAGCCGCATAAAAGAAAAGCTTTACCTCACCATTGCACAGCAACGTTATGCCTTTTTCAAGCGCGTGTTGAGCAATGTGGGCGGCATATACCTCAACGACATGAAACTTTCGTCGGGCGTGCCGCGCTACGAAGTGGTGTCTAAGGCGCGCCAACGTCAAGCCATGCTGTGGTGTTTGGCGCAGGCAAAGCGCTTTAAGCGTTATGCCGACCCCACATTCGAGAGGAAAAGTTTCATATCGGTTAGCTATTACGACCAACTGTTAGAGTTTATTGGTTACGACCTTTTTGGCGTGCGCACGCGTTTGGCCGTGTCGTCGCACCTATCTCCGCAAGGTTATAGTCAAAAGGAATATTTCGACGATCTCTTCTCTGCCATCTTCCAAAGCGTGGAGCAGCAAAAAGCCCCTTCGCAGGAAGAAAGGGTTTTGCAACGTGCTTACCTCACTTACTCGCGAGCCGTGGTAGACAAGGCCAACAAGCAAGGCGGCAACGGCCCGGCTGCACTTCAAGGCGAGGTTCCTGCAACAGCCATGCCTATTGCAGCGGCTTACGGCAATCCCACAGCATCGCTTGCACCCACCGTCGATGCCGCATTGCTCGATGGTTCGGCTATCTATTTTTACAGTTCGTTGCTAAGGCTTAAGCCCTTGCTCGAAAAATGTATTAAGTCTAATCTTTCGCCCGATGCACGCTCGCACTACGAGATGTTGCTCTTTAAGGTGAATAAGGCATTGGAGGACGGCAAATGAAACACTCCTTATTATATAGCGCAACGTCGCGACGCATTCTCTCGCTTTCGCTGATGCTTGTCGTGCTTGGCTCTTCGGCAACGGCTTTCCCCCTTTTCAAACGTAAGAAAAAGGCGCAAACCACGCAAACCGAGAAGAAATCGGCCTACGAACGCGCACTAACCGAACACGCCACCGAGTCGTGTAGGGGTGCTTTCGTGTCGTTGCACAAAACGGATGGGAAGTTGTTGGTTGAGTTGCCGCAGGCATCTTTGGGGCGCGACATGCTTATCGGAGTCACCATCTCGTCGGTATCGAACCCCAAAATGGGCGACTTGGGCTTTAAAAACTCCAACCTCGTGCATGTGCGTTTTATCGAGAAAGACAGCGCAGTGGTGATGCAGGTGGTAAACACCGACTTGTTTATCCCGAAAGATAGTCCCGCGGCAAGCCTTGCCGCAAGGCTAAACTACGACAATCTCGACTTCTTTTCTTTCCCCATCAAGGCACGCAGTGCAGGCAATGCCTCGGTATTGTTCGACGCCTCATCGTTCTTCTTGAAAGAAGACCGTTTCTTTCCCATCATTGCTAAGAATGTGGGTTCGTACTCGGTAAGCTCGTCTTTAAAGGAAAACCTGTCGAGAATAACCGCGCTCAAGGTGTTCGAACGCAACGCCTGCATCAAGATGGACCGCCATTACCTGGTTAGCTTGTCGGGAAAGAGCGGCACGCCCATTTCCAACTACCCCGTAACCATCGGCGTTAACTTCACCCTTGCCTTGCTGCCCAACGAGCAAATGACACCTCGTTTGAGCGATACACGCGTGGGAATGTTTCTCATTAACAAAGATGTGTTGGCCAGCGATGGCTCGGTAGACAAGGCCACGTTTGTTAAACGTTGGCGCATAGAGCCCAAAGACACGGCGGCTTATTTCGCAGGAACGCCCACCGAACCTGTTAAGCCCATCGTGTTTTATGTGGAAAACACCTTTCCACCGCTTTGGAAACGGGCTATTAAGGCGGGTATATTGTGGTGGAACAAGGCTTTCGAACGCATTGGGTTTAAGAATGTGATGCAAGTAGCCGACTTTCCCACCGACAATCCCGACTTCGACCCCGACAATTTCGCCTATTCCTGCATCAGGTATTTGCCTACTGACGTTGAAAACGCCATGGGACCATCGTGGACCGACCCACGAACGGGCGAGATAATCAATGCCACGGTGCTGGTTTACAACGATGTGGTGAACACCATAGACAACTGGCGACTGGTGCAAACGGCGCAGTTAGACCCCGCCGCACGTGCTGCGCAGATGCCCGACAGCATTGTGGAACAGACGTTGGAATACATCATTGCGCACGAAGTGGGGCATACCTTGGGCTTTATGCACAACATGGCTGCATCGGCAGCCATCCCAACAGACTCGTTGCGCTCGCCAACCTTCACCCGTAAGCACGGCACTACGGCCTCGATTATGGACTATGCACGCTTTAATTATGTGGCGCAACCCTCCGACCGCGGTGTGCGACTTACGCCACCGCAACTAGGCGTGTACGATTTCTATGCTGTGGAATGGGCGTATAGGTTGTTCCGCGGCTCGAAAGGTTACGAAGACGATGCCAAACAGCTGCGTAACTTGGTCGGCAAACACGAGGGCGACCCCTTCTATCGCTATGGTTTGCAGCAGACAAATACGCGCTACGACCCCTCGGCCATTGAAGAAGACTTGAGCAACGACCCCGTAAAGGCTGGCGATTATGGTATGGCCAACTTGCGATTTATACTGTCGAACCTCGACAAATGGATTGGCGATGAGGATGGCGGCAAACGTAAGGCCGAACTATACAACGAGATTTTGCAGCAAGCCATGCGCTATGTGCGCCATGTTTTTGTAAACGTGCCAGGCATTTACCTGTACCAAACGAGCGAAAAGTCGGGCTTGCCACGCTATAAGGTTGTGCCCAAAGACCAGCAGAAGGCATCGGCACAATGGCTGTTGCGCCAAGCGCGCACATTCGCTACATTGGGAAACGACACGTTAGAGCGTAAACTGCCATACGGTGCTAATAAGCCGTTTAAGATATTGGCGCGCGATGTGCAATCGTTGGCCATGATGGCCAATGCCAAGTTGGCCATATCCTATTACTTGGACTCTACCTCGTATTCGCCGCTCGAATACATGGAAGATGTTTATGCCGACGTGTTTGGGAAAACCATTGCAGGCAACGAGCATCTTTCAACGGCCGACTTGTCCATGCAACGGCTTTATGTAGACTTGCTGCAATCGGGTGTGGCCGACATGAAACAGGCACCCAATGTGCACAATTTGCAGGCCGACAGCGTACAAACAGACCTTTCTGCATACCCTCTTCGCTCTGCTGGTGCACATCATTGGTGCGGCTCGCACGCTTGTTTCCCAACAACCGACGGGCAGACGGATAATGCCGCAACCGCTTTCCTTAACTTCGGCAATGCTTATGGCGAACCCGAACCCTTGTGGGGAACAACGGTTAACCGCACGTCCGAGTTCCAATTGTTTTATGCACAAAAGCTGCATAGCCTGTTGTTGTCGTGTATTCCAAAGGTTGGCTCTCCCGACTTAAAAGCGCATTACATGCTCCTTGAAAAGCGATTGAAGTCGTATTTGAAGTAAAAGCCTAGGCCACGGCCCAAAGTTTGTACCGATAGGGCGACTTAAAAATCGCCCTAAGCTAAGGGCAAAGTAAGTAATAGGCTTGTATCTTTGATGCTCCCCGATGTCTTATATATGCAGCGATGTTATCATTAGCAACGCTACGCATCAGGCATCGGGGAGTATTCGTATTGGTTTGGGCATGAATTACAAGCAATAAGAGGTGCATGGGCAAACCAACTGAAACACGAAGACGACGAGACACAGCCAACAATTGTTGGCGACAAGCGGTGCATGGGCAAACAGGTGTGTGAGAAATCTGTGTTAGGTGCTTGCTTTTTGTGTTTTTCTAGCTACTGACTTTGAGTTAAATTCGTTTTGAATGTTTTACAAAATACGTGTTGCTCGCCACTCCATTCTAGCGTAAACATTGTTCTAAATGCAAGATATTAGCTACTATTTTCGGCCTTGTATGTTTCTTTTGCACCCCATTTTGGGGTACATCATTTGCATTTAGCACCATTTTACCTTTCTATTTTGCTGCCGACTCGTAAATTTTCAAGCCCCAATTGCCGTTTTTAGCACCTAAAACCCTGCTTTTTAACAGCTATTTCGCCTTTTAGAGCCTTGTGTTTCATGGCACAAAGGGGTTTTATTTATACCATTGCTGTGGATATTTATGCTTTTCGTCACGCATTTAGTGCCATTTTACCTTGCGTTTTGCACCAAAACGCATTGCATTTAGCACCAAAACGCACTGCAATTAGCACCAAAACGCACTGCGTTTAGCACCAAAATACACTGCATTTAGCGGCATATTGCACTACATTTAGTCGCAAATAGCCCAAAAACAGGTGCAAACGGCGGTCTTTTCTAATAAAAATTCATTTTGCCGCATTCACATACTAACCCTATTTCGTACCAAAACCA
>ERZ773004.104-NODE-104-length-55025-cov-5.288921_pt1 | contig 55025 bp, 48 predicted proteins | sample MGYA00580667_ERZ773004 | MGnify/ENA primary metagenome ERZ773004 (study PRJEB29015, sample SAMEA2737963) | human oral metagenome | biome: human oral; feature: human-associated habitat; material: dental | place: China | collected 2123 ... | reverse complement strand
TGACGTACACACGACGAACTGTACAGGAGAACTTGGGTCGGCGAATATACGCTCGACACTTTCACGTATCTCCTGAGGCATTTTACCATGGTGAAATGCGACACCACGACGCAAAGTGCTTGCGAGGTAATAGTCCTTGTGAATGTAGCCTTTCACGTCATCAATTAATGTGTCGATCTGGACGTCATCTACAACATTTTTGCGAGCCGATAGGTTCATCGCAAATTCGGCGGACTTCATTGACCCATTGACATAGATGATAGACTTGCTGTTCCCGCTTTTTGAAAGAATGACATCAATAATGTCGTCTTGGACTGGAGGCACGTCGAGTTCAGACATTGTTCGCTGCATAGCAGAAACATAGTACTGTTTTCGATCAACGAGATCAATAAAGTAGCGCTGTTGAGCGACTGTCCGCTCTCGAGTTGCCATTGAGCCGTTGGTCGCTTTACCGAATAGTTGAAGAAATATGTCGGGATTGTCCAAACTTGGCGAAGCGAAAATTAATTTAGTAGCAAACCTTCGTATTACTTCTACGGTCGCATGATAATAAAGCGAACTTCTCGTATCGTGTTCAGCAATTATCTTCTGTGCCTCGTCAATGATAAGGTAGCTAATGTCTCGTACTGGGTTAGCCAGATAACGAAGCAGTCGTTCAGGTGTAAATACGAAGATTGTCCGCTTAAACTTGCGGCGTAGGAATTTAGGTAGCGACGGGTATACAGCCACATTCACTTTTGGGACATCACGAAGGAGCTGTCTAAGATCTGCCGCAGTCTGCGTGATAAGAGCCTTTGTGGGTACAAGAACAACAACACAGTGATCATCTAAGCTATCTTGTCGAGCAAGATCGTATAGTTTGTCCTTGATGATGAAAGACTTTCCAAGTGATGTTGGCCCAGAAAAGCTAAAGAAACCTTCGTCTAGCATTTTCTCTTTAATTGCATACTGCACATCTGTTAGGGTGCCATCGCCTTTACTTGTCCGCTGGATAACTTCTTTCGCAATGCGAGTTATACCGCGAGATAAAGGCAGAGCGTACTTGCTCTCTTCTCCATTCTTCTGAAGCGTCTTTAAGCCTGGAAAATTGCCGAGTTGTACAAGAACCGCCTCAGTTACCGCGAGAAGTCTACTTTGTTGACTATGATCAAGTCGATGAGTGGAGTCATACTCTCGAAGTAGGGTAACGATCACATAGGCAAGTTGTCGGTAATCTGACTCCTCAGAATGAGACAATACGTCAGCGTAGCGAAGGAGACCATTTAGTTCACCAGCATCAACTACTGACGAAGATCGACCCGTCAGGAATGTTTCAGCTACCGCCTGTTGAAGTTTACTGAGCACCGAGTTAAAATCTTTGCGGTGGACGATGACGTCGCCAAGCAAGTCCGCTGCGATACGTGTGTTCATTTTATGACCCTCGAATCTCCTCATAATTTGTTGCTTAGTCTTGAGGCAAGATTATATCTTACTTCCTCTATTCCTTGCGCAACGCCGTTAACGTTCTCTTTTAGGAAAGGTAGCGTATACATGTGGAAATGATGAGCTCCGAGGCCCCGGTGCGTTATCTCATCTTTTATTGTATCAATTTCTTTTGAGATTTCATCCTTGGCGAGATCGCGTATGTAGTTCTCTATTTGTGTGTCGTCATGATTCTCAAAAGGATAGTTTGTCACATCGATTTCGAATCCTACAAGTACTCCAAAAGCGTTCGATATTTTGGTTCCCGATGCAAGTGATTCTTGTGGGAGTAGGATCGATTCAAGAATTTTTATTTGATCAGAATCAAGAGCCTCCTTCAGGAGTTCCGATTCTGTTAACCATGTGTCATAGTTAAAACTGTCTTGCTTAACTTTGCCCATTGAGTCAAAGGATGCTTTAATCGCCCTTCTGGCGTCGGCGTACATTTTTGATTCACCGAATATGAGTTGATACTCGGCCGGTGCCGTTTCAAGGAGGTGTATTCCGTCCGAGCCATGCACATAGTGTTCTGAAGACGTCTTAAGCTCCATTTTCGATAAAACTTTCGGCGCGCCGAGATGCCCTTCTAAGAAAGAGTAGAGAAGAACTTCACCACCTTCTCCTGATTTAGCGTCGGGAGTTTTAAATTGTCCTTGTGCTTTCGTCACAAACTCGACTATCCGGCTTCTATCGTTCCATAGTTTATTGAGATTCTTTCGTGAGTATACGTATCCAAGCATGCCGTTTGCTAGTTCTTTGAACAGATCTTCTAGAATAAAACTTCCGTTTTTGACCCTAAGGATATGAAGGTGCAAGTTCGACCTCATATTGATTCGAAAGTCTATTGGTTCATAAAATAGTTTTAGAAAGCGTTCTCTATTTAAGAGCGAAAGTGAAAGGGGGTTGTTTGTCATTGAGTTCAATGTCTCCAAACAGATTGTATCATATTTGGTACGAGGAAATATGCTTCAATGGGGCCCTAGATTTAAGTTTGCGGCGACCTTTTGTGGCTGTAGGCCTTTCTCTCGTCTAGCCAGACTACGTGCTTCTGCTGAGATGGTTAGCACGACTGTGTGCGACCGCAGCATCAGCGCGACAACTTTGTCAGTATCCCATCGAGGGGTGGCGGCAGCGGTGGGCGGAGGGTCACGGTTGCGTTGCGAGGCTTCAAGCGGGACGTAACGCCAGCGCTCCCAACCACGGCGAAGACTCCACTCCGTCCAGCACAACGCCGCTCTCAGAAGTCCTTCAGTACTCAACTATTGTTGGAAGAGATGTCGACGCCCTACGCTTATCTCGAGATCAACTTGGTGCTTGGCTTCGGGTACGGCATGGACAGGAAGCCCCTACCTGTCTTTGGCTGCAACGTACTATCGTACTACTTGTCCGTGAGTGTGTTGCCATATTCGTGCCGTACTTCCGTAAAGAGAAGACTAGCTAATCCAAGAACTCCTATTGCGTACTGCCTTGCATCGTCACGTTCCGATACCCTGTGCCGTACTGCATTAGAGATCGCCTGTGTAAAACCGATCGCTAGACTACGCCAGCCTTCAGTCTCATTGCTTTGAGAACCAAGGCGCAGTTGGCCGTTATCGCCGAACACTTTCGCCATCAGTGACTTACCAACTAAGCGCTGACCGTTCTTGTCGGTTGGAGTGTCCGCCCACTCTCGGATCTTACTTTCCACAAATATTGACACTTGAGCCGGAACCTTATCCCATTCTTCTCGCTGAACAAGCGTCTTAACATGCTCCCATAGTTCTGGGTCGTAATCGGTAGGGACAGCCACTGAATCGTCGTTATTCGATTCAAGGCGAATCCTATAGATTGCCGTGTCAATAATGCTGCAACACTCTTCAATGCCGGATTTTCTCGCATTTATGTAGACGGAGTCATCGTCGACTGCGACCCATGCAGGGTAATAACTAACCGACTTCTGCTGTGTGACTAGATAGTCTTGGTCACCAAAATATCCACTAAGAACGACTCGAACTTTTCCGTCCCAAGTCGAAAGACCTCCGCTTTTGGGTGAGAAATTTAGGTGCTGCGCTTCTTCCTTGAGTAGCTCAAGTTCCTTAATGGCGAGGTTTGCTCTCATGAGCGTAGTGTAGCGTATCGCTTAAGAGGAGATGTCAATTGACAGGAAGCGTTGAGATAGATACCAATCTTGTTATCGGTAAATAGGATGCGGGGCCGCTGTTGTGACTGCGCTCCCTGTCAGGTGCAGGTAGAGGGGGCGAGGTTTCTCAGTGGGGCATGCCGACGATGAACACGCAGAGTGTACCAAGTACACCAAACACGATCAGTCCGAAATATCGGCGATATCTCGGTAGGGTTAATTCCTCTTGCTTTACTTGTTCCTCGTCTTTTAAGTCCGCCAGCGAGTTCATGAGGTGAGCAGCTTCCGCGCGCCAGTTCCTTTTCCCTAGACGAAGCATGCTTTCTGGCGGCGTGAAACTGACGAGGATTGAGCGCATTACGAGAGGCTTGGAGACATCTATCTGCTGTTTCACTCGAGCGCTGCTCGTCTTGTTCTTTGTGTCATTTATGATGTCTTCAACAACTTTTTTTAGTTCACTTTCTGAGTTTCTGTGGATACTTCCAAGACACATCGTAATTATGAGCGTTGCGACGAACTTACTGAACCAAAATCGCGGTTCGTCTTGGTTTGGGGATTCTTCCTTGAAGGCACGTATAAGCTCAACCGCGCAGTAGATGGTGGAAAATAATGCGACGTCGATAGCGGTTGATTCGAGGCGACCGAAAATGAAATACCGTAATACAAGGTCAATTATTACGACGCCCGCGATGATCGACAAGGGCAGATAGTTGAGATGAGCGATGAAGGTCATTATCTGACACCCCACTTATCGAGAGAGACTTTAATCCCAGTTCTTGAAGTAGGTCGGCGGAACGGATTGGTTTGACTCGATCTATGTTGCTCACTTGCCCCTTGTATATCGCAGAGACGACTACTTCGTCAACAGAGGGACCGCCATGTGTGCCACGATGGTAGCCAAACCGCCAACCCAGGCGAGGAACAGAACCAAAATGAGTATCATTATCGGCGAACAGCAAGATGTCAGCAGATCGCCCTTCGACGTACGATCGTGAATACTGATGCAAAAAGTCTGGGTACTTACCCATAAGAGGGACAGAAGGGATAGCCAATGTCGGAGCTTCTGCCGAGGTTAATGCCAATGGATCGGAGCCACTCCGTACTTCATATGTCAGCCCAGCTTCGCCGTTGTCATGCAATAAGCCATAGCCGTCATCAGAAAGCACGTGAGTGTCTGTTCCCTCGCGGTAACATGCAAGAGATATTTCAGGATTACTAGCAAGAAATTCAGTAATTTCTAGTGAATGGAGACTTTCGCTTTTGGGTAAGTAAACATAGGCCGATCCATCGCCACTTGTTCGGATGTTAACGCGGTTCTGGTCGATGTACCGTGAGTTAACAGAAGATGCGATATTGGCTCGCTTCATAACCTGTTTTAACGAGGTATGGTACTGAATAGGTCGGTGTCCGTGGTCTGGCGCAATCAATATAGAGGCATCATCCCACAATCCAGCATTCTTGAGGGTACATGCAAGTTTACCGAGTGCTCGCGATGTGCGTTTCATTTCTTCATAAACGCGTGGTGAGTCAGGACCTTCAAGATGAGAGAGCGAGTCGACGCGGGGTAGCCACGCGACCGAACGTGAGTATGGATTATCTACAATTAGTTGGCCGAGCTTATTCAGAATACGCTCTGGGTGCTGCGATAGGAAGGATGATTGAATTTCCGCTCCACGACGAACGACGCTTTGCACTGCAATCCGAGCCATACCAGCAGGCGCATCTTCCAAAAAGGTCGTAACCTCACTCGACAAGTCACGATTCACGTCAAATGGACCACGCAAGCTCAAATAATTACGGCAGCAACTGCAGTCTGCTGCTTGCCATCGATGGCCAGGAATATGGTGTTCGTCTTGGAATGAGCCGGTGAGAATCGACGCGTGAGAAGCAATACTCACCGAAGGAACGTTGGAGATAACATTCTCGAGGAGTGCTCCGGTGTCTGGCTGGAGGTAATGCTCTTGAATTTCAGGAAGTTCCCCGCGTTCAAGCAGATCTATGAATGTAGACTTTCGCCAGCCATCGGCAATGATGACGACTTCCGACCGCGACGGTTCAGTCGGTCGATACTCGCCTGCACCCATAGCAGCATTCACCTCCATGTATCATGAATAGTATTATAACTATATCGCTGGTTTATGTAAACTAACTCCACAACACGAACAACGCCCACCCTGGTAGGTGAGCGTTGTTCAACATCTGGAACCGCATCTCAGCCTGTTTCGACTGGGGTGGGTTCGGGTAAGAGCTTGTTGGTACGGATGAGAGGACTTGAACCTCCACGCCCCGCAGGGCACTAGCACCTGAAGCTAGCGCGTCTACCAATTCCGCCACATCCGCAGATATACGCACCGCAGGCTCTTACGCTGTATTGTATACGAATTTCGGCCTTGCGTAAAGGGTTTTGTGGTACAATCAGGTAAATAAACTATGGCGGGTCTGCCGCTATTTTACATTATATAAGGAGTAATGACATGACCTCTATCCATTCATCGTCTCAAAAATTCGATAAAGCAGATTGGATACAACAAAAAATCGAAGAAATCCGAGAACGGTGCGGCACTGCCAACTCGGGCGAAACTGAAGATGAGCAGCATGCTGAGGTGCGCCGACGGATGGTTGGGGCACTGGCCGCAATTGCCACGCGATCGAGCGAGGACCTTACGCTGGATACCGCAAGTCGCATGCTGTATGGTCTTGCTGTATCACCACGCACAGGGCAACCAGCGCATGGTGAGCTTACCGAAGATGATATCCGCACTATTCGCGAGGTCAGTGGCATGGCGCAGCAGTCCGTCGAAGAAAATAATACTGATACCATAGGAATAGCAGCATAGTATCACCAATGAATACTATAGAGTCCACCTCTGCATTAGCTGAAGCCGACCGTCGCAATGTGGTAGACCGCTATAAAGGGCTGCCTCACCAAGCGATCGTTGCCGATCTTGATGAGCATGGCTCGGCACTTCATATTGCGATTGATAATGTCGTGCGCGATTTCAATATGGGGTCGATCGTCCGCAGTGCCAATGCCTTTGGGGTGCGGCATATCCACATTATTGGCCGGCGGCAGTGGAATAAGCGCGGCGCAATGATGACAGACACGTATCTGCACGTGCACTATCACCAAACGGTTGAAGATTTCTTACAGGCTATTACTGGTCGGCCACTCATCGCGGTCGATAATGTTGCTGGTTCACAGCCACTTCACTCGGTCGCGCTGCCGCGTAGTGCCGTGCTTTTGTTTGGGGCAGAGGGGCCTGGTATTCGTCCCGAGCTGCTCGAGCGAGCCACGTCCATTATCGCGATCGAGCAATTTGGCAGTACGCGTAGCCTTAATGTCGGCGTAGCAGCGGGTATTGCGATGTATGCCTGGGTGCAGCAGCATCGGTTGTACTTGGATGAGAAGTGAGGTAGCATTTTACATAGATTGCACCGCTTAGATAGAGATCTACGGCCTATAATCTATCTTTCTTCAGCTATCGGGTAAGAGAAGGGCGGGCAGAGCAATATGCCGTTTGCAATCAGCGTGGAATGACGCTTTGTAGAGAGGTGAATCCGGCCAAGGGCTTGTTTTTCCATGCCGTTTATGCAAAAATAGCAGTAACTATGACAAAACTTTCATCGGAATCATATCGGGGGGCGCGGGATTGGTATCCGGAAGATCTTCGCGTGCGCAAATACATCTTTCAAACCTGGCGTCATGTCGCCAAGAGCTACGGCTACGAAGAATACGATGCACCACTGCTTGAGCCAGTTGAAGTGTATGCCGCCAAGAGTGGTGACGAATTAGTAAATGACCAGACATATCAGTTTATTGATCGTGGCGATCGACAGGTAGCGATCCGTCCTGAAATGACGCCGAGCGTAAGTCGGATGATTGCCAAGCACCGCCAAGAGATCGCCTATCCAGCGCGTTGGTTTAGTATTGCCCAGTTTATGCGCTATGAGCGACCACAACGGGGGCGAGAGCGTGAATTTTGGCAGATGAATGTCGATATCTTTGGTGTCGATAACATGCAGGCCGAGGCCGAGATCATCGCACTTGGTAGCCGTATCATGAAGGCCTTTGGCGCGACGGACGACATGTACACTATTCGCATCAACAATCGCCAGTTGATCAACCTTATGATGGCGCAGTTTCTCGAGCTCGATGCTGTGCAGGCTCAGCTGATGATCCGGCTGTTTGATCGTAAGAACAAGATTCCACCACAGGCCTTTCGCGACCAGGCGATTGAGATCTTTGGTGAGGCAGCAGCACCGGTCGGCTTACAACGGATTGCTCAGCTTTTGACGGCACGTACTATGGCCGATCTCCCCGAATCGATTCGCGATAGTGAGGCGGTGCGTGATGTGCAGCGGCTCTTTACACTACTTGAGCGTAGTGGTGTAACAAATGCCATTTTCGATATCACGCTCATGCGTGGACTAGATTATTACACGGGTACAGTGTTTGAGTTCTTCGACACGCATCCAGATAATAACCGTTCGCTCTTTGGTGGTGGGCGCTATGATGGCTTAGTAGGGATGTTTGGTGCTGAGCCTATTAGTGCAGTCGGCTTTGCACCAGGCCTATCAATGATGCAGCTCTTTCTCGAGGCGCATCAGCTGCTACCAGAGTTTAGCTCCACAACCGATATTTATATGATCGTCCTTGGCGGGGCAATGCGCGGTGCGCTCGAGCTAGCGGACGACCTGCGTGATGAGGACGTCAATGTGGAAGTCGATTTCACTGGCCGCAAACTAGACAAGCAGCTCAAGGCAGCAATCAAGAAACAGATCCCATATTTCCTCTTTGTTGGTGAGGATGAGCTGGAGAACGAGATTTACACCCTCAAGAATATTGCGACGAGCGAGGAGCAAAAGCTCAGTCTGGAGCGCGTCGTCAGTGCCGTTAAGGATTATCGTCGTCAGCCATCGCGCAGTGAAGATGATGACTTCGATTTATCGTAGTATCACCATGTGCATCTCTATGATAGCTATAGCTCATCTCTGTTAGCTTCTCGTTTTGCTCGTCTTGCGAAACAGCATATATACGCATACATACTTGGGTCTGTCGCATGCCTATTTCACACTGCCAGCAACATATGATACAATAACCAACTATGAAGACGACACTAGACCACCTATCAGACACCAAAGTACGCGCCACGATTACCGTCGGTGCAGACGAACTGGAGGCAGCTCGCCAGGTTGCTTTGCGTAAACTCGCCAAGACGACTAAAGTTGATGGTTTCCGCAAGGGTCATGCCCCGCTCGAGTTGGTTGCAAAGAATACCAATCCAGAACACCTCGCCGAGGAGACGCTTAACAACGCCCTGAGCAAAGCAGTTGCTGCAGCCTTCCTCGAGAGTGACGTGCAGGTGCTTGAACGCCCAGAGGTGGAGATTAAGAAGTTTGTGCCTGGTAGTGAGCTGGAGTTTACTGCTGAGGCAGAGGTTATGCCCACGATTACTCTCGGTGACTATAAGAAACTCAAGCTCAAGCCAGCGAAGATAACCGTTACGCCAGAAGAAGTAACGGAGATCCTTGACCGGATTCGCCACAGCATGGCTGAGCGTACGGACACTGATGAAGCAGCCCAGGACGGCGACGAGGTAACGATTGACTTTGTCGGTAAGCGCGATGGTACGCCTTTTGCTGGTGGCACCGGGAAAGATTATCCGCTTGTGCTCGGCAGCAAGTCATTCATTCCAGGTTTCGAAGAGGCATTGATTGGCCTCAAGGCTGATGAAACGAAGGCGGTTGAACTCACCTTTCCGAAGGACTACCATGCGAGCGAACTAGCTGGGCAGGCAGTCGTTTTTGATACGACCATTAAGAAGGTCAAGAAAGTGACACTGCCTGAGTTGACCGATGAGTTTGCTGCAAAGGTTGGGCCATTTACTTCTATTGAAGATCTCAAGAAAGATATCGAGAAGGAAATTACTGCGCAAAAGCAGCGTGAAGCAGATGACGAGCTACGCGACGTAGCCGTCAAGCAGTTGGCCGATGCCAGCACAGTAGCCATTCCAGAGGTATTGCGAGCCGACCAGCTTCGCTCGATCGAACAAGACTTAGTGCAAAACCTTGCTCACCGCGGTCGCACTCTTGAGCAGTACCTTGCCGAGAAGGAATATAAGGACAAAGACGAGTGGATTGAGAAGGAGGCTAAGCCAGCGGCCGATGAGCGCATTAAGGCTGGGCTTGTCCTGGCTGAGTTGAGCAAGGCCGAGAAGATCGAAGCCACAGCAGAGGAGCTACAAGAGCGCATCAGTGCCTTCAAGCAACAGTACGCCAATGATGCAACTATGGTGGCACGCTTTGATGAGCCAGAGGTGCAGCACGAGATTGCCAACCGCCTCTTGACAGAAAAGACGATCGACTGGCTGGTGGCGCAGAATACTAAGAAGTAGCAGATAATACAGCTCGCATAACGGAAATTAGCACTCTATATTGACGAGTGCTAATTTTCTCGTTACAATAGTACTATGATGAAACCGAATGATTACCTAGTGCCCAACGTCATCGTCCGCACGCGTGATGGCGAGCGTGGCTACGATATATACTCACGTTTGCTCGAGGATCGCATTATCTTCCTCGGCGAAGAAGTGACTGAGATGACAGCCAATGTCGTTGTCGCGCAGCTGCTCCATCTTGCCAATGAAAATCCAGACAAAGACATCCAACTCTATATCAATAGCCCTGGTGGCAGTGTGTATGACGGCCTCGCAATCTACGATACTATGCAATACATCGCGCCAGATGTGCAGACGATTGGTATTGGTCTGCAGGCAAGCATGGGTGCCTTCTTGCTTAGTAGCGGTGCGAAGGGTAAACGCTTTGTCTTGCCTAATGCTCGAGTGATGATCCACCAGCCTAGCAGTGGTACGCGCGGCAAAGTAACAGACCAAGAAATCAGTTTACGCGAGAGTATCGCCCTCAAGGAGCGACTGGCCACCATTATGGCGGACAACACTGGCCAAAAACTCGATAAAATCAAGGCTGACATGGAGCGTGACTACTGGCTGAGTGCCGCAGATGCCGTGGCGTATGGCCTGGCTGATGAAGTGATTGGCCAGCGCGCAAACGCAAAATAGCACGAGTAGCTGCTTTGTGCTATAGTAAGGCTATGACACAACATAGCGACCAGTCGACAACCCAGTCTACAAATGCTTCACCTCAAGCAAAAAAACCACGGCGCTTCCGTCCACGCCGTATGACTGTTGTTATGTTGGTAACGATCGTGTTGATTATTGTCTGTATGGCGACGCTTGCCTTTTTCTATCAGGCTAAGCGAGACACTAAGGAGCTCATGCGCACCCAAACTGTTATGGGGGATGTATTAGCGCGTGCGGCTGACTATTCATCAGGGAAGGCGATATCGTGGGATAACTTTGCAATGGGTAGCGTGTCTGGTGTTATTGCCACGCAGGCTGAGCGTGAGCAACTACTGGCAAAGAATCCATTCATCAATTGTCCAGGCCAGTGCGATGGTTGGTTGTCGGTGGCTGATGCTAAACGCCGAGATCAGACAATTGACGAAGGGTTCTCGCCATCACTGTCAACAGAGGGTGTGTTTCTACAGTATGTTCGTGAGGTGCTGCAAGATCCAAGCACAAAGTGTGCTCTTTGGAATCACGGACCAGTCCAAAAGTTGTGTATATCTCCCAAAACAGGGCGGTATATCTACAATGTCAGCGGGCATGCTCAAGGCTTGTATGAGTGAGAATAATTATACGTAGATTTTAGTATAGATTTTTGGAATTTCAAACAGAAAATGCTTGACGCACCAGCAGCTCATTCGCTATAATGAGATGTTAATGAAGGTTGTGTAATATGGGTTGGGTGCGGACTACGCCGGTGGCGTGGCGTTTTAGTGTGCGAAAACTTATATTGAGTAAAGCTTCGGTGCCACAACAAATGCACGAGTAGGGTTTGGAGTCCTTGCGCGTGTGGATAGATAACAATAATTCAAGAGGAGTTTACATGCCTACACCTACCACGGCAACAGCTGCTCCGTCGCGTGTGTTTTTTACCAGCAATGACACCGCGCTAGCAGTACCCGACTTGCTGGCTCACCAAGAAGAATCCTGGAAGGACTTCGTCGAGACGGGCCTGAGCGAAATTTTCGCAGAGCTCAACCCAATCGAAGACTACACTGGCCAGAAGCTTGAGCTGCGCTTTAAGGATTATGCCTTTGGTGAGCCCAAGCACACAGAGCAGTTTGCGAAAGAAAATAACCTGACTTTCGACGCACCACTGCAAGCCACCGTCGAGCTCATCAATAAGACGACTGGCGAAGTCAAGGAACAGAGCATCTACATGGGCGATTACCCTTGGATGACGGAGCGCGCAACGTTTATCATTAATGGAACAGAGCGCGTAGTGGTAAGCCAGCTGATTCGGAGTGCTGGTGTGCTGTTTAGTGCCGACCGCGTGGCAGGGCGCAACCTCTATGGCGCCAAGATGATCCCAGGCCGTGGAGCATGGCTCGAGTTTGAGACCAGTCCATCAGGTGCAATCTACGTGAAGATCGATCGCCGCCGCAAGATTGCAGCCACCACCTTGCTGCGTGCTCTTGGTATGAGCAAGGTGTCGGCCATTCGCGAGGCCTTTGCTGATATCGACACCGGTGAGATGAAATACATCGAAGCCACGCTCGAGAAGGATCCAGCGCACGGCATCAACGAAGCGCTGATTGAGGTCTATCGCCGCCTGCGCCCAGGTGATCTCGCTACGGTAGAGAACGCTCGTCAGATGATTGAGCGCATGTTCTTCGACTTTAAGCGTTTCGACTACAGCCGCGTTGGCCGCTACAAGATCAACCAGCGCTTAGGTGTTGATGTGCCCAATACGGCCGAATATCGCACATTGCAGATGAGTGATTTGATTGGTGTCTTGCGTGAAATTATTCGTCTTAACAACACACAAGAGCCAGCTGATGATATCGACTCGCTGAGCAATCGCCGTGTGAAGCTGGTTGGCGAGTTGGTGGCGCGCCAGTTCCGCGTTGGTATGCTCCGGATGCAGCGCAATGCAATGGACCGTATGAGCATGAGTGACCTTGAGACGGTTACGCCAAGCCAGCTGATTAATGCTCGCCCGGTAGTGGCAGCAGTGCGCGAGTTCTTCGCCAGTAGCCAGTTGAGCCAGCTACTTGATGAGGTGAACCCACTGTCGGAGCTGAGCCACAAGCGTCGCCTGAGCTCGATGGGGCCTGGTGGCTTGAGCCGCGAGCGGGCTGGCTTTGAAGTGCGCGATGCTCACCCCACCCACTATGGCCGGATTTGCTCAGTGGAGACACCAGAGGGTGCTAACATTGGTCTAGTACTTAACCTCGCTACCTACGCACGTATCAACGAATACGGCTTTATTGAGACACCATACCTCAAGGTAGTTGATGGCCGCGTGACTGATGAAATCGTCTACCTCGATGCCTCGCAAGAAGTAACTGAGGTGATTGCCGACGCTGGTGCTCGTCTCAATGAGGATGGCACCTTTGTACGCGATCGCGTCAGTGCGCGCAAGTTCCTCCAGCCAGGGCAGGTAGATACCAGCGAAGTTACTTTCATGGACGCTGCACACAAGCAGATCCTTGGGTCGACCGCGAGCCTCGTGCCATTTATCGAGAAGAACCGTATTGACCGCAGCTTGACTGGCTCTAACATGCAGCGCCAGGCAGTGCCGCTTTTGCAGCCAGAGTCGCCAACGGTTGGCACTGGTATTGAGCACGAGGTGGCGCGCAACTCGAGCCAGCTTGTGACGGCCGAGGCTGATGGCGAAGTGATTCGGGCTGATGGTGAAGCAGTCGAGGTGCGCTATGCTGATGGCGTCAAGCGCTACGACCTAATCCACTTTGCCAAGAGCAATGATGATCGTTGTATCAACCAAAAAGTCCGGGTTAGCCGCGGCCAAACTGTTGCGAAGGGTGACACTCTCATCGAGGGTGCGTCCATCGCCGATGGTGAGCTTGCCCTCGGTAAGGACTTACTGGTAGCCTTTATGCCGTGGGGTGGCTACAACATGGACGACGCAGTGATCTTGAGCCGCCGCTTGGTAGAAGATGATACCCTTACCAGCATCAACATCAAGGACTACACTGTCGAGGTGCGTGAGACAAAGCTTGGTCCAGAGATCGTGACACGCGATATTCCAAATGTGAGTGAGGATAGCCTTCGCCACTTGGATGAGAGCGGTATTGTACAGATTGGCTCTGAGGTCAAGGCAGGTGATGTCTTGGTTGGGAAGATTACGCCAAAGGGTGAGCAAGAGCTCAGCAGCGAGGAGCGCTTGCTGCGTGCAATCTTTGGTGAAAAGGCCAAGGATGTGCGCGACACCAGCCAGCGCATGAACAATGCTGGTGGCGGTAAAGTTGTTGGCGTCAAGGTGTTTAGCCGCGAGAATGGCCATGAGCTCAAGACGGGCGTATTGATGCAGATTCAGATCTTTGTTGCCCAATTGCGCAAGATCGGTGTGGGTGACAAGATAGCTGGTCGCCACGGCAACAAGGGTGTGTGTGCCCGCGTGATGGCAGTAGAGGATATGCCATACTTGGCTGATGGTACTCCCGTTGATGTGATTCTTAATCCCCTTGGTGTGCCAAGCCGTATGAATCTTGGCCAGCTCTTTGAGACGCACCTCGGCATGGCTGCACGAGCACTTGGCTATAAGGTTGCCACGCCACCATTCAATGGTGTGCCAGCCGATACCATCAAAGATGAGCTAGAAAAGGCTGGCATTGCGCGCGACGGCAAGAGTCAACTCTACGATGGCCTGAGCGGCGAGCCATTCGAGGAGCGTACAACGGTCGGCGTGATGCATATGATCAAACTCCACCACATGGTGAGCGACAAGATCCACGCCCGCAGCACCGGCCCATACACCATGGTGACTCAGCAGCCACTTGGTGGTAAGGCTCAAAATGGTGGTCAGCGCCTCGGAGAGATGGAGGTCTGGGCACTCGAAGCTTACGGTGCAGCAACTACTCTACAGGAGATGCTGACGATCAAATCAGACGACGTGTATGGCCGCGCCAAAGCCTACGAGGCAATCATCAAGGATGAGCCTATTGCCGGGCCAAAGCTGCCCGAGAGCTTTAACGTGCTTGTCAAGGAGCTGCAAGGTTTGGGTCTGCGTGTTGACCTGCTTGATGAGTCTGACGAGTCGGTCGATGCCGAGCATGTCATTGCTGCTGCGGGCCCTGCCGATAAAACCGTCCCATCTGACGAGAGCGATGACGAAGCAACCTATCTTGATGAATCCGACGGCATTGGCACGATCGCCGATGACAGCGGCATGTCCGTCCAAGATATTGACACAGTAGAAAACCTAAGCGAGGAGGAAGCCTAAGATGTCCCACGTGGTAACAGATCACGATATCGCCAATTTTGACGCGGTACGCTTGGCCGTCGCCAGCCCCGAGGATATCCTCAAGTGGAGCTACGGCGAAGTCACCAAGCCGGAGACGATCAACTATCGAACCCAGAAGCCTGAGCGTGATGGCCTGTTTTGTGAGCGAATTTTTGGCCCAGTCAAAGATATCAACCCACACGACAGCAAGCTCAAGGGTGTGCGCAGCCGCGAAGCTGCAGTAGATAAGAATGGTGAACTTGTCACCAAGTCGATCGTGCGTCGCGAGCGGATGGGGCACATTAGCCTAGCGACCCCTGTTGCGCACATTTGGTTTATGCGCGGCACGCCAAGTGCGATGAGCCTCTTGCTCGGCATTACGGTGCGCAATCTCGAGAAGATCGCCTACTTTGCTACCTATGTCATCCTCGACGTCGACGCTGAAACACGTGACGCTTATTTGACTGACCTTGAGGCTGAGACTGAGGCGGCACGGGCTGCCATCAAGATTCGCTTTCAGCGCGAAGCTGAAGCTGATGGGGCAGACGTGAAGGCTCTTGCCGAGCAGCAAACACGCGAATACGAAGAGCTCGAGGCAACCTACAGCCAAAAGAAAGCACAGCTCGAGAGTCTGCAAAAGCGCGCCCTTCTAAGCGATACCGACTACCGTAACCTCCCCGAAGAGTATGAAGAGCTCGTGAAGGTTGGTATGGGCGGTGATGCACTCAAGGCGCTACTTGATGATATCGACCTCGACACACTCATCGCTGATTTGCAAGAAGAAGCTGAAGGGGCACGCGGCCAACGCGAGAAGAAGCTACTGAAGCGCCTTAAGGTGCTCGAGGGTATGCAAGCGGCGGGCATTAAGCCATCAAGCCTGTGTATGACGGTCTTGCCAGTTATTCCACCAGACCTGCGGCCAATGGTAGCCCTGAGCGGTGGACGCTTTGCGACGAGTGACCTCAACGACCTCTACCGCCGCGTCATCAACCGTAATAACCGTCTCAAGAAGCTCATCGAGCTCAACGCACCAGAGGTAATTCAGCGCAACGAGAAGCGTATGCTGCAGGAAGCGGTCGATAGTCTGATCGACAACTCGGCTGCTCGTGGTGGCCGCGCCGTCAATGCAACTGGTGGACGCCGCCGCCTCAAGAGTATTAGCGATATGCTTAAGGGTAAGCAAGGGCGCTTCCGCCAGAACTTGCTGGGTAAGCGCGTCGACTACTCGGGCCGTTCGGTCATCGTGGTGGGTCCGAAGCTCAAGATCCACCAGTGTGGCTTGCCAAAGCAGATGGCAATTGAGCTCTTCAAGCCATTTGTCATCAGCTGGCTTATCAAGGGCGATTACGCCCACAACATCCGTAGTGCAACGCGCCTAATTGAGGCAGGCGAAGCGGTCGTGTGGGATGCATTGGATGAGGTAATCAAGGGCAAGTACGTTCTACTCAACCGTGCGCCATCACTGCACCGCCTGAGTATCCAAGCCTTCCAGCCAAAGCTGGTTGAAGGTAAAGCGATCCAGCTCCACCCGCTCGTCGCTAACGGCTTTAATGCCGACTACGATGGCGACCAGATGGCTGTCCACTTGCCGCTCAGCGCCGAGGCACAGGCCGAAGCGCGCGAGCTGATGAGCGCCGTCAATAACCTGCTGAAGCCTGCTGACGGCAGCCCTGTCCTCAGTATCGACCAGGACGTGGTGCTCGGCAACTACTACCTCACATATGAGAAGCCTTCGGCTCAGACCGATACTGTCGCCGTCTTTGCCGACAGCCGGGCTGCTGAGCTTGCCTACGACATGGGCAAGCTCCACCTACAGAGCCCGATCCGTATTCGAGCCAAGGGCGAGATCCGAACGACTACCCTAGGGCGTGTCTTCTTCAACGAAATCCTGCCAGAGGACTTCCCCTACAACAACAACGTCCAGACCAAGAAAGAGCTCAAGCGAGTGCTGGGCCAGATCTTCGAGCGCTATGGCGCTGCCGAGACTGCTATCACTGCCGACCGCATGAAGGGCTTGGCCTTCCGCTTTGCTACCACCGCTGCAGTGTCGACTGGTATGGAAGACTACCTCAGCTTCGACGAGATTGCCGACTTTGTGGCCGAGGGTGACGCACGTTCTGCTGCGATCTCGGAGCAGCTCGATCAAGGGCTCATTACCGAGGACGAGCGCTACACATTGACCGTCAATAACTGGCGCACCGTCGACCGCAAGGTAGAGGACTTCTTGCGCAGCCAATTGGCTCACATGGACACCTCTGTCGCAACGATGGTGAACTCTGGTGCTCGTGGTAGCGTCAACAACATTAAGCTGGCCAGTGCGATGATCGGTATCCAGGTGGATGCAGCTAACCGCGAGATTGAGCTGCCAGTCCGCAGTAACTTCAAGCGAGGGTTATCGAGCCTGGAGGCCTTCGTGGCAACACGTGGTGCTCGCAAGGGGCTTATCGATACCGCCCTCAAGACGGCCGACTCTGGCTATCTCACACGTCGCTTGGTCGATGTCTCGCAGGATGTCTTTACCGTTGAGGACGAAGAGGGTGACGACGATGGCTTCACCATCTACCGCAATGAGTCTGAGGAGACGATGATTGAGTTTGGTAACCGCTTGTTTGGCCGCTACACCGCCGAGGCAGTGCCGGGCCACCTCGACCGTGACCAGCTCATTACGCGTGAGATTGCCAACGCCATCGAGGCAGATCAGTCGATCGACCAAGTGCGCATCCAGTCTGTCCTCTCTACCAAGAACTTGCACGGTATTCCACGCAAGAGCTACGGGATCGACATGGCAACTGGCCAGCTGGTCGATGGTTCGCAGCCAGTTGGTGTTATTGCTGCCCAGTCGGTCGGTGAGCCAGGTACGCAGCTGACGCTCAACACCTTCCACAGCTCTGGTGTTGGTGGGTCAGACATCACCCAGGGTCTGCCGCGTGTCGAAGAGCTCTTTGAGGCGCGCAACCCGAAGGGTCAGGCCTACGTCACAGAGGTCGCTGGTTTGGTCGATATCTGGGAAGATGGCAAGAAGTACGTTGTGCAAGTCACACCACAAGCAGGCAAGGTAGAGCGCATGCCGCTCGATGGCCGCATGGTGATGGTGCAATCGGGCAGCAAGGTGAAGGTTGGCGACGTTATTGCATCCTTTGATGACGGCACGCAGCCACTTACTGCACCGTTTGATGGAGTGGTTGAGTCTGCTGGTGATTCGCTTGTCCTCACAGGCAACGCGACAGCACCAGTCCGCTACGAGATTCCTGGCACGATGTACCTCGTCGTTAAGCCGGGCGATATGGTCGAGCCAGGTGATCGCCTGACACTTGGTTCGCTCAACCTGCACGACCTCATGCGCCTTAAGGGCACAGAGGCAACCCAGCGCTACATTATCAACGAAGTACTTCGTATCTATGCTGCGCAGGGCCAGGATGTGGCTGGCAAGCACCTTGAGATCATCGTCCGGCAGATGTTCAGCCGGGTGCAGATCGATGATCCAGGCGACAGCACCTTCGTCATGGGTGACATCATCTCCAAGGCATCAGTGGTTGATGCCAACAAGGAGCTCGTTGCCCAGGGCAAGACGCCAGCCCAGTATGCACAGCTGCTGCTTGGTATCACCAAGGTGAGTATCTGGAGTGATAGCTGGCTGTCTGCTGCGTCGTTCCAAGACACGACTCGCGTGCTGATCAACGCTGCCACTAGCGGCCGCGCCGACCACCTCAAGGGTCTTAAGGAGAACGTCATCATCGGCAACAAAGTGCCGGTCGGTACGGGTGCACACCCCCTGCCACTCGAGGAAAATGACTCTCCGGAGGATGAGTTTGTCGCCGAAGCCCAGGCTGAAGAGGCTGAGCCAGAAGTGACAATTGCTACTGATGAGCTGTAGGAAATAGCTGTCTCTATAGCAGAAGAGCCCCACTTGAGAGAGTGGGGTTCTTTTTGTATAGCAGTAATGCTCTGATGCTAAGTGACTATGGTTAAAAGATTACGTATAATCACTAACGTGTGTCAATACGCGGGTTGCTGCCTGGACTCCGCTTACTGCAGCACCCTCGAGGTGGGGCGCTTTCATATAGTCTCCGGCCAGAAAGACACCTGGTGGGAGTCCATCTTCAAATCGTGCAGCAGTTGTTCGCGTAACGCTGCCGACATCAAATACTGGAATTGCAGTATCCCATCGCACGACGTCTACCACCTCACCACGACGCACAGCGTCAGCTACGGATGGCAAGTTCATTCTAGTCAGCTGGTTGACAAGTTCTCGCTGGAGATGCTGCTGTTCTAGGCTACCTTCCGCCCGCCAATAGAATCGAATATATGCATGCTTACTCTTTGCCTGAATTACTTTAATTGCGACAAGTGGTGTGACATATTCACTTGAAATGACAATCGTTCGATTTCCAACACCAAGGTCGTCAGAAACGGACGTTTTAATTATGCCGACTGTGACTGAACTATAATCAATTGCGTTCAGACTTTTGCTGCAATGCAGACCGCCGCCTGTCAGGATACGAATTGCATCTTGTGCAGGTGATGCGACAACAACAGATTTAGCGCTAAATGTACCTTGTGATGTATCGACCCGATAGAGGTGGTGGCTTTCAGCACGGACTGCATCAACCTGTGTATTTAATACATGAGGTACCTTATCGCCGATTGCGGATGGCAGACTACTCATTCCAGAAGGTAGACGATAGAAATGCCGGTCTTCCATGACGCCCTTAATAATTGGAGGCACCAGTCCGCGTGATGTATGTGCACAATCCCAGAAGAATAGTGCGCGCACCATTGGCTCGAGCACATTTTGGTAGGCCTCTTTCCCAAACGCCTTTTCTCCCCATGTTACAACGGTTTCATTATCAAATCGTTTTAATTCGCGTGTAATAGCTGGTGTTGTCAGCCGCTTTGCATCAAAGAGCATAGAAACGACTCCGCGTAGTGCGCGTAACTTGCCAGCGCGAGATAACGACGGCGAGGCTTTGAGCGCGCTCAACGGCCAAATTGGGCCAAGCGGCTTCGTAGGACGATAGAGCCATGTCTCTTGGCTGTCCTTCTGAGAGGAAGCATCCATACCGCAATCTTTGACGAGTTTGTGGGCAGTCTCATAAAAACCAGCAAGAAATGATGCACCGGTTTCGATAGTGACATCTTCATCATAGAAAGATCGTATACGTCCGCCAAGACGATCATTCTTTTCGAGTACTTTGACATGCAACCCATTATCTGTGAGATGTGCTGCGCAGGTTAATCCTGCCATGCCTCCGCCGATGATGATGCAGTCGTACATTGTGTTCATATATTTATGATATCACTAAGTTAAAATAAGTTAGTGTAGTGTCAGCTATATGTGCGATCAACACACTACTGATACTTCGGCATTTCTACCGTCACTACTTCGCCTTTGCTGAGGTCGCGGCATTTGTCGCCTTCGTAGACTTGCCGTAGGTCGACTTTCTTGGCGTTGCGGAGCTGGACTTTGTAGACATCGCACGTGAGTATATCGTTTTGGCGGATCTGGAAGAATACCCAGCGCCCATCGCTCGATTGATAAAACAGCGCTGTTCCTTGCGAATTAAAGAGATGCGACTCGGGTTGTACACCACCTAGCGGTATCTCTGCCAAGCGATAGCCAGCAAGCTTGCTCTCGCGCACCGTCATTGTGCCGACAATACCGACGTTGTAACTCGAGCTTGCAGCGGGCGAGTAGGCATTATAGAGAGGAGCTTGTTGCTTGGCAAGATCTTTGTAGTCGGCGGCGTCGAGACATTTGAACTCAACAAAGCGGGTTTCTTTGTTCTTCGGGTCGTTTGGGTCAAGTGGGGTGTTGCTAATCTGGCAGGTTACGTCGCCATTGCTCCGTGTAAAGTCTGCGAGGTATGGGCCATCTTTGTCGCCATCTTGCACGACATAGCGCGTGAATTGGTCGTAGTCGAGCATGTGCTCCAGAGCAGTAACATTGCGCTTGGCTTCGGTCTTGGGCAGGGTGGCGGCAGCACTCTTGGTTTTGCTTGGATCAGTAGCGATAGAATAAAAGCGAGAGCCTTTGGCCTTGACCGGTGTTGACAGTGATGATTTAACGGCTTCTGTGCCCTTAAAGTACTTCTTGGCACGCTCGAGCGTTTTTGCGGCGGTGAGCTGCTCGCGTGGGCCAGTCTTTGCCTCGGTGTGCTGCTCGGTGCTTTCGGCTTTGTGTGGCCGAGTTGCGAGATAAATAACCCCTGCTGCGATGGCAATAACCGCCAAACCAGCCAAAGCAAAGCGAATCGCTAGCCCGCGCGGCGTCAAGCGTGAGTGCCGGTACTGAGGTGAAGGGGATGATCCACGTGGTTGCATAGTGCCATTATACACTGCCAGCTAGGTTAGCAGCAATGGCTCTTGCGCAAACGTACTGCACTTCGTATAATGCAAAGCATGAGCGCTATGAAGAATCGGTTGACGCAAAAAAAACAGATTGGCTACACTGTGGTAGAGCTGCTAGTTGTGATCGTTATTATCGCCATCCTTGCTACGTTGACACTCGTCTCGTATCAACGTATCCAAGCCGGTGCACAGGGGCGGACTCGCGTGGCTGACCTCACAGCAATGCGTCAAGCGCTTGATCGCTACTATACCAAAAATGGTGCATACCCGGTTGCCCAGACTGCTGGTAGTACCACCCCCACCTACCAGCGCCGCGATAGCGCCACATTCTTGCGTCAATTAGTACCGACCTACATTACCACGCTTCCCAGCGTCACTCAGGGTAGTACCACTGATGCAACCAGCAACACCTACCTATATGTCACCAATGCTCAGCAAACCGAATATAAGCTACTTTATATCAACACAAGCGGCTTACCACCAGGTGAGTACGATGCTGTGCCTCAAGCAATGCGCACCACCGCGCCAGACCGCTACGGGGTGTGGTCAAAAAACGGCGAACGGCTCCCTGGCTAGCAGGAGTAGATGGACTCATCAGGGGTGATAATTACTCTACCGCCCACACCCAATCCATGCTATAATCAATCGTTGAGAGTTGTATTACTCATGCTAAAAAACACGTAAGGAGAGAAGGAGCCCCCTATGGCAACCCCCAAGAATGTCCCTCTGAAGGACTTTCGTAACATTGGTATTATTGCCCATATCGACGCCGGTAAGACGACGACGACAGAAGGTATTTTGTACCGCACCGGTATCAACCACAAGATTGGCGAAGTGAAAGGCGATGGTGACGGTGCTACCACCGACTGGATGAGCCAAGAAAAAGAGCGTGGTATTACTATTACTTCTGCAGCGGTGACCTGCTTCTGGAAGGGTCACAAGATTAACATCATTGATACCCCTGGGCACATCGACTTTACCGCTGAGGTGGAGCGCAGCCTGCGGGTGCTCGACGGCGCAGTGACCGTCTTTGATGGCAAGATGGGGGTAGAAGCCCAGAGTGAGACCGTATGGCGCCAGGCCAACAAATACGGTGTGCCACGTATCTGCTTCGTGAACAAGATCAACCAGACTGGTGGTGACTTCTACAAGTCGATCGAGTCAATCCATAATCGCCTCAGCAAGCAGGCCTTCCCAATCCACCTGCCAATTGGCTTTGAGAAGGATGTCTGTGGTGTGGTTGATCTTATCGATATGAAGGCCTACACCTATGATGACTACACCGACCACGAGCTTAAAGTGGGTGAGATCCCAGCTGATATGCTCGACAAGGCAAAGCGGGCTCGCAGCCTGCTCGTTGAGAACGCTGTTGAGGCCGATGACGACCTGATGATGAAGTTCCTCGACGAAGGTGAGGATGCCATTACTATTGACGAGCTCAAGGCAGCGCTACGTCAACGTGTCTTGGCTGGTGACTTCTTCTTGGTGACAGGTGGCGATGGCCGCGGTGTGATCGTCGAGAAGGTGCTTGACCTGATGGTAGATTACCTGCCAAGCCCGCTTGATGTTGACGAAATCTGGGGTAAGAACCCCAAGACTGGCGACGAAGTAAGCCGCCAGCCCGATGACAAGCAGCCAATGACCGCACTAGCCTTCAAGCTGGCTGCCGACCCATTTGTTGGTAAGTTAATCTTCATCCGTGTCTACAGTGGTCGCTTGACTGCCGGTAGCTACGTTCTTAACACAACGACAGGTGAGAAGGAGCGTGTGGGGCGCATCGTCCGGATGCATGCCGATAAGCGTGAAGAGATCGACAGCGTGGGCGCTGGTGACATTGCTGCTGTGGTGGGCCTGAAGGGCACCTTTACGGGCCATACCCTGTGCGATCAAGCGCATCCGATTGCTCTTGAGGCAATTAGCTTCCCCGAGCCACCGGTGTCGATCGCGGTGGAGCCCAAGACTAAGGCCGACCAGGAAAAGATGGGTATTGCCTTGCAGCGCCTGGCTGAAGAAGACCCAACCTTCCGCGTCTACACCGATGAAGAGACAGGCCAGACTATCATGAGCGGTATGGGTGAGCTTCACCTAGAGATTTTGATCGACCGCATGAAGCGCGAGTTCAACGTTGAGGCCAATGTTGGTGAGCCGCAAGTCGCCTACCGCGAGACTATCAAGGGCACGGCTGAGGCGCAGGGTAAGCATGCCAAGCAGTCTGGTGGTCGTGGCCAATACGGTGATGTCTGGGTGCGCTTTGAGCCGAACGAGCCAGGCAAGGGCTACGAATTCTTCGATGAAATTAAGGGTGGTGTGGTGCCACAAGAGTACCGCCCAGCTGTGCAGAAGGGTATTAAGGAGACACTCGATGGTGGTGTGATTGCTGGTTACCCAGTTGTTGACGTCAAGGCAACCTTGTACGACGGAAGTTACCACGATGTCGACTCAAGCGAGCTCGCCTTCAATCTGGCTGCTCACCTGGCTGCCCGCGAAGGTATCAAAAAGGCCAACCCAGTCTTGCTTGAGCCAGTGATGAAGGTTGAGGTGACAACACCTGAGGAGTTCATGGGTGACATCATTGGCGACCTCAATAGCCGCCGGGGCCGCATTGAGGCAATGGAAGACTTGATGGGCGGCGCGAAGCTCGTGAAGGCTATTGTGCCACTGGCAAACATGTTTGGCTACACCAGCGACATCCGCTCGATGTCGCAGGGCCGAGCTGCTAGCACGATGGAACTTGCTCACTATGAGGAAGTTCCGCCAAACGTCGCGCAGGAGATTATCGAGAAGCGCAGTAAGTAAGCCTACTTGTATCATCTCTATTAAAACACCTCTATTACAGGGGTGTTTTATTATCTTGTCTCAGCGCGAGGAATGGTGAATAGTGCGCAAAAGCCGACATGTATGCCGGCTTTTGTTGGCGCAAGGCTATGGTTTGTACTACTTTTTCGTTTTCTTGTCGTGCTTGGTTATTTTCTTGACGGCAATTTTTTGCGGCGCAGGTAGTGGCTTCAGTGGTACCGTTACCCTCAAGATGCCGTCCTCCAGATGGGCCTTAATCTGCTCAACATCGCTACCATCTGGTACCTGTACACGACGGCAGAAACTTGTGCTGCTCTCACGAACGACGTAGTTGCGCTGTTTATCCTCGGTTTTTTCGTGCCGTTCGCCGCGGATGACGAGCGCACCATTGTCAAGGCTTACATCGAGGTCTTCCTCGGCAAAGTTTGGCACGTGCGCTTCAACAACCAGTGTATTATCCACTGTGTAGACATCGGCTGTGACAGCTTGGCTGAGTGTCGTGGTAAAGGGATTGTCAAACAGCTGCCGCTGCAATGCGCGCAATTCCTCAAATGGATTGTATTTTGTAAGACTACTCATAGGGTGCCTCCTTATGTGTTGCTTTTGTATTCTTATCATAACGCGGTAAATAGAACAATACAAGTACTTGCATCCGTCTAGCAAAGCGCTTATACTTATATGCATGGCACAATCGACTCGTCGGCAACGCAGACTGACACGGCTTACATGGCTGAGTTTCGCTGCTATGGTAGTAATTTTGTTAGGGTATATGTATTGGGATGTCGAGCTGAGCCCAGCAGCCTCTACCACCAAGACTGCCGGCAGTGGTCTGGAAAAAACACTCGTGTTGGGCACCGATCCTGGCTTTAAGCCGTTTGAATATAAGCAGGGACAGGAGATCGTTGGCTTTGATATTGACCTTGTGCGGGAGATTGCTAAGGACACAAACCGTTCGTTACAAATTGAGGAGATCGCCTTTGATGGCCTCTTGCCAGCACTGCAGGCTGGGCGAATCGACCTCATTGCAGCTGGTATGACTGTCACGCCAGATCGGCGTAAGAATGCTGAGTTTTCGCACACGTACTATACTGCAGCACAAAAGATAATTGTGCCAAAGACTGGCTCAACAATTGCCACCAGTGATGACCTCATTGGCAGGAGAATTGGCGTACAGCTTGGCACTACAGCCGATACACTGGCACACAAGATTCGTGGGGCGCACGTGGTACAACTCCAATCGACAGCTAGTGTCGTGCAAGAGCTCAGCAGTCGGCGGATCGACGCTGCCATTATGGATGATGGGCCAGCTCAGCAATACCTCGCCACGAACCCGCAGCTCGTTGCCTTACCGCGCAACCTCTCGCACGAGGATTACGCCATCGCTATCAAAAAGGGTAATAGCAAACTGCTCGCTGAGGTAAACGCTAGCATTGCCGCAATGAAGCGTGATGGCCGCTACGATAAGCTCATCAAAAAACACTTCGGAGTGGTCCGGCCATGAATGTGTGGGATATCCTTTTTGGCGACGAGCGCTATCTTTTCTTGTGGCGCGGCCTAGAAGTGACCATCCTGCTCACCGTCTTCTCGACAATCATTGGGCTCGTGATTGGCCTGGTTGTCGCTCTGATGCAGCAGTCTGCTTGGCAACCATTTCGCACATGCAAACTACATCGCCTCCAGCGCTGGCGGCCATGGATGAGCTTGGCTCATGCCTATACCACGGTCATTCGCGGCACACCTGCTTTGGTGCAGCTACTCATTATGTATTACGTGGTGTTTGGCTCGTACCGTGGGGTGCCAAAACTGTGGATTGCAAGCCTTGCCTTTGGTATCAACAGTGGTGCGTATATTGCTGAGATTATTCGCGGCGGGATCGAAAGTATCGACAACGGACAAGTCGAAGCGGCGCGCTCGCTTGGCTTGAGTCGCTGGCAAACCATGCGTTATATCATCCTGCCTCAAGCGCTCAAGCAGTCATTGCCGTCACTGATCAGCGAAGGGATTTCGCTCCTCAAGGAGACATCAGTTGTTGGTTGGATTGGTATGAATGATCTGATGCGCGGTGCTGATAATATCCGCTTCCAAACGGCCACCGCCTTTGAATCGCTCTTTGCCGCTGCAATGATTTACCTTGCCCTCACCACGCTATTTACGTGGGTAATGAATCGAGTAGAGAGGAGGCTTAAAGCGCATGATTAATATCAAGCAGCTCCGCAAGCACTATGGCAATAATTATGTCTTGCGCGGCATTGACCTGACAATCAAGCGGGGAGAGGTTGTCGTTCTCTTGGGCTCGAGTGGTGGTGGCAAAAGCACGCTGCTTCGCTGTATTAATATGATTGAGACGCCGACAAGCGGGGAAGTATGGGTTGATGGTATTGATATGACCAATCCAGCGACCGACCTCAACAAAGCCCGGACTGAGCTTGGCATGGTTTTTCAACAGTTTAACCTCTTTCCGCATATGACCGTACTCGAAAATATCATGCTTGCACCACTTAAGGTGCGCAAACTATCAAGAGCCAAAGCTAAGCGTCAGGCGCTTCAAATGCTCGATCTGGTTGGCCTTCGCACCAAAGCCCAAGAATACCCAAGTCATCTCTCGGGTGGGCAAAAGCAGCGGGTAGCGATTGCTCGTGCCTTGGCAATGCAGCCAAAAGTTTTACTCTTTGATGAGCCAACGAGTGCGCTTGACCCTGAGATGGTCGACGAGGTACTAGCGGTTATTAAGAACCTTGCCGAAACAGGGATCACAATGATCGTCGTCACACACGAGATGTCATTTGCGCGCGATGTCGCATCGCGGATTGTCTTCCTTGACGGGGGTAAGATTATTGAAGATGGTACACCAGCGCAGGTCATTAATCACTCCACACAACCAAAGGTCCGCACCTTCTTCGCTGCACTCAATAATAATTGATACATCCCTCTGTGTTATAATGCCCTCAAGGAGGAATACTATGTCAGATACAATGCAGCAATTCAAAAAACTCTTTGCCGGGAGCGGCGTCGACTACGTAGAATGCGAAGTCGTTAATGCAACACAGCACTATCTACAGTTACGCGAGCAGGGTAAGCACGAGGGCTTCACGCCGGTGATTGTGACGCTCGATGACCTTATCCTAGATGAGATAGCAGAAGGCCTAGAGAACGCTGGCGTCCAGACAGTCCCCGAGCTTGTGCGACGCACCATGGAAGCATCCCAGGCAATTGATGTACCAGCCTTCTTTGCTCAAGTTGCGCAGGAGCTGCCAGCTGAAACAGTGAAAAAGGATCAGCAGATCTCTACTGTGGATGACTATTTTGCGCCGGGTTTCTCGGCGTCGCCTGATGACGATGACCCTACTACAGTCGACTTCATCAGCCCATTCCAGGCAGGTAGCGACGATCCGGTTATTATTATCAAACTACCAACCACTGCGCCGTATGAAGCACTAGCCTACCTCTGTATGGGTGGCTGGAATGATTGTCCCGAGCCAGCTATACAGGTGGCGGTATCGCGCTATTGGTATGAGAAGTACGGTGCTGTGCCTGCCGCTATCAGCCATGATACTGTTGAGTATTACGTCGAGCGTCCACCGCAGACCGATGCTGATGCTAAGGCAGTTGCCGTTGAGCTCTTCTATTTTTCATATGGCGACGCAGTCTATCAAGGGTCTGAGACCTTTGAAGCTTTGGCAAACCAGGTATATAGCAGTCGACAGTGGTATGTTTGGTGGGACTAGCTACTTTACTTTTTTGCCACCGCACCCTATAATAAATCCTAACGCGCGACGCGTTTTGTCGTAGTGTCTCTACTCCGGCAAGTAGCTCGCGTCGTACCAAATATTAACATAAGTAAGGAGTACTTACCTACATGGCAGATTTCGATCGAAGTAAGCCACACATTAACGTTGGTACTATGGGTCACGTCGACCACGGTAAAACAACGTTAACGGCTGCCATCACTCACGTGTTGGCAAAGCGTCTTCCAAGCGATGTAAACAAGCCTCGCAACTACGAAGACATCGACAACGCTCCTGAGGAGAAGCAACGCGGTATTACCATCGCCAGCTCCCACCAGGAATACGAGTCGGAGAAGCGCCACTACGCGCACGTTGACATGCCAGGTCACGCCGACTACGTCAAGAACATGATTACTGGTGCCGCTCAGATTGACGGTGCTGTGCTAGTGGTTGCCGCCAACGACGGTCCATTGCCACAGACACGCGAGCACGTGCTGCTTGCTCACCAGGTTGGCGTGCCAAAGATCGTCGTCTTCCTCAACAAGATGGACTTGGCCGACCCAGAGTTGGTTGAGTTGGTTGAGATGGACGTCCGCGAGCTGCTCACCAAGAACGGCTACGATGGTGACAACGCACCAATCATCAAGGGTTCTGCTACCAAGGCGCTCGAGGGCGACACCGAGGCAGAAGACGCCGTGATGGAGCTGGTGGCTGCTATGGACGACTACTTCGAGTTGCCTCAGCGCGACCTCGACAAGCCATTCTTGATGCCAATCGAGGATGTCTTCTCGATCAAGGGTCGTGGTACGGTTGCAACCGGTCGTATCGAGCAGGGTGTCATCAAGATCAACGACCCAGTAGAGATTGTTGGTCTTAAGCCAACTCAGACCTCTGTTGTGACTGGTGTCGAAGCCTTCAAGAAGAGCCTCGACCAAGGTCAGGCAGGCGACAACGCTGGTTTGTTGCTACGCGGTATCGAGCGCACCCAGATCGAGCGCGGTCAGGTGATTGTTGCTCCAGGCACACTCACCCCACACACCGAGTTTGAGGCGGAAGTCTATATCCTCAAGAAGGAAGAGGGTGGCCGCCACACACCATTTAGCAAGGGCTACAAACCACAGTTCTACTTCCGCACAACGGATGTGACTGGTGAGATTGAGCTCCCTGCCGACAAGGAAATGGTGATGCCAGGCGACCAAGTAACCTTCAAGGTGACCTTGAACGCCCCAATTGCTATGGACAAGGGTCAAGACTTCGCGATCCGCGAAGGTGGCCGTACAGTCGGTGCTGGTGTTGTGACCAACATCGTCAAGTAGTTTGCAAAAGTACTCGCAAACTCACAAAATACCTCCCACAGTGGAGGTATTTTTGTTTTTTGCACAAAAGATGGTATGATACTGCTATGAAATACACTATCACGAAGCATACCACCACGCAGGGTTTGCCTGTCTGGCTGGTCGACACTCCTGACGCAACAACGATTCAAACTACCATTGCCGCGCGGGCAGGGTATGAGTACGTTGGTGACGCTCGCATCTACGAAGCACCACGTATCGTCCAGCACATCTTGACCCAAACCATGAATGATAACCACATTGGCGCGTCGGCGTGTATCTACCAAGATCGGCTGCAGCATTTTGTGGCTTATTCACTTCAGACAGAGAGCGCACCGCAGTTTGCTACAAAGCTGGGTCACATGATACATAGCCTCTACCAAACACGTATCACACGTAATGCCTTCCAGACTGCTAAAAAGCGCACACTTGCCGAGCTTGCTAAGGAAGAGCATGATATTGATGCTACACTGATGAGCGACAATCAGCATCAGATGTTTGGACGACCAAAGCTCGCACAGCGCACTCAATCAGCAACTGATATATCACTAAGAGATGTGCAGCGATTTTATGGGATGTTTTATACACTAGCTAACAGTGACATTGTTATCACTGCTAATATGCACGCGCCTGATTGGGATGAGACGGTAATTCTGCAGGCGATTGAGCAGGCTTGTGATGGTGCTGTGGTTGGGCAGCGATTTCCGCTCTATCAAATGAGCTATCTTAAGACGATGACCCAACAAGATCGCTATGGGACAATTATTGTGCCGCAACTCTCAGCCAAACATTTTCAGTTTAATGGCGTGTTGCATACGATCGGCTTTCACGGGTTTCGTCTCAACTTTGCGCAAGATCCACTGATGGAGATAAGCGCTCGGATGCTTGCAGAATGTATATTAGTGCTGTTTACTATGCCCAATCGATTGGGTGACTCTTTCAAAGATCACCCCTTATATCAAGCACGGTGTGCTGCAAAATACTGCACAATATTTAATGAGAATGATATGGCTGTCCGCGAAACTGGCCAATCATATCGCTTTATTATTCATTACATCGTCGAAGACAGTGATATGCCGCTGTTTGAGGAAAAACTATGGCAGGGGCTACAAAAGCTTGCAAACGAGGGAGTACCACCCGAGGTATTTGAGATTGCTCAACAAGCAGTATCATGGCGGATCGACAATGAGACAAAGGCAGAGCGCTTTCATCAGTGGGTGACTCGACAAATTATTAAACGGTTTAAGGACGAAAACCCTGTAGTGAGCTACGATGACATCGTTCGTGCATGCTGGGAAATACGACCAGAGACTGTGACACTTGCTGCAAAAACCGCATTGCTTAAGAACTGGGTATTTAACACTCACATGACGATTGAGAATGACTGCCAATCTATCGCTCAAACAATCTACGATGCTATGGAGCCAGTATTAATTACGCTTGATGATATCCCAGGCAGGCTATCAGCAGAGGAGTTTGAGCAGGTAGCATAAATAAAGGATAAATAAAAATTAAAAAGAGTGATAGTTGTTATCACTCTTTTTCAATTACTTATAGCAAACGCTACATCCGGATTTCGACATCCACGCCAGCTGGCAAGCTGAGGTTGTGAAGGTTGTCTATTGTCTTGGGTGTAGCATTGGTGATGTCAATCAAGCGCTTGTGGACACGCATCTCGAATGTCTCACCGCCAGTCTTGTATACGTGCGGGCTTTTTACTACTGTGTAGCTGCTGCGCCGCGTTGGTAGTGGCACAGGACCTGCGACGTTTGCGCCAGTGCGCAGGGCAGTGTCGATAATTTGCTTGGCTGATTGGTCGATCACCTTGTGGTCGTATGCCTTGAGGCGAATCCGAATCTTGAGCCCTTGGTTGTTTTGAGCCATTGCTCCTCCTTTTATGTGCAACTCTGTAACTTTAGCAAGATCGAAACAAGCTAAATTATCAGAGTAAATTAATAATACATCTAGCATTATATCATGAGAATATACATCGTGCGCTATTTGTTATGAGCTGCCGTTAGTCTGTATCCGAACATCAGCTACAAAAGCACGAATCTCTCGCATATTTTTGAGCTTAAAGCCGGATTGACAACTGGCTCTTTTACTTCTGGAGCAATTCGTGTATACTGTACTAGATATAGCGTTATAGTAGTTAGTGGCAAAAGGGACAATATATGAACTGGAAGATTATTCTTCGATCGCTCAAAAATAAAGACATGCAAAAACGCCTTGGTATCGTGCTTGGGCTCATCGTCGCCTATCGTTTCTTGGCGCACGTGCCAGTGCCGTTGGCCGAACCAAGCCGACTCAAGGATATTATCCAGAATGTCGTATCGGCGAGTGACTTTGGTGGCTTCTTAAACATCCTGACTGGTGGAGCGTTAGCCCAGCTGTCTATCGTTTTGATCGGCCTTGGGCCGTTTATTAACGCCAGCATTATTACCCAGCTCCTTACCAAAGCCATCCCAAGCCTTGAGGAGATGCACAAAGATGGTGAGTCGGGCCGACGCAAGATCAATCAGTGGACGCGTATCGCTAGTGTGCCGCTGGCGATTGCTCAATCGATCGGTATCATCTACTTTTTGCGTCAATCGGTCCTGGCTGGGAGCACGACTGGTACAGTGGCAGGCTCGCTCCACGAGTGGATTGTCGCAGTAACGGCGCTCACTGCTGGCTCGCTGCTCTTGATGTGGCTCGGTGAGCTGATGACAGAGCAGGGCGTTGGTAATGGTATTAGCCTACTCATCTTCGCTAGTGTAATCAGTCAGCTGCCAACCACCTTTGGGTCAATCTACTCATCGCTCTTTAATACTCAGAATGGTTCGCTCAGCGTCTTTGGCTGGTTCTCACTACCCGTTAACCCGACAACCTTCTGGACAGTAGTTGTCCTTGGGACAATCGGCCTCATCCTACTTTATCTCCTCGTTAAGATTAACGAAGCACAGCGCATTGTCACGATCAATTATGCCAAGCGGGTTGGCGGCAATAGCTCGTATGGTGGTATTAAGAGTATCTTGCCTATCAAGCTCATCGCTGCAGGTGTGGTACCAGTTATTTTTGCAGTGGCATTCCTCAGCTTGCCAGCTTTTGTGGGACAGCTATTGCATGCGACACCTGGTGCAAATCAGCAATTAGCAAATAACCTTATCCAGTGGTTCCAGGCACCCACCGCTCAAACATACGCCACAGGTGGCCTGACAGTGCTTATTTACCCATCGATCTACTTCTTACTCGTCATTGCCTTTACCTACTTCTACACCGGTATCGTCTTTAATGCGAGCGAGATTACGGAGAGTCTTGAAAACCAAGGTGGCTTCATTGAAGGGATTCGCCCTGGCCCAACCACTGAAAAATATCTGTCACGCACCGTCAATCGGCTTAACCTGTTTGGGTCGCTTGCCCTGGGGCTCATCGCCATCATTCCGTTTGCGATCGACTACGTCTTTGCGCAGCTTGGCATTAATGCCAACAACATGGCAATCGGCGGTACGAGCTTGCTCATTGTCGTGACGGTTGGCCTTGAGACACTCCGTCAGATTAACTCACGAGCGCTGATGGTAACATATGACGACTTCTCGGTCGATGACCTTGATACTAAGCCAAAGAAGCGTGGCTTACTCGGTAGGCGGCGTACTGCCGCAAAGGCATAAGGCTATCACTAGTATATCTCACAAAAATACCGCCGCCTCTGTCTGTGGCGGTATTTTTTGATATGGTATTCTATAATAATTCGTTCATGAGCCTTTAGAACGTGCGCTATGAGTGGCATAGCGCCTCATTATTGCAATTCGGATATAGAAAGAGGGAATGCAGAACCGTGGTGGAATAGGGGCTGTGAAATGATGGTGAGTTTTTAAGCCTATACACCATGAAAGCATAGAGGATGATGCTACGTTTAGAAGTTACTTATCGCAAAAGCTACCTCTCTTACGGCTCTATTCTGATATATGAATAGTGCTGTCCATAATCTCACAATAAATGATGCAAAAAGCTGACTACTTCTCTTTACTCCTACAGAGAAATAGCGTATAATACGAAGCTGTATATCTATGGCAAGTTCGAAAGAAGTTATCAAATTGCGCGGCAAGGTAGTGGAAGCACTGCCTAATACGCAATTTAAGGTAGAATTAGAGAACGGCCTAAGCATTATCGCTCATATCAGCGGCAAGATGCGCAAGCATCACATCCGTTTGGTCCCAGGCGATACCGTGGAAGTCGAGTTAACCCCATACGATCTCACGAAGGGTAGAATCGTCTTCCGCGCACGCGTTTAATAACGTAGAGCGGCGGCCTGATATCACCGCTGTTCTCAGTAACGGCAGGTTTTTCCTGTAGGGAGATTTGTACGCTCATGAAAGTTCGTGCGAGTGTCAAAAAGATCAGCCCCGATGATCAGCTGGTCCGGCGCAAAGGCCGACTCCGTGTCATCAACAAGAAAAAACCTAAGAATAAGCAAAGGCAGGGTTAAGCATGGCTCGAATTGCTGGGGTAGTTATCCCATCAGACAAGCAAGTGCACATTGCTCTTACCTACATCCATGGTATTGGGCGCACGCTTGCTCGAGACATCCTTGCGGCGGCAAAAATTGAGCCGACCACTCGGGTGAAAGATCTCACCGAGGCTGAGGAGCAGAAACTTCGCGACATTATCGACAAAGATTATGTCACTGAAGGCGATCTGCAACGCCTGGTGACCAACAATATCAAACGCCTCAAAGACATTGGTGCATACCGCGGTCTCAGGCACAAAAATGGCTTGCCAACACGCGGTCAGCGCACTCGAACGAACGCACGAACTCGCAAGGGTAAGGCGATCGCCGTCGGCGGAGCACAGCCAAAGGCAGCAAGTAAGACGTAGGAGAAAGGACGAGATATGGCACAAGCAAAATCCACCAAGAAAAAGCAGCGCCGATCAGTCCCATCTGGTCAGCTGCATGTACAGGCAACCTTTAACAACACTATTGTCACATTTGCAGATAGCAAAGGTAACGTCTTGACCGCTGCCAGCGCTGGTGCATGTGGTTTTCGTGGAAGTAAGAAGGGCACAGCCTATGCAGCACAGATTGCTGCAGAAAAAGCCGCAGAAGCTGCCAAGAGTAGCTACGGCATCCGCACTGTTGACGTTTTTGTCAAAGGTGTTGGGCTCGGCCGTGATGCGGCAATCCGCGCAATGGCCGGCTTCGACATTGCCGTCAATAGCATCAAAGATGTAACGGGTGTGCCACACGGTGGCGTTCGCCCACGAAAGGCAAGGAGGGCGTAAATGGCACGAGATAGAAGCCCAATCGTGAAGCAGAGCCGCCGCGAAGGCGTGGCGCTTCACCCTAAGGCACACAAGATTTTGGCACGCAAAAGCGGTATTCCGGGCGAGCACGCTCATGGCCGTCAAAGCAAGCCAAGCATGTACGCAACCCAGCTACGTGAAAAGCAGAAGGTGCGCCGCATGTATGGCCTACTAGAGAAGCAGTTTGCTAAGCTTATGAACGAAGCAACTCGCAAACCAGGCTTAAGCGGTGAGAACCTGCTCCGCTTCCTCGAGCTCCGGCTCGACAACGCTGTGTACCGTGCTGGCTTTGCAACGAGCCGTCGCCAGGCTCGCCAGCTGGTGAGTCACGGTCACTTTGAGCTTAATGGTCGCCGCGTCGATATTCCATCAATCCGCCTCAAGGCAGGGGATGTCATTACCGTTCGACCAAAGAGTGCAAAGTCTGGCTACTTTACTGCAATTGACGACATCTACGGCAACACCTCCCAACCACCTCTGAGTTGGCTCAAGAGCGATATCAAAAAACTCAAGATCGAAGTATCGGGCGAGCCAAAGCGCGAAGAAGCTGAGGCTGGTATCAACGAGCAACTGATTGTTGAGTACTACTCACGCTAACAAGGGTAAGGAGAATTTTGTACATGTCTAAATTAATTCACGATCCAGCGTTGGCACGCATCGACGACAATGGGCCGCACAGCAGCACGTTTGTCATTGAGCCACTGCACGCCAGCTATGGCAACACGCTGGGCAACAGCTTGCGTCGGGTATTGCTGAGCAGTATCCGCGGCGGAGCCTTTACGGCTTTCCGAATGCAGGGTGCGACACATGAGTTCACCACCGTGCCTGGCGTCAAAGAAGATGTCACTGACATCATGCTTAACCTCAAAGGTGTCGACTTGGTTGTGCACAGTGATGAGCCAGTCGAGCTGCGGCTTGAGAAGCAAGGCGCTGGTGCAGTAACCGCTGGGGATATTGCAGCTAATGCTGAGGTTGAGGTTGTCAACCCTGAGCACGTCATCTGCACAATTGACGACCCACAGGCTAATGTTGTTATTGATTTGGTGGCTGAGGCTGGTCGGGGTTACTACCCGATGGAGGAGTCGAGTGCTAACCGGCTGCACAGCGACATGATCGCCATGGACGCGCAGTTTAGCCCTGTGACGCGTGTGCGCTTCAAGGTCGATCCAACTCGTGTTGGTCAAGAAACCAACCTAGAGCGGCTTGAGATGACCGTCGAGACTGACGGTAGCTTGACGCCACGCGATGCCTTCGAGCAAGCTGCGGCGATTTTGGTCAATCAGTATACCGCTCTTGCTGGTAGTACAACTGTTGTATCGGCACCGGCGCTTGGCACCCAAACTGCCGAGGAAGATAACGAGCTAAACACCTCGATCGAGGACCTCGGCCTCAGTGCCCGCACCGCAAATGCGCTCATCAACAATGAGATTCGCACTGTCCACGACCTCGTCACTTTGACAGAGCAGGACCTGCGCGAGCTCAAAGGCTTTGGCAGCAAAGCCCTCGACGAAGTAAAAGATAAACTAGCAGAATTGGAGCTCTAAATGCATCGACACGGATACAAAGGGCGCAAGCTCGGCCGCGAACGCGATCAACGCCGAGCCCTGCTCAAAGGCCTGGCAACCAGCTTGGTTGTCGAGGAGCGGATCGAAACGACGCTGCCAAAGGCTAAGGAGTTGGTGCGCTACATCGAAAAGCTCATTACCAAAGCTAAGAAGGGTAACCTCGCGCAGCGCCGCGCTGTCATTGCTGGGCTCAACACCCAGGCTGCAGCGATCAAGCTGGTCGACCAGATTGCCCCGCAACTCGGCCATCGGCCAAGCGGCCACGTGCGCGTCTACCGGACACGCCTGCGCCGTGGTGATGGTGCGCAGATGGCAGTGATTGAGTTTGTCGACGAACTCAAGCCAATGCCTAAGCCCGAGGCAACCACAAAGGAGGCGAAGTAGTTATGGCTCACAAAACATTTTCGCAGAAGCCAGCCGATGTTAGCCGGCGCTGGATTTTGATCGACGCGAGCCAAGCACCACTTGGCCGCACTGCGACAACCATTGCGCAGTACTTGGTCGGCAAATACAAGCCAACTTACACGCCGCACGTCGACGGGGGTGACTATGTTGTCGTCATCAACGCGGCTAAGGCTGTTGTGACTGGCAAGAAAGAGACGGATAAGATCTACTACCATCACAGTGGTTTTCCTGGTGGTATCAAAGACACTCAGCTCAAGGAAGTGCGCGAAAACGCACCAGAGCGCATCATTACTGCTGCTGTGAAGGGTATGCTACCCAAAAACAAGCTTGCAGCAGATCGCCTAGCTCGTCTCCGCGTCTTTGCTGGCGAAGAGCATGCCCACACCGCACAGCAACCAGAGAAAGTAGAGGTACAATAAATGGCACAAGCAACATACGACTATGGTCTTGGCCGGCGCAAAAGCGCTACTGCCCGCGCTCGACTGGTCAAAGGTAAGGGAAATGTAACGATCAATGGCAAGTCAGCGCTTGACTACCTGTCAGGTAACAAGACATTGCTAGCTGAAGTGACTGACCCACTGGCCTTGGTTGGTAAGCAAAAAGAGTTTGATGTTACCGTCCTAGTGAAGGGTGGTGGCCTCAGCGGTCAGGTTGATGCTATCAAGATGGCGATCGCTAAAGCGATTACCGTTGGCGCACCAGACCTGCGCGGCACACTCAAGAAGGCCGAATTCTTGCGCCGCGACCCACGCGAAAAAGAGCGCAAAAAATATGGCTTGCGCAGTGCCCGCAAACGCGAGCAATACTCGAAGCGTTAAGCATTTTGCCTGCTTCATAACATACCCTGTCAACGTGGCAGGGTATTTTGCTATGATAGAAATATTGCTATCACCCCCCATATTGTATAATTAATACTATGGAGACTACTACAAAACCCAACTATATTATTGACGGCGTCACTTCTTTAAGCCCGGAGGATTGTCAGCGCTATGGTATCCGTGCGATCGGCTTTGATGTTGATGGCACACTCACCGACTATCTTGAGTCTATGGCTGAAGCCGAGCAATATGCACTAACCAAACTAGGCCACGCTGGTTTAGAGCTATTTATCATCAGCAATGCATACAATGAGCGAGCAGTGGAGCTGACCCAGATATTCGGTGACTACATGTCGGCCGATCATATCATCACACCTAAGGCTTGCGTCGACCCTAACGACCCGCAAGATACACCAGACAACCACAGTAAACCCAAACCTGATATGATTTTACATGCTCTGGCTCAGCTCCCAGAAGACTTTCGTCCAGACCAGTTCTTGATGGTGGGCGACCAACTCTTTAAAGACCCAGTAGCTGGCCATCACGCAGGTGTACAAACCGCGCTCGTCTCTCAATTAGGTACGCATGACCATCCAAGTGTTGCTGTGCAACGTGCCACTGAGCGAACTGCGCTGCAGCAGCTTGGATTGCCTTATTTGCGGGATGAATATCCTACGCGCTTAACACCAACAGCGTAATACATATAATTGCAGGGGTTAGCGAAATCTATACATAAACACTCCCTCTTTGGGTAGGGCAGTGGTAATCGAGACACTCCAAGCGCAGTTGCGACTCACCATATGCATTATGTCACCATTTCTTTTGCGACCAGCCTGCCAAAAATGATACAATATCACACTAGTATGTACGACAAACTCCACGAACTATTTGGCCTGGCGTATCCGCTGCATACCCAAGTATGTGGCGATTGGCACGACATATCTCGGCCGGTTATTGTCCTTATACACGGTATCGGGGTAAATCATAATATTTGGCAAGATGTACTGAATCAACTTGGCGACCAACCAGTCTTGGCAGTTGATTTGCTAGGCTTTGGCCAATCGCGCAAGCCTGCCTGGCCCGATTATACCCTGACCGATCATGCGCGTGCCCTGCGCAAAACGATTCGTCATGCTGCACCACTGCGCCAGGTAATCCTGTGTGGGCACTCACTTGGTACACTAGTCGCAATTGAATACACCAAGCTGTTTCCTCGCCGCGTCCAAAAGCTTGTGCTGTGCTCACCACCAATCTATCTACCAAGTGATATTGCTAAGCGCCCACTACGCGAGGCGCTACTCAAGACAATCGGCAAAGGATTTCTTAAGGCGATCAACACATCACCAAAGCTCATCGGCGCAGTCAATCAGTACAAACGGTCGCAAAAGAATTTTCATGTCAGTCGCGAAGGGTTTTCGCCATATGCCAAGACGGCACGCAATAGTATTTTGCTCCAAACCTCGCTCAACGATGCCTGTAATCTACCGCCGCTACCGATAACGATTCTCTACGGCACACTCGATGCAGTGATGATACCAAAACACTTCAAGGCAATCCAGCGCCAGCGTCGCGATGTCGTGATCGAGACGGCGATTACCGGTCACGAGATTCGTACCCGCTATGCTAAGCTTATCGCTAAGCATCTCAAACAATAAGCCAACTATTTTTGCATGCTTGGCATGCTGGTGCTGCGCACTCCTACGTCTCTCCCGATATAATAAAAGCTCTCTGTAACAAGAGAGCTTTATTGTCTATTAGAGAATAATTCTTCTTGTGCTGAGTTATCGTGTTCCATTTTGGAAGTCACATAGCGTCGCCGATACGCTATTGTCGGTACTTGACTCCACCACAACTTGCATGTTTGGATCACTTGATAGTTTCATCAGCGAATAGATCTGCCCATCTGGCATAGCAATCTCAAGGCTCCCTTTGTCGGCGACGAGATAGACGAAGTAGCGCTGGCGATTTTGCCAATTATTATATACTGCATACGCCTTCTCGTACTTATTTTTCGCTTCACCAGTGATCTTCGAGCTATTCCGTTTCACCTCGTAGGTGCCAGTCTCGGTGTTAAGGTCAACACTCACGCGGCTGTCGTTTTGATTGATAAAGACCCGAACGTGGCCTTTCGTATTGGCCGTATTGTTTGCAAAGTGAAGACTAATCTCTTGCGAGGCTTTGCGATTGACTTTGAGCAATTCTTTGTGGTAGCCATCAGGTGCCGTTTTCGACGTTCGAGCCGATTGCTTTGTGCGGAGACCGCTGGTGCGGGCATTGTTATTGATCAAGCGCGACCGCACGACATACTTTCCATCCTTTTGGGTCATCGAGAGGGAATGGGTTGAGCTCATCGAGCCGATATGCTTCGCTTCTTGACCGTCATCCTTCAGAATCTGTCCTTGTGAGTACTCCCAGTTACCCATCCAGCCAATACTCTTAACGCGTGTTGGGCTTTCTTGGTAGTAATTAGCGCCGTAGTAATCCGTTCCGTAGTCAAGTCGCTCTGGTTGCTGCTCGGCGACAAAGTTACCATTGGCTTCGAGGTGGCCAATCATGTAGTAGCTGCCAGTTGTCGAACCATATTGATAGCCATTAGCCCCAAAGAGTAGTGCGTGCTTGGTAGTCTTTGTTTGTGGATCATAAAAACTCTTGAGGTTAGGGCACTCAATAAGGCCAAGATCTTTGCCATCAAGTGTGCTACCGTTGAGCATGGTTGCGCCCTGGTATTCCCACTTTTTTCCGTCAGTACTTGAGTAGATACCAACCTTATCGCCCTCAGCCAGATACATCATCAGCTTCTTGGTAGATTCATTGTACCAGACGTGTGGGTCGCGGAAGTTCTGCTCTTTGGACTTTGCCTTCATGACTGGCTGGCTGTGATTATACGGGTGGTAGGTGCGACCATCATCGAGTGAATATGCGACATATTGGTGTTGGCCAGTCTCGGTATAGCTCGTAAAGTAGGCAATTATTGCCGTTTTGGGTAAGTCACGGAAAAATCCATTACTATTCTGATACACCGAACCCGAGGCAACTGCCGACCAGCCGTTGACAAACTTAGGAATCGCCACACCAAGATCTTCAAAGTGCTCCCAATCCTTGGTGCGAATATGGTACCACTCGGTACCATCATTGCTCGATTTATAGTTTTTATTGAGCAGGTAGTAGAGGTGGTAGTAGTCATCCGTTCCTTTGAAGATCGTCTGGATGTCATTCATGAAGCCTTTTGGCGTATTGTAGTGGTTTGATTGCTGAAATCCATCGGTATTGGTGTTGGACACGCTGTTATTTACATTACCATTACTTGGATTCTGGACAGACTGCGCATAAATATAGCTTGACCCCACGCTCAGCAGCGCAAAGCCTGCGACAAGCGCAACAAGAGTATACTTTGTCGTATTTTTTTTCGTTTTGATAATTTTTAGCATGGTGCTCCTTAGCCCTTTTTGACATTAGCAAATCAATAACAGTACATTATGAGTGTCGTTCGTGTTGTTCTCCTGTCGTCTTTCTTAACTCCTCTCGTCTCGATTGTTCGAAACGAATCCTTACTATCTAGCTAACCAGAAACGCTACTCTATGTCAATAGATATCGTTTCGTATAGTATCCCATATACTGCGTGTTCTGACCTCTTATTCAAACTGGTCACCGAAAATGCTATACTACGTATATGTCCAAAGAAGTTATCCTCACCGGAATTCGTAGCAATGAAGAGCCAACGCTTGGTAATTATCTTGGTGCCTTTGTGCCAATGGTACAGCTGCAGCAGCACTACGCCGGGCACTACCAGCTCAATATGTTTGTGCCCGACCTCCATAGCTTTACCACACCGATCGACCATACGACACTTTACGAGAATACGCTGACAAACCTCAAGTACTTCATCGCAGCAGGGCTCGACATCACCGACGAACATACGTTTCTCTACCGGCAGAGCTTCATCCCAGCACACAGTGAACTCACATGGATTTTAGATTGCTTTACTGGCTTTGGCGAGATGAGCCGCATGACGCAGTTTAAAGAAAAGTCAGCTGATAACAACAATAATGTCACCGTTGGGCTCTTCAATTACCCTGTCCTAATGGCAGCTGATATCCTTCTTTACAACGCCCGGTGGGTGCCAGTCGGTGAGGATCAGTTCCAGCACTTGGAGATTACCCGTGATATTGCACTGCGCATGAATCATAAGTTTGGCGAGCTTTTCACTGTACCAGAGCCAACTGCCAAACAAACCGCCTTCATCCAGCGCGACACCGGTCTACGCATCCGCAGCCTGACAAACCCAGAAAAGAAGATGAGTAAGAGTTCAAACGACCAAAAGTCCAAGATTAACCTTGCTGATACCCCCGCCCAAGCGCGCAAAAAGATCATGGCTGCCACGACAGACTCGCTTGGTGTTATCAACTTCGACTGGCAACGCCAGCCAGGCATTACTAATCTGCTTCAACTGCTTGCAATCTTGACCAATCGCCCGCAAGCTGAGGTGAATGCCGAGTGGGTAGGGCAGACCCAATATGGCCCACTCAAGCGTGCCGTAGCTGAGGCGGTGACTACCTTCCTCACTGATTTTCAAACACGGCTCGCGGACATTTCCGACGAGACACTGCTTGCTACTCTCGAGCGCTCTGAGCGAGCGATGAATGAGGTCGCTAGCATCACGCTCCTCCGCGTACAAAAGGCGGTTGGCCTGCGGAGTACATCATGAGTATAGCGCAAGATGGAGTCATTGTATGAAAATCACATCAAGCGACCTCCTTGCTATCTTACGCCAGTTTCGTCAAGCAACTGACGATAATGTCCCGCGTCACATCGACCAAATCGCCAGTAGCCACCCACAGCCTATCAACCAGCTGGTGCGTTTTCGCTTCGACCGACGGCAGTACTTTTTGCTCATCGACGACACAGCGGAAGATCATGCACCCTACATCATGCAGCAGATCTACACCGCAAAAAGTGATGCAACGGGGGAAATTCTCCCCAACCCACTCAGTGACATTGCGACCTACGGCCTACCATTCAAGGGTAAGGATGTCTATCTTTTTCAACAGCAGCGCACCACCCAGCGCCTTGATAGCCTGCTTGCAACGCGCCACCCCGAGACCAGTCGCTCCACGTGGCAAAAACACATCAAAGCTGGCCACGTCGCTGTCAACGATAGAGTCGTCTGTCAGCCACGCCAACTGGTAGCAGAAACCGATAGTATCGCCATCAACCTACCTGATGCAACCGACCATAGCGACAAAACCCTCCCGATCCTCTACATTGATGATGATGTAATTGTTATCAATAAGCCAGCTGGTATCCTCACACACAGCAAGGGTACGCTCAATGATGAGTTTACGGTAGCAGACTTCTTCCGGCGCTATACTTCGGTTGGGCTGGAGACAAATCGGCCAGGGATTGTCCATCGACTCGACCGCGATACCAGTGGAGTGATGATTGGTGCACGTACGCCTGAGGCCTTCCAGCGGCTTAAGAAGCAATTTGCCGAGCGCCACGCCAAAAAGACATACTTGGCCGTTGTAGTAGGACAGCCCCGTCAGCAGCAAGCCAAGATCGATGTCCCACTGGGGCGTAACCCGGCCGCGCCAAGCACCTTTCGAGCTAATCCACGCGGTAAATCTGCTCAAACAATCTACAAAATACTCGCCTCACAGCCTAGTATGAGTCTGCTCGCTCTGCGCCCCCGCACTGGCCGGACACATCAGCTGCGTGTCCATCTGGCCTATATTGGTACACCGATTGTTGGTGATCGCGTCTATGGATCGGCAGGGGAGCGCCTCCTTCTGCACGCCTACCAGCTCGAAATCACGACTCGTGCTGGCCTGCGCCAGACGTTTGTTGCACCACCGCCAGCAGCCTTTATGGCACTCTTTCCTGAGGGAGCCGATGTCATCGCTCGTTTATAACCCCCGCACCGAGCAGCGTCTTGCCCAGCTAGCGCAGCAGCCACCACAGTCATTGCTTCTTGTTGGTGCGCCTGGGCTTGGGCTTATGACTACAGCACAGCAGGTTGCGGGCCGCACCACACTTATCCTCCGGCCTCATACCAGCCAGGGCCATGACGACCAGCAACGCGGGACAATTCGCGTCGATGACATCCGCTCGCTCCACACACTTACCCAGGGCAAGGCAACAGCTCGGCAATTTGTCATTATCGATGATGCCGACCGGATGACACCTGCCGCCCAAAATGCCTTCCTTAAGCTCCTCGAAGAGCCGCCTCACGCGCTTCATCTCATCCTCACTAGCCATCAGCCCCAACGCTTGCTGGCAACAATTCGCTCACGCGTCCAGACCGTCCGTATCATCCCACCCCAGCAAACCCAAACAGCTGCTCAGCTTGGCCAGCTTGGCATTATTGACCCGACGCGCCGCGCTCAGCTGCAGTTCATTGCTCAGCAGCAACCTGCAACGATCGCACGCTTGGCCGCTAATAGCGAGGAGTTTCACACCATTGCTCTGGCAATGACCGATGCACGTCAATATATCACTGGTGCTACCCGCCAACGCATCGTGATTGGGCAGCGCTATAGTCACGATCGGGCTCGTGCATTGCTCTTCCTTGAGTGTGTGCTGCACATTATATGGCATACACTCCGGACGCAACCATCGCGGCAGCTGCTTACCCAGGCAGAACATATCGCACGCGCACACGAGCGCATTACTGCCAATGCCAGCGTGCGGATTCAGCTGCTGGCATGTGGTATACTATAACTATGTATGGATTATTATTGGTAGCCTGCGCTGGCGCTTTTGCCTTGTGGCAGCAGCAATCAGTTGCCGAGACCACTTCACAATTGCCAATGCGCCTCTCAGGTAAGCTTGATCGCCTGTGGGAGGTAGCTCAGGAATCACTCCGCGATCGTCGTTATCTCCGCGCCGAGAAGGCACTGCTCACGATTCTGCGGGTAGACGAGCGTAATGCAACCGCATATAATCGTCTTGGTATTTTATACGCCAAGCAGAAGGCATTTGATGATGCGATTGAGTGCTTTGAGATCGCTCAGAGTCTGGAGCCAAGTGCATCAAGCCTACACAACGTTGGCCTCATCTATTATGAAACCAAGCGCTACGACAAAGCTGCTCTCGCCTTTGAACAAGCACTGGCAATGGAGGACAAGCTGGCTGCGCGGCATATTGCCTATGCCAAGGTACAGGAAAAGCTCGGCCATAATAAGAAAATGCTAGAGTCACTTGAGCGAGCTGCCAAGCTAGAGCCTGGCACTCAAACATATCAGCTCCTGGCCGAAGGCTACGAACGAGCTGGCGACCACAAAAAAGCTCAGCGCATTCGGACCAAGCTGCAGCCCCAGCCTACCTCTGCGCAATCACCGCAGCAGCACCACCGAGCACAACCAGAGCCTCGCCAGCAACCCCAGCAACGCATTACTGTGCCGTCTCAGCAGGTAGAGCAACAGCCTTCAACGGCATATTACCATCCACCGGCTGCATTGCCTGCTCCAGCAGCGCCAGCGTATACTCAAGCACCTCCTCAGCCGCAGCCAAATGCTGCATACAGTCGACAGTCCGCTGCCGTTCATCCACCAGCACGAGCCCCAATGCCCGCCAATCGCATCCAGCGCAGCGCGCCACGCCGCATTACGATGTAGCATCAAGTAGTAAAAGGGTATAATAAGGGCTAAGTACAATCAATAAGGCAGCAGTATGTATACTGCCTTATTTACGTTCTCAGGGCAGGGTTTCTCGCTGCTCAAGCCCTTTTGATATATCGCTATACTCACTACAATTACCACGCTTCCAACATTGTTCTTACAATAGCCAATACAAAGAGTGGAATAAGCTCCTACCAATTTACAGCTACTGCGTAACTGCAAGAACAAAAAAGACCTCCTCATTAAGAAAGTCTTCGCTATATACGTATGGAGCCGCTTTACGGATTCGAACCGTAGACCTACTGTTTACAAAACAGTTGCTCTGACCAGCTGAGCTAAAGCGGCAGAAATGGTACCGGAGGTAGGACTCGAACCTACGAAGCTAAAAAGCGGGAGATTTACAGTCTCCTGTCATTGCCACTAGACGACTCCGGCAAATAAAATGAACTAACTGTGAATTAGTATAGCAAATTTTTTTCCAATGTCAAAGTGCGAATTTCTTCATTCGACAATTTTCGCTTTTTGTACTTACATACCATTCAGACCAATATCATGATTGCATGAGAAAACATACAAACCGCGGCTTTTCCTCTGTTATTATCACATATTTTGTTTTATACTATCATCCATGACTCAAGAAAAACACTTCAGCCATGTCCTGGTCGCTGCACTATTTACTGATGATGAATCACGACGTACGTCTGAGCTCTATCGAAAACACAACCACCCAATCTATGAACATAAGCTCAAAAAGTATCCTCTTATGCCGTTCTTTTCCTCGATGATCGTGCGTGAAAAATCAGAAGGAGACACAACGAAACGTGATGGGATTATAAAATATACCAAAGCTCTATCGGAGGAGTTTGAGCCGTTTACTATACAACTTGGTGATGAGGTAGAGATTGGCGGGTCAGTCGGTGATTCACAACGAGTTAGAGAAGTTATGCCGAGCAAAGAAGTATTGCGCCTCCGATATGAAATTGGGTATATAGCCAGAAGATTATCAGTTGTATACGACGCCCGTAGTATGCGTGGTCTCGATACCATGGCATATGTTCAGCACGGCACGCACAATAATGCCGGCACGATTTTACCTGGCGTGCAAGAACTTGAGGTAGCTGCTGTCAGCGTGATTACAACTCGCTCTGATAGTAAGAACACACCAACGAGAGTAATCACCCGCTGTGACTATCCACTTGGCCAACAGTCCGACGCCACCGAATTATCAAACGAATTATTCAGCGAGGGTCTGAGTCATTACTCTATGGGCGACGGTACATCCCATGGCCTCACTGAATATCCTGAGCACCACATTATGCGGCACCGGTCACAACAGGCACCAGACATAGAGGGCCGTGTATACCAGATGCCACGCAACCGCCGGCCGGCCTTAGGTCGTTCCTGGTAGCATACAAGCAGGGGAGAGTATGCGTATCACATATTTCAACAGGCGAAAAATATCCCCACTCGTAGACCAACAATAAAGATCACCCCAGCAATGGGGTGATCAACAAATTTAGCCATGGAGCCACGATCGGGGCTTGAACCCGAGACCTCATCCTTACCATGGATGCGCTCTACCAACTGAGCTATCGCGGCATTACTTGGTATTCTACCATACGAGGTACATACCAGCAAGCCTTACTGCTTTGGTTCTTGATATGCTCGTTTTGCCAGCACACTCACCCTTTCTCTCCGCCGCTTCGTCTATAGAGCGTGCGAGGTTCTACCAGTGGTCAGCCTACCTCATATAGCATCTATAACTGAGCTTTTTGCGCCATGCTCAATGTCACAATTGGGGAGGTTATGATACGTCTATATATAATTCTCCCAAAAATCCATTGACAAATGGGGGTATTCGTGGCTACAATACATATTGTCTATCGCTCGAGCAATCCCTTGTCGATAGAGTGTTTGTACGATAAAGTTTCGTGTTAGAATAAGGATAACCATTAAATAAAGAGGAGTCTATGGCAATGGCTGGTTTTATACAGTGTATGGAAGTAATCGACAGGTATCGTTGGTGGACTGGAGGGGTGATATTCCTCATGGTCGTTCTGAGTTGGTGGCTCCGCGTGGCGAGTGCCCGCAAGAATAAAACCTACACTGCAACACTCCGCAAAAAATACGCAGTCTTAGTCGTTGCTGAGGATGAAGACCCAGAAGTCTTCGAGAGCTGCCTGGCTAGCATCAAAGAGCATAGCAAGCCAACGCAGCTACTCGTCTCGATTAACGACGCTTCGCACGCTCACCAATCTCTCCAAGCAATCGCCAAAGAATATGCAACAACGGTAGTCGAGCAGCCTGAGATGATGAGCTATGATGCGCAGCTTGCCTCACTGATTGAAAAAGTGCGGCGTGTGAGCCTTGTGATTGTCACGACCCCGCGTGCGCGCTGGACAACATCGACAATTAACCTCCTTTTACCCTTTGCCGAACCAACTATTGGGCTCGTCAGTGGCCGCCAACAATACACTGGTGGAACGACGCTCTCTCAGCGAATCGGCAGTTGGCTCCTCGATATGCAGCAGCGTGTTATTTTGCCTATGCAGAGCCGCCATGGCCAGGCTTATGCTATAACGAGCGACACCTTTGCCATTCGGCTTGAGCTGCTTAAGCACGTTGCCCAGAGCAGTGTAGTAGCGCAGCCATGTGCCGCGCATCATCCATCAAGCATTGCGCTGTCTCTGCCTTCACAACACCATGCAGCCTACCAGCATAGTGCTCTCACGCAGATCAACCACCCGGCAGAGCTCTACCGGATTGCAAGCAACTATACCCAGCTGAGTCGCGCCGCCTATTGGCAACTCTGGCATCAGCATGCACGTATCTGGCAAGCAGGTCTACTTGTCTGGCTTACGCACATTGGCTTTTGCTTTGCGAGCTTGCTCTATCTTGGGGCGCTGATCGTGCTGAGTAGCACGCTCGTCAATAACCTATACAGCACTCTGACTGGGACAGCGACTACTGCAACGCTCTGGAGCAGTGTAACGATCCTTGGGCTCGTGCTTGGCTGGCTTATATGGCAGGCCGTGCGCAATATTCCACACCTTAAGCATCACCCACGCGACTTATGGCTCCTGCCACTCTATCTTCCTATCGCTGGTAGCCTCGCGCTCACGAGCAAACTATGGGCACTCGTTACACTCACTCGCCATCACGCACCTGCTCCATCGAGCGCACTTCGTCAATATGCAACTGGTCTCGCGGCAATTGTCCTGCTGCTCATTACAGTGCCACTCGCATATGTCGTGGCAATGATCCCAGCTCAGCAACCACAAGAAGCTCCGCACCGCCCTGCACAAACTGCTCCACAACCGCAGCAGCAACGTGATAATCGCGGCAAGACAGACAAGAAGCAGGCTAACAGCCCAGCAACTATCTCTAGTCAATCGCAAGCGCAGCACACTCCAGCTCATTCTGAGAAGAAGAACCAGACTACCACATCAGAGCAAAAGCCAATTATGCTGACTGCCCAAGATGGCGACTCACAGTCGCTTTTGGCGCGGCGCTTCATCAAGAGCCATCACCAAGCTCAGCAGCTTAACCCTGCGCAGACTGCATACGCTGAGAACCGCTTAGTAGCCTTGATGGGACAGCGTGATGAAATTGACAGTGGCGAGACCTTCACGGTGAGTAGTTCGCAGCTTGCTACGATTGTTGCCGAGGCCCAAGCGCTCAGTGCTGACGAGCAGGCTAACTGGGCAGCCTATGCTGCTACTGAATAGCAAATAATCAGCGCCACTAGCATTACACCATGGGCTATGCTATAATCAACCAAGATATTTTATAAAATCTAACGAGTAAAGAAATGGCAAAGAAGAACAATACCAAGCGAAAGATTATTGCTCTCGTGAGCGACCTTACTAAACACCGTACCTACGTAACACGTAAGAACACGATGAACACTCCAGATAAGCTTGTTCTGCGTAAGTATGACCCGATCGCTCGTCGGCATGCTACCTACACTGAGACAAAGAAATCGCTCGGCCGTAACGAGGTCAAGCCGCGCAAAGGCTAGTCTTATCGCAATAACAATCAAAAACAGCATTCACTCACGAATGCTGTTTTTTGTGCCAGCAATCAATTGTGAGAGTTAGTATAGCACCGATGCGGTTCTATGATCGATTGCTTACACGTTACTACCTGTAGTCTCTGTTTTTCTGCGTTAGTTTTTACTCACTATTTTATTGGGGCAACTTTAACTTTCCTAAAGGACTATCGCTAGACATGGCAAATTTTCAATCATTCGCGTAGACGGCCGCGTTTTGAGCAGCATTAGCTCTTACTGTGTTTTTAAGGAAAGCAGAAGAGAAGAAGGGGGTATGAAAAACTATCACTCAGGTTTCAATACTCAAGACTATCTATGGCGATAGCCCTGGTGAATGGTGGTATGGCGCTCAGCTTGCGCAGCGGCAAGCTGCTCGGCAAACACGTCAAATGTCGCTGCTAGCCAGAGACCATCAGACACCATCCGGTCAAGCAGCTCCATCGTCGGCGTTGCCATAGCAGCATAGATATAAAGGACACCGCTCGAGATCTCAATACTGAGATCATCAAAATGCGATACTATCACCGATGCTACATCAGGTGTGAGGTAGCGTTCTATCTCGACTGCTCGCCCAAGCTCACCATACACCGTATATTTCTGCATAAATTCTTCTGGTTGCGGCCCAAACATCCCGAGCCGGAGCGGTTGCAATTTGTAACTCGGGTAGCTGGCAATCTTGCCTTGTCGGCCAATAAACATATATGGTACATCACGGCGCGTGTACATATCTACCGCGGCTATCAGCCACTGTTGAGGCGAAGGCTTGGGACTATTGGCAATGCGCACCATATCTCGCCGCGACACGAGTGTGACATTATAACCGCGAATATTACCCACGCTATAGTACCTATCGCGGTGGGTCGTCGACATAGTGTAGCCGCGGATCGGGTGGTAGTCGTCATCTCGCGGGTTGATCGTCCCGAAATAAATCAAGCCAGCTTGCTCGGCAAACTGCTGCACTATCTTACGCGCAGCCGAACGCTCCGCAAAAGCTGCTGGCGAAACCTGCCGCACGGCGCGCGTAACGCGGTGGGTAATGGCATCATGGGCTGACATAACTCCAGTATATCACTCCTTTAGGTAAAAAATACCTCCGTAGGGGAGGTTGAATCATACTGTGGCAGGGGCATGAGGAATCGAACCTCAATCTACGGTTTTGGAGACCGTTATACTAGCCGTTGTACTATGCCCCTCTGTTACTATCTATTAGTATATCAAATCTATAGCCAAACCGGAAGAATTTTCTACTGCAAAGTAACTATTGATTCGTTTATGCTAAAAATCCCTCGCACCACGCGGAGTCTGCTATAATAAAATACATGCAACCAACGCCTCCAGTTCGGCCCTTTGCAATACTCATGGTTGGCTTGCCCGGTAGCGGCAAGACATTTTTTGCCGCTCAGTTTGCCAAGGCCTTTGGCTCACCCTTTATTGATATCAACGAACTCTCGGGCTACTGCCAAGACGATGCAGCAGCGGCAGTAGTAGGGAAAACATTTTTACAAGAGATCGCTAAAACCAAGCAGCCCTTCATATACGAGGGTGATAGCAATACCCGGGCTCGCCGAAGTGAGTTCGTCCGCTGGGCACGTAGTGAAGGCTATCGACCAGTGATCATTTGGGTCCAAACAGATGTAACGACAGCCCGAAGCCGAAGTGTTAAGAATCAGCGGCTCTCACGTGAGGCATTCGATTACTACGTACGGCGCTTTAGCGAGCCAAACGCGGGCGAACTCTATTTTGTCATCAGTGGCAAGCACCCGTATTCATCACAGTCCCGGGCTGCCCTGACCTTCTTGAAACAGATCGATCAACAAACTGAGGACGAAGCTCTGCCGAGCAAAGTACCAGCCACAGCTCCACCAGTAACAAAGCAGCGCGCTCAAGTGCCACCACCGACATCAGCCAGTCACCCAATACGCGCTATGTCGAGCGCCCCACGGCGAGGACAAATTCGTTCGGCACGCTACATTGTGCAATAAAATAACATCTTGGCTAAAAGGAGGGAGGCTTTTATCTATGTCTTCTACGCTCCACGACGATGAGTTTGGCGATATTGTTATTAAGCGCAGCGCCAAGGCGCGTTCCATCACAATGCGTCTTACGCCAAATGGCCAGCTCTGCGCCAATGCCCCACGGCACGCACCACTCTTTCTCATCCGCCATAGTATTGCAACCCATCGTCGAGCACTCCGCCAGCTCCTGCGCCAGCACGCTGCACATGTTTATCAAGACGGAGAGGTAATTGGTAAGCATCACTCGATCGCTATCATCCGCACACAGATGGTTGATCAGCCTACTGTGCGCATCGCGAGGCAAAAGCTGCTCGTCTCTCTCCCACCAGAACATACTATAGACGAGCCAGCCGTTCAGTGCGCTATCCGACAAGAAGTTGCAACTATCTTGCGCCGCGAAGCCAAAGCCTACTTGCCACAGCGTCTCCACGAGCTTGCTGCACGCACTAACTCAACCTACCAGCGTATTCGCTTCAGCCATGCGAGCACTCGATGGGGGAGCTGCAGCAGCACAGGTACAATTAGCCTTAATATTGCGCTCATGAAACTCCCCGATAAGCTGATTGATTATGTTTTGATCCACGAGCTTTGCCACACTCACCATATGAATCACTCGTCAGCCTTTTGGGGGCTGGTAGAGCAGTATGATCCTCACTACCGATCACACCGGCAGCGGCTTAAGCACGAAACACCAATGATATAGCATAAGCAAATGTCACACAAAACGCTTGTGCCTACCGTCATACTCCAGGTATACTAGAAGCGTGTCGCCATACGCTACCAATAGCCAAACCAGTATTGTTGTGCGAGTCAGCAGCGTTGTCTTTCCGCTTCTACTTTTCGCGTATAGCAAACTCCTCGGCCTTGATGCAATGCAGCGCATTCCCGGGGCAGGTGAATGGTCTTTCTATGCAGCGGCCAGCGCTTGGCTTGCTCTTGGCCTCTACACCTGTTTCCGCTCATCGCAGACGAACAAGCAGCGAGCGTGGCAGCTCGTCTTGTATCATGGTCTCGCTGCGAGCTATCTGCTCAGTATCTCTGGCGTAGCAGTGCCGTTCACCTGTGCGTGGTCGTTGTTTATGCTGGCGGCTTTTGCCTATGCTGGCTTTTCTGGGTGGCTGCTCAGTGCACTCGTGCTTTTTATTACAGCAGCACTTGATGCATTTTGGCTGACGCCACAAAGTATTGTTGATATTACCACAACAACGTTAATGGCCTTTATGCTTGGTGTAGTCATTGTTGCCCTTGCATATCGCCACAATCTCTACCGCTCGGCACTGCACACCAGCCGCGAGGCAATGACCTTGCAGCACGATCGGCTTCTAACGATTATCAACAATCTCGCGACCGCTATTATTGCAACCGACCAGCAGGGTATTATCCAACTCTACAACGCTGCAACACTCGATTTGCTCGATACCAACACAAGCCCACATAGCAAGCCAATCGATGATATCCTTCCGCTGCGCGACGCCACCAAGCAACCAGTCTATCTGACCCAGCTGCTTCACGCTGCAGCCGTTACGCAAACACGCGATGATGTGTGGATGGAAGTATCAGGCGAGATGCTCCGTCTTAGTATCATATTTTCTCCAATACGTGCGCTCAATACAATGAGTGATTCAAGTGATGGCTACGTCCTCATCCTGCGCGACATTACGAAAGAAAAATCGCTTGAAGAAGAGCGCGATGAGTTTATTAGTGTGGTGAGCCATGAGCTTCGCACTCCCTTGACAGCAGCCGAGGGGGCACTCAGTAATATTCAGCTCATGCTTCACCGGCGCGATATGCCGCAGCACACACTCAAAGATCATCTTGATGCAGCCCACGAGCAAATCGTCTTCTTAGCAAAGATGGTTAATGACCTGAGCACTCTTGCACAGACTGAACGTGGCGCTGCCGACATGCCGGAGCTGCTTAATGTCCGTGCGCTTATGGATGATCTTTACCATCAGTATCGTTCCCAGGCTGCCAAAAAGCAGCTCACTCTCACGCTCGAGACATCGCCGCGGCTGGGCCATGTTGTCGCAAGCTCATTATATGTACGCGAGCTTATCCAAAATCTCCTCTCTAATGCCCTCAAATACACCAAAGAAGGAGAGATCCACCTCAGTGCGCGCAAGAAGGGTAATCGCATTATCATCGCTGTGCGCGACACTGGTATTGGTATTAGCAAAAGCGACCAAGCGCACATCCTCGAACGCTTCTGGCGCAGCGAAGACTACCGCACTCGCGAAACTGGCGGCACTGGCCTTGGCCTCTACATTGCTGCCAAGCTCGCTCGCAAGCTCGGTACGCGCATCGAGTTTACCAGCCAGCTCAATCATGGCTCAACCTTCTTCTTTGCACTGCCAGCTGCGCAGCAGGCGACGCACGACAAACATACGAGCCCACAGTAATAGTAATACCCCTTCGGAGAATAAACGAGTATGTGTATACCCAAATCTGTCATGCGTAATAGCAGAAGTACAGTAAAAAAACCATGGTTCACCCTTGACAGCCCTCGCTATAGCGCGCTACACTAGGGGTTGACAGCCTGCAAAGACAGGCTATTAAATTTGGGGAGTATGCTGTGGCGAAACCAAGCAAAAAATCATCAACCAACCGCGTGACGCGCATCACAGCGCAAGACACCACGCCCACCAAGACCAAAACATCAAAAGAAAAGCCAACCTCTGTGGCATCAGCCAAAACCGAGGCCAAAAAACCAAAAGTAACCAAGCCAAAGCGTCAGCGTCGTGGCCCATTCTCGGCGATTCGCAATTACTTTGCTGGAGCCTGGTATGAGCTCCGTATGGTGCGCTGGCCCGATCGTGCAACGACATGGAAAATGTCTGGTGCACTACTTGGCTTTATTGCAGTGTTTAGTGCAACGCTTTTGCTGCTCGATGCTGCATTTAAATATCTATTTCAAATTATCCTGGGGAGGTAGACAATGACAAAAAAACGCTACGACAGCACACGGCAATGGTATGCTATCCACACCTACAGTGGCTATGAAGAAAAGGTAGCCGATAGCATCCGCCAGCGCATTCAGGCCGTTGATATGGCCGACAAAATCTTTGATGCAATCGTCCCTAAGGAGAAGCAGATCCAGATCAAAAATGGCAAGCGCAAAGTCGTTGAAGTTAAGATCTTCCAAGGCTATGTCTTGGTCGAGATGAAGCTCACCGACGAGACATGGTACATTGTACGCAATACGCCTGGTGTGACGGGCTTTGTGGGGAGCGGCACCGAGCCAACCCCTGTAAGCGAGGCTGAAATTAAGAAAATCAAGAAGCGCATGGGCGTGGAAGACCCCAAGCATCAGATTGACTTTAGCGAAGGGGAAGTGGTCAGCATCATTGATGGGCCATTCAAAGACTTTGATGGCACCGTGAGTGAGATCGACACCACCAAGGGCAAGCTCAAGGTGATGGTGAGTATGTTTGGCCGCGATACGCCAGTTGAGCTTGATGCGCTGCAGGTCAAGAAGGTATAAGCCTCGCACGCAGTTTGCATTTGTATAGGCGATCCACTATAATAGCAACGTTACGCACTCAATACCAGTAGTAATTGAGTAAAAGGAAATATAATGGCAAAAAAAGTTATCGGCAATCTGAAGCTTCGTATTCCAGCTGGCCGTGCCACCGCCGGGCCACCCGTTGGTAGTACACTTGGTCAGTGGGGCTTGAATATGATGGACTTCATTAACCCATTCAACGACGCCACCAAGGCAGATATGGGTAAGGATGTTATCGTCCATATCCAAGTGTTTGAGGACCGCACCTTTGCATGGCGCAGCCTTGGCCAGCCCGTTGATGATATGATCCGTGCTGCGATCGGTATCAAGAAGGGTAGTAGCAAGCCACACAGCGACAAGGTTGGGACGATCACCCGAGCGCAGCTTGAGGAGATCGCTCAGGCAAAAATGGAGCAACTCAACGCCATCAGTCTCGAAGGAGCTATCAAGACGGTGGCGGGTACTGCTCGCAGTATGGGCGTGGAAGTTACCGACTAATCCACTCGGCGCACATCAAAATACCTCTGCTAGCAGAGGTATTTTTGGTATAAATTGACACATTTTGCAATAGTAGTTTACAATAACAGTATGCGTAAACTCGGCACCCACAACCCCCAACTGCAACAAACTGAGCCGCTTGCTGTCGTAGAATACT
>ERZ773004.103-NODE-103-length-55035-cov-30.214405_pt1 | contig 55035 bp, 56 predicted proteins | sample MGYA00580667_ERZ773004 | MGnify/ENA primary metagenome ERZ773004 (study PRJEB29015, sample SAMEA2737963) | human oral metagenome | biome: human oral; feature: human-associated habitat; material: dental | place: China | collected 2123 ... | reverse complement strand
GATAAATTTCGCGCAAGCCCAGAAGTTTTTGATAGCTATCACTCATGGCGCTAGGTTCCCCTGTTTTGGAATCTAGAATGGTCAAATTAGCTGGCAAATCCATGCCCCCCAAACCATTGACATGATTGGCAATATTTACCTGCTTTTGTAGTTGTGGAAGTTCTTCATTTTGAGCGTGCTCCAATAGGTAAAATAAAATAGACATATTTCCCATAGAATGTGCAACAAAATTCATCTTTTTAAAGCCATACCTTGCTTGCAACTCTCTAACAACTGCAGCCGCATACTCTCCATCCTGAGCATAGTTGGCATTTCGATTGTCCTCGAACTCAACCATGACAATTGGATTGATAGCATCTTTTGGTATCTCTCCTTTAAAGATTACTTGAGCATGACTGTCAACTGTAGCTGTGATGATTGTTTGAGTAACCCCAGCTTGTCTGGCTGCCTCTACCATATGCTTTTCAGCATTAGCGCTTGAGCCATAACCATGGAAAAATAAGGTCGGAGTCCTTGACTGAATATAGTCACTACTATTTAATTCTTTGGTTTGCCGATTGTAGATTAGAAATAAAGTAACAAGAGCAATGAACAGAAAAGTTGAGAGTGCTATGATAGACCTTTTGACCATTTTCTTCCTCCTAACTCGTATGGATTAGTATTATAACATTTCTAATAACCTTAAACAACTAAAGAAGACGGTATTCTATTTAAAAAGAATTTAAAAGAACCTACTTTGTATTAAATCGGATCTATTTTGTTTTTATTCGTATTAACTTGAATAGAAAATCATTGCACCGAGAACTATCATGCTATTCAATTTTATCGTCATACCTTCTCTTATAAAGCTTTTTAGCTTTTTGTGTGTACCGTCTGATGAAATCAGTTTTAGCTTCTGTGTATGCATCTCGATTGTACTCGTACTTTTTCCATAAGATTAATTTTAACTGCTCGTAGTCTTTAGCGACAGCTGGATGATCTTTCAGATAGTCTCGGAAATAGAGTTCATCATGGTCTCCGTAGTAGCGCAAATGCAAGTGAAAAACTCGTTCAGCAAAACCTTGCAGTGTGTAGCCCTTGTTAAAAGACATGCGGCCTTCTGACTCTGACATGGGCAGGTAGCCATACTCCAGCAATTTTCTCTTGATGCTACCCATATCTTCACTTCGAGGAATTTCTAAAAGAATATCAATAATCGGCTTAGCCCATATCCCCTCAATAGATGTGGAGCCAATATGATGCATTTCATACAACTGATTTGCTGGCAAAAAATTTACTATTCTTCTGCTTTCCTCCTTATACCAAGCTGCCCAGTTCTTATTGTGCTCCTCTAAGAAAATCGGGAACAACTGCCATAATTCTTCTAAAGACATATCTTCTAATTTTTTGGACATGTGCCTTCTCCTTTCTTTATAGAAAATAAGAATTAAAGTAAAGACTGAGAATCCTATCTCAGCCTCAGTTTTTATTACCAATAAAGCAAGCCATAAGTCAGTAAAACGCTAATCATGCTAAAAAGTGAACCGATCAGATAGTATTCTGCAAAGGACTGGCTTTCTGAGATCTTATTATAGCGGGCAATAGATTTAGCTGTAAAAACTAACCCAATGGCAGTAAACTGCCCGAAAATAAGGGAAAGTCCCATAATCAAGCGCTCCAAAATCCCAATCATTGCACCAGCCCCCGCAATAGTCTCTCCGCTGTCTTCTCCTGCCTGATACTTGCTGAAGAAGAGTTTAAAGAGGATATTGACCGGCTTACCAGTAAGGGCGAAGAAAAAGAGAGCCTGCAGCATGAGATAGCGGTCAGTCAGCCAATTAGGAGCTGGAATTTGCTGCTGCCCTAAGAGAAAATAAAGAGCAAAAATACTAATCAAATGCAAGATCTGATCCAGTAAAAAGGCTGACTTTTGAGCACGATGCCGGACAATCAAAGAATTCAACCTATTCTTCAAGAAGTCAATAAGCGCATGACTGAGCCAGACCAAGCCGAAATATGGCAGATACTTAGGTAGGACTAGCCCTAAGAGTAACAAGGGCAAGAGAACAATTCCCAAATGGAGAATCAAAAAATTCAACCTTCGGCTTTTTAGCTCGGCCATTTTCTGACTTTGAAGCTGAAAATCAGCTAGTACATGAGCCAGCAAAGTCAGTACAAGAATCGGATTCTGCATGAAAAATTCTGAAAATCCCATAAAATTTGTCATTGTTCAGCCTCCTTTGCTGCCTGTAGAATCATTCTCATAGCTAAACGGCGATTTCTCAGATAGATCTTCAGACCAGACGACTTGAGCCGCTTACTAAGCGCACTGGGACTAATCTGCAGCAGCTCTGCTATTTCCCCGTGAGAAAAATTCTCATCATAGATGTATTCTGTGAGCATCCGCTCGAGCACCTCTCTCTGGCTAGCATTCCACTTGCTCTGGATAAAGGACGCAGCCGCCAGCACCGTATTGACCGCCTGACTGAGCTCTTCATCTCCTAAGGATACAGCTATGCGACTGCTGCCATAATCATTTTTTTCGTGGACTGCGTTAATAGCTGCGCGTGCCCTCCAGTAGGCTGGACCGTCCGCACCAATACTCTGCTCTCGATTGATGTCCGTCACAATCTCCCCCAGACCAAGCCCAAAGCGAATCGGGTGAGGAAAGCCTAAGGCAATCTGATCAATGAGCCGCATGATCTCAGGATTAGGCCGCAGCAAAGCCTGAAACTCGTCTCCAGTCGTTACTGTAAAAGGCGACACCAGATAATCTCGATAATCCTGGTTCAAGACTGCCATCAATTCCTGCAACTCTTGTTGCGCCTGCTTGCGGTTTTTTAGCTGTTTGGATTCGATCAAATCTCCAATAAGAGCAATATAAAGCATAGCTGACCAAACCTCCTTTAAGTCCATTATAAAGGAAAAATTTTAAAATGTCTATTACAACGGAAAATTTTAGAAATATCCATTAGAACAGAAAGACTATTTATTCTTTTTAGTTGCTGGCAAGACAGGATAGACAGCCTCAATCAAACTACAGAGAAAGGCAGCATCTTCTACTTCTTCTATATGAAGCATTGGCTTTGCACCTGGATAAGGGAGTTCATAGACTGGATTCTCTAAGAGAGTCAGAGCAGGCTGGACTGGCTTGAGTAGCAAGCGATTGTCATAAATCCCGCCGAATAAGTGCCCCCGATAATAGAGCAAATATTCCCCCATCATCTTGCGAAAACTGATTTCTTGACCTAAGCCTTGCAGCTGCTTCAGGATAAAATCCAAATATTCTTGACTAGATGCCATCGGAATACCTCCATGCATTGATACCTTATTATACCAAAAATGGATGAAGATTGCTGATGTATCTTCTTCAATCTGCAGTCTATCTATTCTAAAATAAGTAAAAAAGCTAGACCTTAGGAGTCTAACTTTTATTTCTTATTTTTTTAAAAGTCCCTCCTTAACCAGAAAGTCACGCGCAACGTCTTCAGCCTTTTTACCTTCAATGCCAACTTGATAATTCATCTGACTCATCTGACTTTCCGTAATTTTACCAGCTAGTTTATTGAGAATCCCTTCCAATTCAGGGTGTTTTTCTAACAGTTCAGCCTTCATGAGAGGTGCCCCTTGATAAGGAGGGAAAAGATGTTTATCGTCTTCTAAAATCTGAAGTTGATAGCGCTCAATTTCAGGGTCAGTTGAGTAGACTTCCATAATCTGAATATCACCTGATTTAATCGCATCATAGCGAAGGACTGGCTCCATAGTTGATACATTGAGATTCAGTCCATAGACCGACTGAAGCCCCTTATTCCCATCTTCACGGTCGTTAAACTCTAGGGTAAAACCTGCCTTGAGCTTGTCTTGGACTGCTTTAAGATCAGAGATGGTCTTAAGATTGTATTCTTTGGCGACACTCTTAGGTACTGCGATGGCATATGTATTTTGATAAGCCATGTGATTGAGCAAGACTAGATTGTCCTGTTTCTTAATGCCATCACGCGCCACTTCAAAGACTTCTTCAGCATCATTACTGACCTTTGGAGCAGGCTGCAAGAGAGTTCCAGTAATCGTACCGGTGAACTCAGGATAGATATCAATATCACCTTTTTTCAGTGCTTGATAAAGGAAGTCAGTCTTACCAAAGTTTGGTTTGACTGTCACAGTCATATCCGTATTTTCCTCGATGAGAAGCTTGTACATATTCATAAGAATTTCTGGCTCTGGACCCAATTTCCCAGCAATAACCAGATTATCCTTGCTTTGTTTTGGTATCAAACTTGGCGTGTAAGAAGCGCCTAGTCCGAGGATTAAGACCGCAAAAGCTGCAAAAACCGTCCGAAGCTTGGCCTTTTCCATCCATTTAAGGAGGCTGTTGAAAAGAATAGCCAAAACTGCGGATGAAATTGCTCCAATCAAGATCAGACTGGCATTGCGACGATCAATTCCTAGAAGGATAAAAGAACCTAGTCCACCAGCTCCAACCAAGGCTGCCAGAGTCGCTGTCCCGATAATCATAACTGTTGCCGTCCGAACTCCTGATACGATGACGGGCATAGCCAGAGGCAATTCAAACTTCTTGAGTCGCTCCCACTTGGTCATCCCAAAGGCGATTCCAGCTTCTTCTAAACTAGGATCAATCCCATTCAAAGCTGTGACAGTATTTTCTAAAATTGGAAAAATAGCGTAAATCACCAGAGCAGTCAGTGCTGGCAGTGTACCAATCCCCATGAGAGGGATAAAGAGTCCCAGCAAGGCCATTGAAGGAATGGTTTGAAAGATTCCCGCAATTTGCAGCACCCAATTGGCTGCCTTTTTGTGACTATGAAGATAGATAGCGAGCGGAATAGTCAGGAAGATGGCCACAAGTAAGGTCAGAAGAGACAGCTGGAGGTGCTGACCAAGGGCTGTTACCCAATCACCAAAGCGCTCCTGAAAGGTAGAAATCAAATTAGCCATGTTGAACACCTCCAAATAAATCTGCTACGAAGCTGGTTGCAGGTGCAGATAAGATTTCCTCAGGTGTCGCCACTTGACGAATCTCCCCGTCCTGCAAAACAGCAATCCGATTCCCCAACTTTAAAGCCTCATCCGTATCATGGGTCACAAAGATTGTCGTCATCCCAAATTCATTATGCAATTCTCTGGTCAAAGTTTGTAGTTGTTTTCTCGAAATGGCATCCAAGGCCGAAAAAGGTTCATCCATGAGTAGAATCTTAGGTTGACCAATCATGGCCCGGACAATGCCCACCCGCTGCTGCTCACCGCCAGACAGCTCACTCGGCATGCGCTGAGCATAGTCTTCAGCCGGCAAGCCTACTAGCTCCAGTAATTCATCAGTCTTCTGCTGAATATCTGCTTTACTCCATCCTTTCATTTCAGGAATGAGAGCAATATTTTCCGCAACTGTTAGATTGGGAAAGAGGGCAATCGCTTGTAAGACATAGCCTGTAGAAAGGCGCAGCTCACGCTCATCATAGTCTTTGATGCGCTTGCTATCCATATAGATATTGCCATCTGTTGGCTCTAAGAGGCGGTTGATCATCTTGAGCATGGTTGTCTTACCAGACCCAGAAGGACCCACTAAAACCATGAATTCACCATTCTCAATTTGTAAATTGACATCTCTTAAGACATCCTTTTCTGTATAGCGTAGCGCTACATTTTTATATTCAATCATTGTTTTTCCTCAATTTAAAACTTCCCTCGGTTGGTTAAGTCTTCTACCTTAGGCATGACTTCTTTATTGTCCCAATGCTCCACAATCAAGCCATTCTCCAAACGGAAGATGTCATACTGAGCATAAGCAATCCCATCGATCTGAGTCTGCCCATAGCTGACCACATAGTTTCCTTGTCCCAAAAGCTGGAAAACAAAGTTGAAAGTAACACCATGTTCAGCTACATAGTCTTTATAAGCCTGACTTCCTTGGCCAATCTCATTATTATGCTGAATCAAATCTTCTGCCACATAATCATTCCACTGCTCTAGTTCCCCATTTTGGAAAATTTCTGTCAAGAAACGACGAACAGTTTTTTTATTTTCTGCTGTCTTGTCCAAATCCGTTATTTCAAAATCTCCAAAAATCTGGTCTAATTGACCATTTTCAGGTGTTCGATAGTAGTCAATAACATCCCAATGCTCCACGATACAACCATTCTCATCCGCACGGAAAGTATCTGTCGTCACCCATTGAGCTTCCCCACCATTGAGATATTGATGAACATGGACGAAGACTATATTGCCGTCTTCAATAGTGCGAACAATTTTCATCTCACGCTTGGGATGACGCTCAAAGAAATTTGCAAAGAAAGCCGCAAAACCTTCTTTCCCATCTGGCACACCTGTCGAGTGTTGAATGTAGGTATCCCCTACAGACTGGGCTTGAGCCTCAGCAACACACCCGTCTTGAATGGCATGAATATATAAATTTTGCGCATTTTCAACTTGTTTTGACATGATTTATGCCTCATTTGCTTTCTCTTTCAGATTGGCTAAAATACGTTCCTGATAACTTTCAAATTGGCAAATTTCTTCCTCTGAGAAGCCTTTATAAAAAATAGCATCCAACTTTTGACTGATACGATGGCCAACTTCCTTCTGAGACCAACCCTGCTCTGTCAACTTGACATATTTTTTTCTCTTATCTATTCCACATGGACTGATGGTGATCAGATTTTGCTCCTCAAGCTTCTTAATCATGGTTGTTAGCGTATTGTTAGCAAGACCAGTCGCAAGCGCAATATCTGTCGCCGTAGCGCAACCTGTCTCACTATTCCATAAAACAGTGAGAATCTTGCCCTGCTCACTCCGATAAAGGGTTTCAGGATCCTGACTCAGTAACTTTTGAAAAATCCGCCCATTCAACAAACGAATATGATGGGCAACTAAATGACTATCTTTCATACTTCCTCCAATTTATTTCTATATCGAATTTTTTCTATTTATTGTAACACCCGATATTACACTTGTCAAGGATTTTATTCGATTTAGAAATAATTTAAAATTGGGTAAAGATCTTTAAACTCAAAGTTCAAAACAAAAAGCCCAGTGTAAAGAGGAAATCCCTCTCCCACACTGAGCTTATTTTTATCTTAGTAATATTCACCCTGACGGTAATCCCATGAGTTAAAGGTATCTGACAGGTGCATCATGATTTTGTCGATGTCCAAGCCTTTGCGGATGACCACTGGTGCTGGTGAGATGGAACGTTGCCCACCTTGTTCTGGAATCAGTTTTCCATCTTTATCCACCATAGAGACCATAACGCCTTGCTCGTAGCGAGTTTCAATGGTCTTGTCTGGCTGGATAGAGGCTACATAGTCATCTGCTTCAATAACCAAATCAACAGCATTTTCGATGCGCTCTCCAATTCCTTCTACCTTGCCGCGGTTTCCTTTACCGGATGGGTTGGCTGAGGAAGCATAGACCATCTTACCTTCTTCCCAAAGCTTAGCTGCCAGCTGCTCGCCCGCCTTACCAAACTTAATAACAAAACAGCTAGTGCCACGAACATCTGTCATCAACTCTTCCCGACCGTCGCCATAGGCTTTGAGCTTTTCAAAAGCTTCCGGCTTCCATGGAAGGATACAGCCCAAGAGGATGTCTTCATCCCAATGCTTTTGGTAAAAAGCTTCAATTTCCGGATTGAGTTGTGCTAAAGCGCGAAGCTCATCCATACTGCCACAGAGGACAACACCTGGCTTATTACGGTTACGTGCCTTAGCTTCGAACTTACGCTCCAAGCCAGCTTTATCGCTGGTCATGATGATGTAACCCACCTTGGTCGGGCAAACGATGCAGCCGCCATCGCCTTTCAAGATGTCATAGCCTTCTTGTGAAAGAGTTCCGTTCCATTGAATGTGTTTTGTCATAAGTTTCTTCCTTTTCTATTAAATTAAGATTTATTTTACCATATATTTTTATTGGAAACAAGATTTTTTCAGAATTTTCTCAATATAGCAAAAATAAGGTTACTGCCAATAAGATGGACGATTTTTTTCATATTCTGCAATCAAATCCTCATACTGGAGTGTAATGCCGATGTCATCCAGACCGTTGAGGAGCTTGTGCTTCCATTCACCATCAATGTCAAAGGAGAATTCTCCCACCGGTGAAAAAATCTTCTGCTGCTCCAAATCCACCGTCACTTCATCCGTCGGTTTCAGATTCGCCAAGGCTTGCCGCACTTCTAGCGGCTGGACAATTGGTAGCATACCGTTATTAAGCTCATTGTTGTAGTGAATATCCCCGAAAGATCCAGCAATGACTACCTTGAAGCCATAGTCAGCCAAGGCCCAGGCAGCGTGCTCCCGAGAGGAACCCGCCCCGAAATTATCTCCTGAAATCAGAATAGTTGCCTTGCGGTACTCCGGTCTATTAAAGACGAAATCAGGATCTTCAGTATATCGATTGTCCAGATAACGCCAAGCATACATGAGATACTTGCCAAAACCTTTTTTATCAATCAACTTGAGAAACTGCTTGGGCAAAATTTGGTCCGTATCGATATTATCGTTCATGAGGGGCACTGTTGTCCCCGTGTAGATTGTAAATTTTTCCATAAACCTTCCTTACTGGACCTCCGGTAGTTGGCGGACGTCTACGAAGTGCCCGGCGATGGCTGCCGCTGCGGCCATTGCCGGACTGCAAAGATGGGTTTTAGCTCCAAATCCCTGCCGATCCTCAAAGTTCCGATTGCTAGTCGAAGCACAGTGAACTCCGTCTGGCACCTTGTCTGGATTCATTCCCAGGCACATGGAACAGCCCGGATCGCGCCACTCAAAGCCTGCATCCATGAAAATTTTATCCAGTCCCATCTTTTCAGCAGCCCGCTTGACCGGACGAGAGCCTGGTACGACGATAGCAGTCAGATTGGGAGCGATATGCTTGCCAGCGACAAACTTAGCCGCCAGCTGCAAATCGCTGAGTCTGGCATTGGTACAGGATCCGATAAAGATATAACCTAGGTCAATATCTTCTGCTTTCTTACCCGGGGCGAGGTCCATGTAATTGTAAGCCCGCTCGTCGTTCATATCGCGGATTTCTGGGAAAGCCGCGCCAAACTCTACTCCCATAGAAGGATTGGTTCCCCAAGTTACCATAGGTGCCAGCTCGGAGACATCCATCTCAATGACCTTATCATAGACAGCATCAGGATCACTGACCAGAGTCTTCCAATCAGCTACCGCCGCCTCAAAGTCCTTGGGAGCGCCCGGCCGCCCTTGAACGTAATCATAAGTCTTCTGGTCAGGATTCATAATGCCCATCTTGGAGCCAAACTCAATGGACATATTGCAGATGGTCATACGCTCTTCCATGGTCAGATGGTCAATCGCATCACCGGCATACTCTACCACATAGCCAACACCCGCAGCTACACCGTATTTGGCAATTAAAGCGAGGATAAAATCTTTTGAATAAACACCTTTAGGTGGAACTCCGGTAAATTTGACCAGCATTTTCTTGGGTTTGACTTGCCAAATGGTCTGCGTGGCAAAGACGTGCTCCACCTCTGAAGTACCAATTCCAAAAGCAATAGCTCCAAAAGCTCCGTGAGTAGCCGTGTGACTATCGCCACAGACGATAAATTTGCCCGGCTGAGTCTTGCCCGTTTCTGGCCCAACCATATGAACAATCCCCTGCAGTTCCGATCCGTGAGCCGCATGCTCGATGCCAAAATCCTTGACGTTCTCAGAAAGTTTATCAATCTGAGCCTTGGAAATCACATCCCGAATATCATAGATATTGACCGTAGGAACATTATGGTCAAAAGTTCCAAAAGTTAAGTCTGGTCGTCTAACCTTGCGACCGGCATCTCGAAGTCCTTGAAAAGCCTGAGGGCTGGTTACTTCATGAATATAATGCTGATCCACATACATAAGCTGGGGTTGACCTTCTTGGCCTGTTATTACGTGTCTTTCCCAAATCTTATCAAAAATTGATTTTCCAGCCATACTAGCTTCTCCATATGTAATACAAAATTCCAATTTCCACTATTACTCCGCAAATCCAAGCCAACCAGAAATACCATTTTCTGGTCTTGTGGTGAAAGAGGCGACCGCCTAATAAAGCGCCCAAACCTCCGGCTGCCAATGCTGACAAGAGCAAGGTCTTCTCTGGAATGCGGTAGTGATTTTTCTTAGCCTTTCGCTTATCCCAACCATAAAGCAGGAAAACGATAAGGTTCCATAGCAGGCAAATACCCGTTAATATCCATTTCATAAGTTATTGATAATGGCCTCCGTCATTTGAGCTGTCCCTGCCTGACCTCCCAGATCTCGGGTTAAAATCCCTTGAGCCAAAGTCTTCTCAACCGCTGCTTCAATCGCTTCTGCAGCTTCTAGCTCTGCAAAACTATCCCGCAGCATCATGGCTACAGAAAGTATCATGCTGATAGGATTGGCAATGCCTTGCCCTGCAATATCGGGAGCTGAACCATGGATAGGCTCGTAAAGACTTGGACCAGCAGCCGAATGACTGGCCGATGGCATAACTCCCAACGTTCCTGATAAGACACTGGACTCGTCGGATAGAATATCTCCGAAGAGATTTTCCGTTATAACAACATCAAACTTAGCAGGATTGGTGATCATGAGCATAGCAGCGCTATCTACCAGTTGGTGCTCTAAGGTCACATCTGGATAATCCTTGGCCACCTCATCTGCTACTCTGCGCCAGAGTTTAGATGTCGCTAGTACATTTTGCTTGTCAATACTGGTCACGCGCTTTCTGCGACCACGCGCAATGTCAAAGGCCTTACGGACAATCCGCTCTACCTCTTCATAGCTGTAGTCGTTAATATCACGCGCAGATCTGTCCTCCAAAATATGCTCACCAAAGTAAATCCCACCAGTCAGCTCACGCACGACCACGAAATCCACACCAGCAATTCGCTCCGCCTTCAAAGGCGACAAATGCTTAAGAGCATCGAAAATCTTAACTGGACGGATATTGGCATAGAGTTCAAGCTCCTTGCGCAGAGCGAGCAAACCTTGCTCTGGTCGAACTGGGGCATTATCATACTGGGGACTGCCGATAGCTGCTAGGAGAATAGCATCCGCCTCCTTGGCCGCTTCTAGAGTTGACTGAGGCAGAGGATGACCTTCCGCATCAATACCAGCACCTCCAAAAGCTTTCTCCGTGATATGATAAGTAAAACCGAATTTGTCCGCAACAGCAGCCAGCACTTGGAGACCAGCCTCCATGATTTCTGGGCCGATACCGTCACCCGCCAGAGCTACAATTTCTTTTGTCATATTTGCTTCTTTCTAATTATTTGCAGGCAGATCGTGGTAGGATACCTGATGACCGATTTCACCTGCATTTTCCTTTTGCACAAAGGTATTGGCATGGATATAGGCAATGGCGCTAGCCTTAAGAACATCAAAGTCAATACCAGAGGAGTTGAAAATCGTATCTGTATCCGTATTTTCAACAGCTACTAAAACACGCGCCTGAGAGTCAATTCCGTCCGTCACGGCCTCAATGTTATAGGCCAAAAGTTGAACAGACTGGTTAAAGAATTGGTCAATAGCATTAAAGATAGCTTCGACACTTCCCTTGCCTTCTGCCACACAGCTGACCGTCTCTCCGTCGCCATTAACCAGCTGCACATCTGCTGTGATGGTATGATCGTCATTGGTCGTCAGCTGCAGATCATTAAAGTGGAAGCCTTCTGGATTTTCAACTGTCGTTCCAGCAATCAGAGCCCGAATGTCAGCGTCCGTGACTTCGTTTTTCTTATCAGCCAAGACCTTAAACTTAGCAAAGAGCTCATTAATTTCAGATTCTTCAAAGTCCAGAGACAGTTCTTTGAGCTTTTCGACAAAGGCGTGGCGACCAGACAGCTTGCCAAGCGGCAGTGAATTACTCTTGACTCCAACCAGCTCAGGTGTGATGATTTCATAGGTCAGTGGATTCTTAAGAACACCATCCTGATGGATACCAGACTCATGAGAGAAGGCATTGCCACCAACAACCGCCTTGTTCTTAGGCACTGGAATACCTGAGAATCGGGATACCAGCTCAGAAGTGTTGATGGTTTCATTAAGGACAATGTCTGTCTCAACTTGGTAATAATCCTTGCGAATTTCCAAGGCAACCGCTACTTCTTCCAGCGCAGCATTACCAGCACGCTCACCAATACCGTTGATTGTGCCTTCCACCCGTCTAGCTCCGTATTTGACCGCAGACAGGCTGTTAGCTACTGCCATTCCCAAATCATCGTGACAGTGAGGACTATAGATAATCTCACGATCTGTTTGGACATTGTCAATCAGATGCTTGAAGATATTGCCAAACTCTTCTGGCGTAGTAAAGCCGACTGTGTCTGGAATGTTGATGTAGCTAGCACCCGCATCAACTGCTGTCTGGACAACTTGAAGCAGGAAGTCCAGCTCTGTCCGTGTTGCGTCCTCAGGTGAAAACTCGACAATCTCAAATTTGGAGCGAGCATAGGAAACGTGCTCCTTAATAGCTTCTAAAATCTCTTCCTTGGACTTTTTCAGCTTGAACTCTCTATGAATGGGGCTGGTCGCAATGAAAACGTGAATCTGCGGATGTTTGGCATCCTTGAGTGCCTCGTAGCAGGCGTCGATGTCCGATTTAACCGAACGCGCCAAACCAGTGACAGAAGCTTTAGTGATGACTTTAGCAATCTCTTGCACTGCCGCAAATGAATCTGGACTAGCAGCTGGGAAACCAGCTTCAATAGCAGAAATTCCCCATTTTTCTAGTTGCTTAGCAATGGCAACCTTTTCCTTAACAGAGAAATTCACTCCCGGTGTCTGCTCACCATCCCGAAGGCTGGTATCAAGAAACTCAACTTTTTGCATAGACTTTCCTCTTTCTTTATCGTTTAAAACAGCTATAAAAATCAATGAGAGATACAACTATGAAATGAACTTTTAGTTCGCTTTTCTCAATATATCCTAGCAAAGATTTTCGTGAAGAATAAAATAAAAACATCTCGCTGGAAACCAAGCGAGATGTTGATTTACTCCCGCTTGGTAAGCCAAACAGGACTAATGCTTTCGCACTAGCCCGAGTAACGCAACAACAAAGCAAAGTTTGAAAATTGAGTTGACTTCATGTTTGACTGACTCCTTTTGAAATGTTATTGATTAGTATTTTAGCACAGTATCATTCGGCTGTCAACAGATAATTCGATATTTTCTGAAAATTTTTAATATGCTGGATTATTTTGTAGTCTTATTACTATAAATGCGAGAAAGAAAAAGAAGCAGGCCAGCTCCTACTTCCTTTAGTAATATAATTATTTTTCTCATTTCTCTTCTTTTAATAATTTACCAATCAGGCTTCTTCATTCCTAAGCCATTTCGTCTTTATCTTCGTACATACTGAACCAAGCGGAACATCATGAAGGCAAATAGAATTCCTGCAACGATCCAAATGGTTCGTAAGGCGTAAAATTGGAGCAGGTAGGTAGAAATAATGGCTCCGATGACAAAGCTTCCTAACAAAGCAACAAAGAAAATGCCCTCTTTCAAGTATGGTTTTTCCTGAGTTCGCACAAAATTTCCAAAAGCCACCATCGTTTTCTTGATATTTCCTGTCATAAAGGAATTATTGTAGACTATACCATCTACTTCGCCAAAAGCTGTCGCAACGACTCCCATACAGAAAGCAATCGGAGGAACGATCAGCATATTAGGCACGGTACTTGGCATAAAACCTACCAGAGTACAGATGATCACCATTGGTGAAATGCTACTTACTCGCCATATTGACTGCTCAAAAAAGGGGCGGAAAACTGTTATCAGAAAAATCCCCAGCATAAAGGCTAGCATAGTAGCTAGTTTGACTTCAATCTCTCCAGTCTTATGATGAATCAGCTCAACGGACAAAAAGACGACGTTTCCTGTCTGGCCCGCAACCAATGTACCCCCGCGCTCCATGAAAGTGTAAGCATCCACGAAACCTGCGCAAAAGGTCAGCAAACAGGCAAAAAACTTTGATCGAGAATGGAATTCCCTTTTGACGAACTTTCTCATAATTTACCCAAAAAGTCCAGTGTAACACCAGACTTCCTTTCTATCCTTCTCTAGCTTCCTCCAAAATCTTTTCAATCTTGGTAGTAATCAAATCAATCGCCACTTTATTAGAAGCGCCCTCTGGAATAATGACATCCGCATAGCGCTTGGTTGGCTCGATAAACTGATGGTACATAGGTTTTACAACACCCAGATACTGCTCAATGACACTATCCAAACTGCGTCCACGCTCTTCCATGTCCCGCTTAATCCGACGAATAATCCGCACATCATCATCAGTATCGACGAAAATCTTGATGTCCATCAAATCGCGGAGGCGTTGATCTTCCAAGACCAAAATTCCCTCTACAATGAAGACATCCTGCGGTTCCTGACGATAGGTTTTATTGCTGCGCGTGTGCTCCGTATAGTCATAGGTCGGGATGTCTACTGGACGGCCAGCCAAAAGCTCCTTGATTTGCTCAATCATGAGGTCTGTATCAAAAGCAAAAGGATGGTCATAGTTGGTCTTGACCCGCTCCTCAAAGGTCAAATGCGACTGATCCTTGTAGTAAGAATCATGCTCAATCATGGAAATCTTTTCGTTTGGAAAATTATCTAAAATCGCCCGAGAAACACTGGTTTTTCCCCCACCAGATCCACCTGTAACACCGATAATAATAGGTCTGTTTTGCATTGTTTTCTCCATTACTTGTTATCTTATCTATTTTACCTTAATTCATGATATAATGAAAGGGTGAATCAAGAAAAATTCAGGAAAATCATTTTAAAGGAGAAAGTATGTTACAACTCGGAATCATCGGCACGGGGTCCATTTCTCATGAGTTTATCAAGGCAGCCCAACTGAGTGGTGAGTATCAGCTAACAGCTGTTTACTCGCGCACCTTGAGTTCTGCGGAGCGTTTTGCGCGAGATTATCAAAACGTCGCGCTCTACACCGATATGATTGAATTCTTATCTGCCAACCTAGATGTAATTTATATCGCCAGTCCTAATAGCCTCCACTTCAACCATGCTAAGGTAGCCATTTTGGCTCGAAAACATGTCATTGTTGAAAAGCCGGCTGTATCAAGACCTGAAGAATGGCGAGAATTGGTCAAGCTGGCAGCTGAACATCAGGTTTATATCTTTGAGGCAGCCAGAAACTACCACGAAGCAGCTTTTGCAGTCATTCGTGATTTCCTAAAAGACAAGAAAATTTGGGGAGCTAATTTCACCTATGCAAAATACTCTTCCAAGATGGGAGCTCTGCTGAGTGGACAGGAACCCAATGTTTTTTCTGCTAAATTCTCAGGCGGTGCTCTAATGGATCTGGGTGTTTATACCCTTTATGCAGCTGTTCGACTGTTTGGTGCCCCACAAAGCGTCTGCTATACAGCTCAACAACTGCCAAATAGTGTTGACCTCAACGGTTCAGGCAGTCTGATTTATCCTGATTTTCAGGTTCGTATCCAAGCTGGAAAAAACATTCATAGCCAGCTACCAGCTGAAATCTACACGGACCAAGGCACTCTGACCTTAGATGGTATCGAGTTTATCCGCTCTGCCATTTTCCAAAAGCTGACTGGAGAGACGGAAAGTCTAGCTATCCACCAAGCAGAGCACCAAATGCTGGAAGAGGCTCAGGCTTTTGCTCGTGTGCTTAAAGGCGACCAGGAAGAGCTTTATAGCGACTACCTGCAGTCTGCTACTACTGTGCATGAGTGTCTGTTTGCCATGAGAAAAGATGCTGGCATTAGATTTGAGGTTGATCATGATTAAAGAAACATTTCCAACAGTCTGGCAGGAACAGCTAAATCAGCTCGGTTTTGCTGAACTGACTGCCATCCAAGAAAAAATATTCCAGCCTATTTCTCAGGGAGAAACGGTGCTAGGCATCAGTCCGACCGGTACGGGCAAGACATTGGCCTATCTCTTTCCTAGCTTATTGAAATTGAAGCCTAAAAAAGCGCAGCAGCTTTTGATTTTAGCTCCAAATACAGAGCTGGCGGGACAGATTTTTGATGTTTGTAAGTATTGGGCGGAGCCTTTGGGCTTGAGTAGTCAACTCCTCCTCTCTGGTAATAGCCAGAAAAGGCAGATTGAGCGGCTCAAGAAAGGGCCGGAGATCCTAATTGGCACACCAGGGCGGATTTTCGAGCTCATCAAGCTCAAGAAAATCAAGATGATGAATGTTGAAACTATTATCCTAGATGAATTTGATCAACTTCTCAGTGATTCCCAGTATGCGTTTGTTGATAAGATTCTGCATTATGCGCCGCGTGACCACCAGCTGATTTACATGAGTGCTACGGAAAAGTTCGATCAAGATAAGATTGCTGAAAATACGCTGCGCATCAGCATTGACGACCAGACTTTGGACAATATCCAGCACTTCTATATGCAGGTGGAGAAACGTGATAAGGTTGAACTCTTGCGCAAACTATCCAATGTAGAAGAATTTCGTGGACTAGTTTTTTTCAACAGCTTGTCAGATTTGGGCAGCGCCGATGAAAAGCTTCAGTACCGAGGAGCTAGTGCAGTCTCCCTTGCCAGTGATGTCAATGTAAAATTCCGCAAGGTTATTCTGGAAAAATTTAAAAATTACGATATCATGCTCTTGCTGGCAACGGACTTAGTTGCCCGTGGCATTGATATTGATTCTCTAGAGTGCGTAGTCAACTACGAAGTGCCACGCGATCTGGAAACTTATACTCACCGTTCTGGCCGAACAGGTCGGATGGGCAAGGATGGCTATGTTATCACCTTCATCAGCCACCCAGAAGAACTAAAAGCTCTCAAAAAATATGCCTCTGTTCGAGAAATCATCTTGAAAAAACAAGAACTGTATGTGCAGCCTTGAGTGAGAATAACAGTAATCGATAGTTTTATCTGATGATAGCAAAGCAAAAAGCATTGGAAATATTAAATTTCCAATGCTTTTTTAATTTCTGCTGTAATAAATCTGATGTGGTTGAAGCTGATTTTCTAATAGTTCATCAACTGTCACCAGAGTATAGCCGTTGTTCTTCAGATAGTCAAGGACGCTTGGCAGAGCATCGATGGTCGTCTGATGGATATCATGCATGAGGATAATAGATCCCGGCTGGGTCTTCACGATCTCCTGCATAATAGCCTTTGTATTACGTGTTTTCCAATCGAGACTGTCCACGCTCCACATAATAAAGGACTGATCGACAGCATTTTGAACTGTAGAGTTAATGGCTCCGTAAGGCGGTCTTGTAATCATAGGTCGGATACCAGTCGCCTTATAAATGGCTTCCTGAGTGTCTAAAATTTCCTTTTTGGATTGATTCAGAGGTAACTTGGTCAAATCTGGATGGCTCCATGTATGGATGCCGAGCTGATGGCCTTCATCAAGGACACGTTTAGCCAGTTCTGGATTGGCAGCAACATTTTGCCCCACCATAAAGAAGGTCGCTTTAGCATTGTAGCGTTTCAGAATTTCCAAGGCCTGAGGAGTCGTTTTACTGTCGGGACCGTCATCAAAGGTCAGGGCAACCATTTTCTCATGCCGCTTGGTTTCATACTGCTGGTAAGCCTCCAAATCAGCCCCCTGCAAATATTCCGGACGGATTAGATCATAAAAACTAGACAGAGGCACTGTCAAGCTCGTCACACCGTTGATTTCTTTGGGAAGATGAATGGAAAATAAACTTTCCTCATAGTGAAAATTCCACTGGCTCAACTCTATTTCTCGGAGGGCATTTAAAGCTGCTGTTTGCTGACTTTCCTCCACCTGTCTAAAGGTTAGCTGACTGGTCAACTCCTTCAGGAAAATTTCCTTGGCAGCTTCTGGATTTTGAAACAGCTTGTCCAAAGTCACCGCTGCCCCTTCTTGATTGATATAAGTCGAGGCTACTTCTCTTGCTTCTTCAGACTTGATGTCTCTTTTTGAGATGCTGTAATCTTTTCGCTGAATGACCACTTCCTTGGTATTGGCCAGACTAGTAGACTTTTCTTCCGTGTAGTAAAAAGTCAAAGCCGTCAAGTTTTCCTTCTGCTTCTTGTCATCTGAAATGCTCTGACTGTCCTGCAACATTTTATCTTTGACACTTTGAAGAGGCTGTCCATTCATCAGAGGATAAAAAGCTGCCACATAATGGCTACCAATTCTCCCAGCCTGCTTTTCGGCATTGTCAGCATGTTTTTGCTCTTCCTTGGCGATCACTTCTGTAACCTTTTTCTGGAATTCCCTTTCCTGAAACATTTCATAGATTCGTAGTCCGCCAAAAACAAGAAATCCTAAGAGAAGCAGATTCAGAAGACTGAGAATCAGTCTATATTTTCGTCTACGCTTCCTTTTATGTTGTCTTTTCATTTATTATCCCCTAAGCTATTGTCATAAAATGATTCTAATGTTAAAAAACCTGTATCTTACAAGTGCTAAAATACAAGTTTCACCTATTTTTAAAGACTTTTTTCTCGAATCACTTCGACCTTGTAGCCATCAGGATCTTTGATGAAATAATAATTTGGTGGGTTTCCAGGCAGCCCTTTTGGCTCAGTCACTTCATAGCCCTTAGCAGCATGCTCAGCGTGCAAACCTTCCAAATCAGGCGTGCTAAGAGCAATATGAGCAAAGCCATCACCGATTACATAAGGTCCGTGGTCATAATTATAAGTCAATTCAAGCTCATAATCATCGCCATCCAAACCAAGATAAACAATGGTAAAAGCATGCTCTGGAAAGTCCTTGCGGCGCAATTCCTTAAAACCAAACGCGTCTTCATAAAAGGCAATCGAAGCCTCTAAATTTTCCACTCGTAAACAAGTATGCAACATTTTTGATGTCATGGTTGTACCTCTCTCATTTCTTTCTTTTATTATACCGCAAAAGCAGTCAAATTTGAAATAATATGAAAAGTTTTTCAGCTTTTGCTAATTCGTTTTCTAATATCTGACCTAAGGGGAACTTTGATTTCAAAAATGGTTCCACGCGGTTTGTTATCTTTGACTGTGATGGTTCCTTTTAAGGCGTCCACGATTTGTTTCGCCAAGGAAAGTCCTAGTCCAAATCCACCTTTTTGACGAGTCCGAGCCTTGTCCACCCGATAAAAACGATCGAAGACTTTTTTCTTGTCGTCGCCCGCAATCCCTGGGCCATTGTCAGAAATCCGCAAGGTCAAGCTCCGATCATTGGCGGAGGCCACGAAATAGATCTCTCCATCTTCTTCCGTGTATTTGATGGCATTATCAAAAAGGATGGTCATGACCTGCTTGAGCAAGACCTTATCTGTCGTGATTGATTTTGAAACCAGATTTTTGAAATCAAAGATCTTATCGCTTTCCTCTGCGATAATAGCATAGTTAGAAAAAGCTGTCGTGAAGAAGTCTGGCGTGACTTCACCGTATTCTGGCTTGATGCCGTCATCTCGCCTTGCTAGATTGAGTAAGTTAGTCGTCAATAGACGCATATTTCGCACTTCCTCTAAACTAGACGCGATACTCCCACTAGACTCCATAATCGTAGCTTCAGGCTTACGGAAGAGAGATTCCAAGCGATTTTGTAGCACAGCCAGAGGCGTCCGCAATTCGTGGCTAGCATTTTCGACAAAGGACTTCTGCTTTTGCATGCTGTCCAAGAGAGGCTTGACACTCATCCGCGCTAGATAGATACTGGCAATCAAGGAAATACCCCAGAAGCTAATCATGACAATCGCAATCAGCTTTTCATGCTTTTCGCTAGTCTGCTCCAGCTGGCTGATACTGGTCATGACAACAGCGTATTTGACATTTTCAATTTCATCATCTGGATCAATGTCAAACATATAGGCCCGATAACTCTCGACCTGTCCATAGCTATTAGTTAGTTGGATTTGCTTGATTTGATTAAGAAATCGTTTATTAAATTTAATCGCATCAAAGTTTAAAAAGCCATTTTTTGCCGATACATTCTGATAATCATCATTCAAAAGAATGGCTGAGGTATTGGCACTGACATTGACCCTGCCTGTTTCCTCAATCTTGATATCATGAGCTTGCACAGACTCTGAATCTTTGTGCTCTGAATCCTTGTTCTCTGGCTCTTGGTATTGCCGGCCTGTCGTCCGATAGGCTAGATTGGCTACCCAGGCGGGATTTTGACTGAGACTTTTGAGATTATCATCAACGGTCGTGTAAAGGCTAGAGCGCATGACTTGGATAATAATGAGCGTCATGGCCGAGAAAATCAGGGTGAATACACCAAAATAGCGAATGAAATAAGAAAAATCATCCGCATATAAGGCTTTTTTGAGTTTATTCAGCATTCTTTAAAATGTAACCGACACTGCGAAGGGTTTGAAGATTATTCGCAAAAGCCGTTCCTTTCAATTTTTTCCGAATCTTAGATACATAGACTTCCACCACAGAAATCGTTGTATCGCTGTCAAAGCCCCACAAACGATCGAAAATCTGTGTCTTGGGCAAAATAACATTCTGATTCTGAAGGAAGTAGACCAACAAATCAAACTCTTTACCCAGTAGCTCGACTTCTTTTCCATCTACCAAGGTCGAATTGGTCGAAAGATTAACCGTCACATCGCCATAGGAAAGGGTATTTTCATTAAACTTACCAGAACGTTTGAGCAAGGCTTGAATCCGCATTTTAAGCTCTTCTAGATAAAAAGGCTTAGTCAGGTAATCATCAGCACCGAGTTCAAAACCATGGCCTTTATCATCGATACTCTCCTTGGCAGTCATGATGAGGACAGGAGTGCTCACTCCTTTTTCACGCAATTCTTTGAGCACTTGGAAGCCGTCCTTTTCAGGAAGCATCAAGTCTAGCAAAATCAGGTCATACACGCCACTTTCTGCCTCGTATAAGCCTTCTTCGCCGTCAAAGACCTGCATAACATCTGCAAAATCATCTAAAAAATCAAATACTGAGTTTGACAGACCGAGGTCATCCTCCACTAATAGAATCTTAATCATCCTGTTCCTCCCTTTTTAGAAAAAGCTTATGTTCTTTTATTTAAATAGAGACATGGTAGACACTTCTCATGCTATCTTAACCTATCTTTTTCTATTATATCATGACTTATCGAAAATGCTTTAAGAATTTGTTGTTTTCGAGTTATTTTCGACTATTTCACTGTTCTTATCATCTTTTGTTGTGCCGTCGGCGTTTGATGGCTTCTTCTTTGATTGATTTCCTTCTTGTGTTCCCCCTGGTTGACCATTTCCTTGTGGTGGCTGACCTCCACCTCCAGGACCGCCTTGGCCATCTTGACCGTTTTGTCCCCCCATCTGTGGTGGCATACCATTTTCATTTCCCTGCCTCTGACCTTGAGGAGCTTGTCCACCTTGACCTGGCATCTTGCCATCTTGCTTGTTTTGCTGAGGCATAGTTGCTTGCACTGAGCTCTGTTGCGAGCTTTTCTGTGTCAAGGCACCAATTCCATAGCCACCAATTGCTCCGACAGCTAAGGAGGCACTAGCTACTGCTGTCATCCACCATTTGGTACTCTTTTTAACTACAATCATTTTTTCCATATCCATTTTAAAGTTTTCCTCTTTCTACATTTTATATTTTCATGGATTTTAACATGATGAAGTAATATAAATCTTAAGTACACAAGCTCACATCCCTTCACATGCTAGGATTATTATAGGGAATCTTGCTTAAATGGGACTGAATTTTTTCTTAAAGAAGACTGAAACTATGGGATTCTAAACGACAAAAAAGACCAGACTTTATAATCTGATCTTTTCATTTATCTAGACTGAAGCCTTGATAGCTTTCTCAACTGCTGCTTTTTCACGGGCAATCAAGTCAACACGCGCTGCGATTTCCTTAATTCCCATGCTGATGTTACGGCTGATTGCCATATCGTCCAGCTGTGGCTCAAAGAAGGCCTTGTATTCTGCTAGTCTTTCTTCTGTCTTGAAAGCATTAGCTGGATAAATGACGAATTTGTCGAAGCTCATGTCGCCACCCAGAGCAGCCTTAATCCAATCCCAATTCTCACGCGCCCAAGTCCAAGAAGTAGCTTGAGTAAATTGGTGATTCAAGAGAGGGAAATACCAACTCATGGCCAAATCTTGTGGTTTCACAATATCCTTGTTTTTCAAAGATTCCAAGATACGAGCAAGTGTTTCTGCGTCCTTAGTGTAAGCCAAAGCAGCCGCCAATTGGCGTTTGAAGCTACCGTCAACTGTTGAAACATAATCATTCAAGTATTGGTCGGCCAATTCTTTGCTCTCAAAATGCTTGATTTGATTGATGAGAATATGCAAGCGAATAGCTGCAGGCAATTTCTCCAAGTTCTCTTGATGAGCAGCAAAAATGCGACTTGCTTCTTGACTTGCTGCTTGATCGTCAGCTGCAATCAGACTTCCTACAACAATCTGACGAACCAACTCATCCTCATCACTTTCGCCTTCTTTTGCTTCAAAGCCTAGACGGTCAAAGTTGAATTTACTAAGTTTAACAACCAATTCATGATAGGCTTTCTCGCACTCGCTTCCTTCGTCCACAAACGGCTTGAGACCATTCAGAACGGCTTTGACTCCAGAGACAACCAAATAGGAGGTTTCTTCTGTCAGTTTTTCAATAACTGGAACCAAATCAGCAAATGAAATGCTGCCTGCTTCAGCCAAGAGACGGCGCTCTTGCACCACTTGAAGCTTGCTGGTGCTATCCAAGTCTGTAATGGTATCTAAAATCTGCTCAAGCAAGATACCCTGATAGTCCGTGATGTAGTGGGCTGTATTTTCAGTATTGAAGAGCAGGGCACCTTGGTTTTGAGCAGCCAAGGCAGAATAATTTGGAATTTCCAGGGTTTCTGTTTCCAGTGTATCTGGCAAACCTTTCCAGTTGCTATTTAAAGGCAAGACCCAAGTACGTTTCTTATCTTCGTGCTCCCCGATAAAGAATTGTTTTTGAGAGAGTTTGAGGGTATCGTTTTCTACTGTAGCTGTCAAAACAGGGTAGCCTGGCTGTTCCAACCAAGAATCCATAAAGGATGCTACATCGCGACCAGAAGCAGCTCCCAAGGCATTCCAAAGGTCACGACCGATGGTATTTCCATACTGGTGTTTAGCAAAGTAAGCGTTCAATCCTTTAGCAAAGGCCTCATCACCCAACCAACGACGAAGCATGTGCATGAGGCGACTTCCCTTAGCATAAACGATAGCTGGATCAAACAAGGTATTGATTTCGTCAGGGTGCTTCACTTCCACATGGACCGACTGGACTCCGTCTGTCGCATCCCGCTTAAGCGCCAAAGGCACACCTGTTGTTTGGAAATTCTCAAAGATATTCCAGCTTGGTTCAATCGCATTGACACAGACATATTCCATCATGTTGGCAAAGCTTTCGTTGAGCCAAAGGTCATCCCACCACTTCATAGTGACCAAGTTCCCAAACCATTGGTGAGCCAGCTCATGAGCAACAACTAGTGCTACATCTTGACGGCTGGATACCGTAGAATTTTCATCTACTAAGAGGTAAATCTCACGGTAGGTCACCAGACCCCAGTTTTCCATAGCACCAGATGAAAAGTCTGGCAGAGCTACATGCAGTGACTGAGGAATCGGATATTTGACACCGTAATAATCTTCGTAAAATTCAATCGAGCGAACCGCAATGTCCAAAGCAAATTCTAAGTTGCTGGCTGGGTGAGCCTTAGTTGCATAAACACCAACCAAAGTACCGTTTTTAGTTTTAGCAGTAATGCCTTGCATATCCCCAGCAGCAAAGGCCAAGAGATAGGAAGACATGCGAGGCGTTCTTTCAAACTTCCAAATGCCTGTTGCTTTCCGGTTTTCAACGTTGATTTCAGGCATGTTAGACAAGGCAAGTTCACCTTCTGCTTGGTCAAATTTCAATGCCAAATCAAAAGTTGCCTTAGCTTCTGGCTCATCCACGCTAGGAAAGGCTTCACGAGCAAAATGGCTCTCAAACTGCGTAGAAATGATCTCTTTTTTCACTCCATCTACTGTATAGTAAGATGGGTAAATCCCTGTCATATTATCTGTAATCTTACCTGTATAGGTCAAGGTTACTTCCACAGGGCCTGCTGCTTCCAACTCAACATAAAGAGCTTCATTGTCATTATCAAGAGTGAAGGGACGAGCTTGTCCATCTACTTCTACGGCCTCAATCATCAAATCCTTTTGGTGCAAGGAAATTTTCTCAGCTTTAGCTTCACCGGTAATGGTAACTTTCCCTGAGAAAGTCTTATCCGCACGATTTAAATCCAAAAAGAGATCATAGTGCTCTGGAACAAAAGTATCAATAAAATGTGCAACTGCTTGCATGTTTTTCTCCTCATCTAATTGAAGGGGCTGGTATTAAACCAACCTCCATTCAAGATTCATCTCTTACTATTCTACCATATTTAGTGACTTTATACTCATTCCAACTGAACCAAAATTGATTTTTGACTTCAAACATAAACTAATCATTTTAAAGCCATCCTGTCATTAGCTTTTCTCCTCCCAAAACAAAAAAGACAAGCTTAGCCTGTCTGATAGATTCGTCTCAAAAGAAAAGTGAAGTTCAAGTTTGCTTTGTTTCTTTCTTCAGTTCGTTCAATTTTTTATTGTACAAACGATTTTCTTCTTGACAGGCTTCATTCAGTCGATCTTCGTAACGCCTTATTTTCCGCTCTAAATCTTCTCGATTTTCCTCAATTTGGTGTAATATATAAGATGAATCAGCAGGCGAACTGTGACGACAGAATGATATAACCCAATTGCTCATTTCTTCCGAAAAATTTCTAGCCTCCCGTTTCATATCGTGATAATCCCATTCCAATTCACTGGCTTTTCTACGAAATGCTAGATGTTCATCATCTAATTGTGCTATCCGCTTTTTTGTATCCATAATCCCTCCTACAGAATTGGACTCATCAAATTAGGCGTTGAGACTTCATTTAAGACATTCTTGATAGATTCGGCTGCTAATCCGGAAAAAGCACCTTCCAAATCGGCAGGAACTTGAACTGATGAGAATGATTTCATTGTCTCAGCCTGATTGGTGAGCCATTCTTGCAATAGGCGACTTTCTTCAAGGAGAGTGGCTCTTTTAGCTGAGATTAAGCCTCGAATAGCCAGACGTTCCTGTATCCTCAGATACTCTTTTTTGATACGTTCTGCTTCCGCTCGATCCTCTATCATTGGTTCAATCATACGCTTCCTCCTATAATTCCCCAAAAATTTGGCTACCTTTTTGGTCGATTTCTACGATTCTATCAGCGGCCTTATTTAATTTACCTGCTATACTTGTCATTTCCTTCTGATATGAGTTGGCTGAAGAAAGAGTTGCTGCTTCTATTCCAGTATTCCAAGCTAGCTCAAAACTCAACTCAGACAGTAAACCCTCTATCTCTCCACCAGAAAGGTTATGAGCCAGCGTATACGCTGCTGATCGTAGTTCTGTTATATGCTGAGAGACACTTTCCTTGGTATTTGCAAGTTTATCTTTGATCGCCTGCTCATATACTTCAGCTTGTAACTGAGCCGTTTGCGCACTTGTACGAACAAGTTCCTCTCTCAAGCTAATCATCTGACTGCCTGTAGTCGTTTTCAAAGAAGCGTGCAGTTCATCAATGCGTCGTCTCTTTAGAGTGAGTAATTCTTGCTTAGAAGGTTCTGGAGCAAAGGAACCATATTTTTCTAGATATTCTTTGACATAAGATTCTGGATCTGTACTGTCAAACCATGTCTCTAGCTTAGACAAGTCAAATTTTTCAGCAGCTTTAGCCTTTCTTTTGGCAATCTCCCTCACTTGCTTTTCAGTCATGCCGGAACAGAAAAGACTATTTTTTACATACCAATTAATATCTAGACTATTACCTTTAATCTTTGGTAAGCCAGCATTATGATGTTTTCCCTCTACAGTAAATACTTTTCCATACGGAATGATCCCCCCATGACCATCCCAACTTGTTAAATCTTTCCCCCGATCACTGTATGAATGTAAGTGTTTATTAAGATAATCAAATTCTTCATCACTAATCCCTCTATAATCGGCTGTATTTTTTGTTAACGAATTCCACGCACCCCAGTCCATGAAATTTGTAATCTTCTGGACTTTCATTTCCGCAGCTACTTTAGCAACTGCTGGTCCCGCTTGACTAAATCCCGACATATTACTGATATTAACTTCTTGTCCTGTTCCAGCCATTTTTTTAGCCTTAGTTAATGATTGGTTATAAAACTCCCGAACGTCCTTTGTCTGTTCCGTTAATTGATTTCTTGCCATTACTGCATTGAAGCCAGATTCTAAAACATGATTATTAATGTCTCCACCCGGAGCTTGAGTTCCAGCAACAACAATAGTAGTTTGGCTGTAATCTGGCTTACCTTCCTTATCAAGAGGCGCAACAGCAATGGCTTGGGTGGTTTCGTTGACTTCGTTAATCAGTTTATATTTCTTTCCGCTATCATCAAGCGAGAACTCACTCCCCTTTTTTTCTTTTTTTATTATATTAAGAACTTCAACTTGTAATTCTTGTATGCTCTCGTCTGTTAAGGCCATTCTAAAAAGTCTCCTTTCCTAATTTCTGTATTGTAGATAACTTCTGCATCTGGACTGCCGATTTCACTTTTAACCACATTCTTCAATTGACTAGCTTTGACTAAAGCTTCTATATTCTCATCCATTTTTGGTTTAGTTGATAATTTGGCTTCCACAGGTAATTCTTTACACTTGGAAATATCAATAAAATCGTCACCAACCTTTAATTCTATGATTTCTTCATCCAAGCCATTAAAATCAAGCCTAACATCCCAAAAACTACCATAATGACTGTAGGATTTCTCGCCAATTTTTTTTCCCAAGTAAGCTTTATTGCCTTGTAAATCATAAATCACAGGAACAATATTAGCTCGAAACATGCTCTGCCCATCCCCACCTTGAACAAAAATTGGTGAAAACTCTATTTTACTGACTCCTGAATATCGCTCTTTGATATATGTTGACAACTGTTCTTCCAACAAACGAAATCCTCGTTTGTAAAGTTTTACTTCTTTATCATCTAAAACGTCACTAACATTATACGGTGAGTTTTGATATTCAATCCATTTTGTCATACAGTATCCCCCTCCTGAAACTAAGATAATTATTACAGCTATAATTGCAAGTTGTTTTTTCTTCATTAACTGTCACCTTTATGTCTAAATGAAAACGAATCCATTATTTCTGTTTATAGTATATCACAATATAATATTTCTTGCCGACTTTTCCTGTAATATTATCTATCCATAAACAGAAACATCCCCATTTAATCAAAGATTATTCCCATTCTGAGTAGCTCCCTCTTTTAATTTATAAGTTGTAGTCTATTTCAGCATTCGGACTTACTACATCTGATTCCTTAACATCTTTTAGCCTTACTAAGTGTTATTAATATAAACAATGCCATTCTATCAACGCCATTCCCACTCATTTCCTTTCTTAATTTCTGTATTATAGGCAACTTCTGCTTTTAGACTGCCTTTTTCACTTTTAACCACATCTTTTAGGTGACCAGCATTGACAAGCGCTTCAATATTTTCATCTATTGAGGGGTTGATTGTTAATTTAGCTTTTGGAGGCAAGCTTTTGTAATTCGTTATGTCAAGAAATTTACCATCTACATCAATTTCAATCACTTCCTCATCAAATCCATTAAAATCTAACCGTAGATCTCCTAAAAGACCGTAGCTTGCATATCCATGCTTACCAACTTTCCGCCCTAAATAAGCCTTATTCCCATGATTGTCATAAATTACGGGAACGATATTAGCATCGAACATAGTCTGCCCATCCCCACCTTGAACAAAAATTGGCGAAAACTCTATTTTACTGACTCCTGAATAGTGCTCCTTGATATAAGTTGACAACTGTTCTTCCAACAAACGAAATCCTCGTTTGTAAAGTTTTGCTCCTTTATCGTCTAAAACGTCACTGACATTATACGGCGAGTTTTGATATTCAATCCATTTTGTCATACAGTAGCCCCCTCCTGAAACTAAGATAATTAATACAGCTATAATTGCAAGTTGTTTTTTCTTCATTACCTGTCACCCCTATATCTACATGAAAACGGTTCAATTTTTTCTATTTTGTTTATAGTATATTACAATATTTATATTTTTGACGATTTTTTCTGTCATATTATCTATAAGAATAACTTTCCCTGTTTAATCAAGGATCATTCCCATTCTGAGTAGTTCCCTCTTCTGATTTCAATGTTATACTCTATCTTTGCCTTTGGACTACCACTTTCACTCTTCTTTACACCTTTCAACTGACCGTTCTGGATAAGCACCTCAATATTCTTATCCAATTTAGGTAGGGAAGACAATTTAGCAAATTCAGGCAAATGTTTATGATTAGACACTTCTACTGTTGTATTTTCATCAACCCTCAGGTCAATGGCTTCTTCACCAGTCGCTCCATCAAATCCTAGAAGCAAATCCCACGAATCACCATAGGCAGCATAGGTAGTGTCTCCTATTTTTTTCCCTAAATAAGTTTTATTTCCATTTGAATCAGTTATAGCTGCGATTATACTAGCACCAAACATGCTCTGCCCATCTCCACCTTGCACAAAAATTGGTGAAAACTCAATTTTACTAACTCCTGAATAGTGTTCTTTGATATAAGTTGCTAGTTGTTCTTCCAACAAACGAAATCCGCGTTTGTAAAGTTTTACTCCTTTATCGTCTAAAACATCACTAACATTATACGGCGAGTTTTGATGTTCAATCCATTTTGTCATACAGTATCCCCCTCCTGAAACTAGAACGAACAAAATTGCCAGAACGACAATAATCTTTTTTCTCATAATTATACCTCTATTACAGTATGCTATAAAACAAGGCTTTCGGCTATCACTTTCCTACATTGTAGCATAATTTTTAGCATTATCCTCCATTTCTTTTTCAATCATTTCAACCAAAAGGGGAGTACTTAGGTCATATCGATAAATTATCTTTTTGTTTTAGACCTTTTAATCCATTGAAATCCCAATTTGTCTGTTATCTACATGAAGTCTAAATATCTATCTTTTAAATTCGTCTCATCTCACCTTTTCTCCTCCCAAAACAAAAGAGACAAGCTTAGCCTGTCTCTTTAACATATATTATAATTCAATAATTTTACCCGTTTCAAAGTAAACGACCCATTCGCAGATGTTTTTGGCATAATCGCCGATACGTTCCAAGAAAGAAATAACCTGGAAGTAATCACGGCCTGTAACGATGGCTTCAGGATTTTTCTTGATTTCTTCCGTAGCCAGGTCACGAATGCTATCGAAATAATGGTTGATTTTTTCATCCATGGCTGCTACTTCATAGGCCTGATCTACAGAACCATTCAGGTAGAGATCAAGGGCAGCTTCAACGAAATTTTTCACATCGCGGCCCATCTTTTTAATTTCGTCCTCGACAGCTGGAATACGCTGCTCGCCCTTCATACGAATGGCTGCTTTTGCAATGGATACCGCATGGTCTCCCATACGTTCTAAGTCTGAAACAGCCTTGAGAACAGTCAAGACTGTACGAAGGTCTTGAGAAACAGGTTGTTGGAGGGCAATCATTTCAAATGATTTCTTTTCCAATTTCACTTCATATTCATTTACTTCTGCATCATCTTCGATGACTTCCTTTGCCAAGTCACGGTCATGCGTGACAAAAGCACGTACCGTGCGGTTGATTTGTGAGAGCACTTCTTGTCCCATTGCGTAAAACTGATTGTGCAATTTCTCCAAATCTTCTTCAAATTGAGATCGTAACATCATTCAACTCCTTATCCAAATTTTCCTGTAATATAATCTTCTGTTTCCTTATTTTGTGGGTTGAGGAACATCTCCTTAGTATCATTAAACTCCATCAAATCACCACCCAAGAAGAAGCCCGTTTTATCCGAAAGCCGAGAAGCCTGCTGCATGGAGCGCGTCACCAAGAGCATGGTATAGGTGTCCTTAAGTCCATAGAGAGTTTCCTCAATTTTACCCGCAGAGATTGGATCTAGAGCCGATGTGGGCTCATCCAAGAGGATGATTTTCGGACTGGTAGCCAAAACGCGTGCTACACAAATCCGCTGCTGTTGACCACCAGAGAGACCGATAGCGGAATCATGTAAACGGTCTTTCACTTCGTTCCAAATAGAAGCCCCAATCAAGGAACGCTCCACCGCTTCATCTAAAACTTGTTTATCCTTGACACCGTTGATGCGCAGTCCGTAGACAACATTTTCATAAATGGTCATCGGGAAGGGATTAGGCTGCTGGAAGACCATGCCAATCTCTTTGCGCAACTCCACCGTATCTGTCCGAGGGCTGTAGATATTGTGGCCGTTATAGATGACTGTGCCTGTCGTAGTGACTTCAGGATTCAAATCTCCCATGCGGTTGATAGCCTTAAGCAAGGTAGATTTCCCTGAACCTGACGGTCCAATCAAGGCAGTGATTTCATTAGGCATAAAGTCCAAGGAGACACTATTGAGTGCTTTCTTTTTATTATAATAAACCGACAAGTCCTTGACTTGCAAAATAGGTTCTGTCATAAATTCATTCCTTTAGTTTCTTCACCTCTAACCAAAATGACCAGAAACATAGTCATTGGTCGACTGCAGTTTGGCATTTTGGAAGATATTGGCAGTCTTGTCGTACTCAATCAAATCTCCCAGATAAAAGAAGCCGGTGTAGTCACTGGCTCGGGCAGCCTGCTGCATATTGTGAGTTACGATGATGATCGTATAGTCCTTTTTGAGCTCAAACATGGTTTCTTCTAGCTGCATGGTCGCAATCGGATCCAGCGCAGAAGCCGGCTCGTCCATAAGCAAGATATCTGGCTTTACTGAAATAGCTCGGGCAATACAGAGCCGCTGCTGCTGGCCGCCTGACAAGGTCAAGGCTGATTTATGAAGATCATCCTTTACTTGGTCCCAAAGCGCGGCTTGCTTGAGCGAAGTTTCAACAAGCTCATCCAAAATCTTTTTATCTTTTACACCAGCACGTTCATGGGCAAAGGTAATGTTGCGATAAATAGACTTAGCAAATGGATTGGGCCGTTGAAAGACCATGCCGATGTGCTTACGCATTTCGTAAACGTTGATATCAGACCGATTGACGTCTATTCCTTGGTAAAGAATTTGCCCTGTTACCTTGGCAATATCAATCGTATCATTCATACGATTGAGACTGCGGAGGTAGGTTGATTTCCCTGAACCTGAAGGTCCAATCAAAGCTGTGATTTTATTCTTTTCAAATTGCATATCAATGCCCTTGATGGATTCTTTTTTACCGTAGTAAACATGCAAATCCTTGGTCGAAAGGGCTACCTTTTCTTCAGGAAAAGTAATGATATGTTTTTCATTCCAATTATATTCTGTCATTGCTTCTCCTTTATGCAGAGGTTAGTTTCTTGTGCAAGTAAGAACCGAGTTTGCGGGCTCCAAAGTTGAAAATCAAGATAAAAATCAGAAGCACCGCTGCTGATCCTGCTGACACCACAGTACCATCAGGAATGGTTCCCTCACTATTGACCTTCCAGATATGGACAGCAAGGGTCTCCGCCTGCCGGAAAATCGAAATCGGGCTAGTAATGCTGAAAATGTTCCAGTTAGACCAATCCAGAGCTGGCGCAGATTGCCCAGCAGTATAGATCAAGGCAGCTGCTTCACCGAAAATCCGACCAGAAGCAAGGACAATCCCTGTCACAATCCCTGGCAGAGCCTCTGGAATCACCACATGCAGTACCGTTTCCCATCGAGAAATTCCTAGAGCTAGTCCTGCTTCACGCTGTGTATGGTGAACGTGGCGTAAGCTGTCCTCGACATTTCGAGTCATCTGAGGCAGATTGAAGACAGTCAGAGCTAAGGCACCAGAGATGATAGAAAAGCCATACTCAAACTGGACAACGAAAATCAAATAGCCAAAGAGTCCGACTACCACGGATGGCAGCGAGGACAGGATTTCAATACAGGTACGGACAAAGTTGGTCACTGGTCCTTTCTTAGCATACTCTGACAGATAAACCCCAGCCCCCATAGAAAGAGGAACAGAGATAATCAAAGTAATCACCAACAGGAAGAAGGAATTGTAGAGCTGAATCCCAATACCACCTCCAGCCTGATAGGAAGAAGATTTTCCAGTCAGGAAAGACCAAGAAATGTGCGGTAATCCTCTTACCAGAATATAAAGAATCAGAGAGGCAAGGATAGCAACAATGATACCAGCTATCGTGTAGAGGGTACCAGTCGCCAATTTATCTAATTTCTTAGCGTGCATAGTTTTTCTTACCTCTTTCTTTTGTAATCAGTTTAATGACACTGTTAAAGGCCAAGCTCATCATCAAGAGCACCAAAGCCAGAGACCAGAGAACGTTATTGTCTACTGTTCCCATAACGGTATTTCCGATTCCCATGGTCAAGACAGAGGTCAGTGTAGCTGCCGGTGTTGTCAAAGAGGTTGGAATCACCGCAGAGTTCCCAACGACCATCTGGATAGCCAGGGCTTCACCGAAGGCACGTGCCATTCCAAAGACCACAGCTGTAAAGATACCAGAACGAGCAGCCTTAAGTGTTACCCGCCAAATAGTTTGCCAGCGCGTAGCTCCCATAGCCAGACTTGCTTCACGGTAGTGACGCGGCACAGCACGCAGACTGTCCGTCGTCATAAAGGTAACGGTCGGCAAAATCATGACAAAAAGTACGAAAATACCAGACAAAATCCCAAATCCGGTACCACCAAAAACAGTCCGAACAAAGGGAACAACAACCTGCAAGCCGATAAATCCGTAAACAACAGACGGAATCCCAACCAAGAGCTCGATTGCAGGTTGGAGAATCTTGGCACCTTTAGGCGACACTTCAGTCATAAAGACGGCTGCTCCAATAGCAAAGGGAGTTGCGATGAGGGCTGATAAAATCGTTACAATAAAGGAACCCAAAATCATCGGAAGGGCACCGAATTCCTTACCTGACGGATTCCAAGTGGAGCCAAATAAAAATTCAAACACATTGACTCCGTTAACAAAGAAGGTCGATAAGCCTTTTTGTGCTACGAAAATTAAAATCATGGCTACAATCAGGACGATTAAAGACAGGCAGGCAAAGGTGATATATTTACCAAATTTTTCCAGACGAGAGTTTTTCGAAGGGGATAGTAATTTTTTTGCTAATTCTTCATTTCTCATTTGCTATCTCCTTTTAATGTCGTAACATTTCCATCAGCATCCTTGCTGACCTGCATTTCTTTGATGGAAATATAGCCCATTCCTGAGACGATTCCATCTTGAACTTCATCTGACAGCATGTAGTCCAGAAACTCTGCTGCCAGACCAGTCGGCTTGCCCAATGTATACATATGCTCATAAGACCATAGTGGCCAAGCATTGGTCGCAACATTCTTAGCCGTTGGCTCGTAGCCATTGAGCTTCAAAGTCTTGACAGAATCATCCACATAAGCAAAGGCCAGATAAGAAATAGCTCCTGGAGTTTGGGAAACAATGGACTTAACCATCCCATTTGAATCCTGCTCCTGACTTTGAACGGCTGATTTACCATTCATGATGACACTGTCAAACGTAGCTCGAGAACCAGAACTTGCCGCACGGTTGATGATGGAAATCTCTAGATTTTTCCCACCCAGCTGCTTCCAGTTGGTTACTTCACCGGTAAAAATCTTCTGCAGCTGCTCTGCAGTTAAATTATCGACAGATACTTCTTTATTGACAATCACGGCAATTCCAGCGACTGCTACTTTGTGGTCAACAAGGGCTGAAGCGTCAATCCCTTCTTTTTCCTCAGCAAACACATCTGAGTTGCCAATTTCAACGGCACCAGACTGAACCTGAGACAAGCCCGTACCTGATCCGCCACCTTGAACATTGACCGTTTTTCCAATATTGGCTGAACCAAACTCATCCGCTGCAGCTTCAACGAGCGGCTGAAGAGCTGTCGAACCAACGGCAGTCATGGACTCCCCACGGTCAATCCAGCTGGAGCAAGCAGAGAGGCTAACTGCAACTAGAACTAAAATCGCTGACAAAATCAGCTTATATTTTTTCTTCACCATTTTTTTCCTCGAAATCTTGAGAATGATAGTGGAATGTCTATTTGAAAGAAACTGAAAATCCCACTATATCCACTATAACATAGAAAGAGGGCTTTGCCTAGTCTTTTGAACGAAAGCGAAGCCCCTTTGGGAAATAATTTTTCAAGGTATTTCCAGTAATTTTTGCAAAACCCAAACCGTTGCCCTGGGCAAGGACTTGATACCAGCCATTTGGATAGTTTTGAGAGAGTTGAACCGTTTCGCCAGCTACATATTTGCTAAAGGCATCCTCATCAATCTCAAAGACTGAGACAACTTCACTAGGACTTAAAGCTAGGCCTAAGGCAAAGCTCGGTTCAAAACGATTTTTCTTAAATTCACCCAGATGCAGGCCATTGCGAGCAATTTTCAGTTTTGAGATATCTGGCAGTCCAGCTGGCAGCAGATAAAGATTGTCCCCAAAAATATCTAAATGTCCTTCTAGCTCAATTTTTAGATGCTTTTTCTGGAAATCTTGCCAGAGTTTTCTCTGCTCTGCTGTCAATTTATTTTTGACCTCCTTGATTTTTTTAGCAGACTGACTTCCTGTAAAGCGAAATTTCGCTACAAATTGCCCTTCACCTTTGAAATGGTGGGGATACATACGAGCTGTTTCTGGGAAATCAATCCCTGCCACCATGCCATTGATCTTAGGTATTTCAAGCAATTCCAAGGGGAAATTCTCTAAAAGCCAAGCAACAATTTCTTCATTTTCTTCTGGCGCCCAAGTGCAAGTTGAATAAACCAACTGCCCGCCTGTCGCCAACATCTTGACAGCGTCCTCTAAAATTTCTCGTTGCAGACGCGCGCACCGGGCAGGATATTCCGGACTCCAATATTGAGTAGCATCTGGCTGCTTGCGAAACATTCCTTCGCCAGAGCAAGGAGCATCCAGAACAATGAGATCAAAATAGCCCTGATAAACCTTAGCCAATCGATCCGCAGATTCATTTGTGACAAGAACATTTCGCGCTCCAAACCGCTCAATGTTTTCTACCAAAATTTTACTGCGTTTGGCATTGATTTCGTTAGAAACTAGCACACCTGTATTATCTAGATAAGAGAGTAGGTGAGTAGATTTTCCACCTGGTGCAGCCGCTAAGTCCAAAACTTTCATGCCCTTTTGTGGTGCTGCAACTTGGGCAACCATTTGCGCAGCTGGCTCCTGAGAATAAACTAGCCCCGTGACATGTTCTACCGACCTACCAGACACTTTTCCGTAATGTCCCCAGTCTGTATTTGGAATCGCATCTGTAAAATTTTTCTGGTTCTCTTTTAAAGGATTACTGCGAAAGGCTGAAATCGGATCTTGATCAAAAGTCGCCAAAAAAGCCTCTGCTTCCTGTCCCAAGAGCTTTTCATACTTTTCCTTAAAACCTACTGGAAAGTCCATACTAGCCTTTTCCCTTTCGTAAATACTCTCGTAATTCGTCTAACTTACACTTTGGTGCAATCATAATCGGCTCCTGAGTCTGAAAATTTGGCCGATTGCCATCTAGAGTCTGAATGACGAAGCCTAGTTTGTCAGCCATCACATAGGCCGCCGCATAGTCCCAAGGCCAATTATAAGAGAAATAGGCGGCTAAACCACCAGCCAAGGTCTTAGCAAAACTAATCCCAGCACTGCCATAGATACGCACCCCCAAGCAATCACGAGCTAAATCAGCTAGTCCCCAGTGATTATGCTCCAGCATACTAGCATTTGAAGCCATAAGATATTGCTGCAAGGGCTTATCGATAAAAGCAGACAACTTTCTGTCATTGCAGTACACATCAAAAGCCCCGCCTCCATGAAAAAGCTGGTCCCTTGTCACATCGTAAATCAAGCCGAACTTGCCCTGCCCATTTTCAAAATAAGCTAACATAATAGCAAAATCAGCCCGCTGGGTGATGAAATTATTGGTGCCATCAATGGGATCAATCACCCAGACATTACCATCCGCAATGTCGTATCGCAGGTCATTTTCCTCGGCCAAAATCGCGTCGTTCGGATACTGAGCTAAAATTTTCCCAACTAAGTCATCCTGGATGATCCGATCCATTTGAGTCACCAAGTCAGTCGGACTGCTCTTTTGTACAACATCCAAGTCATCATAGAGATGGTCTCTTAAAAAAGCACCTGCCTGATAAACTATTTCTTTCGCAAAATGAAATTTATTTTCCAAGAGAAATCATTCCTTTCCCTTTCCTTTTTGCCTCCTGAACAGCGCGATAAAGAGAATAGCCACTGACCGTCTCAAACTCACGGCCGAGTCGCTTCTCTTCTCCCTTGCTGGGAACAACTTTCTTGAAAACTGCATAGGACTGGAGCAGTTTCTCCGCTTGAATCTTCTGTTCATAGGCTTGCTCTACATCATTAAAAAAAGAAAGCACTGAAGCAAGCTCTTCAGTGCTCCACGATAAGTCTAGTGGGTAACTATAATTTTTTTCCATATGTTAAATATCAGCACGCATAGTTGCGGCTCTAAGTTCTTCTTTCCGATAGCCTCTAGGCAAGAAAGCACGGATTTCATCTTCATTGAAGCCGATTTGCATTCGTTTACCATCGAGGATAATTGGGCGACGCAAAAGACTAGGATTTTCCTCAATCAGCTTAATGAGCGTTGAAATCGATAAATCCTCTACATCTAAATCTAGTTTTTGAAAAATTTTTGAGCGGGTTGAGATGATGTCATCAGTGCCATTTTCTGTCAATGAAAGAATGTGTTGCAATTCTGGAGCAGACAGAGGGCTCGTCATGATATTATGCTCCGTAAATGGAACTTCATGACTAATCAACCAAGCACGCGCCTTGCGACAGGAAGTGCAGCTAGGCGATAAAAATAGTGTAATCATGCTGTTCTCTTCTTATTTTTATATAGTAACTAACTCTATTATACTAAATTTTATCTCTCTTGACTAGATGTTTTTAAGAATCAGCTTGAAATACTAAGAAAAATATCAAGAACTGACATTTATTCCGAACGTTCCCAATTTCTTGCCACTTCTTCATCACTCTTTAATTGAGCAACCAGTTCTTCAATACCATCAAATTTGACCATATCACGAATCTTATCCAGCCAGATAATCCGAATCGTATCGCCATAGATTTCCTCCGCAAAGTCAAATAGATTGGCCTCAAACCGAAGTTCATCTCCTTCAAAGGTCACATTTTTGCCAACACTAGCCATGCCTCGATAAATCTTGCCATTGTGCTCAACATCCACCACATAGACACCATCTGCTGGCAAAATCACGCGATCCAAAGGGGCTAGATTAGCCGTTGGATAGCCAATGGTACGCCCCCTAGCATTGCCATGAACCACAATGCCACGAGTAGAGAGAGGATAGCCTAATAGCTGATGCGCCTTGGCAACATCACCATTTTGAATGGTCTCTCTAATCCGAGTAGAAGAGATTTTTTCCTCATCTTGATTGACTGATGAGACGATGACAATCTGACCATCAAAATAGTCTGCAAGCTCCTCTGCCCTTCTCTTATCAGAGCCAAAGTGATAGTCAAATCCCGCTACAACTGCCTTTGCTTTAAGCGCAGCAACGTACTTATCAAAAAATTCTTGGGCTGTATTTTTAGAAAAATGGCTAGTAAAGTCAATCAAATAAAGGTAGTCCACACCCAAATTTTCTAAGTGAGCAGCTCGTTCCTCTGGATGATTCAAATGCAACATCAATTCTGGCTGATAGCGGACAAAAGCTAATTTTGGTGACTCAGGAAAGGTCAGTACCGCAATCTTCAGTCCTTTCTCATCTGCAATTTTCCTTGCTTCCTTAAAAAGTGTCTGATGTCCCTTATGCAGGCCGTCAAAATAGCCCAAGACCAAGACCGTATCTTCTTCCTGATTTATCTCTAATTCATTATTAATTCGTCTTATTTTCATCATTTTTCTATTTTACTATGTATCCGCTTTTTTTACAACAAATTAAATCTAAGAAAAAGAACTTCTAACACTCCAAAGAGACACCTTGCTATTCCTAACAAGGTGTCTCTGTCAATATTGCAAAAAAATATGAAACTACACTGATTACTGACGATCATCATAGCCATTTGGATGACTGGAATGCCATTTCCAAGCGGTTTCGATAATGGTTTCGATATTGTCAAATTTTGGCTGCCAGCCCAGAACTTTTCGTGCTTTCTCAGAAGAAGCAATCAGCGTATCCGGGTCCCCTGGGCGCCGCTCTGCTATTTCCAAAGGAATAGGATGGCCGGTCACCTTGCGAGCGGCTTCTACAATCTGAAGGTTGGAAAAACCAGTCGAAGAGCCAAGGTTAAAGGCATCCGAAGGTTGACTAGCACGCAGATGCTCAACAGCCAAAATATGGGCTTCAGCCAAGTCAAAAGGATGAACATAATCGCGAACATTGGTTCCATCCGGAGTGTCGTAATCGTCGCCAAAGACAGCGATCTTCTCACGTTTGCCCTGAGCCACCTGAAGCACGATCGGTAGGAGATGGGTTTCAGGTCCGTGGTCCTCACCGATTGAGCCGTCGGGCTTGGCACCAGCCACATTGAAATAACGCAGAGCTACAAACTTGATGCCATAGGCCTGGTCTGCCCAGCGCATAATGGTCTCCATCATAAGCTTGCTCTCACCATAAGGATTGATAGGCTTTTGCGGAGTCGTTTCCAGAATTGGAACTTCCTCAGGAATACCATAAGTCGCCGCTGTCGAAGAAAAGACAATGTTCTTAACACCGCATTCCTGCATGACCTCCAAAAGAGAAACCATACCGGCTGTGTTATTGTCAAAATATTTGAGCGGATCAACCATAGACTCTGCGACCAGTGAAAAGGCAGCAAAGTGAATGACTGCATCGATGGATGGATGCTTGGCAAAGACATCTCGCATAAAGTCCTTATCCGCCAAATCCCCCTCATAAAAGACTGCCTGAGGATGAACCGCTGCCCGATGACCAGTCACCAAATTATCAACGACGACTACCTCTTCCTTGCCTGCTGCTACCAAACGATCTACCATGTGCGAGCCGATATAACCAGCTCCACCTAATACTAAAATTGCCATGTTTCTCTCTTTCTTGTCTTGATTTTTATTTAACTATTTTATCAAAAATAAGGACGAATGAAAACTCTCACTGCAATTATTCCTCTTTCAAACCAACAGATTGGACAAAGCGCATGAAAGCTTCCTTGCCCTCCTCTGTTCGCTTGTAAACTCCTGCATCTTCCAGCACACGGCTGAAAATTTGTCCAACTGAAGCCTGAACTACTCCTTCCACCGTTTCAGCGGAAACATTTGGATTTTGGTCTTTGAGTTGATTGGCCCACTCCTGATGATAGGCAGCAACCTGACAGTCTTCTCCCAGCAGAAACAGTTCCACCTGCTTGAGTTCTTCCTTGAGCCGAGGCGGCAGAATAGCCAGCCCCATAACCTCAATCAGACCGATATTTTCTTTCTTAATATGCTGCACATCCCTATGAGGATGGTAAATGCCGTCTGGATGTTCTGCGGAAGTTTGATTGTCCCGCAAGACCAGGTCCATCTCAAAAAATCCATCTTTCCTGCGGGCAATCGGTGTGATGGTATGGTGAGGCTCACCCTCAGACTCTGACAACACCTGCACACTAGGATCAGAATAAGTCCGCCAAACTTGCAAGATCTTGTCAGCCAACTCAATCAACAATTGCTTTTTCTCAGACCTTAGACGAATGACTGACATAGGCCACTTGACAATACCTGCTTCCACCTCTTCAAATCCGCTAAAAGTAAAGCTGCAATCCAGCTCTGCCATTTCCATAGGGAAGGTATGACGTCCACCTTGATAGTGGTCGTGGATCAGGATGGAGCCACCGACAATAGGCAGGTCGGCGTTAGATCCTGCAAAATAGCCTGGAAAAGTCTCGACGATGTCCAGCAGACGCTCAAAGGTCAGACGGCTGATAGCCATAGGAAGGTGCTGGCTGTGCAGAAAGATGCAATGCTCATTAAAGTAGGCATAGGGCGAATACTGGAAGCCCCATTCCTGTCCGGCCAAATCGAATCGAATAATCCGATGGTTAGCGCGGGCAGGGTGATCCAAGCGGCCTTGGTAGCCTTCATTTTCCATGCAAAGCTGGCAGGCTGGATAATTACTATTCTTAACCTTTTTAGCTGCCGCAATTTCCTTGGGATCCTTTTCTGGCTTAGAGAGATTGATGGTGATTTCCAAATCTCCATAGGCAGTTGGCGATTTGAAAGCAATGTTTTTAGCAATAGCCTTGACCTTGATGTAGTCATTCTTTTGACTAAGCTGGTAAAAATCAACCACGGCCTGTTCAGGATTGGAAGCATAGGTCGTCCAGAAGTTCCGATTGAGCTGGCTAGGGGTAGGGGTAATAAAGTTCATAAGCTCAGCACCAAGGATTTCACGCGCAGTCTGACTATCCTCAATCGTCTCTAATCTAACTGCCTCCTCAACCAGCTGGTCCTTGAGGTCAATCAAGTCATCCAACTCAGTCTCAACTTCTAAAACACCATCTCCCACTCGTGCCAAAATACGATTGGTCAGGTAGATTCGATCCATTTCCTCAAATGAACTTTCAGAAATGACTTCTGTGATAAATGCATCTAGAACTCCCTGACTCATTGATTCTCCTTCTTACATTCTAAATAGTCTCTGACAGCGTCTAGATCCTGAAAAACTTGTTCTGTTTTATTTAAGAAAGACTGTGCTGGTATTTTTAAGTCTGGAATACAAATGACTGGTATCCCAGCTCTATACGCTGCTTCAATCCCTGCTTCACTATCCTCTAGTACTAAGCAATTCTCTGGTAAAACATTCAAATCTCTACAGGCCTTTAAAAATATATCAGGGTAAGGTTTGCTTCTCTTTACATCTTTTGCAAAAACTAGATGGTCAAATAGGGACAGTATACCATTACTATCCAAGATCATTCTAGCTCTAGATTCAACACTTGAAGTTGCTAAGGCGATTGAAATACCTTCTCTTTCCAAAAAAGCAAGCAAATTTTTAGCACCTTTTTTTAAATTTACACCTTTGGCTAATATTCGAGCTTCCAGTTCATAAACTTTTTCCAAGGTTTGGTCAAAGTTCCAAGGTAAATCATAGGTGTCCAAAAATCGTTGAACATTCTCCTCTTCCCTATGTCCACTGTATTCTCTAGAATATGTTTCTTCTGTGAAAGGAATTCCAAAATCTTCAAGCAATTCTTGATAAACTTTTAGAGAAATGATCTCAGTATCAGCTAATAAGCCATCTAAATCAAATATTACAGCGTCCATTTACTTCTCTCCTAGTCTAAAACTCGACTGCCACCTGCAACTTCAGCGATATAGAAGCTTGGAGCGTATCCAACGACTTCCTCGTAATGTTTGCCTACAGCTTCCTTAAAGGCCTCGACAGTATCTTTTTGAACCAAGGCAATGGCGCAACCACCGAAGCCTGCTCCGGTCATACGAGCCCCCAGAACACCTTTTTGCTCCCAGGCCGTGTGAACCAAGGTGTCCAGCTCTAGACCAGTCACTTCATAGTCATGTTCTAAAGAAACATGAGACGCATTCATGAGACGGCCGAATTTGTCAAGATTGCCTGCCTGCAAAGCTGCCCGTGCTTGCAAAGTCCGTTGATTTTCTAAAACAGCATGGCGAGCCCGTTTGAGACGATCTTCGTCCTCTATCAGATAGCTATACTCGTCAAAGGACCACTCATCCAACTCGCCCAAGGTTGCGATAGACAGCTTGCGGTTCAGTTCTTCAACAGCTTTTTCGCACTCCGCCCGACGTTCATTGTACTTAGAATCCGCTAATTCACGACGCTTATTGGTGTTCATAATCACTACAACATTGTCCTTGAGATCAAGCGGCACCAAGTCATATTCAAGAGTATTGGTATCTAGGTAAATAGCCCGCTGGTCAGCTCCCATTCCGATAGCAAACTGGTCCATGATGCCAGAATTAACCCCGATAAATTCATTCTCAGTTAATTTACCGATTTTCACTAGGTCCAAACGTTCCAACTGCAAATCAAAGAGTTTCTCAGCAATGACACCCGTCAAAAGCTCTAATGACGCAGATGACGACAGACCAGAACCATTTGGAATATTTCCATAAACATAGACATCCATGCCTCGGTCAATCTTATGGCCTGCCTCCTTCAGAAAATGCAGGACTCCTTTCGGATAGTTGGTCCAGTTATGCTCAGGCTCAAAGTGCAGGTTTTCCAGCGGCACTTCAATAATCCCTTTTTCTTCAAAATTCCCTGAGAAGAATCGCAAGAGCTGATCGTCCCGCTTGCGAGCCGCACCATACGTTCCAAGAGAAATGGCTGCAGGAAAGACGTGACCGCCATTATAGTCCGTATGCTCACCAATCAAATTGATCCGACCGGGTGAAAAGAAAGTGTGGTCCGCTTCTACTCCAAAAATCTTGGCAAAATCTGCGCGGACTTGCTCCGCTGAAATTAGGTTTGACATAAACTAAACTCCTTTAAAATTGGTTTTCGATTTTGTAACCATTTTCTTAATTATACCTGTTTTTGAATAAAACTTCAATATGTTTAGTAAAATTTTACTTAATTTAGCACCGTGCAAAAATTTACTAAATTCTTCTTTGTTATTTACTTGTTTTTGAGGTATAATAGCTCATATAAGACAATAGGAGAACAAAATGGCTACGATTAAGGATATTGCCCAGGCTGCTGGGGTCTCTCCCGCTACGGTCTCTCGCGTACTCAACTACGACCCAGCCATGTCAGTCAGTGATGGCACTCGCAAAAAGATTTTTGACATCGCTGAGCAGCTAAACTATAAAAAATCAAGAAAAAGGAAGCCAAGCAAGACTCAGGCCTACCGAATCGGGCTCATCGAATGGTACACTGAGCAGGAAGAGCTCGATGACCTCTACTACTACTCCATTCGTTTGGGTATTGAAAAAAAAGCCCAAGAATTGGGCTATGAGATTCTCAGAGTCTTTCAAAACGATTCTCTTGATCAATTGAAAGACATTGATGGCTTGATTGCCATCGGCAAATTCAGCCCAGCTCAAATCCAGCAGCTGGAGCAGTACAGCAGCCACTTAGTTTTTGTCGACAGTGATACGCTTAATGCAGGCCACAGCTGTGTGACGGTTGATTTTGAGAATGCTGTAAGGAAGATTCTTGAGCACTTCATGAACGCTGGTTTTGACCAGATTGGCATGATTGCTGGGCAAGAAAGGACTTCTGACCAGGCTAGCCTCATCAGCGACCCTCGCTTAGCGAGTTTTAAGCAATATCTGTCTGAAAAAGGAATCTTTCACGCTGACTTGGTTAAGGTAGGCAGCTTTTCTTCGGAATCAGGCTATCAAATGATGACTGAGCTTCTTAGCGAGCACAAGGACCAGCTGCCACCCGCCTTCTTCATCTCTAGCGATGCTTTGGCAATTGGCGCCTTACGGGCTCTGCAAGAACACGGAATTCAGGTCCCCCAAGATGTCAGCATTATTTCCTTTAATGATACCTCTATTGCTAAGTACATCTATCCCAGTCTCAGTACGGTCACCGTTTTTACAGAAGAAATGGGCAAGCAGGCTCTGCACATTCTGAATCAAAGTGTAACATCCGAAGAGGATTCCATTCCCTATATGGTCAAACTTTCTACCAAACTGACCATTCGAGAAAGCAGTATTTAATAGAAAAAATTATGAAAACCTACGAAAAATTACTTATCATTCTCAGCCAAGCTGACGATTATGTCAACGGAGAAAGTCTGGCCCAGACACTGGGCATTTCCAGAACTTCCATTTGGAAGGCCATTCAGCGCTTGGAAAGAGAAGGAATCCAGATTGATTCCGTTAAAAATCGGGGCTATAAGCTCAAAGCGGGGGATTTACTAATCCCAGAAATCATTGAAAAAGAGGCGCCCATCAAGATTTCCTTCAACCCCAACTGCCAATCTACTCAGATAGATGCCAAAGCAGGTCTAGAAGCAGGTGGCGAAGCAAATACCCTCTATCTAGCTGCTGCTCAATCCGCTGGGCGCGGTCGCTTCGGACGAGACTTTTTCTCTCCAAAACAAGGCGGCTTTTATATGTCCCTTCATCTCAAGCCCAACCTATCTTTTGATCAAATCCCTGCCTATACTCTCCTGACAGCCGGAGCCATCTATCAAGCTGTAAAAAATCTAACCCTCATAGACATAGATATCAAGTGGGTCAACGATATTTACTACAAGGATAAAAAAATCGCAGGCATTTTAACCGAGGCCATTACTTCAGTCGAGACAGGCTTAGTCACAGATATTATTATCGGGGTCGGGTTTAATTTTTGCGTTAATGATTTTCCAGAAGAATTGGAATCTAAGGCTGGATCACTCTTTACAGAGCGAGCTCCTATCAGCAGAAATGAGCTGATTGCTGAAATCTGGAGATGTTTCTACGAAAGCGATCCCCAAGATCTACTCTATCTTTACAAAAAGCACTCTCTAGTCCTCGGTCGCCAAGTGAGCTTCCAGCAAAATAATCAAACCTATAAGGGAATTGCTAGCGATATCTCGGACAGTGGCCAACTTCTAGTCCAGTTGGAGAACGGCCAAAATATCTGGCTCAACAGCGGGGAAATTTCACTAACTAGCTGGTAGTTTGTATAAAATTACATTCAAAAAGCACTTGATTTTCATTTCAAGTGCTTTTCTGTATAGTCTTTCTTCCAGTGTGATGTCGCTATTTAATCCCTAATGCAATCCGAGCATAACGACTCATCTTTTCCACTGTCCAAGCGGGGTACCAAACTAACTTAACATCAGTCTTGGTAACCTCTGGAACATCTGACATGGCATCATAAATCTGGTCAGTCAGAAGATCCGCCAGAGGGCATCCCATAGTGGTCAAGGTCATATCGATTTCCGTTTCTCCAGTGGTCTCATCAAAACGGATTTCATAAATCAAGCCGAGATTGACAATATCAATCCCCAGCTCTGGGTCAATGACCTGCTCCAAGCTCTCCAAAATACGCGTTTTAATCTTTTCAACTTCTTCAGGGCTGTATTTTTGTTCTGACATGCAATATCCTCCTTATAGATATAGCAGAAATTTCAAGTTAGCTCGAGGGGGCTTTTGCTTTCAGTTAGGATTGCCTACTTGACGCTTTCTATTGAAGGCTTTCCGCTCCTCGCTGCTTTTCAGTTCTTAATCTTCGATAAAGTCTCTGAGTGGTTTGCTACGACTTGGATGGCGGAGTTTACGTAGGGCCTTGGCTTCAATCTGGCGAATCCGCTCACGGGTGACATTGAAGACCTTGCCGACATCTTCCAGCGTCCGCATTTTTCCATCGTCCAAACCAAAGCGTAGGCGCAAGACATTTTCCTCACGGTCTGTCAGCGTATCCAAGACCTCATCTAGCTGCTCACGAAGAACGACACGAGTCGTGTAGTCAACTGGATTTTCAATCACCTCATCTTCGATAAAGTCCCCAAGATGGCTATCATCTTCCTCGCCGATTGGTGTCTCCAAGGAAACTGGCTCCTGAGCAATCTTAAGAATCTCACGAACCTTATCTGGTGTCATATCCATACGCTCAGCGATTTGCTCTGGCGTCGGATCTTGACCTAATTCTTGCAAGAGATTGCGTTGCTCGCGGACCAACTTGTTAATGGTTTCCACCATGTGAACTGGAATCCGAATAGTCCGAGCTTGGTCAGCAATCGCACGGGTAATAGCCTGACGGATCCACCAAGTCGCATAAGTTGAAAACTTAAATCCTTTGGTGTAGTCAAACTTATCAACAGCCTTCATCAGCCCCATGTTTCCTTCTTGAATCAAGTCAAGGAACTGCATCCCACGGCCAACATAGCGCTTAGCAATAGAAACAACCAAACGAAGGTTGGCCTCAGCCAGACGCTGCTTGGCTTCCAAGTCACCCTGCTCTACCAAGATAGCCAGCTCCTGCTCTTCTTCATTGCTAAGAAGCGGCACAACCCCGATTTCCTTCAGATACATGCGAACTGGGTCATTGACCTTGGCTGAATTGCTACCCAAGAGCTCTTCATCGGTCAGTTCTACTTCTTCCTCTTCAGTATTCAAGACACGCGCGCTGGGATTTCCTTCCTTATCCGTGATAGAAATGCCCGCATCCTGAATGCGTTGCAGCAAATCCTCAATCCCATCAGCGTCCAAAGTGAAAGGAATGACCAGCTGGTCATTGATTTCATCGTCTGTCGCTACACCTGTCTGCTTGTGATTGCGGATGAATTCTGCAATTTGAACATCTAATGTTGTTACTTCTTTTTGTTTTGTAGCCATACCTACTCCATTCTTCTTTTTTGTGCGATTAAGCGCTCCACCTCTAATATAGCGGCATTCTCATCTCCAGTATGCAAAGCTTCTCGAACCTTTTTGCTAATCAGCTGATTATTCTTACGAAGCAATTCGCGTTCCCTGGTCAGCTCAACTTCTGCTAACTCTCCGTCTTCCATCTCCTCTGGCAAATCTTCCTCCAACATCCGATACCAAAGTTGCTGGACTCTTTCTGGTAAGCTGGATAAATCCTGCGAAGTTACTTCACCATTGGCCAGTAAAAGTTCGTATAGCTCCTGCAATTCCGCCGTATCAAAGGCGAAATCTGTACGAAGCCGATAGCTATTTAAAACCAGTGGATCATGTACCATACGATAAAGGATGTGGATTTCTGCCTTTATCAGCCGTGATAGCTGCTTAGATAACGGAAGATCTACCAGTACAGGGCTTCTTGGAAATTCCGACTGCTGTCCGCTTCGACTACTTCGCTCAGCCAAACGACTGTTGTTAACCGTATTCTCTACCTGCTGGTAATCAAAATCCGGCAGCAACTCGGCCAACATATAAATATAGGAATTCTGAGCTGTAATAGATTGCGTCTGAGCAATAATTGGCGCCATTCGCTCCACGAATTCAATCTGAGCCTGCAAATTTTCAATATTATCCGGTTTGAGATAACGCAAAAGGAACTCTACATCACTAATTCGCGTTTTAGTCAGAAATTGTTTCAATTCCTCGGCAGAATTTTTAGCAATAAATTCGTCTGGATCCATATTGTCAGGAAAGGAGACAATCTCTACCGACATATCCCGTAGCTCCTCTAAAGCTTTGGCTGTCGCAGCCTGACCAGCCCTATCTCCATCATAAGTCAGAATTATTTTCTTGCAATACTTACGCAGATGCTGGACATGCTCAGGCGTCAGAGCTGTTCCCATAGATGCGACTGCATTTTCAACTCCAGCCCGATAAGCCGCGATCACGTCCATAAAGCCTTCCATCAGATAGACTTCATGGCTCTTCTTGATAACCGGCTTGGCCTTATCCAGATGATAAAGCTCATAGCTTTTATTAAAAATAGGGGTGCTGCGACTATTCTTATACTTGGCAGTCTGTGAACCAGCCTCCGAATCTTGCCAGATCCGACCAGAAAAGGCGACAACCTGACCCTTGTCATTGGTCAAGGGAAACATAATCCGGTTCTGAAAAGCATCATAGACTAGATTATTCTCTGCCAGATTAAAAAGACCCGAGTTCATGATAGTGGACTCATCAAACTTACCAGCCATACTCTTATGAAGATAGTTGCCTTCATTGGGAGCCAGTCCGATCTGAAAATGCTTAATGACTTCATCTGTCAGCCCACGATTGTAGAGATAAGCGCGCGCTTCTTCTCCTATCTTGGTCGTCATCAGAACCGCATGGTAGAACTTCGCTGCCTCTGTATGAATATCGTAGAGCGCCTGATGCGGATGAGCCTGTCTCGGTCGATCTGCGCCAGCTCTCTCCATACCTAAGGAAATGCCCGCTCTGTCTGCGACAATCTGAACAGCATCCATAAAGGATACGCCTCGGTAGTCCTCAATAAACTTGAAGACATCACCCGACTTGCCACAGCCAAAACAGTGATAAAACTGCTTGTCCTCTACAACGTTGAAGGAAGGCGTCTTTTCGCCATGAAAGGGACAAAGTCCCAGAAAGTTTCTGCCAGCCTTGGTTAAGGCTACCGTTTCTCCTATGACATCGACGATATTGACACTATTTTTTATTTCAGAAATCATTTCTTTATCCAATAGACAATACCTCCAATTCATCACAGAATATCACTCTATATTTTATAATAATTTGACGCAAATGTAAAACATTTGATAGGCAAGTAACTTGAAATAATTGCTTCTTTAAGCTATAATATAATCTCAAATATTAAATTATTTTTTGAAAGGAAAAGAAAATGTTAAAGGATCTTAAAGAATTTTTGCTACGCGGTAACGTGATTGACTTGGCAGTCGGGGTTATCATTGCGAATGCTTTCGGAGCAATCGTCAATTCATTGATTACTGACGTTATCACTCCCCTCTTCCTCAATCCAATTTTGAAAGCTGCAAACTTGAAGCAAATCGCTGAATTGAAATGGAACGGAATTGCTTATGGTAACTTCTTGAGCGCCGTGATCAACTTCTTAGTAATCGGTACTGTTCTCTTCTTCATCGTTAAGTCTGCTGAAAAAGCACAAAGCCTTGCTAAAAAGAACGAAGAAGCTGCTGAAAAAGCACCAGCTGGACCAACAGAACTTGAAGTTCTGCAAGAAATCAAGAGCTTGCTTGAAAAACAAAACTAATATCCAAACAGCACTGATTTTTTCAGTGCTGTTTTTATTATGTGCTTCCCATTCAAAAGAAAAAAACAGCCAAATCGGCTGCTTCCTCATTCTATTGATTAGAATTTTTTACGTTTACGAGCTGCTTCTGATTTGCGTTTGCGTTTTACAGAAGGTTTTTCATAGAATTCACGTTTGCGTGTTTCTTGAAGAGTACCAGCTTTAGTAACCGCACGTTTGAAACGACGAAGAGCATCGTCAAGAGATTCATTCTTACGTACTACTGTTTTTGACATTTTTTTCACTCCCTTCAAGTCCAAGATCTATTCTATTCTACACGCAAAATGGATAAATGTCAAGAAAAAAACTGCCATAAACTTATATTATCTTCACTTTCTTTTTTAAAAGCAACAAATTGTTAGAATGAACATCATAATAGCAAAAGGAAATTTATTTTAATCCTGTTCAGAAACGACTTCTCTTTCTTCACCATTTACAATTACGGCTTGGGAATTGTTTATTAGCATTAAACTGAACTGATTTTTATAGGTTTCAAAGGTCTTTTTGCTACTATCAGTAAAAGGCTCCTCACCATAATGTGGAAGGATGTAAAAATCCACTTCATCCAATCCTGCTGTATCAGATAACTCTGTCGCTACGGTCTTATCGTCCATGAGTTTATTGTAGTCAATATCCTTAGCTGTAATGATAGCCCCTGCTGATTCTCCCACATAGACCAACCCATCTCTTATTTGTTCTTTGATGAGAGATAGGAGTTGCTTTTTCTTTAATTCTTGCAACAAATAAAAGGTATTTCCGCCTGAGACATAAAGAATCTTGCTTTGGAAAATCTTTGCCTGTGCAGTTTCTCGATCACAAGAAGCAATATCTAGAACCTCTATTTCAAAGCCTAAATCTCTGAATGTTTGCTGAGCCTCATCGATATAGGCAGTATAGTCCTCTTTGTTCCCAGCGGTAGGAATAAATAGAACCTTTTTTTCTAGATTTTTTTCCTTTGCATAATCACTAAAAAGATTTTTGACACCAGCAAAATATGAACATAAAAATAATTGTTTCATGATTGTACCTCCATTAGTTTTTAACAATTTTATAAAGGATCCACGATTCCCTTCTTTGACTAGTTACGAGCGCAAAGCCTACTGATAACAAGAATCGTTTAAATACTTCTTCGCTTTGAAATTTCGGTAAAAAATAAGATAACTTGTTATATTCACAAGCTAGTAAGAGCATCCCGTCTGATTTGAGTATCCTTCGAAGCTCTATAAAAGAAGCCTCTAGATCTTGCCAATGAAAATGCGTTTGAAAAGCTGTAATCAAATCAAAACTTTCATCAGAAAAGCCTGTCTCCCTAACGTCTCTTCGTTCAAAATTCAAATTGACCATCCCTATCTGTTTGGCTTGAGCTATTGCAGTGTCTGAAATATCGATTCCAGTTACAGTACTTTGCGGAAAGGTTTCTTTCAGTAGAATGGTTGAACGACCATTCCCAACTCCTACATCTAAGATTGCAGGGTAAGATGTTCTATCCAGATAACGAATTGCCCATACAAACATGGGAAGATAGGCTCGATTCCACAATTTCATCATTCGTTTTCCTAGAAAGCCCGAAGGGTTCTTTGATTGCTGAATCAAAGAATGAAACATGAGTAATAAAAGTATGATAGAAATGATAATTATTATATGAAACACTCTTCAATCCTCCACTTCTGGATAGCTATATTATACCATTTTAGAGAGATTATAGCTAAATCAATCAACAAAACACTTGCATCCCAAAAGATAACTTTTGGGATGCAAGTCATTCAAAACGGCTGGTTTTCACTTTACAAAGTCTTTCGTTTTTTTGCTTCTTTCGAGAGGGAAATATTCTTAATCTTTTCATAGCGTAAGAAACGTTGGATGAGACGTTGGTCGCTTACATCTGGTTTCAAATCAACCACATAGTCCAATTTGATAAACTTATTGTCAACTGACTGGACAGAGGTCAACTCAAAGCTTTTGCAGGATGTTTCAAAGATTGCTTCAAAAAGAACTTCATAGTCTAATTCAGTAGGAATTTGAATTTGGACATAACGTCTGGTTTGACTAACCGAACTAAAGCCCATCTTTTCAAAAAGCAACCAAAAGAAGGAAATGAGGAACGTGAAAAAAACTCCTAGAGCTAAGAAACCCATCCCTGTCGTGATCCCAATCGCTGTCGCCATGAAGATGGCTAAAAGTTCTTTGGACCCTCCTGCTGCTGATCTGAAACGAATCAAACTGAATGTTCCTGCTACAGCGACACTGGTTCCCAGATTTCCATTTACCAAGAAAATAATAATGGAGATAATGGCTGGCAAGAGAGACAGTGTGATGACAAACTCCTTGGTATAAATAGTTTGGTGCTTATTGACCTTGGCCAAAATGATTCCCAAAATCAAGCCCGTCACGAGGGAGGCTATCAGGGCTAGAGGGTTGACTTTGATTTCAGCCGAAGAATAGATACTGTTAAATAGTTGTGTAATCATTGTTTCTCTCCTTAAACCTTGGCGGCTTGGGGAATCAATTCTTTAGATTTTAGGTCGGCTTTGCCGTATTTTGAGAAGGACTGATCTTCAAGGCCGTATTTGTTCAAAATTTCAGACATCCACTGAGGATATTCCCCTGGAACCTTAATTTCCATAATCACCATATCGTCCTTTAATAGAGGATAGCCGTGGCGTCCTGAAGTCAGGTCCACATCATAATCACGGGAGCGAATATTGGAATCAACCGCCACACGAACTTTTTTGTCCTCCGAGCCTTTCATCGAGTAACGGTCATAGCTAATCACCATTTTAGCTTTTAAGCCTGCATAACGCTCCTGCAGCAGCTCCACTTCTGCCTTGACCCGCTCATCAGAAATAGTCTGGTCTGCAAATCCTTTCTCAATATAATTAACAACCGCAGTCAGATTTGAAACTAGTCGATACTTGAAGCCAACGTCTTCCGACTTTTTCTTGATTTCCAAAAATACCTGACTATCCTTTGTCGGCTCCGCTGTATAAGTCCGCATCCGTAGCTTTTCACGGCCGCCTCTTCTAGCAATTGAATCCTGGATCATTTGAAAATCATTATTATCAAAATAGACATTTGAAATAGTCGAAGTCGCATAATCATCCGGAATGAGGTAAGCATGCATCTCAGCTTCTAAGCGAGCCAAGGTCGCACGGTCTATGATGTACTTTGTTTCAACACGTTGGAAGTTCGTTTGGATTTGTTTTTGTTTCATTTGTATTCTTCTTTTATTCTACAAATGTAGTTTTAAGTTTTAAAAGAAAGAGAGCCCTTGCTCTACCATTTTCTACTTTCCGGACAGTATTTTCAAAACTTCATTCTACACTTGTAGTTTTAAAAAGTCAAGAGGAAAATTACTAAAATTTAAAAAACTTTAAAATTGACCTCAATTTATGAGTTGAAGACTAGATTCTACCAAAAATAAAGATAAAAAAATTCTACCAATCGCTGCTTCTATCAAGAAACCTCAATTGGTAGAATCTTTTATCTAATCGTCATCATCATCGTCGTCATCGTCTTTGTCATCATCACGATCTTTATCCTTACTCTTTGAAGAGCTAGTTTGAGCAGGAGGTTGGACAGGTGCTGTACTAGTGTTTGTATTTGAATTTGTCACATTATTGGTCGCAAGAGTCGGCGAGCTAACACTTCCCGTCTGACCCGCATTCACATTCCCACTTTCACTATCAGCTGGAGTCGCTGCAGAAGACGATGATGCCGGAACTTCTTTTTCAACTGTTACTGTCTTTTCAACAATGGTATGCTGCTTGGATTGGACGACTTTTCCAGTCTTGGCATTTACAGTGAGCTCATGAGCCGTCTGTCCATGTGAAAAGAGAATCTTATAATTGCCTTTCTCACGTGAAATCTGCACATCTTTGACATCCTTTTCAGCCAGAGAAAGTTCCTTCAAAACTGTTTCTAAGGCCTGACGCTGACTAAGTCCTTCCGCTTTCTTGGACTCTAAGACAAGTTTACTATCTTGTGCGACAGGATTTTCTAAGGCAAAGACCGAGCTAGACAAGAGTAAAAGTAGAGGAACTGCTACTACGAAAGAAGCAGACAGGAACTTTTTTCGGCAGGCGGCTGTCCATGATACCAATAATCCGTCGCTTAAGATTAAACTTATCCGAGTAAAAACAAGTTGTCAAAGCAATCGGAGTCTTCTTACTACGGTCAATCATTGTCAGAATGGTCTCACCATAAAAAGTTCGATAAGCTGTGTCTTTTCTACTCAAAACATCGTAGTCGCAGTACATTTCTCCTGCTTCCTGAGTTTCCCGACAAGCGAAACGAACTACTGGATTAAACCAATGTAGGCTCTTGGCGAAAATTGCAAAAAGATTAATCAAGACATCATAATGCTGATAATGAGTCAACTCATGCTGGAAAATCAGCTGCAGCTCCTCCTCCGTATAGTCCAGCTCCGGTAGCACAATCAAAATATCCCTGAATCCCAGCAACATTGGACTCTGTGTCATAGGATAGTGGAGCAGACGAATCTTACTTTTAACGCCCATCTTTTCTTTGATCAAATGCAACTGGAACAAAGTCTCTTCGTCCTCAACCTCTGTCCCCCAACGTTGCAACATCTTTTTGAAACGAATATAAGAATAGGCATATTTTCCTAGATGAAATGCACAACCAAGCAGCCAAATGGCAAAGAATATTTCAAACCAAGGTAGACTTAGAAAAGCCTCCCAGAGATTTGCCTGGCTAGCTTTTTCAGCTACTTGAGAAACAGCTTGCCCTCCACTTGTCTGGCCAGCTCTAACAGCTGTCTGAATAGTCGACCCAGTACTCAGCCGAATCAAACCAGAGCCAAACTGAGGACGGAATGGGAATAGAAAGCTCAGCAAGATTAAAAACCAGATAACATACTTGACCTTGACTGAAATCTTGGTCTTAAGGGCTGCAAAAAGAAGGCTCAAAAACAGAACCAAGATCGAGGTTGAGAAACTGGTTAAGAGGAAAGACAAAAGGAACTGTTTCATGGATACTACCTCATCTTACTCTTTCTGATTCAGTAAATTACGCAACTCATCCAGTTCATTTTCTGAAAAAGAATTAGATGAAAAGAGAGTCTTGACAAATCCACCCATAGAATGTCCGCTGTAGCGCTTCAAAAAGTCTGACGTCTCTACTTCTAAGTATTCCTCTTCCGAAATTAAAGCTGTATACTGCCTTTCACGCCCCTTTCGAACACTTTCTAAAAACCCCTTTTCCGTCAAGCGAGCCAAAACTGTCAACAAGGTCTGAGGCTTCCAATGGTTATCTTCACCCAGCTTTTCCATTATTTGGGCAGAGGTCGTTGGATTTGGCAGGTGCCAAATAATCTTTAAGATAGCAAATTCACCATCTGGTAAACGTTTAATTGAATGATTCATTACATTTCCATACTTTCTAAAGTCTTCTTCTGATCTTATTCTACACATGTCTAATAAAAAAGTCAATCATTATGTAAAAAAAGAGCTGGGAATCACTATTTCCCGCTCTTTCTAGAAAAATAAACTCAACAAAGTCAACATTGCTAGTCCGCCCTGCTTGAACAAAATTTTCGGATCGCTAGTCACTGCACCGTAAGCAGCTACCAAGATAATATAAACCATAAAAATTCCCAGCCAAACTGGACTAGGCTGTACAAAGGCCGCAATTAAAACCAAAATACCCAGCAAACCATTATAAACTCCTTGGTTTTTGAAAAGTGTATTGACCGACCGCCGCTCCAACTCTTCTTGTGACATACCGAAAACCCGTGCTGTTGTAGCTGAGGTCGTGGCGATGGTCTCCAGGTACATAATATAGAAAAATTCCAAGGCAACCAAACTTGCCAAAATCAGTGTAAAAACAGACATTTTCTTCTCCTTATAGAAATCTATGATGAAAAAAAGTATAACATAGAGCGAGAAAAAGCGCTAAAATTTAGTTCCAATAAAATGGACAAAGTGTATAAAAATGTTTTAGATTGCATTTTTAAAATAGGCGTAGCAAAACTCAGCATTTTCTGATTAGATGTGATACAATCTTTTTGAAAAATGGAGGTAAATTATGTTAACCTATGATTTAATTGTCATCGGCTTTGGTAAGGCCGGTAAAACATTGGCAGCCAAAATGGCGGCTCAAGGAAAAAAAGTTGCTTTGATTGAGCGAAGCAAGGCTATGTACGGGGGAACCTGTATCAATATCGCCTGCATCCCAACAAAGACCCTGCTTGTTGCAGCTGAAAAAGGCCTGGCTTTCGACCAAGTCATGGCTGAGAAGAATGCTGTAACCAGCCGTCTCAACGGGAAGAACTACGCAGCAATCAGTGGAGCTGGTGTTGACATCATCGATGCGGAAGCTCATTTCCTTTCCAATAAGGTCATCGAAATCACAGCTGGCGATGAGAAAGAGGAACTGACTGCTGAGACTATTGTCATCAATACTGG
>ERZ773004.99-NODE-99-length-56349-cov-5.136089_pt1 | contig 56349 bp, 53 predicted proteins | sample MGYA00580667_ERZ773004 | MGnify/ENA primary metagenome ERZ773004 (study PRJEB29015, sample SAMEA2737963) | human oral metagenome | biome: human oral; feature: human-associated habitat; material: dental | place: China | collected 2123 ... | reverse complement strand
TTTTAAATTTTAAAATTTTAATTGCAAAATTCTCTTTATAGAATTCTCGCCGCAAAATTCTTACTTAGGAATTCTGCCGCCAAATTCTAACTCCAAATTTTAACCGCAAAATCAGAATTTCATACGCTTCAAATACCGCGAGTAAGCAAAATTTCATCTAAATTTTATAGTGAAGAAAGCGGGAATTTTATATAATCTCGAAAATCTAAAGGACTGCTCGTGAACCAAGACAAAAGCCCCATACGGATAATTTTCATCTCGCTTTTGATCTCTTATGCAAGCTTCGGCGTTGCGGGATTTATGCTTTTTACTATTTTAAACGAGCTTGGGATCGAAATCGATTTTGCCTCCACTCCACGCTCGCCTATTTTTGCCTATTTTCTCACGTTTGCGCAAAAGCTCTTGCCGGCTTTTTTATTCGGCGGATATTTCGCATTTAGGATGATTAGATACAAAATTCTAGGCATAGATTGCAAGCTAGATTTTATGTTTTTCATAACATTTTGCGCATGCTTTGCGTCAATGATCGTGATGGGCTCTTTGTGTTTGATATTTGGATTATTGCTTTTACGGTACGAGCTTTACTTTTTCGGCGGCACATTTTTATTGTCTGTGTGCCTCACATACGCGCTATTTAAACGCTCTGGTTTTATGCTAAGCGGGCTTTTGAAAAATCTAGGCGCGAGCTTTAATGTAGATTTTAAGCTCCGCGTCATCGTAACGATACTGCTCGCGCTCATAGCCTGCTTCATGCTTTATTGCAAGCTCGCATAAAAGTAGCAGTGCAAATTGCGTCTACACCCAGCGTGATTCGCGCCGCTAAATTTTAAAATTCTGCGCTGCGAATTTAGCTGTAAATCGAGCCGCAAATTTAAACTACGCTCAAAATTTTGGTTAAATTTCACTCATTAAATTTTCCTGCCGATTTGAGCCGATTAAAAGCAAATTTGACGTATAATCTCGCGAAATTTCAGGGAGCCAAGGTGCGCAAAAACATAAAATACTTAATTTACAAGTTCTTTTTGGGTAACGTCTTTTTGGCCATTTTTGTGATTTCATTTTACGTTGTTTCGTGGCATATTAAAAATATTTCAAATATCGATGTTATGAGCCTTTTGAAGGGATATTTTTTATTTCCGGGCGATATTCGTCTGCCTTTTACGACGGCGATTCTTGAGCTATTCGCCTTTTATATCAGCAGCAGTTTGAGCGATTTCTATGTCAAAGAGGTCGATCGCAAGCTAAATTTTATATTTTTTATCGCCTTTACGACGATAGGAATTTTAGCGCTTACCGCCGTTACTTATATCATAGTATTCGGTTTTATGCTATTCGGTCTGGATTTGGATAAAAAATTAGTAGCGATATTATCCGCCGTGATATTATTCATAGGCACCTATTCCACGGCATTTTCATTTCGCAAAAGCGATTACGAGCTCGGTAAATTTTTACAAATCGTTAGTCTAAAAAGGCGCTGGAATGCCAACGAAACACTATCGTCTATTTTATTGCTTATAGGCGTAATAATATGGTTAAACTTTATCGTTTTTGAATCTAAATAAAGCTAAGCGCCCCGTTTAATTTTGTCCGTCTGCGCTAAATTTAATAGGCGTAGATCGCCCGCACGGTGAGACAAAATTTTAAAGCACGAAATATTTTTTATCAAAATTTAAACCTACGCATTATAATTGCAGGAATTAAAAAGGACGGCAATTGGATATGAAAAAACATATATTAATCGCGATTTTAGGCTTACTTTGCGCCTTTATAGATATTAATTACATAGGTTTTCTTATCGCATTAAATTTGATAGTAGTCTTGGTTTGCGCCGCTTTTCCTTTTATGAAAAAGAATTATATATTTTTTCTACTGCTTGTCTTAAATTTAGCTTTGTATTTGAATAATATCTACACCCCTTTTGAAAAGCCCGAGCTTTGGACTTATAGCATACCTGCGCTGGCAAATGCGACGAAATTTATCGAACACACGGAGTGGTTTTAAATTTAGCCAAACGCCTTCTATTTTAATAGCGTGGAAACGACACAACGCGCGCTACATTTTTAAATTTAGCCAAGTGCATCGCGCCGCTCAAATTTAAAATTTCGCACCGCGAATTGAGCTGTAAATAGAGCCGCAAATTTAAACTACGCATCAAAATTTTGGCTAAATTTCACTCATCAAATTTTCCTGCCGATTTGAGCCTGTTAAAAGCAAATTTGCCGTATAATCTCGCGAAATTTCAGGGAGCCAAGGTGCGCAAAAACATAAAATACCTAATTTACAAGTTTCTTTTAGGCAATGTCTTTTTGGCAGTTTTTTTGATTTCATTTTACGTTGCTTCGTGGCACCTCTCAAAACTTTTAAATGTTAATATAATAGACCTTTTGAAGGGATATTTTTTATTTCCGGGCGATATTCGCCTGCCTTTTACGACGGTAATTCTTGAGTTATTTTCCTTCTATATCAGTAGCAGTTTGAGCGATTTTTATGTCAAAGGCATTGATCGCAAGCTTAATATTATATTTTTCATCGCCTTTGCGACGATAGGTATATTCATCGTAAACATACTATCTTTATTTATGATTTTCGGTACGATCGTATGGCAAAAGTCAAATGCGGCATTTTCAGCAATGTGTCTATTTTTAGGGATAATTTGGACAGCTTGGCTATTCAAGAGCAGCGAATATGAGTTGGGGAAATTTTTGCAAAATTGCAGTAGCAAAAGACACTACAAAATTGACAAAGCACTATTGATAGTACTGCTTATAATCGCGCTCTTAGTAATTATACCGATAATAGCAAAGAGTTTTTAGGTATTAAAGTCGCTACTGCTTTTTACCAGGCAAACACAAGATTTTGATTAAAATACTATTTCTGCAGCTACAATACTATCTTGCTCTACTTTGTAATCTTAAACCAGCCGTAGAATTCGTTCGCTTCCAGGTGCAGATCACCCGCGCTAGAGATGAAAAGCGGCCGTAGCGAGGAATTTGCTCTAAAATTTCCCGCGTCCCTCATCTGCGCGCTGTAAAAAATAAGCGCATGGCTCGCAAACTGCGCAAACTCGTCAAACGAACTCGCACCCGCTTCTATCATCGTGATTTTCGCGCCCGCAGGCGGCGCGGACGAGACCTCCACCTTGCGATCCGCGACGCCAAAAAGCGGAATGCTTGTATCAAAATCCGAAAGTGCGCGGCGCGAGTATATCCAAACATCAGGGGGGCGCGGCTTTAGGTTTTGCGGCGCGGCACACGCGTCTAGCGCCGGCATATCGGCTCTGCCTGCCGAAGCGCTAATTTCGTCAAATTTAGCCGCGCGCACGTCCAGCGTCGGCCTGTCGGCGCGCACGGTCTGCCCGCCCACGCCTACGTAATCGCACACGCCGCGCAGCTCGTGCACGAACGCGCGCTGCTTCTCGCTGCCGATCCGCCCATGCACCGCGCCGTTTAGCGTGGCGTTGATTTTGATGAAGCAAAAGCCGCCCTTGCGCGCCAGATAAAACGGCTCCGCAAGCTCCGTCGCCGCGGCACGGCAAACGTCAAATTTCACCTCTATGCCCCCACGGCGTAAAATTTCCGCGCCGCCCGCAGCCTGTGCATTCGTATCGCGCGCGCCGATTACCACGCGCGACAGCCCAAGCTCCACCAAAAGCTCGGCGCAAGACGGGGTCTTGCCGCGGTGCGCGCAGGGCTCAAGCGTGACGTAGGCGCAAGCGCCGCGCAAAAGCCCGCCGTGGCGATTTAAGATGAAATCGTAAGTGAAGCTCGGCTGCAAAAGCGCGCTTTTTAGGGCTTTTGTGTTTTGAAATTTAACGCCGAATTTGCGGGCGTATTCGCAAGCGAAATCCTGCGCAAAATTTGCGTCCAGATCGCACAGCACGGCAAAAACAGCATTTGCCTCGGCGTGTAAAAAGCCCGCCTTTTTATGCGCGCCTATACTTAGAACTCTGCCGCTCTTATCCAGCAGCGCGCAGCCCACGGCGGGGTTGGGTAGCGTCAAGGTCTGATAGCGCCACGCAGCCCGCAGCGCCAAATCCATATAAAATTCGTCGTTCATAAAATTTCCAAAATTTAAATTGTCCCGCTCCGTTGCGATTGCTTAGCCGATTTGCGACAAACCAGTAATCGCGTCTGTTCGCAACAGATTGCAGCTCTGCGCAAACCGACTAGCTCACCTGCGCTCATCCTTGCTGTACCGGATAGCGCCGGCTCGCACTTAGCCCACTTGCGAGAGCCAAGCTTGCTTTAAACGCCAAATTTATCGGAGCTTACAAGCCGCGCGCCGTATGTGCCCGGGCGAAATTCCGCGCGGAAGCGAAACTGCGAAATCTTACCACAGGTTTTAGAATTTTATCCTAAATCGCAAATTTTGCGGCGTCCGTTTCGCGCGCGAATGGCACAAAATTTTACGCTTATCGTGCAAAAGAGCGTCTACCGATAGCGCGCACAAACGCTAATTTTGCGAAGTAAAATTTTAATGGAGTGCCAGGGCAAAACAGCAAGCGGATGCGAATATGAAATTTCAAAAGTCGCGGCTTGATTTCAGCTCAAATTCAGGGGGGGGGATAGAATTACACGAATCTTCTTCAAAGGATCAAAATGTCTGAACAACCGACCGTTCAACCCCAATCAAACGTGCTTGGGATACTCTCCATAGTCTTCGCGATTTTAGGGATCTTTTTCCTAGGGATCGTTTTCGTTCCGCTTGCGTTTTTGTGTGCGATCGCCGCGACCTATCAAGCCGTCAAAAAACAAGCCTCGCTCGTAATAGCGATACTCGCATGGATCCTTACGATCGTGGGACTCATGACCTCGCCCGTGCTGCTAGCCACAATCGGCATTTCCGCTTCGTAGCCGCAAATATCCGCGCTGCTTGGCGGAATTTTAATTATCCGATGGGCGGCTCGCAAACCTCTGCCCGCAGAGTTTTAAAGCGTAAATTTATCGCGGAATTTCCCGCTTTGCTATGGATTTTGCCTTGCGAGTTTTGCGTGCCGTCTATGTCTCGCGACACGGAATTTTCCGCACCGCTTTGCGTAAAATTTTACGGCGCGCCTTACTCGATTTTGATTTTCGCGTTCTCGCCGAAATTTTACCGCTAAAGCAGGGCTGCCGAAATTCTATAAAAAGCCTTATTGATGAAATTTTGCGATTAAGCCGTGCTTGCAAATAGCCGTAGCGCGATCGCGATACAGACGCCGCAAAGCTCGCAGGCGCAATATTCTGGTGCGGACGGTAAAATCTAAATTTATGGCAAAGCGTAAAATTTAAAATTCTACTTTGCGGCAAAAAGCGTGGAATTTTGCCGCGCCGAAACAGCGCGTAAATTTTAAATTTAGCCGCCTTTTGGCGCGACGTAAAATTCCAAAGCAACGCGCAAGCATCACGCAAAACTTATCTTTTAGCGGTGCAGCGTGAAATTTTAAAGCGCCGCCTAGTAGCGTGAAAAATTACCTTTTATCGGCGTAAGATAAAATTTCAAAACAAGCAAAGCGGCGCTGGAAATTTAAAATTTTGCGCCGAGCGCCACGAGAGATCAAGAGCGGCTAAGAACAACTAGGAGCTGTAAATTTCAAAAGCGATTTTAAAATTTAAACCTCAAAATTTTGAGCTAAAATTTCAAACTTGCAAATCCCGCGCGGTAAATTTTAAAGCCTTATTTGCAAAATTTCAAATCTGCGCGCAGAGCTTTAAAATCCACGTCGCTACCACTGCACGTAGGTTCGCGCCTTTTTGATCTCGTCAAGTCGCACGCTTACCTCGCCGCCGTCCGTGCGCAGTCTAAGCACGCCGCCTTCGCAGCCAAGCACCTCGCCGCTTAGCTTCTGCCCGTCCGTGCGGCTTAGGCGCACCAGCTCGCCCACGGAGTTTGCGAAATGCTGTGGCTTGCTTAGCTTGCGCTCAAGCCCGGGCGAGCCGACCTCTAGCGTCCACTCGCCCTCAAGCGGCGGCTCCACGTCAAAAATCGGTGAAAGCAGCCGCGATAGCCGCTCGCAGTCATCCAGCCCCACGCCGCCCGCTTTCGTGATACTGATGCGATAGATCGTTCTGCCGTTTTCGCTCACCGTCTCCACGTCGTAAAGCTGCACGCCGCACTCGCGCGCCAAAGCCTCTAAATCAACCATTTTTGCGCAGCTCCTCCTTTATTTTGTCAAAAAGATCGTCCATTTTGTTTTGATACTCCAAGCGGTCGTCAAATTTGAAGTGAAACGCGGGGCAGCGGTACCAGCCCTCCGCCTCGGCGCAGAAGTTTTGCAAATATCTCGCCACGCGGCCGAGCTTTTCGAGCACGAATTCCTGCTCGCGCTCGTCGAAGGCGTTTTTATCCAGATACACGAACGCGTCGTAGCGCCCGCGCTTGCACTCCACGTCGGTGACGCACAGCCCGCGCAAAAGCTCGTCCTCAAGGCTTGCGAGCGCTTCGGGGATGAGTTGTTTTAGCACGCTTTGCGTGCGCAGTCTTCTTAGTTCGGTCGGATTCATCTTTACCTCGCTATCTTAAATCGCCGCAGATTGCGCGGCGATGGAATTTTATTTTGCGTCTTGCGATGACGGAATTTTATTGCTTTGTCGCAGCGGAGCGTCCGTCTCGCGGCGACATAGAATTTTGTCTCGCATCCATCTTATTGGCGACGCGGAATTCTATTTCTCTTAGGCACGGCGGCAACGCAGAATTTTATCTCGTTTCGACATGGCAAAATATCCGTCCTGCGGCGACGCGGCCTGTTTAAATTTGACGCGGCTTGCGATGCGTCGGAGCATCCGTTTAAATTCTGAGCGGTTTGCCGCACGCAGATATTGCAAGCGGCGCCGCGCTTTTTAAAATTTCGCTTTTAAATTTTAAAAAGCGAGCTCGGCTTTGAAATTTTGCTCTTAAATTTTAGCCTTTAGCCCGGTGCTCCACGCTTAAATTTTAAACGCAGATCGCGCAAGAATTTTGCGGCTCGCATACAAAAGCTCGTCGCATAGCCGCACCGCTACCACAGAAATATTTTCGCGCCAAGACGCGGTGCTATTCTGCGCCGTGCTCTGCTCGCCACGGGCGCTATACCGCTGCCACGCTGCCCGTTCTTGGTGCCGCCACAGCGCGCGGCGGCACCCTCTTTGCGCTACGCTCGCTTACTGCGTCGCTTTTGCGATATCCGCGCTGCCGTCTTTTGGCAGCGCCGCGATGGCACCACGCGCCGTTGCAGCATCATTTTTAAATCGCACTACCCGCCGCGTCGCTATTTTGCCGCACACTGCGCCGCTTCGAAATTTATCTTAAATTTTAAAAGCGCTTCGATGCCATGCGAAATCTAAATTTTGCCGCTTTGAAATTTTAACTTTGCGATTAAATTTAAAATTTAAGTCGCACGGAAAAACTGCGACCAGCAAGCGGCGTAAATTTAAAATTTGATCGCAAAGCCGCGCCGCAAAAAGTCTAAACATTAAAATTTTAAAACTAGCCGCTACGCGACAAAGCCTCGCGCAGAAACCGACAAAATTTAAAGCCTTGCTCGCGCATTCCGCCGCTAAATTTAAAAGGCGAAATTTCATGCCCAAATTTTACGAGCATAAAATTTCAAAGCGCAGCCGAGGCTTAAATTTAGCCGCAAGCCGTGCGAATAAAGCGAATGCTCACGCGGAATTCCGCGAGCGCTAGTCGATCGTAGCCTGCTCCTCTTTTTGCTTGTAGCTTTCGATAAAATCGCCCACGCGCATATCGTCGTAGCCCTCGATGCCTACGCCGCACTCGAAGCCTTTGGCGACTTCCTTGGCGTCGTCTTTGAAGCGCTTGAGCGAGCTGACGTTGCCCTCGAAAACGATAACGCCCTCTCTGATGACGCGGATCTTTGCGCCGCGAGCGATGAGCCCGTCGGTAACCATACAGCCCGCGATCTGCCCGATCTTAGGCACATTGATGACCTGGCGGATCTCAGCTTGACCCAAGGCCTCTTCGCTGATGATCGGGCTCATAAGACCGCTCAAAAGCGCCTTGATATCGTCGATTAGATTGTAAATGACGTTGTAGGTCTTAATCTGCGCGCCTCGCTCCTTGGCAAGCTCTTTGATCTCGCCCGTAGGACGGACGTTGAAGCCCAAGATCACGCAGTTTTCGCTAGCGCTTGCTAAGGCGATGTCGTTTTGCGTGATGCCGCCGATGCCGCTGTGGATGATATCGACCTTGACTTCGTCGTTGCGGAGCTTCTCAAGGCTTGCTTTGATAGCCTCTAACGAGCCAGCGACGTCGGCCTTGACAATAACGGGCAGGCTTTTTAGCGAGCCTTCGGCGATCTTGGCGCTTAGCTCGTCGATGGTGACCTTGGTCGATTTGCTAAGCTCTTTTTGGCGCTGGTGCTCGTAAATTTTGCTCGCGTACTCGCGCGCTTCCTTATCGCTTGAAACGCCGATCAACGTCTCGCCCGCGCCCGGAACCTCGCTAAGGCCTATGATGACGCCGCATTCGCCCGGTAAAATTTGCTTTAGCGCCCTGCCCTTATCGTCGCTAAGCGCGCGCACCTTGCCGTACGCGATGCCCGCTACGACGGTGTCTCCGACGCGTAGGGTGCCGTTTTGCACGATGACGGTGGCAACGGCACCGCGCCCTTTTTGAAGGGAGCTTTCGATGATGGTTGCCTTAGCTTGCTTGCTAGGATCGGCTTTGAGCTCCAAAAGATCAGCTTGCAAAAGCACGATCTCTAATAAATTTTCAATTCCCTCGCCCGTTTTTGCGGAGATCGGCACGAACTCGTAGCTGCCGCCCCACTCGGTAGGCATGATGTCAAGCTCTGCAAGCCCGGTTTTTACGAGATCGGGATTGGCATTAGGCTTGTCCATCTTATTTATCGCGATGATGATCGGAACATTTGCGGCCTTGGCATGCGCTATAGCCTCCTTAGTCTGAGGCTTGACGCCGTCGTCTGCCGCCACTACGATGATTACGATATCGGTAACCTCGGCTCCGCGCGCTCTCATCGAAGTAAAGGCCTCGTGACCAGGAGTGTCGATGAAGGTGATCTTCCTGCCGTTTTTCTCGACCATATACGCGCCTACGTGCTGCGTGATGCCGCCCGCTTCGCCGCTTGCGACGCGCGAGTTTCGTATATAATCAAGCAGGCTCGTTTTGCCGTGATCGACGTGCCCCATAATGGTGATGACAGGCGCTCTAGCGATTAAATTTTCTTCGCCTTCGCTGTCCTCGTAAGCCTTGATGTAGTCAAACTCCTGCGCCTCATCGACGATATTTACCTCGATACCGAACTCGCTTGCTAAAATTTCTATCGCATCCTCGTCCAAAAAGTCGTTTTTCGTCGTCATCATCCCAAGCGCAAATAGTTTGCCGATGATCTCGCTAGGCTGCTTTTTGATCTTATCGGCAAACTCGTAAACGCGGATCTCTTTTGGGATATTTACAGAGCTTACGATTTCGCTACCCTGCTCGCGAGGGGCTTTTTTATGCTTTTTGCGACCGCCGCGACTTATACCGCCTTCGCTGCTGAAAATTTGATTCTGCGAGGCGCGGTAAATATTGGGTTGGTTTTTATTTTTGGTGCGGTTTTCGGTCTGGATCGGTTTGACGGTGAAATCGGGCATTACCACGACGTCTTCGTCCTCAATGACGATATCCGCCATTTCGTGATCAGGAATGATGTCGATTTTAAGGGCGTCCTCTTTTTTAGTGGCGGGGGCTTTTTTCTTTTCGATCTTTTTCTTTTTCAAATTTAGTTCGGCGTTTGAAAAGATCGCCTCCAAGCTCGCGCTCATCTTTTCGCGCCTAGGCTCGGTTCTATCTTGTGCCGCCGGGGCTTGAACTTCCTTTTTCTTTTTGACGATGACTAGGCCACGGCGCTTTTGCAGGCTCTCGCTAGCGATACTATCGCCGCTGTTTATCTGCACTGGAGCGGGCTTTGAAGCGGTGTTTTGCTTCTCCTCTTTCTCCTGCGGGGCGGAGGAAATTTCTTCTTTTTGATTTTGGGCTTTTTCGGTTTTCGCCTCAGGCTCTTGCGTACGCGTTTTTTCGTCGCTAGGCTCTTTAGCACTCTGCGCAGACTCTTTGGATTCGGAAGCTTTTAAGCTTTCCGCCTTTTTAGGACTCTCTTTTTTAGCGATTTTTTTAGTTTCGCTCTGTTTTTTAGCGGGTTTCTTCTCATCTTCTTGCGCTTTTTCGGAGCTTTTCTTTGCGGGCTTTGACTTTTTCCCCGGCAAAATTCCCGTCTGGATATAATCGTAAATAGCTGCAGCTTCCTCTTCGCTTACTTTATTCGACGCGGTTTTTACCTTTTTAAAGCCCATCTCCTGCGCTTTTTCGATTATCTCTTTGCTTGCGTATCCAAGCTCGTCCGCAATATCTTTAATCAGAACACCCATTTAAAACCCTCTCCTTGATATGTCCCAAATCTGCGCTAGACGCAAATTTAGATAGATATTTTGAAATTTTCTCTTTTTGATTTATGCAACCGTCGCAAATATAAAATTGTCTGTTTGAGCTTATATTTTTAAAATTTTGCAAAAAGGCGTGGAGCTCGCGCTTGGCAAAGCGCCCCTTGCAAATAACGCACATCCTAATCGGTTCGCTCATGCGATTATATCTTTATTTTTCTTAGTCAATATTAAATCCACCGTTGTCGATCTCTAAAATTTCGACGCGGAAGTTTTTAAAATTTTCGCTAAGGCAGGCTTTAAGCTTTGCGGCGTCGGCTCTGTAGGCTAAATTTAAAAAGCTTGAGCCGCTTCCCGAGAGCGAGCTCATAAGCGCGCCGTTATCATAGGCGATCTCGCGCACCCCAAAAAGCTGCGGAAGCACGCCCATGCGCATCTGCTCGTGCATCTTGTCGATACAGGCGTGGCGTAAGCTGTCGTAATCGCGCCGCATAAAGCAAGCGGTCAGAAACGCCGCGTGCGAGAGGTTGCTAACGCAATCTTTGATCGAAAAGCTCTTAGGCAGCTTGCCGCGCGATTCGTTCGTAGGCATCGGCGTATCGGGGATAACGACGACCGCTTGCAGATCTTGCGAAATTTCGCATTTTTGCGTGCGAACCGTCTTGCCGTCCACGACGCTGCTAACAAAGCCGCCGAGCGTCGCGGGTGCGATATTATCAGGGTGATTTTCATATTCCAGCGCCGTGTTTAAAATTTTAGCGCGATCGATTTCAAAACCGCAAATTTTATAAGCGCTTGCGATGGCGCCTACGATCACGGCCGAGCTACTGCCCAGCCCACGCGAAAACGGGATGTTGTTGTGAAAAGCAAATTTAAAATTTATCTCTTGCCCGCCGCCTAGTTTTCTGTAAATTTCATTGAAAATGTTCAAAAAAGCGTTGCCCTTCTTAAGCCACGCTCTGTCGCTACCCTCGCCGCTAAGCGATACGCAAAAAAACTTCTGCTCGGTAATCTCTACTTCGTTAAATAGCCCTAGGCTAAGGCCGAGCGCGTCGAAACCGGGGCCTAAATTTGCGCTCGTCGCAGGAATTCTTATAATCAAGCTCTCTCCTAAACCGCTTCTATGATGTAATTTGGAAGTATATCATCGCTTTTATTTAAAACCGATAAATCCTGCGGCAAAGATAGCGCGGCGGGCGCGCATTTTTTCATTTTGATTTCTCCGTTCTCATAAACGTAGCTCAAGTTTTTATTCGCCCTGATCGGCTCAAAGCCGCTTAGCTCAAAGCCGCTGATCGCGTATAGCGGCACATCAAGGGCGATGCTAAGCGTGCGCAATATTACGTAGCTTACCTTCATGCCCATGAAGCTGCCGGGAGTATTTGCGTAGATGAGCTCTTTGATTTTATAAGTTTTTAGAATTTCGCTAAATTTAGCGACCAGAAATTTATCGGCTTTTTCGCCTTCAACGCTTGCAAATTCCGCTATCTTAGCGCCGTTTTCATAAACGCCGAGCAGGCATGGAGCGCTAAGGGCGGCAATTAGAATTTCAACCTCTTTGATTTTTCAGCCTTAAGCAAAGACTTTTTGATATTCGCGCACAACCTCGGCGGTAAGATCTACTAGCTCGAAATTTTTAGCATCGGCAAGGACTGCCAAAGTGAGTTTATGATTTAGATCGTGGCTTCCCGCAAACGCCGTATAATCGCCCAAAATCGGAGCGCCCACGAGCGCAAGATCGCCGATAGCGTCTAAAATTTTATGACGAACGAACTCGTTTTCAAAGCGCAAACCCTCGGGATTTAAAATTTTATTCTCATCGATTACGACGGCGTTTTCTAAGCTGCCGCCTAGAGCTAACCCCATTGAGCGTAGCGCCTGCACGTCTTTCAAAAATCCAAACGTGCGCGCTCGCGAAATTTCTTTAAGATAGGCTTTTTTGCTAAATTCAAAAACATAGTGCTGAGTGCCGATGAGCGGATGGCTAAATTTAATTGTATAATCAAATTTAGGGCTCTTGCTCGGGCTTAGTCGTACGAGCTTATCTCCCTCGCGAATCTCCACGGCACGCTTGATGATGAGAGCTTTTTTATTTGCGTCGAGCTCTCTTACTCCCGCCTCGTCCAAAAGCATACAAAAGCTCGCCGAACTTCCGTCCATTACGGGAATTTCATTAGCATCGACGATAATACGGATATTATCGATACCATAGGCATTAATAGCGCTCATTAGATGCTCTATCGTTGATATATAGCCCTTCTCGCTTCCTACGACGGTTGCCATCTGCGTATTTATGACGTTTTTCGGCTCGGCTTTAAAACTCATACCAAGATCGCTTCTGTAAAATACGATTCCACTGCCTGCCTCTAAAGGCTCTAACGTAAGTTTGATAGGCTCACCTTTGTGCAGCCCAATGCCGACGTTATGGACTTTCTTAGCTATCGTTGTCTGTCTCATTTCTATCCTCGTTTTCATTAACCCGCGCATTATAGCGAAAATTTTAAAATTTACTTACCTTTTTCTATTACTTTTTTTGACGATTCTAAGACGTCGGTAATGTTATCTTTCATCCACTTAGGATCCATCCACTCCTCAGGCCTTACGTCCACGCCCTGAACTACGATGCCAAAATGCAGATGATCTCCAAAAGCAAAGCCGCTTGAGCCCGTCTGTGCTAGAATATCGCCCGGCTTTACATCGCTGCCCACACTTAACTGCGTCGCCGAGCAGTGTCCATATATGCCGTATAATCCAAAGCCATAGTAAATTCCTAAATTTAATCCGAAAATTCCGTTTTCCTGCGCGAAAACCACTTTGCCGTAGTTGCTCTCTTTGATATCGGCGTTTGCGACGCTTGCTAGATCGAGCCCCATATGCCATGACTCGCTTACCTGTTTGTCGTTCATAAAAAATATCCGATGATCGGCAAAGCTTGCTACCGCTGCGCCTTTAGCAAGCGGATAAAAAGGCTTTAGCTCAAATCCATTTATTTTATCCTCGTGCACCGCGCTAGTAGCAGCGTGCAGATCATCTCCGTTTTTCTTACGCAGAGTTTCGTTTACGAATTTAAATTTCTCCAAATCGCTCATCGAGTTAAAATTCTGCGCATATTGGCTAGCCAGATCACTTACTTTGCCGTTAATGAAGCCCGGATTTAGCTTGATAGTAGAGACTTTATATTTTTTGTCCTGATAAAAATATTTGATCTGCGAAATGCTTTCGTTGCCTGCACGATCGGTGGCGACCGCTTCTGCGCGAAATTCCTCTAAATTTGCAGGCCACGCTACGAGAGACGCATAATAGCCCTCTTTTACAAAAGGAATCGCTTTAAAAATTTTGCCATAGTTGGTTTTGACATAGACTTCGTTTAGGCGCTCGTCTTTTGCCGAAAATACAACCACGGCGCTACCGCCTTTGGTGATTTTGTAGGATTGATTGATGATATTGATGATGGGCTTTTTGTCGTCTATTATTATATTTGCCGTTTTTACGCTCTTATTTCCTTGCGCAAAATTCCACGAGCTAATGTCGTTTGCAAAAACCTCAAGCTTGTAGTTTTTATCTTTATTAAGCATCAAATTTTTAGGAAATTGCACGGCAAGCTCTAGCGTCGTTTGCGGAACATTCAGCTCCTCATTTAGTAGCGGTATCGTGCTGGCTCCGTCGTTTAAATTAACGCGAACGAGCTTAATGCCGGTATCGTCTGAAATTTTAATCTTTAAAGGCGAGGTTAAATTCCAATAAATTTCATTTTCCAGCGCAATTTGCGGAGGATTTTTTTCAAATTTCGGCGAGGTGAAAATTCTAAAGATTCCATAAACCAAAGCGCATATTATAATAAGAAATATTAAAATTTTAAGCTTCGTTCCATTGCCATTTCTACGCATAAAAGAGCCTTTGATATGATTTTAGAGCGCGATTTTACAAGCTTAACTTAAATTATCGGTAAAGCGAGGCAAAATTTAACGCAAATGTTTAGCGATTTACGAGGCGAATTTCAGATTTTAAATTCTAGTAATTTTAGAATATCAAAATTTATTAGCTTTAAAATTCAGTGGCGCGCTAAATCCTATGCAGTGAAATTCCGCGCGCAATAAAGCGGCGTCTATCGTATATATAGTAATCTTTAAAATTCCAATATTTAGAATTTCTTTAAATTATGCTAATTGCTTGTATTGATTTTTTAGAACTCTTGTACTTAAAATTTTACCATACGAATGGAATTTCAAACTATCTTGATAAATAAAATTCTAAAAAATTCAAAGCAAGCTATACGTTTAAATTTCATCCTAAGCCGAGCAGAATCCCAATTAAAATTTAGCTCAAACCGCCTACAATAGCTGCAAATAAGCGCTACACAAAAAGCTAAAATCGTGAGCATTATTAAATTTAAGGCGTGCGGTAGAAATTCTACGCACGCCACAGCGTTCGCAAGTCGTCGCGTTTAATTAAATCTAGCGCCGATGCTAAATTCGAAGCTATTTGTGTCGTCGTGCGGTTTTTTATTAAGCGGCTTGACGAAGTATAGCTGCAAAGGCCCCATCGGCGTCATCCACTCGATACCGGCGCCTGTGCTATAGCGCTCCTCCTCATTCCAGTCATGATCGCCGATCATTCCGTAGTCAAAAAACGTTACAAAGCGCATTTTAAGCCTATCGACCACCGGAAAGCTTAGCTCAAAGGAGTTATTGAAGCTCTGCATACCGCCCGTTTCGATATAGCGGCAATTATTTGCATTTAAGCAAATCTCCTTTTTCGGGATACTGCGACCTTCGTAGCCTCTAATGCTTTTCATTCCGCCTAGGAATAGCTTTTCGTTGATCGGGATCTTTTTATTACCTTCCCACATATAGCCCGTTGCAGCTTTGTATCTAAAGATAATGTCGTGATCGATATAATCTCGCAAGCCAAAATAATAGTTAAACGATCCTCGCGCCTTGGTGTAGTCCATATCGCCGCCAAGACCCGCGTATTCTAAGCTGGCACTTGCGATCATACCGCTTCGTGGTAAGTAATAATCATCGGTGCTGTTGTATGTAATAGACGGGATAATCGAGCTTTTTAAATTCTTACCATCTAGATAGCCTGCTTTGGCGTAATATTCGTTTAAGCCCTTAATCTCACTTTTTTCTAGATAATATGTAAGGCTTACGTCGGTATTGCGCCCGATCTTGCGACCGCCCGTAATTGAAAATCCGTAAGATTTCTCATCGTAATCGTCCCAGTCGTAGTCGTTGGCAAAGATCGATCCGCCCAAGCTATACTCAGAATCAAACACTCTAGGATTGGTTAAGCTCAAACGTCCGCTTAGCTGATCGTCGCTCTTTTCGACCGAGAACGCGCCGTGAAGGCCGGTGCCAAATACGTTACGATCACTGATACCGCCGCTAAGTAAAATTCCATCCTCACTGCCATATCCGATACCACCCGTGATAGAGCCTGTAGGAGCTTCTTTGACTGCGACTTCAAGATCGATCTGATCATTAGAAACGCGGTTTTCTTTAATCTCCACCTCATCGAAATACCCCGTGCGTTTTAAAGAATTTAACGAATCGTTGTAGTCGGTTTTGCTATATAAATTTCCCTCGGTCAGATACATCTCGCGGCGGATAACCTTATCCTCGGTCTTATCGTTGCCCGAAATCGTTACGTTTCTAATATAGACTTTATCCTCCGGGATGACTTGATACGTGATAGCGACTGTGCGAGCTTCTTTGTCCTGCTTAGTCTTGGGCACGATACGCACGTAGGCATATCCCTGATCGGCGACTAAAGTCTCTAGCGTATTCATATCGCGGCGCAAACGCTCGGAATTCATCGTATCGCCCTTTTGAAGCTTGAAATCGTCCAAAACTTTTTCTTTATCAAGCTTGATTATATCTGCAGGATACTCGATATCTACGGAGCTTACGGTATATTGCTCGCCCTCGCTGATATAGTAGGTAAGATCAGCAGTGTAATTATCCATATCGGCATTAAGTAGCGGCGCCGAAACCTGCGCGTCTAAGTAGCCTTTTTTATAATATTCTTCTTGAATTCTATTTGCGTCGTTAGGAAGCTCGGCGGTTTTTACCTTGCCGTCGTTAAAGCCCCACATCCAGCCCAGCATCTCGCGTTCTTTATTGGCAACGGATGGCTCTATATCATCATAGTCTAGCTTGTCTGCACCTACTAAATTTACCTTATCGATGATGATATTTTCGCCGCGATTTACCTCGATCGTTAGCAAGATGACCGATTTATCGTCGTTGATCGGCTTTGGATAAAATTCCACCACGGTGTCGAAAAAGCCCTTAACTTCGTAGTATTGCTTGATACGGGTCTCCGCTTTTTTAGCAGCCACCTCATCGTAAACCTGACCCGGACGCAAGCCGATGAGCTCATTGATCTTGTCGCGGTCGTTGGTAACTACGTTTTTGATCTCGACCTTAGCGATAGTCGGCTTTTCGGTTACGTTGATAGTGACCGCGCCGCCTTGTTCGCTGATATAAACATCGCTGAAATAGCCCTGCTCAAATAGCTTTGAAATCGCAGCATTGGTGTTTTCGCCGTTAAGCTCATCGCCTACTTTAAGCCCCGAAATTTGCTGTGCGACCTGCGGAGAGAGATGCCTAAGACCTTCAAATTTAATGGATTTGATCTGTGCGGCGCACGCCACGGAAATCCCGCCTACTAAGAGTAAAAAAACGCTTTTTTTCATAAAATTTTACCTAAAAACGAAAATAATTTGCGTATAATACCACATTAAAATTAAAACTTGCATATATCAAAAAGGAATTTTATGAAGATAGGAATTATCGGTCTGGGTCTCATCGGCGGCTCGCTGGGGCTATGTCTAAAAAGCACCAAAATAATTAGCGCCGTCTATGGCTGCGACATCAGCCGTGAAAATGAAAAAGAAGCGCTACGGCTCGGGCTTGTGCATGAAATTTTAAGTCTGGAGCAGATGAAGCAAAGCTGCGACGCGATCTTTCTTGCAATCCCCGTGGAGGCAATTATTGAGACGTTGCAAAAACTAAGCGACTGCAGAAGCGAGACGACGATCATCGATCTGGGAAGCACGAAATTTAAAATTTTGCAAAACTGCCCACCGCAGATCAGACGAAATTTCATCGCAGCTCACCCAATGGCTGGTACCGAAAACTCCGGCCCGCAAGCGGCGTTTAAAGAGCTTTTAAACGGCGCGGTAGTCGTTATCTGCGACGATCACGGCGCAGACGAAGTGCATATCAAACGAGCGGTCGAAATTTTTTCATTCGTGGGGATGAAGATCGTATTTATGGACGCAAAAAGCCACGATCACCACGTGGCGCTCATCTCGCACCTGCCGCATGCGATCAGCTACTCGCTCGTAAATAGCGTGCTAAAAGAGGAAAATCGCCGCAACATCATAAATTTAGCCGGCGGCAGCTTCTCGGGCATGAGCCGTATCGCCAAAAGCTCACCGCAGATGTGGGTCGATATTTTCAAGCAAAACCGCACAAACCTCCTAGGCGCGATCGACGCTTTTAAAAACGAACTGGATCTTTGCGTGGGGATGATTCGTGACGAGCGCTGGGATGAGCTTGAAGCGTGGATGTATGAAGCGCGCAAACTAAGGGATATTATTTAAAATTTCAGCGCGACCCGACTGCGCGACGGACGCTTTAAGAACGCGCCTTTAAATTCTAAAATTTCGCCTTCAAACAGCCCGCTTAAATTTAAATTTTAATCTGTATGGGTCTGATACAAACTCAAAAATCTATGCATTCTTGCGTGAAAATTTTCTTTGAGGGAAACTCCAGCGCACAAAGCCTTGCTTTCTCGCCCCAGTGCTTTTTATAAACACAACCCAGATCGATATTTGCGCTAAATTCCGTAATGACGGGCTTTTTTACTGGCGTGTGCCCGTAGACGTTAAAAATTCCATCATTCGCGCTATCGTCTCCGCGCCCGCTTAGCACGTGAGCTGCGAAGCTTTTCGCACGCTCTGCATCGTGTCTGAGCCGCCACATACGCCCTACTGCGGAATGCGATACGACGAGCGCGCGACCGCTTTCATCGTGCAAATCATACTCCAAGTAAATCGGCAGCTGCGAGACAAACCGCAGATGCTCCTTGCATTGCTTCACGCCTCCGTGACGATAGTACGATGCTAGCGTCGCTTCACCACCATTATTAAACAGCCAGCTTTCGTCCAGGCTAAAAAACGCATAAGGGTCGTTTGAGCTCGTAAATTTGCCCGTCTTTGCGCACCTCAGAGCGGTTTTTGCGTTGCCCACAAAGCGTTTTTCGTGATTGCCCATCACCGCGTCATATCCGCGAGCGCGCACTAGCTCCACCACATCCGCACTCGCAGGACCTCGGTCGATCAGATCGCCAACGAAGCAAATTTTGCTATCAAATTTATGCGGCAGCTGTTCTATTAACGCCAAAAGCGATCTGTAGCAGCCGTGCACGTCGCCGATGATGTAGATATTTTCCATAATTTTTCCTTAAATTTTAACGCCCTCGCCTTTTAACGCGCGGGCTGTGATTGTAAGCGGTAGATAAAAGCTCTGCGCTAAATTTTAAAATTTCGCGCGCTAGGACTTGGACGGATAAGCCCGCTTTAGGACCTCAGCTACGACGATCATAAAAAGAACGATAGATATTAATGCGCTAAGCAATGCGGAATAGAAGTCAACAAGATTTGTATCCGAAATGCAAACAGCCGCAATTATTATCCCTAAATATGGCGATAGTATCCAAATCGCCACGATCGGCAAAAACAGATTGACGAAAAAATTCACAAGCCTATCAAAATCCTTTAACTTTACGGCAAGCACTGCGCAAACCCCGCAAAAAGATATCCACAAAAATATGAAATATACGCACTTCTGCTGTAGCCATTCTATGGGGTCGTCATACCAGACGCTAGACGTGTCAAAAATCCGCCATACCACAAAATCGCCCAAGCTCGAAATATTCATCAAGCAAAAACTCATCGAAAATGCACAGGCTATAATTTTTAAAATAATCATCAGAGTTCCTAAAATTCTAAATTTAGCTAAAAAATTCCTCGATCAGCCGCGCCATCTCGCTCTCGGCGGCGACGTGGTTGATCTGCTCGCGAAAGCTTGCGGCGTTTTCGCGCCCCTTAGAGTATTCGTGCAGATGCTTGCGAAATATCGCTACGCCGTGGCTACCGTAATGGCTTAGCATTTGAGCGAAATGATAGAGCACGACCTCTCTTTTTAGCGCGTCGCTTGCCTGCTCGCCCGTTTTGATCTCGCGAAAGATCCACGGCCTGCCGACGACAGCGCGACCGATCATCAGCGCGTCTGCGCCGCTAAGATCTCGCACAGCGGCGGCATTGGCGGAGTTTATGTCGCCGTTTGCGATCACCGGGATTTGCAGCGCGCATTTGGCTCTTGCGATCGCGCCGTAATCCACCGCCGCACTGTATCCGCCCGCTCTGGTGCGACCGTGAATCGCGATAAAATCGGCTCCTGCGCTTTGTACGGCGCGAGCGATATTTTCGATATCCACAGCGCCGAAGCCCAGTCGCACCTTCGCGCTCGTAAATTTTTTGTTTGAATATTTTTTGATCGTCTCAACCAGGCGCGATAGGCGGGGAAGATCAAGCAACAGCGCCGAGCCAGCGCCCTGCTTTACGACTTTAGGGACGGGGCAGCCGCAGTTTAGATCGATGCCGTCGATGCCGTCAAATTTATTGATGAGCAAAACCGCCTTTTTGACGATTTCCGCATCGCTGCCTGCGATCTGCACGAAAAAAGGGGTTTCGGCGGCGTTTTTTTCGAGCATCTTTAGCGTCTTTTCGCCCTCGAAAACAAGGGCGTTTGCGCTTATCATCTCGCTTACGGTCGCGTCGCAGCCGAATTTTTTCACTACGCCCCGCAGCGGCGGATCCGAAAAGCCCGCCAAAGGCGCCAAAAATAGAGGGTTCGTTTTAAAAAAATCTTTTGTCATTTTAAATTTCTCATTTTGATTTCGTTTGAATTTAAACCTTTAAATTTAACGCCGCAGCGCTTGCAGCGGGTTTTGCTGCGAGCTTTCAAATTTTAAATTTCATAGGCTACGTATTCGCATTTAGGCGCGAATTTTATTTTTAAGATTGACTAATTTGCATGGCGGCAAAACGGCAGCAAGAATGATCGCCACTAAATTTTATTCGCGCGGCGAGCCCAGCAAGCAACTTGCAAAACGCCGCATGAAATTTTAAAATTTCATCACTTTATTTGGCTAGCAAGTCTTGCGCTTTACGTTTAAATTCTAAATTTCATCGCGTAAATGCAAAATCCGTTTACGCGCACACTACGCAAGCAAATCTTTTAAATTTTACCGCTTGCGCGCATTGATCTTTCGATAAATTTTGAAATTTCAAATTTGCGCGAGTTGGAATTTTATCCACACTTTAAATTTATCGCGCAGGCTGTGTTTGATAGCCGCAAAGAGCGTAAAAGCAGCCTCTCTTACCAGCACAAAACGAACTCGTAAAATTACCGAGCTAAAATAATAGCGAGGCGGGGACGTTTTTGCCGTTGTCACGCAAAAATAGCAGAATTTTAAACTTCTCAAACTCGTCGCCGTCGGCAAGGCTTAGCTGCTCCCTAAACTCGTCGATCATGCCAAGCTCATATAGCGCGTACAGATATGCCTCAGTCGCTTCTTGATTCTCGTTTTTGAGCCGCTCGAAAAAGGCTTTGTATTGCTCTGGAGCGAGATGATTTTTTAGCTTTTTAGCAAAGCCGATAAAATCCTGCTCGCTAAATTTTTCATTATTTACGAGATCAAAAAGTTCCTCGCTACTGATCTCAAAGCTCGCGTCATTCACCGCGCGATCCACTAAAATATTTACCTCGGCTATATCTTGAGGAATTTTATAGGCCTTGATCTTATCGTAGCTTCCTTTGGCAAGCGCTACGGCATAGGCTTTTTTAGTGATATTTTCGCTATAAACGCCCTTAGTTTTTAAAATTTCATACGCATACGCAGGCTCGGCGTCGAGGCGGTTGAGCTCATTTTGCAAAAATAGTCCATTATCTTTAGGAAGTTTATATTTTCGCAGATCCGCCACTTCGCCGTTTTTAACCTTCTCGATAACGCCTATGACCTCTTTTAGATCCTCATTTTTGACGTCTATGCCGGTGCTATCGTACCACGGAGATAAAATTTTAGTAAGCTCGCTTGGGTCTTTAAAATACTCGGTTTTAAAGTCTTTATTGGTATCAAGACCCAGCAAAACCTCTTTACTCATCGCATCGTACGCGCTTAGGTCCTTTGCGATCGCCCTTTTTGTGCGGTAAAAAGCAAAGCTATGAAAAACGATATGAAAAATCGCCAAAATCATATATAAAATTAACGGCAGTACGATCCACACCGCCACAGGAAGCGTAAACGTAAAACCGAAAAGCCCCAGTGTATAGCTACTGCTTTGCTGCGTAAAGACCAAAATCGCGACGATTGCGATATAGACGATCGAATATAAAAAGAATTGCTTGGTTTTCATAGCTAACTCCTATTTTGCTTTTCCGCCTGTTCCTTGCACGAAATGCACAATCTCGCCTCTGGATTTACTTTAAGGCGCTCTAAGCTTATCTGCTCGCCGCAGCTCTCGCAAAGCCCATAGGTTCCATTTTCGATGCGCTTAAGCGCGCTTTCGATCTCTAAAAACGCCTTTTGTTGATTAACATTGAGCGAGTATTCGATGCTTAAATCCGTATTCATGCTCGCTACGTCAAAATCATCCGCAGCTTTATTTTCGCGCAATTCCGAAATTTCATTTACAGAGCTATTAATATTGGCGATGAGTTGCTCTCTTTTTTCTTCTAAAATTTTCTTGTAAAATTTCAACTCGTTTTTCTTCATTACTTCCCTTTATTTGTGATATGGATGGTTTGCGTTAATGCACAATGCGCGAAAAATTTGCTCAAAGAGCAAAAGTTTAGCGATTTTGTGCGCTAACGTAAGCCTGCTAAGACTGATTATTTTATCGGCTTTTGCCTTAAAATTTTCACTAAGCCCATAAGCGCCACCGATGAAAAACGACACGGCGCTTTTATCCTTTAGCATACTCGCAAATTCCACACTATCTAGCTCCTGCCCGCGCTCATCCAAAGCTACGACGTATCCGCTAAGGCGCGGTAGATAAGCTTCATCATACGCCTTAAGCGCTAGCTCAGCAGATGTGCTTTGCGCGCGAGCGATATTAGCATTAAAAAACGTCTCATCTCGCACCGCGGCAAATTTAGCCGCCATTTTTTTATAATCGCTTATCGCGCCTGCGAACTCGTCCGTGCCCTTTTGGATGGAATTTACCGTTATCTGCACTACTCTTCGCTTCCCTCTTCGTGCAGCGATTTGTCACTCGTGTCGTCAATCTGCACAGCGTTTTTGCTCAGCACGTTGATTATATCGCTTAGATACTGCCTCATCTCGGCTCTAGGAACGATCGCATCAATTAATCCGTGCTCGAGCAGAAATTCCGATCTTTGAAAGCCCTCCGGCAGATCCGCGCCGATAGTTTGCTTGATGACGCGCTGTCCGGCAAAGCCGATAAGAGCGCCGGGCTCTGCGATGATGATATCTCCCAGCCACGCAAAGGACGCGCTCACGCCGCCCATCGTAGGATCGGTAAGAACGGAGATGAAAGGAATCCTATGCTCGGATAAAATTTTAAGCGCGGCAGAGGTTTTGCTCATCTGCATTAGCGAAAAGGTGCTTTCTTGCATCCTAGCACCACCGCTTGCACTTACGATGATTAGCGGCTCGTTTTTATCGAGGCTGCGCTTTACGGCACGCACGATCTTTTCGCCCTCCACGGAGCCCAGGCTTCCGCCCATGAAGTTAAAATCAAATACCACGAGCTGAATTTTTTGGCGACTTATAGCGCCCTCGCCTGCGATCACCGCGCTAAACCTGCCTGTTTTTTCCTTGCTCTCGGAGATACGCTTTTTGTAGGATTTTTTATCGACGAATTTTAGTGGATCGACGGGCTGCAAATTTTGATCGTACTCCACGAAAGAGCCTTCATCGCAGATCAGATCGATGCGAGCCTGCGCGCCAAAACGAAGGTGATAGTTACACTTGGGGCAAACGCTATGATTTTGCTCGACCTCTTTGCTATACATCAGCGCGCCGCATCCTGGGCACTTGATCCAATGCGTAGGAGCTTCGCTCGGTGCGGGCTGCGTTCTACGTATTTTTGAAAATAGATCTCCAAAATTCATATGATTTCCTTTAAATTCTATGAAATGAAACTTCTGATTATAACCTAAAATTCTTTATTTAAATTTATATGTGAATTTCGCTAAAATAGGAAAATGCAAGGATTTATATTAAAAACGACCAAGGTTAGGGACGAGGACTGCATCGTAGATGTGCTGAGCGAAAGCGCGCTCGTGCGTGCGTATCGCTTCTACGGCGCGCGCCATTCAAACATCATCCAGGGCTATAAGATCGACTTCGAGCTCTCGCAAAATCCAAACTTCCTCCCTCGCCTTAGCGGCGTGATGCATCTGGGATACGCGTGGCTCGCAAGCCGCGAGAAGCTGCTATTTTGGCAGCAGTTTATGCGACTTTTATACGCACACCTAAAAGATGCCGAGCATCTGGATAAATTCTATTACGAGCTACTAAACCGCGCTGCTATGCGCTTTGGTAAACAAAATCCGCGCCGCATAATCGTAGAAAGCTACGTTAAAATTTTAGAATTTGAGGGGCGGTTGCACGACGAGCCGTATTGTTTTTTATGCGACGAAGAAATTTTAGAAAATATCGCGCTGTGCCGCGGCTTTTTGCCCGCGCACGAGCATTGCGCGCAAAGAACGGGCTTTGCGCAGGATGAAATTTTAGAATTTTTACAAAGCAAAAAGACGCTAAATTTAAGCGACGAAACGGTAGGATATCTTTACGACATTGTAGCAGAGGGATTTTAACTCAAAAAAAAGCAAACTAGTACGAAATTTTAAAATACATAATCTAATCAAATTTTAAAATTTAAATTTCCTAAATTCTATCTTTTCATTAAAAATCGACATCGTGCGCTGAAGATTGTTTATATCTTTTTGCATCGTTTGCATAAAATAATCTCTCAGCTGCAGATACTCCTCTTTATTCGCCATCAGAATATTTAGTATCTCGACCTCAGCATTTTCTTTATAAAGCACGAGCTGATCGTGAAGACCGAAAAAGCCGAGGCTACCGTTAAGCAGATGCATATAGGCTTTGGTAGTTAAAATGGAAAAGCAAAAAGTAAAAATTATCGCCACGCCATTGATCGGCTCTCCCGTCGTATAGCAGCCGAGTAAAAACCAAAGAACAAGAAAGACCTTTATATAAATAGGTATTTTTTGTTTCCAGCTCCATCTCCAATCAAAGCTTAAAGCCATAGCGCCGATTGTATTTATCTCGAACGTTTTACGAATCTTATTTTTATTGTAATATAAAATTTTATCGTTATAAAACACGAAGTATGCGCCGTCTCTATTTATAAAATTTGTTACGAATATTACCAAGACCAAAGGAAGGAGGCGAAACATTTTAATGTTTATGGGATTTACGATAGTGGCAAATGCAAGCGCTATTAACAAGCCTACCATAGTAGGAACTACAGAGTATTTCATATAGTCATAATAAGTATGGTCTTTGATGATTATCGGATTTTTGTCGTAATCTCTAGCCTTGGAATTCTGCTGCAAAGAGCCGCTGTCATCCAAGATAAAATTTTGCTGCTCTGCGCTGTTTTCAAGGGCAGAATTATGATCCGCTTCGGCTTCTAAATTTAAAGCATCATTAGCGGAATTCGGAGCTTTGGAATTCAAAGATTCCAAATTCGGAGGTTCAGAATTCAAGATTTCGGAATTCGGAGGTTCAAAATTCAGGAATTCAGAATTAGAAGCTTCAAAATTTGAGACTTCGGAATTCGAGATTTCGGAATTTTGAGCTTTGAAATTCGAGACTCCAAAATTCGATGTTCCAGAATTTTCGCCGTTAGAATTTTGTTTCAAGCCCCGCTTTGGCTCTTGATGCCGCTTTTGTAGTAGCTTTTTTAATTCCTCAAGCCTGCTTTGATCCATTCTTGCCCCCGATAAGGCGCTTTAACCTCGCTTATTTTTCCTCGCGCTTTTCATCGCCGCTAGCTCCTGCGCCAAAAATTCGCCCGTGTAGCTGAGCGTCTTTTTGAAATCTTTCGCGAGCTTTTCTGGGGTGCCGCAAGCGACGATCTGTCCGCCGCCCTCGCCGCCTTCTGGCCCCATGTCAATGATGTAATCGCAGTTTTTGATGACGTCCAGATTGTGCTCGATCACAAAGACGGAATTTCCCAGATCGACCAAATGATGTAACACCGCTACCAGGCGATCTACGTCTGCAAAATGTAGCCCCGTCGTGGGCTCGTCCAGGATATATAGCGTATTGCCCGTATCGGTGCGGCTTAGCTCCTTGGCGAGCTTGACGCGCTGTGCCTCGCCGCCGCTAAGCGTCGTGGCGGGTTGGCCTAACGAAACGTAGCCGAGCCCGACGTCCGCGAGCGTCTTTAGCTTTTGATAAATTTTAGGCACGGCTTTGAAAAACTCGAGCGCCTCGTCGATACTCATCGCCAAAACGTCGGCTATGCTTTTGTTTTTGTATAAAATTTCAAGCGTCTGCGCGTTGTATCTCGTGCCGTGGCAAACGTCGCAAACGACGCTGATATCGGGCAGGAAGTGCATCTCGATCGTGATCTCGCCCTCGCCTGCGCATTTTTCGCAGCGCCCGCCCTTGACGTTGAAGCTGAAGCGGCCGATCTTGTATCCGCGCAGCTGCGCTTCCTTCGTCGCGGCAAAAAGCGCGCGGATCTCGTCCATCACTCCCGTGTAGGTCGCAGGATTGCTGCGCGGGGTGCGTCCGATCGGGGTTTGATCCAGATAGATCACTTTATCCAGGCTCTCAAGCCCCGAAATTTTAGCGCCCTTTACCGCGTGCACTTTCCTCGCGCGATTTAGCTCCTCAAGCGCCGTCGGCAGTATGGTTTGCAGCACTAAAGAGCTCTTGCCGCTGCCGCTAACGCCCGTGATGCCGACTAAATTTCGCAGCGGAAATTTCGCGCAAAGACCGTGGATGTTATTGATATTTACGTTTTTGATACTTAGCCAAAGCTCTTGCTTGCGGTGCTTTTGGTAGTTTATCTCCTTTTGGTTGTTCAGATACAGCGCGGTTTGCGTATTACTTTGAAGCAGATGCGCCACATCCCCGGTAAATACGACCTCGCCACCTAGATTACCCGCCCCCGGGCCGATATCCACGACAAAATCCGCCGCCTTGATCGTCTTTTTATCGTGCTCGACGACGATTACGGAATTTCCCTTTTCTTGTAAGCTTCGTAGCGTCTTGATGAGCTTTTGCGTATCGCGCTCGTGAAGTCCGATGCTAGGCTCGTCGAGTACATACATCACGCCGCTAAGACCAGAGCCGATCTGGCTTGCGATACGGATACGCTGCGCCTCGCCGCCGCTGATGGTGCGTGCATCGCGCCCCAGCGTGAGATATCCAAGCCCCACGTCTTTTAAGAAAAACAACCTTTCGTTGATCTCTTTTAGGATCGGCGCAGCGATCTGTGCGTCCTTTTCGCTTAAATTTGAAAACCGCTTCTCGTCGCTGAAAAATTCCACGCAGTCTGTGATACTCATATTTATCACATCGCCGATGCCTTTCCCTGCGACCTTTACGGCTAGACTTTCGGGGCGCAGGCGCAGCCCGCCGCAGTCGGGGCAGATTTTTTCGCTCATATAATCGTCCAGATCGCTTTCGTTTTTGAGCAGATCGTAGGCGTATTTGATCGCGCCCTCAAATTTACGCACGAGCTTATGTTTTTTCCAGTAAAAATCGATCTCTTTGACGCTGCCGTAGAGGATCAGCTTTTTTTGCTCCTCGCTTAAGTTTGCATACGGGATTTTAACGTTTATGCCGTTTGCCTCGCAAAACCCGAGCAGAAATTTATAATAATAGCTCTTGTTAAATCCCGACATCACCTTGATCGCGCCGCCTTCGATCGAGGCGTTTTCGTTGATGATCTTGCCCAGATCGAGGCTAAATTTTATCCCCAGCCCGTCGCAGCTCTCGCACGCACCCTTTGGGGAGTTGAAACTAAATGCGAGCGGTTCGAGCGGCTTGAATGAAATTTTACAATCAAAGCACGCCATATGCTCGCTGTAGTGGATCAGACTCTGCGCGAGCCCCAGCTCGGCGGCGTTTGCGATCTCCACCTCAAGCTCGCCGAAGCTGAGCTTGAGCGCCTTTTCGACGTCGCTTGCAACACGGATGGAATTTTCCTCGTCGATGGTCGTGCGGTCGATGATGACCTTGATCGAGTGTTTTTTCGTCTTGCTTAGCTCGATCTCCTCATCCAACCGCACCAGTACGCCGTCTATCTGAGCGCGCACGTAGCCCTGCTCGCGTAGGCTCTGCAGCATATCGGCGAAGCTGCCCTTTTTCTCGCGCACCAAGGGCGCGCCCAAGATCACCTTTGCGCCGCGCGGCAGCTTCATAATCTCGGCGATGATGTCGCTGGAGCTCATCTTTGAGATCGGCTTGCCGCATTTGTGGCAGTGCTGCACCCCCACGCGCGCATAAAGAAGCCTCAGATAGTCGTAAATTTCAGTGATCGTGCCCACTGTCGAGCGCGGGTTTTTTGACGTCGTTTTTTGATCGATCGCGATCGCAGGCGTCAGACCGTCGATCTTATCGACGTCGGGCTTGCCTACGCGGTCTAAAAATTGCCTAGCGTAGCTGCTTAGGCTCTCGACGTATCTGCGCTGCCCCTCGGCATATAGCGTATCAAACGCCAGCGTACTCTTGCCGCTGCCGCTGAGACCTGTAAAAACGACGAGTTTGTCCTTTGGAATTTGCAAATTTATATTTTTCAGATTGTGTTCGCGCGCGCCCGTGATGGTGATGAGATCGTTCATTTTCGCCCTTTTGTGCAAATTAATCTTACATTATAGCTCAAATTGTTAAAATGCGGTTTTAACAAAGGCGGCAAATGATACTGATCTGTACGGCTTTGCGCTGCGAAGCCCAAGCGATAATCGAGAGTTTTAAACTTACTCGCAGCGGCGATCTGTTCGCAAGCGAGCAGATGCTTCTATACATATGCGGCGTGAGGTTTGGAGCTAAATTTGAAGCGGGCGCGGAATTTGTTCGCCGTGTCGATACGAACGCGGAATTCGGACGCGAGCTTCGCAAGGATCGGCGCAGCGCGGATCTAAAATTTGAGCTCCGTTCGGACGCGGGCGCGCTCTGCGGCGGCGATGCAGAAACTGGCTTCGCGCTAAATGCGACTGAAAATTTTGAAATTTCAGATTTTATCTCCACGCAGAATTCAGAGCGCTTTGGTGAAATTTTACTTTCGCGCCGCGTGGACTTTGCGCTAAACATAGGCGTCTGCGGCTGTGCAGATAAAGGCGTGCGGATCGGCGAGGCGTTTTACTTTGACGGTGCACAGGCGCGGGAATTTTGCGGCGAGGACGGATCGGAGCTTTACGGCTCGCAGGTTGGGGAACACAGCGCGCAGACTCCGAAATTTCAAAACGTTTGCGAGCGGGAATTTTGCGGCGTGAGTTTGGACGGCAAGCTGCGGGCAAATTTAATCTGCGTAAGCGAGCCTAAAATTTTAAACGCGGCGGAGCAGGCGAGCGCAGCAAATATCGCAAAAATCGAAGCGTGCGGCGAGACAAACGTACAAGCCCCAACGCAAGGGACGAACGGCGCAGCAGATACAAAAAATTTCACGCAAGGCGCGTCTCAGACTGCGGCACAAAGCGCAACGCAAGTCGAGGTGCAAAATTTAGCGAGCGTAAAACCCTCACAAATCGCGGTAGGCGGGCACAGCGTCGCGACGAATACCACAGCACGAGCAACACAAAATACGCCGTGCACGGCAAAAGATGCTACCTGCGGGCACGCAAATCACTACGTTACGCTTTACGATATGGAGAGTGCGCTTTTTGTTAGTGCTTGTGAGCGCGCGGGCGTGCCGTGGGCGATGATGAAGATCGTAAGCGATCATCTGCGCGGCGAGCGGCTTAGCAAAAGCTTCGTCTATGAGCTCGTAAAGGCGCGCCTGCCGCAAATCCGTGCCGCAATAAAGAGCAAAATTTAACTATAAGTGCATACGCAAAAAACCGAGCCGAGAGATGAAATTTTGGCTTCATATGCCGAATACGTCGCGGAATTTGAAGGTATTGCGGAGGCGCAGGAGAAACGATGAAAATAAAAGACTCTTATCTGTATTTTGCCCTCTTGGCGTGCGCATGCGTCGCGGTCTGCGCGTATGCCGTGGCGGATTTGCTCGCGGATCCGCCCTCGCTAGTCTTTTTAGCCCTTTTGCTCGTATTTGCCTGTATCGGGCTATGGCTAAAAGACGCCCTAATAGGCGTGCGCTACCTATTTTACTGCGTCTGCGTGCAGCTACTCTTTGCGGCGGCCATATTCGCCGCCCTTAAATTCCCCGCCATGGCGCAGTTTGTGCGCAGTGCGGAGATAGGCACCGGCGGCACGGGCATGCCGCTAGGCATCGTTCTGCTTGTGCTGCCCGCGTTTTTCTGCGCCCTGCCGTATTACTACCGAACGGGCGTCAAAAAAATCTCACAAAAGTTCGCACTCGGCGGAATTTTGATCCTAAACGTCGCTATTACGTTAGCTTACGCCTTTTATTTCGAGCGACTATTCTGCGGCGCGATCTGAAATTTCAACGATTTTCAGTGACGGCGCGCGAAATTTAAGTATAATTTGCAAAATTTTAACGAAGCGGAGCAAGATGACGGAGGCGAAAAAGGAGCTAGGCACGCAGTTTGGCGTGAATCTGGGCGAGCGATCAAGCGCGTTTTTGGGCGCGCTATTTGAGAAATTTCACTTTTCATTTCAGCAACGAAAGCAGCTTGCGGAGTTTGCGAGCGATTTTGAGGCGTGGGACGAGGCGCCAATTTATGAGCTGCTTACAAGCAAGCAGTGCGGACTAAATTTTAATAAAGCCAAATTTAATAAAGCGGGGAAAGTCCCGAGCGGCGAGCAAATTTTTAATTTCGTGCGCGAAGCCTGGCTGGATCTCAAGTCGCGCCTGCATTCATACGTGAGCTTCAAAAGCGATTACGAGTCGAAAAAATTTGAAATTTCCTCCTTTCGCGCAGAGCGCATCGCTTTGGGCCGCTGTCCGGTAGCGAGCGAAAATACGCGCTGCTGCAATCTGCTGACGCTCGATGCGGTCAATTCGTGCGGCTTTGACTGCTCCTATTGCGCGATCGGCTCCTTTTACAAGCACGGGAAAATCGGCTTTGACGAGAATTTTGCGGCAAATTTAGCGCGGCTGCGACTCGATCCCACGCGCAGCTACCACATCGGCACGGGGCAGAGCTCCGACTCGCTCATGTGGGGCGATCGCTTCGGCATTTTAAGCGCATTATGCGATTTTGCGGCGCGGCATGAAAACGTGATTTTGGAGCTTAAAAGCAAGTCGAACAATATTAAGTTTTTCCTGCAGCGCGAGATCCCGCGCAACCTCATCGTCACTTTTTCGCTAAATACGCCCGCGATCATTGCGAACGAGGAGCATCTAAGCGCGAGCCTGGATGCGCGGCTGGCTGCAGCCGAAGCGCTCGCGGCGCGCGGCATTTTGGTGGGCTTTCACCTCCACCCGATGGTTTGGTATGAGGGGTGGCAAAGCGATTACGGCGCACTTTTTGAGCAGCTGCTGCGCCGCTTTGATCCAAGCGGCGTCGCGATGGTTTCGCTCGGCACGCTTACCTTCATCAAACCCGTCGTAAAAAAACTGCGCTCTCGCGGGCTACGGAGCAAAATTATGCAGATGCCCCTTACGGACGCGAACGGCAAGCTGTCCTACCCGCTGCAGATCAAGCGCGAGCTTTTTAAATTTGCCGCGGACGCGCTTTCGCCGTGGCGCGAGCGAGTGTTTTTCTACCTCTGCATGGAGGATGCGAGCCTGTGGCGCGAGGTTTTGGGGCACGAGTACGAAAGCAACGACGCGTTTGAGGAGGCGATGAAGGCGGCGTATTTCGCAAAGATACGGCAGTGCTAGACGCGCTGTTTGTCGCAAGCATCGCAGTCCGTATCAGCTCGCATGCGGCGCCGAGAATACGGCGCGAAATTTGCGGCGGACACTGTGAGCGGTTAAAATTTAGCGCCACACCCGGCTTTATGAAATGAAATTTTATAAATCGTGCGGGGCGGGCACAGCGAGCGGCGATGAAATTTTACAAAACGCTCGCGCAGCAAAACGTCCGCGAGCTAAATTTAAAATTTTACCCGGCAAAGTCGCGACGCGGTTTAAATAAGCCGCGTAAATTTAGCGGCGGGCACAATGAGCAAAGAAAATTTAGCGCAGCGAAATTTACGTGACGCTCTAAATTTAACGAGCCGAAGCGGCATAAAAATTTAAAGGAGAAAAGATGAAAGCATTGATTACGGGCGCAAGCGGCGGTATCGGCAGCGCGGTTGCGGAGCTTTTGCGGCAAAACGGCTATGAAATTTTAACGCTAAGCTCGCGCTTTGAGGATACGGACGCGCTAGCGAAGGAGTGCCGCGCGCTGGCTGCGGCGTGTGAGATTGACGCGCTGATTTTGTGCGCGGGTACGGCGAAATTTGCGCCGCTTGAGGCGATGAGCGAGAGCGAAATTTTAAAAATTTTAAACGTAAATCTTGCCGCAAATATCATCATTACGCGCGCGCTTTTACCGAATTTAAAGCGCAACCGCGCCCATATCATCGGCATTAGCTCGATCGAGGCGCTGCGATCTAGCCGCTTTAGCGCGGTTTATAGCGCGAGCAAGGCGGGACTGCGGGCGTTTCTGCTCTGTCTTTTCGAGGAGGCGCGCAAGCAGATCAGAGTAAGCTGCATCAACCCCGACGTCACCAAAACGCCCTTTTACGAGGATTTGAGCTTCGAGCCCGCAGATGATGAGGCGAGCTTCGTGGATGCGGGGGAGATCGCAAATTTTACGCTGCAAATTCTGCGCACGAAGTCCAACGTAAGCGAGTTTACGATCCGCCCGCAAATCGTAAATCTGCGGAAAAAATCGAAATTTAATCGCGAAGGAGGCGAGCTTGAAAATTGGTAAAAGCCATGTTTTTGTGCTAGCCGTGGCGCTTCTTATTATTTATGCCGCGTTTGTAAGCGGTAGAGGCGGGTATTGTAGCGCGAGAGAATTTTTTTCAGGCAGGCATGATGAGGAAGATGACGCCTGCATCGCCAAGTTGATAAAGCGCGCAGACGACGGAAATAGTTTTGCAGAAAGTAGGCTTAGATACCCAACTATGGAATATATCAAGCGAGTGTGCGAAAAGGGAGTGGAAAGCTTGGGTGAGCGAGAAAGATTTTATTTCGAGCGTTATAGTAAAGATCGTTGTAGCGCTTGGGGCTTTGAAACGCCCAAATCAAAGGGCGGTGAAGCAAATACTACGAGCGGCGGCGGTAATTTAGCGCGAGGCGATACGAACGCAACGGACGGCGAGGGAAATTTAACGCGCGAAGGTATGAATACAATCCGCAATGAAACAGGTGCGATCAAAGGCGATGTAAATTCTACGGGAGGATTAAATGCTGGGCAATAAAGCGAAATTAAAAGCTAGTAAAAGTCAAATTTTTTTGTTAATTGTAGGAGTTATTATTCTGTGCACCCTATATATAAGAAACAGTAGCGCGTATTGCAACATTTGGGAATCTTTTTTAAACAATAAGGGCGAAGAGGATGACGCTTGCATAGCCAGACTAATAGAGCGCGCGGACGCTGGCGATGACCTAGCGGCAAATAGACTAAGGTATCCGAGCCAGGCATATATCAAGCGCACATGCGAAAAAGGGGTAGAAAACTTGAGCGAGCACGAGAGATATTATTTCCAAGGCTTTAGCGGGGATCGCTGCGAGATTTGGGGCTTTAAAACGCCCAAATCAAAGGGCGATGAAGCAAATACGACAAGTAGCGGCGGTAATTTAGCACGAGGCGATACGAACGCAACGGATAGCGGAAATTTAACGCGCATCGAGGCAAACAACGGCAAATCTGACACTGCGAACAGCGATGCGAGCTCGATAAAGCGCAAAGGAAATTCTACGAAAGAGCAAAATGCTGGGCGATGAAAATTTAGAAAAATTTTTCTCAAAAATCGACGCTGCGGAGTTTGGAATTTCTGCGAACTCAAAGCTTGCTTCAAAAAATTCCAAGCTTGCAGGAAGCGCGAGAGACAGGAATAAGGACAAGCCCTTAAAATCACAAGACGACGTGGAATTTTGCGGCGAACAGCCATATTTTAGCGGCGCGCAGCAAGATGAAATTTTAAAATTTAATACCGAGCTGCCGTTTGATGCCGAGAAAGTGCGTCTTGATACAGAGCAAGCATACTTAAAATTTAACGTCCGTCCATCGCAGTCGGAGCCGGGCGTCAGACAAGCGCTTGCGTTCGGTGACGAGCCGCTGCAGGCGCAGTTTAATGCCGAGCGAGCGCAGGCAAAGATCGAAAATTTCATGCGCGATCTGCTGCAAAACTATGTGCTTTGCGTAAGCGGCGCGGAATTCGCCTTCGCGGAGATTGAGGCGTATTTCACGGGCGCAGATCGCAACACCTACAAGCGCACGTCGCGGGCGGGCGAGATATTTTTTCACAATTTCGGCTTTGACATTTCGTTTCGCAGCGTCCCGCAAAGCGGCGGCGGGATTTTGGTGCGAAGCCTGCGCGTCCTAAGCGGCGCAGAGCTTTTGGCGGGCGGCTTACCGGATTCAACGGGCTGCTTACCCGGCTTGGCAGGCGGCTTGCACAGCTTGGCGGACAGCGATTCGCTCGGCTATGCCGCCCCGCTCATACAAAATGGCGATTTTATCGCGGGTCCGCGCAAATGCATGGGTAAAATTTTAAATCTGCAAACGCGAAATTTAAGCTTTTCTTTAAAGCATGCGCCGAAAATAGCGCATGCAGCGGGCTTTAGCAACCGAATCCGACGAGGCGAGATCGTAAATGAAGTGAATTTCGGTACAAGCGCTAGCTGTGCGACGGGTACAGCGGCTGCGGCAAGGCTTGCAAATGAGCCGCGTAGGCTTACCAGCGAGGAGTTTGAAGCGTATCTGAGCACGGGCTGCACTGCGGCAAAAACATATAAAAAATCGCTGCAAAGATATGAAGGCTAAATTTTGATCAAACGGCGCATAGCGGGCGAGCGGTAAAATTTAATGAGCTTTAAGCGGCGGCGCTATAAAATGGCGCGTCCATCAAATTAAAAGCGGCAAATGGATCAAAACAGGCTTGAGGAATTAAAAAGGCTATTGCAAAAGCGGCATCAAGAGCCAAAGCGGGGCTTGGAACAAAATTCTAACGGCGAAAATTTTAAAGCCCCAAATTCTGAAACCAAAAATTCCGAAGTTTCAAATTTTGAAGCCCTGAATTCTGAAGTCTCAAATTTTGAATCTCTGAATCCTGGAGCCTCGAATTCTGAGTTCCCGAATTCTGAAATTTCGAATTATGAAACCCAGAATTCTAAAGCCCCAAATTCCGATCCTGACGCTTTAAATTTAGAAAGCAAAACGGCTCAGAATTCTACCGCCAAAGATAATGTAGAGTCGCAAAATTTTATCTCGGATGATAGCGACTCTTTGCGGCAAAATTCCAAAGCTAGAGACTACGACAAAGATCCGCTAATCATCAAAGATCATACTTATTACGAATTTATGATTTATCAATTTCCGGCGCTACTGATAGGTTTTATTATATTTTTGACTTTTGTTACCATAGTAAATCCCGTTAGCCTTAAGACCTTTCGAATGCTTCCATTTATATTGGTTTCATTATTGACCGTAATTCGCGATAAAGACGGTATGTATTTTGAGTTTAAAAACGATAAAATTCTGTATTATCATAAAAATAAAATTCGCAAAATTTTCGAACTAAACAGCATAGGCGCAATGGTGATTAGCTTTGATTGCAGACACAGTATGCGACAAAGGGTAAATTGGTTTATAAAAATAGCGCTGCTTCTTTGGCTTTTATTAGCTTTTGTCGCTAATTCATACGATGTAACAATTGGTGAATATATAACTAATGTATTGTGTCTTTTTGTTTTAGCCGCGTCGGGGATTTTTGGAGCAAAGCCTCTTATGCACCTACGCAACGGCAGCCTCGGCTTTTTCGGTCTTCACGATCAGCTTGTGCTTTATAAAGAAAACGCTGAGGTCGAGATACTAAATATCTTGATGGCAAATAAGGAGGAGTATCTGCAGCTGCGTGATTATTTTATGCAAACGATACAAAAAGATATAAGTAATCTTCAACGCACGATGTCGATTTTTAACGAAAAGATAGAATTTAGAAAATTTAAATTCTAGCGATTAAAGGATCGCTATATATTTTTCCGAAGCGCCCTTCGGCTTGGGATTTACGGCGTAAAATTTTAACTTTTTAAAATATTAAATTTAATATAAATTTAATATTTTTTGTGATTAAATTTCACAATCATTTATCACAATATCCAAAGGATCAAAAATGAAATTATCTTACGTTGTGGCGGGGGTTTTGCTATGCGGCGTCTTGAGCGCAGACGATGCTGCGAGCAAGGACGTAAATTTAGGCACGATAATCGTATCGTCGAATTTTAAAAAATCTATCTTGCAAGAGCCCACGAAGGTGGAGATCGCAGGTAAAGACACTATTTTAGAAAACGGCGACATCGCAAAATCGCTTTTGAACTTAAGCGGCTTTTCGATGGAGCGCAAGGGCGGAGGCGGCAGCGAGGTTTATTACCGCTCGCAGACGGCGTCCAGACTGCCCGTGCTCATCGACGGCAGCACGCTAAACGGCGGCTGCGGCATGCGTATGGATACGCCCATCACCTACATCTCGGCGCAAAACTACAACTCCGTGCGCATCGTCAAAGGTCCGCAGGACGTCAGATATGGAGCGCTCATCAGCGGCGGTATTTTCTTCGATCGAGATATTTTAAGACTAGATAAAACGCAATTCGGCGGGAATTTTAGCGTGCTAGGCGGAAGCTTTAGACGCTTCGAAACCGTAGCCGACGCCGTCGTGGGCAATGAATGGGGCAGCTTGCAGATCTCGGGCGGACATTACGAGAGCGGCGACTATAAAAGCGGCGGCGGACAGAAAATGCATACGCACTATAAACGCAACAGCGTCTCGCTCGTGGGCACGATCACGCCTACCGATTCTACCGCCATTCAGCTTAGCACGGACCTGGGCGAGGGCGAAGCGGCGTATGCGGACAGGATGAGGGACGGCGTGCAGTTTGACCGTAAGTCTTTCGGACTCAAATTTGAACAAGACGTCGGCGAGCACAAGATCAGGCTAAGCTCGTACTATCATCAAATCGATCACATAATGGACAACTTCACCATGCGTCCGGTGGTGCCGGGCACGGGGCCTGGCAAGGGATATAGCATCAGCCACCCGATACGCGATATGTACGGCTTTAAGCTAGAAGGCGAGCTAAATTTCGATAATCTAACCAGCTTCATCGGCGCCGGTTATTCGCAAGACTCCTTTAAATGGCGAGGCGCCGGAACGGGCGGGGCCGGCGTATCTAAAGCCGACATGGACGCTGCCCTATCAAAGCCCCACGTAAAACAGCGCAAGGTAACGTATAAAACTATATACACTCAAAACGAATACGTCCTTGAGGGAGATTACGGACTTTTTGGCGGTCTTAGATTAGACGTCGGCGAGAGAAAACAGCTACTAACGCATAAAAGTAGGAGCGAAAATTTATTCTCAGGCTTTTTTAGATACGAAAAATATCTGCAAAATTTAACGCTTTATGCTGGGTTAGGACACGCACAAAGACTGCCCGATCACTGGGAAACGAGTAAAGACGATAACCTCAAGCTAAATAAAGAAAGAAATACTCAGCTGGATTTTGGCGCCGTACTGAAAGATCAAAATTACGAACTAAGCGCAAATTTCTTCGTCTCAAAGATGGATGATTATATCATGCTAAAATATAATCCTATGGGCATGTCTTCAAACGTATTTAATACCGATGCTTTACTATACGGCGGCGAGATCGAGGGCGATACGCTACTGGCCGATATATTTAGACTGGGGGCGGGTGTATCCTACGTCTACGGCAAGGTGACCAAAAACGCGGGCGGCCTAGAAGACGGCGACGCGCTGCCTAAGGTTTCGCCTCTAGCGTTTAAACTAAGCGCCGGCTTAGAAAAGCCAGACTGGTTCGTCAAAGCCGACTTCTACGCTAACGCGTCGCAAAACCGCGCACAAAAGGGCTACGGCGACGTGGGCGGCATGGATCTGGGCAAGAGCGATAGCTTCTGGACGCTAGGACTAAGCGCGGGCTATAAATATAAAAATTATCAATTTTTGCTAGCGGCGGAAAACCTAAACGACGCCAAATACGCCTATCATAACTCAAAAGGCGGCTACGGCGGCGGTATCGCAGGCTACGAAACTATCCCGAATGGCACGAGGCTTTATGAGCCGGGCAGAAGCTTTTGGGCGAAATTTAAAGTGCATTTTTAAGGCCTAGATCGTCCGGATTTGGCGCGTTTTAGATTTTGTATCGGATTGGGCGACACCCCATTTCGGCGCACTGCGCAAGGACTGTGCGAGCTTGCAAACAGACGCTAAAGTATAGATAAAATTTGCAAGTGCCTTGAGCGGCCGAGCTCGCGCTAAATTTGTACGGCTAGGCGCGGCTTTTGTCGTCCGAGCCTTTTTTTCCGCACGGCGTCGAAGCCTCGGTGCGGCCCGCGGCGGATATGATGCTTATTCGGGCGTGATCTCACGCGACAAGCGCCGGCACAGAAGGCGGTTGTGCGATTTGAGATGAAATTTGGCCCGCAGATCAGATTAAAGCTTTGTACAAAAAGGCGGTTTCGCGGCGCCTGATCCGTCGGCATCGTTTCGGTTCGTCGGGCTTGCCTGCGCGCGACGGACACGCGGTAAAATTTACTGAGCTTTAAGCGGCGAGAATATAAAATGGCGCGTCCATCAAATTTAAAGGCGGCAAATGGATCAACAAAGCAGGCTTGAGGAATTAAAAAAGCTACTACAAAAGCGGCATCAAGAGCCGAAGCGGGGCTTGGTACAAAATTCTAACGGCGAAAATTTTAAAGCCCCGAATTCTGAAATCCAGAATTCCGAAGCCTCAAATTTTGAAGTTTCGAATTTCGAAGCTTCAAATTCTGAAACCCTAAATTCCGATCCTGGCGCTTTAAATTTAGAAACCGAAGCGGATCAGAATTCCGCCTGTGATAACAACGCAGAGCCGCAAAATTTTATCTCGGATGATAGCGGCTCTTTGCAGCAGAGCCCCGAAGCCAGGGATTACGACAAATATCCAATAATAGTAAAAAATTATGAGAGGCTGCTAATATCTACAATTACATTTTTATACGCGCCTATGATTTTAGGTGGATATATCCTAAGTATATGGGATTTAATTTTTTCAAAACACCATATATCGATGATGGAAATAGGCTCTAGCGTTATATTTGGAATTTTTATAGCGATAGTATTGAGACTTATTTATAGCAGCTGCGTTAGCAACAATAATTGCAAAATCTACTTTATGAATAATTCTATAGATTTCTATAACAACGGCGAGCTTGAGAGAAGGACAAATAACCTTCATTTAAATTATGTGATGGGCAGACCATTTTGGGGATATTGCAACGATGATAAAGTTCGTCGCCTCATTTATAATATTATTATAATTTTTTCTATTGCAGCACTTTCGTTTCTATCATCGCAAATTTTATTATTCTTCATTTTTTCAATACTTTCTGCAATCTTTTTGAAAATATTTTTTCACTTTTTAATCGTAGGCAATTTTAAGAATTTTTCATTCTTTTCTGCAATCGTAGTGGATTATCCGTACTATGAGCAGGAAAATACTTATTATTTAAGCTCTATTTTATCGGCAAAAAATTATTTAGTTTGCGTATATGATACAGAAAGGCTAAACGAAATAAAAGAATGGTTTTTGATTAGAAAACATATCGATATTGATAAAATAGAAAAATATTATCTTAGCTAAAGCGGGCGGTTATGGATACAAGGAACAAAGAAGCTAGGGTTAGAGACTACGACAAAGATCCGATAGTCGTAAAAAAGATGGATGATCTGTTTTGGCTGATAGCTCTTGGAATTTTATTAATTTGTTCTTTGATACAGAATTTTGACGGCGAGTATAAATTTAGGTTTTATATGAAAATATTGCTAGGTTATGGCACTGCCTTTTTCTTTATATACGCGGCAAACTTTATAAATAGCAAAAAAACTATAGCCTTTATGAAGGACAAAATAGAATTTAAAAATAAAACCAAATGCGAAAAAGAGATGGCGTTAAAAAATATCTCCATTTACAGATATGCTTATATGATTCCGAATTTTGCGCCATTTGATGTGAAAATTAAATTTTGTGTTTTAGTTTTATTTATAATGATCGTCGTGGCATTATACAACTTTAAATTTTATATGTTTATTTTTATAATTATGGGCTTATTGCTGATGCCCATTATTAAATTTATCTACTATATTCTATTTGAGAAAACCGTTAGGTTCTTGCTTTGTGATAAATTATTGATATGCAATGGCTCCGATTCCGAAGTATTTACGATCAATAATAAAAAGGAGTTTGGCGAGCTGCAAAAATATTTCTTGGATACGCTAAATATAGATATTACAGAGGGATATTTATTTTGGAAACCGCCTTATGATATTGCAAAAATAATAGTGAATAAAATGAACAAATTTATGAAATTCTAAAAACAAAAGATAAGGTTTAAAAAATATACAAACGATACATAATTAGCGTACCGCGGGATAAACAATTTAATCCGCAGAATATCGATCTTTAATGAAAAATAGAATTTAAAAAATTTAAATTCTAACGCTCCGCTTGAAATTTTGCCTTTAAATTTACGCACTAATCATCGCCGCTTTCATATACGCCGAGCTCTACGAGATTGCCTTCAGGATCGCGCAGATAGATACTTTGCATAGCGCCGCGCGCGCCCATTCGAGACACGACGCCAAGCTCTATTTGCACCCCTTTGCTTTCCAGCTCCGTTTTGAGCTGCTGTGCGCTTTGATCTTCGCAGATGAGGCAAAAATCCGCCGAGCCTACGCTAGGACGCGCTGCAAACGGCGCAAACTCGCCCGCGCGGGTGTGGATATTGATCTTTGAGGAGCCGAAGCACAGGCTGTGTTTGCCGCCCTCGTAAACGTGCTCTAGCCCCAAAATTCCTTCGTAAAATTCCACGCATTTTTGCAGATCGTCCGTAACTAGGACGAAGTGATCGATATCTGTGATTTTCATTTCATCTCCCTGTGCGCTTGCAAGTCGCAAAATTTTTACGCCTCGCGGTGCAATCTTGGAATTCTACCGTGAAATTTTGCGACAAAATTCCAAATGCTCATAGCGCGAAATCAAAATTTCGCGGCGTAAATTTTAAAATTCTAAAATTTAGCCTAAGTAAAAATGGAGCGCGAGTAGAGTCTGACTTTAGTAAAATTTGACCCGACGAAATTCCGTCTAGCTAGCGCCGCAAATTCTAATCCCGCGATTTCAAAACTAGCGATTTTAAAATTCTCTTGCCTACCTCGACGCCCGGCTGATCGTAAGTACTGACGCCCAGTATCGCTCCGGTAGCGCTGGTTAGCAGCTCGAAGTAGTAAAATAGCTCGCCCATGCTCTGTTCACAAAGCCGCGAAACCTCGATAAGATCGACGCTGATACCCTCATTTAGCACAGCTTGCAGCGTAGCATTGCACTGAAGATTTAGCACCTCATCCAGTCGCATGCCGTTTACGAAGTCGCAGCTCTCAAGACCTTGCAGACTGATACCAGGTACCGCGTCCGTAGTGCCGTTGTCCGTGAGCTTTAAGAAAGTCACGGTCTTATCCTTTACGCCGTCCATTATGAGCTGAAGGAAGCTGTGCTGATCGCGCGAGCCTACAAGCCCCACAGGAGTAAGCCCCTCGCGTCTAAAGCCGATCTTTTTACCTAGGCTTTCCGCCCAGAGCTGCACATACCACTCGCCAAATGCGCGCAACGCGTCGCCGTAGCTAAAAAGGACGTTGATTTTCGCACTTTTGTGCGTGGCGTAGTGATGGGCTTTTCGTAGAATTTTATTCTCCGCGATTTTAGCGGGATCGCCTGCTAAAATTTCATCCAGATACCGCTCTTTTGCGGCGGCAGCTCCGCGCAGCATCGCGCTTGCATCAAGGCCTAGCCCAACTGCGGGCACTAGCCCTACCGCACTTAACACGCTAAAACGACCGCCTACGTTAGCGGGCATATTTATTACGCAGACGCCGTGCTCTCGCGCAAAGATATCAAGCGGCGAGCTCGCATCGGTGATAAAGATGAAATTTTTCGCTAGCGCTTTTAAATTTGAAATTCCAAAACGCTGCAAAACCACTTTAAAAAGCGAGATCGTCTCGATCGTGCCGCCCGATTTGGAGGATACTATGAAGATCGTGCGAGCAAAATTTAACCCTTCAAGCGCGCGGTTTACACTGTGTCCGTCGAGATTATCCAAAATTTTAAAGCGTAAATTCTTTCTTACGCGCGGACGCAGCATCTCATAAAGCGCTCGCACGCCCACGCTGGAGCCACCGATGCCCAAAAGCACGACCCCGTCGTAGCTTCGTGCGCTAAAAAATTCCTGCGCCCGCGCTATTTCGTCTGCGCCTTGCTGCGGCAGGCGGTAGTAGCCTATCTCGCCACTTTCGTATTCGGCGCGGATCTTTGCCGCTACCTCTTCTAGCGCGCCCTCTTTTGCCGGCGGGAAAAACAGCTCATTTTTTACCATCGCCGAATTCTCGCTCGTAGAAATATTTGATCGCCTCCACGTAGCCTTTTACCGAGCCGCAGTCGAAGCGAGTGCCTTTAAATTTATACGCGATCACCACGCCGTTTTGAGCCTGTTTCAAAAGCGCGTCGGTGATCTGCACCTCGCCGTTTTTACCGGGCGCCGTCTGCTCGATGAGATCGAAAATATTAGGTGTTAGAATGTAGCGCCCGATGATGGCTAGGCTTGACGGAGCCTCGCCGGGCTCCGGCTTTTCTATCATATCCGAGACCATTATCAGATCGTCGCTGATACTCTTTCCTGCGATGATGCCGTATTTGTTTACGTCCTGCGGCGGCACCTCCATTACTGCAACGACACTGCAGCGGTATTTTTCGTAAATTTTAACCATCTGCGCAAGCACGCCCTCGCCGTTTTCGTTCACGCACAGATCGTCTGCGAGCACCACGCCGAAAGGCTCGTCGCGGATTAAAATTTTACCCGTATAAATCGCGTTGCCAAGCCCCTTCATCTGCTCTTGGCGCGTGAAAGAGAAGGTGCAGCGCTTCATAAGCGCCCTGATCTCGTCGAGCAGATACTCTTTGCTGCTGCCTGAAATTTGATCCTCCAGCTCGTAGCTGCGGTCGAAATAATCCTCCAGAGCGCGTTTGCCGCGACCCGTGACGAACGCCATATTATCCATGCCCGCTTCCAGCGCCTCGTCCACGCCGTAGTGAATGAGCGGCTTGGTAAGGATCGGAAGCATCTCTTTTGGTAGCGATTTGGTCGCGGGCAAAAAGCGCGTGCCGTAGCCAGCCGCGGGAAATAAACAAGTCTGGATCATGAAGCTCCTTTGATCTTTTTTTGAACTTTTATTATAATGCAAAAAAGATAAAATTCCGCAAAGGAAAGCCTTGAAAACGATTGAAAAAGAGATCAACGCCGCGCAGGAGATCAAAAAATCAAGCTTCATCGCCTATCTAGCGCCGCTAGCGAGCTTCGAGGCGCTGCGTGCGAGGCTGCGACAGCAACACCCAAAGGCGCGCCATATCGCCTGGGCGTATCGCGCGCTGAATGAGCCCGGGCAGATCGTAGAAAACTCAAGCGACGACGGTGAGCCCAAATCGACTGCGGGCGCGCCGTGCCTAAACGCGCTTCGCGGCGCCGAATTGATTAACGCCGCCGTGCTCGTGGTGCGCTACTTCGGCGGCATCAAGCTAGGCACCGGCGGGCTGGTGCGGGCATACGCCAGTAGCGCAAATCTTGCTATCGAGGTCGCCGCAAGCAGCAGCGCTTTAACCGACTTTTTTCTTAAAAGGCGCTGCGCGTTTTTCGTGCCGTTTGCGGCGGTGGCTAAATTTGAACATTTTTTAAAAAAATCGGGTTTTGTTTATGAGGCGAGCTTCGGCGCTGCGGGAGCGGAGTTTAACGCAGAGCTTAGCGCGGAGGAATTTGAAAAATTTAAAGGCTTTGCAGACGCTCTCGCGCCGGCTCTTAAAATGCTGCACGAGCCGAAATTTTAAAATTTCAAAATTCTATAAAATTTAAAAGCCCCTCTCGGCTAAATTTGAAAGCATGAGCGGATTTTGCATTTTATCGCATTATCGTAGCGGAATTTTAAAGCTAAAGTGAAATTTCATCGTACGAAACATAAAATCCGATAAATTTTAAAATTTTCAAAATTCTGTCGTAATTTAGCTTGCAAAATTTCGCGAAAATTCCGTCCGTAAATTTCAAAATTTCACGTGCTTCATCTTAGCTTCACGCACAGGCAGGCTTAGCAGAGCTGCAATAGCTGCTAGCGTCATATCCAAATACCACATATAATCATACGCGCCGTATGCTCGCACCGCAAGACCCCCAATATATGCGCCAAAAAATCCACCGATTTGATGCGAAAGCATCGTAAATCCAAATAGGCTTGCTAAATATCGCGTCCCTAATAGCTTACCGACGGCAGCCGCAGTAGGCGGTACGGTCGCTAGCCAGGTAAATCCTAATCCCACGCTGAAGATATAAAACGTAAGACTATCTTTGGGCGAGAGCGCATAAGCACCAATAAGAGCGATACGCAGGGCATATATGCAAAATAAAATGACTTTACAGCGCACTTTGGAAACACACCATCCCACGAATAAGCTGCCTACGATGTTTGCGATACCAATCAGTGCGAGCGAAAAGGACGCTACCTGCGCGCCATGCCCGCTTAGTGCTACTTCACTAGGCAGATGCGTCACTAAAAACGCTACGTGAAAACCGCACGTAGCAAAGCTTAAATTTATCAAAATATAGCTTTTATCGCGCAGTGCCAAACGCAGAACTTCGCCTAAGCTGCGCTTATCTTCTTCATGCAGGCTGGTTTGCTCGCCAAGTAGAATTTTACCGCCTGCTAAAAGTCTCGCAAGCGGCAGAATTAGCAAGCTAAGTCCTGCAAGCGTAAAAAATGCGCCGCCGTATCCTAAAGCAGGCGTTGCGATACAAAACCCAATCATTGGCGCAAATAAAAATTGTCCGAACGAGCCGCCTGCATTTAGCACTCCGCTAGCAACCGAGCGGATAGAAAATGGCAGGCGCTTTGCCATTAGGCTCATTAGAATCGGAAAACTACCTGCACCAAGCCCCAGTGCAAGCCCAAAACCCATCGTTAATACAAGCGCACTTTCACTGCTAAATAACGGCACAAGAGCGCAGCTAATCGCCAGAAGCACGCTGCCCCAAAACAGCACGACGTAGGCACCGAGCTTGTCTGCAAGTATCCCGCTAAGCGGTTGCGAAAAGCCCCATACCAGCTGCGTAGTTGCCATCGCAAAGCTTACTTGTGCGATGGATAGGGAATTTGCTTGCATTATAGGTTGCACGAAAAGACCTAATGACATACGAATGCCCATCGTAATCATCAAAATCGCCGCGGCGCATAGGATCATTATCCAAACTGATTTCATATATATTCCTTTTAAAAAATAGAATTATAGCATAAAAATCACGAATACATCGATATTTTATAGATATATTTAATTAATGTATTTTAGTATATTATTTATGTAAGAGGAATTTACCGAGCTTTAATGGGCTTTGCATTAAAATTCCATTTTCAAGGAGAAGCGATGATTTACGAAGACGAGATGATTTACGTGGAGCGCGAGGAGCACGAAGTGCCGTGGGTGAAGGTCTTTACGAAGGCAAAATTTAAGGAGCTTAGCGACTGCGACGAGGCGACGCTGGCGCATCTGTGGCGCGCCGTGCTTCAGTGCGAAAAGAGCCTGCGGGAGTTTTACGCGCCCGATAAGATCAACATCGCAAGCTTCGCCAACTACGTGCCGCGCGTGCATTTTCACGTCCAAGCGCGCTTCAAAAACGACAGCTTTTTCCCGGAGTCCGTCTGGGGAAAAAAGATGCGAAATGGCAAGCTCGATCTGCCGGAATTTAGCGAATTTGCAGAAATTTTAGCGGCAAATTTAAAGATGGAATTCAGATGATAGGCGCGCGATCCAAAAAATACCTAAGTCTTTTCGCGCTTGCTTGCTGCGTCGCCACCTTTGCGTTTTACCTGCGCTTTAAAAGCGAGGAAAACGAGATAAAAATCAAGCAGCAGTTCGATTTTAGCGCGAGTTTGTTTGAAAAGATCGTGGACGAAGAAAAGCTAAACGCCTTTGCGATCTCGCTGATTTTGTCGCAGAATAGCGACGTGGTGCGCTGCTTTAAGAGCGGCAAACACGGCGAGTGCATGGACGTGACGAAAAAATACAAAGACATCTTAAGCGCGGTGCCCTTCTACACGGGCGTGAAGATACATTTTCATACGCAAAACACCAGAAGCCTGGCTAGGAGCTGGAGCGATGAATTTTACAACGACGATCTGAGCTCGTTTCGCCATTCGCTTTTGCAGATCCGCCAAAGTCTGCTTCCCAAAGCGCTCGTCGAGATGGGGCGGTGCGGGGTTTTTATGCGTGGAATTTCGCCCGTTTTTAGCGACGGTAAATTTATCGGAAGTGCTGAGATAATGCTCGATTTCGAGCACGTCATCGCCCAGATCAACCGCATGGGAAACGATATTTTTATCCTCGTAGATAAGAGGTTTGAAACCGACTGCTTCTACGATAAAATAGGCGTTATCAAGGACTTTATCATCGTAAACAGCGCGCCGGATTACGACGTTTTGTCGATTTTGGCGACGCTTGATTTTGGGGCGCAGAGCTTTATCAAAAAGGACGGGCATTATTTTTACGTACGGGCATTTTCGGACGAAAACGGCACGAAGCTGGGCTATATAATTTTGCACCGCGAAGGCTAGCGGCGGGATTTAAATTTAGGCGACCGTGGCTTGTTTGCCTTGTCGCGGCGACGCGGCGAGCGAGCGTTTTAAATTTAATCGCAAGATCGCGGAAATTTGCGCTGAAATTTTAAATTTTAAAAGGAGCGTCGGTATGAAATTTTATAAATCCGTTAAATTTAAAGCAATAGCTGGCGTGCTGCTTCTGACGGCGATACTCTGCGCCGCATTTATCCGCATCATCCCCGATTATTCCACTTCACGAGGCTTCGCGATAGTTTCTCTTTCCGACTATAACAAATACAAGCAGAGCTATTGCCTCAAAGAGAATAGAATTTTACCGAAGAAAGAGCTGTATAAAAGAGCGATAGGGCAGTATTTGGATTATGAGTTAAAACTAGAACAAATGATCAATGATTATAGGACCTACGCCTATGGCAGTTCTTGGCGTAGCTCATATGAAATTGCATACTATGAACTAGAGAACATAAATTTATCTAATTGGTTTGAAGTATTAAAAAAGCATCATGATAATAATGAGACGTTTGAGGAAATTTTTATGAATAAATTAAAGGCTAAAAAAACCGACCCAAAGAAATATATAAAGATAAATTTGAACGATATGAGTGCTGGATTTGATAGACCGATAATTATTCTAGACGGCGCTTATAAAGGACCGAATATTCATATATTGTTAGATAAGTTTGTTTTAATTTATAAAAATTATATACAACGCAACCATTCCGAATACCTATTTGATAGAATGAATTTTTCTGAAAAAATCAAAGAATATTATCAGGAAAGAAACAAGGCGTCGTTTGATATAAAACAGGGTTTTGAGCTGGACAACTGCGGAAATCTAAATTATCCATTGAAAGAATATTATTTAGGTAGTAGAGAGGCAAAAGGCGGCTGAAAAGCCGCGCTAAAACAAAATTTTAAAAAGCCCTAGCCGCACAAATTTTACTTTTAAAATTTTAAAATTTGCGCCTAAAATTACGCGCCGTTTTAGTCCAAAAGTTTCTGCTTAAACAGCGGGATTTTGTAGCAAAAGGTGCTGCCTTCGCCGAGCTTCGAGCTGACGCTTTTTGCGATGCCGTAGCGCTTACAAATTTTCTCGATTATGTTTAGCCCGAGGCCGAATCCGCCAAGAGCCGCATTTTCGCGCGAGTATCTATCCCAGATCGCGCTCGTATCCTTTATGCCGATGCCGAAGTCCTGCACGCTAAAGACCGCTATGCTCACCCCTTTTTCCAGCCCGATGATGATCTTGCCGCCGGGGCGCGAGTATTTTATGGCGTTGCTTAGGGTGTTGTCGATGAGGCGCATTAGCGAGGTTTCGTCCATAAAGACGCTCACGTCGGGCGCTATTCGCGATTGCAGGTTTATGTTTTTGCTTTTTGCGACCAGATAGATGAAATTTATCCTAGCGTCCAAAAACTCGCTCATATCGATGCGGCGGCTTTTTAAGCTCATCTTGCCGCTTTTGATGAAGTACTCCACGTCCTCGTAAGTAATTACCATCTGCTTGAGCGCGGATTTTATTCGCGCAGTGTGTTTGTCGCGCAGCCCAAGCATCTCGGTATTGATGAGCGCGACGCCCAGAGGGGTCTTTAGCTCGTGCATCGCGTCGTTGAAAAACGCCTTGATGAGGTTGCTTTGCTGCGCGTAGAAATTTTTTATGATTTTGTAGTTAAACAGCGCGATGATGAGCGCTACGAAAATCGTGATAAAGATCGTAGAGATCGCGATAAATTCTATCTTGGCGTAGCTTATCTTTTTTGAAATGACGAAAAAATGCAGCTTGCCCTCATGCAGAAAGTGGCGCTTAAAAAACACCCGCCCGCCGAATTTCAGCGTGATAAACGCAAAATCCGGCGGCTGCACGCTTAGGTTTGATCTTAAAATTTCGCCGTTTGCGTTTAGGATCGCGTAGTCGTAAATTAGCTCGTCTTTTAGATTCAGATCCGCGCCGGCTAGGGCTTCGCCGCTTTTTTGTATCAGCTCGGCGACGTCGGCGCTCTCCTCGATTTTGGAATTTAAATAGATAATATAAAGACTCTCGCTTATAAAGGCGCCGATGATGAAAATCGCGCTAAAAAGCGTAAATTTAAACCCTTTAAGCATTGATCTTATATCCGAGTCCGCGGCTAGAGAGGATGAAGTCGTTGCTCGTTTTGGCGCGGAGGTTGCTGATATGCACGCGCACATCGACGCTGCCCGCCTCGCCGTCCCATACGTCGGCGATGAGTTCATCGACGCTTACGAATCTTTTGATATTGGCAAGCAGAAATTCTATGATTTTGATCTCTTTGGCGCTTAGCGATATCTCTTCGTCCGCGCGTTTTAAAATTTTTAAATTTGCGAAGTAGTGAAATTTATCCGCGATCTTGACGGCGCCCTTTTCGTCGCCGAAATACTTTCGCATCAGCTCGCTTACTCTAAATTTAAGCTCGGCTAGGTGGAAAGGCTTTTTTAGATATTCGTTGCAACCAAGCTCGTAGCACTGGCTCAAATCGTCGATGTCGCCGAGCGAGGTCATCATCATCACGGGGGTGCTAAGACCGAGGCTTCGCGCGTATTTGAGTACCTCTACGCCCGAGACCTCCGGCACCTTGATGTCTAAGATCAGCAAGTGGTAAGCATTTGTGGCGATCTTATCGCAGGCTGCGTCGCCGCTTTCGCATTCGTCCACCTCGTAGCCAAGCTCCTGTAGATACTCGCTTACGCTGCTTCTGTATTCAAAATCGTCTTCTAAAAGTAAAATTTTCAAACCCGTTCCCTAAATCGGGAGCGAGACTACGCTCCCGTGCAAATTTGCCCCGCATATACGATATAGTAGCGAAGCAGAATGACGCCGCAAAGCACGACGAAAGAATTTAAAACTATAAACGCAGGCTTGTAGGCGTGATTTTTCAGCGCCGTAAAGGCGATGATGATCGGAGCGATGAGCCCCGTGCCCAAAACGCCGATCCAGAAAATTTTACCGTAAACCTCGTGCGTCAAAGCCTGCTGTGCCGCAAGCGCGCTCGTGCCGCCCTCGAAATACATCCCGACAAACAGAATGAATAAAAGCGGAATCTCAAAGAGTATCGCGCGCAGATCAAGCACCAAAAGGTATTTTATGCTATCTTTGTTTAACGAGCCTTTAAAAAATAGAAGTCCCACTAAAATGCTCGCCGCGATGCCGCTGGAAAAGCCCGACAGCAAAAATAAAATCGGCAGCACCGGAGTATTCCAAAGCGGAATTTTCATCACCGCGCTTAATAAAAAGCCCGTATATGCGCCCACGCAAAGAGCAAGGATAAATAAAGCTCGCTCGAATAGTTTGGAAGCTTTGGCAAACGAGCTTAGTAAATTTACGATAGGTCGCAGAAACGCAAGTAGTTTAAATTTACAAATTTCCTCGCCGAAGACGCATAGCGCAAATACAAAGCTAAACGGCACGTAGATCAAAAGCGCCAAAACGCCGAGACTCATCACCGAGCCAAAGTTAAATTTGATCAGCAAAAGATAGAAGGTAAGAGGCTTGCCCAGATCAAAGATCAAAAGCAAAAGCCCCGCGCAGATCGTAAGCGGCGCCGTGATCGCTCCCGCTCTTATCATCGCGTCCCAGATGGAATTTTGCTCGCTTTCGTGGCGATTCCATTTGACTAAAAGCGCTACCATCGTCGCTCCCGCGCTAAGACCCGCCAAAAATAGATAGATCGCAATCGGCCAAGGCCAGTAAATTTCAGAGTATTGGCTCATATCGCCCCACATATTATTCATAGCGTCCTCCTTTTTTGTTTTTGATATTCGCTAGACGCGGCTTGGTGTTTAGATATGCTTTTGGATATTCTACGCTTGTTTTGGCTAGCAGCTTGCTTACCTCGGAATTTACGTCATTTACGTCGCCGAAAGTTAAAGCATCTGTTGGGCACACGCTTACGCAGGCGGGCTGCAAACCTTTGCTAGTGCGGTTAGTGTAGCAAAAGGTGCATTTGCCAATAGCGTGCGTGATAGGATCGACAAATCTAGCGTCGTAAGGACAGGCCAGGATGCAGTATTTGCAGCTGACGCAAAGCCTCTCGTCTATGAGCGTTACGCCGTCTTTGGTTTTAAAGCTCGCTCCCGTAGGGCAGACGTCCACGCAAGGGCTATCCTCGCACATAACGCAGCTGGCGCGCGAATAATCTAGCTTTAAATTTGGAAAAATGCCGCTTGTTTTGCCGTGCACCTGCAGCCTATAAACGCCGCTCGGTACGCCGTTTTCGTTCCTGCACGCAACCGAACAGGCTTGGCAGCCTATACATAAATTTTCGTCGTGAATCATTATGAGTTTTTTCATAACCGCTCCCTTAAATTTTAACTATATCGACACCGACGTTGGTTACCATCGTGCTTACCACAGGACCCGCAGCGGGATCGAGAAGGACGCTTTGGTTGGTGCCTACGCCGTTCGTGCGCTTTAGCCCGGGGCTTACGTGCCCAAAGCCGTGGTATAAAAATAGGCAATCGTCCCTGATGCCTTGCGTGACGAAAATTTTAGCCTTTTGCTCGCCGAATTTGTTTTTAAGCTTCACAACATCGCCCGTCTTTAGCCCCTCCGCTTTTGCAGAAGCCGGGCTGATCCAAACCGGCGATTCGTTCATCATATCGTTTAAAATTTTGACATTTTGAGTGTGGCCGTTGGTGTGAAGCGCGGTCTTGCCGGTCATTAGGCAGTATTTGTGCCCGCCGAATACGTCCATACCCTCGGTGTTTAAGCAGCCGTATCCCGCGAAAAGCTCCTCCACTTTCGGCGCGAAAAGCTCGATCTTGCCGCTCGGGGTTTTAAATTTCATCTGCGAGCTCATCTCGCCGTCTTCGTCCACGAACTCCGCCGCGGCAGGATATTTATCGATAAATTTAGCCACGAGCTTCGGCTCTCGGTAATACAGCTTCGGCACCTTGTAGCTTACGTAGCCGTTTTTGATTAAATTTGCGATTAGCTCGGCGTTACCTTTGGCTTGCTGCATGCGGTATTCGTCGATGTTGTTCCAGGTGTAGTCCTTATCGATCTTCATCACCCTCGCAAGCTCTCTAAAAATTTCATAGCCGCACTTCGTATCGCCCACCGGCTCGACGGCTTTATTTCGCATCACAAATCCCGGCGCGGTGCCGCCTTTGTTTTGAATCGACTCGTCGCGCTCCAAATAGGTGGATTCGGGCAAGATCACGTCGGCTAGGCACGCAAAGTCGCTCATATACACGTCGATTGCGAGCACGAAGTCTAGCTTTTTGATCGCTTCTACGCTCTTATCCACGCCCGCAACGTTGATGAGGTGGTTAAAGCGCGTGCTGACCCAGCCTTTTACCGGATACGGTTTTTCGCTTAAAATCGTAGGCGCGATCTGCATCAAAACGCCGTGTTTGCGCGGCACGAAGAAATTTTCGCTACCTTCTTCGCCGCAGCCGTCGATACGCGCGGTCTTTGGAATTTTAAAATTTTTATCCGGGTTCGAGATGGTAGGGAATAGATCCTCTTTGCAAAGCGCGTTGAAGGTTTTGGAGTCTTTAGAGAAGTAAATTCCGCCCTTTTTCTCGACGTTTCCCATCAGCGCGTTTGCGATTGCGATGGCGCGCGTGCGGATATATTCGGCCTTAGCGGTCGTGGTTTTGTGCCCCCAGTCGATTACAACTGCGGGAGCCGCAGCGTAAATTTCATTTGCGATGCGCTCTACCTTGTCCGCTTTGATCCCAGTAATGGCCTCTTGCCAAAGCGGCGTCGTATCCTTCACCGATTGCCTTAGCTCCTCTAGCCCCACGGCGTATTGTTCGATAAATTTTTTGTCGTATTTGTTATCGCGCAGCCAGACGTGGATTAGCGCCATCAAAAACGCCGCGTCGGTTCCCGGTTTTATCGGCAGCCACTCGTCAGCTTTGGAAGCTACGACGCTAAAGCGCGGATCGAGAACCAAAAGCTTTACGTCCTCTCTGCTTGCGGCTTTTGCGAGCTTTTTGGTTTTTGAGATGTCGATGCCCTCAAAAAGATTATGGCCGAAATTTACGATATATTTTGCGTCGCCGTAGTCTCTTTGCATATTAGCGCCGAAGGTGTGCGGCACGGCGATATTGTAGGTGATCGGACAACAGGACCAGTGCGAGTAGATATTCGGGCTGCCGTAGGCACAGGCGAAATTCATCATCTGAGTGTGGTGCTCGCCCGTTTTGGATGTAAAAACCACGCTCTGCGGGCCATATTTTTGCGAAATCTCGTCTAGCCTCTGCGCGCAAATTTTAAGCGCTTCGTCCCAGCTCGCCTCTTTAAATTTGCCCTCGCCGCGCTCGCCTACGCGAACGAGCGGCTTAATGAGCCTTTGATCGTCGTAGAGCTGATTGATGCCCGCGCCGCCGCGAGCGCAGACGGAGGTTTTGTTTGAAAACCTGTGGTTGCCCTCGATTAAAGCGCCGCGGCCGTCTTTGACGGTCACCTCGATAGGACAGCGCGAGGAGCACATCTCGCAGACGCTGGCGACTTTCTTTTCCGTCCCGCCGGTGACCGCGCTAGCGTTTAAATTTAGATTTAGCGTCGCTAGCGTGCCGATTGCGGCGGTACTTTTTAAGAAATTTCGTCTATTCATAAAAACTCCTTACCTTTGAATTTTGGCGGAAATTCTAAAATCCCATCGTAAAAATAAGGTTAATTTTGATAATGCAGCTTTTGGCTTAGACTTTATCTCGAAAGATAAAATGCGTCCTGCGCCGTATTTTAAAGCCATAAAATAGCGCCAGCAGTAGCAAAATGCTAATTGCACCGCAGATTGCAAGGGCTACGCGAGCGCCTAATAACTCGGTAAAAAATCCCGATATGAGCGCTCCAAACGGCGTACTACCTATTAAAAAGAGCGCATATAAGCTAAGCACACGCCCGCGAAATTCGTTGCTTACGTGCATTTGCACGGTGGAGTTGATGCTTGAGTTTGTGATTACGAAAAGAAATCCAGTTACGGCAAGCCCTGTCGCAGCCCATGCGAAGGAATTCGCAGCTCCAGTAAGAGCTAAGCTCACCCCCATAGCGATCGCGCACGATCTGATTTTGCGGATGCCAAGTTTATCAAAAATTGCTACAAAAAGCGCGCCGCAAAAGGCTCCCACGCCTAGAGCCGACATCAAATATCCAAAGCTTCGCTCATCCGCGTCTAGGCTAAGCTTAACAAGCGCCGAGATTGTTACGTTGTAATTTGGCACCAGCGTCGCTACGATAAGCACTATTATCATTAGCTCGCTTAGAGTTTTTTTGTGCGATACATACGAAATTCCAGCACCGATCGAGGCAAAAACGCCTCCGCTTCTGCTAGATAGCGTAGTAGCGGATGGTGGAATTTTTATAAAAAACAGCGAAACGATAATGCCTAAAAAGCTAAGTGCATTGAATAAAAAGCAAAAACCCACGCCCCACAGCGCCATCACGATCCCCGCAAGTGCGGGTCCTGCGATACGAGCGACGTTGAAGGACATAGAATTTAACGCTATGGCGTTGGCTAGATCGCGGGGCGAGTCGATGAGGTCTTTTACCATCGACTGACGGCTCGGGGCGTCCATGCTGGTAAAGATGCCGCTTGCAAAAGCGCAAAATAAAATTTTGCCGAAAGAATATAGCTCGCAAAAGCTCATAACCGCGAAAATTGAGGCAGTCACCGCCATGCCTATTTGAGCAAGTAGAAGGATCTTTTTGCGATTAAACTTATCGAGCAGTACACCGGAAAACGGCGTGAAAAGTAGCGCGGGCAAGAACCGCGCCGCGGCTACAAGGCTAACTTTAAAAGCATCTGCGGTTATGCTTAGCACTAGCCACGGCAGCGCGACGCTTTGCATCCAAGAACCGATCAGCGAGAGGTTCATCCCGATCCAATAAATTCTAAAATTTGAGTATTTAAGCGATAGGAAGGGATTTTTCAACGCGCTGCCTTTTGAAATTTTGATTTGAGATTATACATTAAATTTTAAAAATTCACTTAAAGATTTAACATTTATAAAAATTTAACGAAAATTTAATATTTCTGAAAAGAAAAATTTTATATACTCTGCAATAAATTTTTAAGCAAAGGATTAAAAATGCAAAGACCGACTCCGATTAATCAGGAAATCAAACTCGATGAGAAGCGCTATATCGTTTCCAAAACCGATCCGAAGGGCATTATCACGTTTGCAAATCCGTATTTTTGTATGATTTGCGGCTATAGTGAGCTTGAGCTTTTGGGGCAGCCGCATAACATCATACGACATCCGGACATGCCGCGAATAGCGTTTAAGCTTATGTGGGATACGATACAACAAGGCAAGGATTTTACCGCCGTGGTTAAAAATTTAGCCAAAGACGGGCGCTTTTATTGGGTCATTACGGAATTTACTTCTAAAAAAGATCCCGTGACAGGGCAGATCACCGAATACACAGCATTTCGCAAGGCTCCGCCAAGATCTGCGATCGAAACTATAGAGCCTATTTATAGGGCATTGCTGGATGCTGAAAGAAACGGCGGTATGCAGGCTAGCCAAAAGGCGCTCGTGGACTTTCTAAAAAGCAAAGGCGAGACCTATGAGAGCTGGATCGCAAAGGTCTCAGGTAAATCAAATCCGCTCACCGCAATGTTTTTTAAGGCGATGAAAAAGCTTTTTAGCTAGTTTGACTGACACGGACGCAAATTAAAATTCCGCGGAATTGGTTGGAATTTTACCTCGAAAATTCCATGACATAATAAAATTATAAAATGCGAAATTTAGTCAAAATTCCGCGGAAATTTCTTAAATTTGAAATATAGAATTTAATAAAAATTCTTTAAAGATTATATTTTAGATTTCTTATATATATTTTACACCTAGTAGTATCACACCATACAGGTTGTTTCTACATCTAAAATTCCTGATGCGTATTTAGCGTAGCTCCGTGAAGCGCTAGAAAGTAACTTACAACAGGGTATCGAGCTATATAGCTACTTGATCTAAGAAAGAGGTGATTTGCTAAGAGAGAAATTTACTATAAGACACGAGGGTTGCTTTAAAATTTAAAAAGCTGAGTATAAGGCGGATTTAAAAATAAGGGAATTTATACGCTTGATTAGAATTTTTTGGATTTATGGTAGATTTTACGTATAGCTTAAAATTTCTAGAGTCTTTGCCTTATTGTAGGACAGCGAATGAGCGATAAAATTTTTACTGAGCTTTAAGTGATGAGAATATAAAATGGCGCGTCCATCAAATTTAAAGGCGATAAATGGATCAAAGCAGGCTTGAGGAATTAAAAAGGCTTCTGGATGAGCGGCGTAGCAATGCAAAGCAAAATCTAGACAGGGAGCTTGATGCCGAGAATTCCGAAACTGAGAATTTTGAAATTGAGAATTTAGAAGTTTCGAATTTTGAAGCCCCGAATTCTGAAGCTTCGAATTTTAAAGCTCAGAATTCTGAAGTCTCAAATTCTGAATCCATGAATTCTAAAGCTCCGAATTTCGCTACCGACGCTTTAAATTTAGAAACCGAAGCGGCTCAGAATTCCGCCTGTAAAAACAGCGCAGAGCAGCAAAATTTTACCTCAAATGACAGCGGCCCTTTGCAGCAGAGCCCCAAAGCCAGGGACTACGACAAATATCCGATAATTCTTAAAAACTACGAATATCTATATCAAAAGCTATTAATGGTTTTCTCTCTTTTTATAGGCAGCGTATTTGCCATAATTGTAAATTTTGATTGGAAAGCCAGCGGCGCAGCGAATTATAGCGTCAAGGACAGTATATACATGATTTTGTTTCTATTATTTTTATCGCTATTTATTATATTGCCAGAACTTATAGATTATAAAAAAGAGAGACCGATGATACAGCTTAAAAACAACCAAATAGAATTTTACGAAAAAGATAAAATTGCGTATGTCGAGCAATGTGAAAATTTGCAGCATAATATGGATTGGTCCTTT